>Ga0316191_10001110_pt1 | contig 18504 bp, 18 predicted proteins | sample Eddworburr2cm_MG_FD_204928 | JGI IMG/M metagenome (GOLD analysis project Ga0316191, IMG submission 204928) | Coastal sediment microbial communities from Maine, United States - Eddy worm burrow 2 cm | ecosystem: Environmental > Aquatic > Marine > Coastal > Sediment | place: USA: Maine...
TCGGGGAACCCTCGGCGACATCCGGGTCTTCCTTGGATTGGGACTGGCTGCGCGTGTAGTCGTCGCGCATGACACGGCCAAGGTCTCGCAGCTGATTGACCACGCCCAGTTCCCAGCTCGGAATGTTGTCGAGAAAGACGAATGGAGGCAATTTATCGTTTGTCTGGTACCCGCCGTTCTTCTCGAGCAGGGTTTCCGCAACGCGAATGAGCGTGTCCACCGTTGCGTAGCCGACAATTGCGTTTTCCTGGTCAGCAGAGCGCTGCACCCAGAAGACGTCGGGTTCGCGCGATGCCCAGAAGCCAATGATGAACATCAGGAGAAAAACGACGGCGAGGATCCAGGCCGTTCTCTTGGTCCACTTGCCGGTAGACAGTATGTTCTCCGCTGATCGTTCCATTGCTCTGCTACTCACGAGTAAATTGGGTGCCAGTCACCTTATTTCGATTCTAAATAGGGTGACTGGCACCCTATTTAGTGGGCCAGACAGTCTACCAGTTCCGGCAACACAAGCCCTGAGTTCCCGGCGATCGCGAAATCAAAATTTGCGGCATGCGTTGTCGGGTTTGGGTTGATCTCGGCAACTATCGCGCCGTTTTGATTTGCAAGGTTGGCGAGACCCGCCGCCGGGTAGACCAGGGACGACGTTCCGATCGACAGAAATACGTCACAGTCGACTGCGGCCGAACCTGACTGGTTCATCGCGTGCTCGGGAATGGCTTCCCCGAACCAGACCACGCCGGGTCGGAGGTTACTGCCACAATCTGTGCATATCGGAACCGCGGCCTGTTCGTCCCCAGCCCGCAGGGAACCATCTGCGAAGCAGCGGTCTTCAAAAATATTGCCGTGATACTCAATGACGTCACGGCTGCCGGCCCGCTGATGGAGATTGTCGACGTTTTGTGTGATCAACGTCAGTTGCGGGACACGTTCGGCGAGCGTCGCGATTGCAACGTGTCCAGGATTGGGCTTCACGCTGGCAACCGTTTCCCGGCGCCACCGATACCAGCGCCAGATCAGCGCCGGGTCAGCAACGAACGCCTCTGGTGTGGCCAGGTCCTGAGGATTGTACTCGGCCCATAGCCCATCCTGGGCTTCGCGAAATGTCGGTACGCCGCTCTCGGCTGACACACCGGCACCGGTCAGGATACAAACATGACGCGCATCCCGGAGCGCCGCGATCAGCGCGTCCGGGAGGTCACAATTTTCCGTCACACCTATGCCGCGAGTTGCCGTAGCACGTAGTGCAGAATGCCGCCATTCTCGTAGTAGTCGCGTTCCTTCGGAGTGTCGATACGCACGAGTGCCTCAAAGGTCGTCGTGTGGCCGCCTGCTGATGTGGCCGTGACCTTAACGGTCTTGGCGTCGGGGTCAGTCTGTCCCTTGATATCGAAGGTCTCACTGCCGGTGAGTTCAAGTGAAACTGCGTCCTGGCCGTCGAGGAACTGCAGGGGTAGCACACCCATACCGATCAGGTTGGACCGGTGAATTCGCTCGAAGCTCTTCGCGATTACGGCTTTGACGCCAAGTAGAAGCGTGCCCTTGGCCGCCCAGTCGCGGGAGGAACCCGTGCCGTATTCGCTGCCCGCGATGACGATCAGCGATGTGCCTTCCGCCTGGTATTTCATCGAAGCATCGAAAATCGACATCTGTTCGCCGCCCGGCTGAAAGCAGGTCCAGCCGCCTTCGGTGCCCGGTGCGAGCTGGTTGCGCAAACGAATATTTGCGAACGTGCCGCGCATCATGACTTCATGATTGCCGCGTCGCGAGCCGTAGGAATTGAAGTCAGAAGGCTTGACCCCGTTTGCCTCGAGGTACTGCGCCGCCGGACTGTCCTTGGCGATGCTGCCGGCCGGTGAGATGTGATCGGTCGTGACGGAGTCGCCGAGCAGTGCGAGAACGCGGGCGCCTTCGATATCTGTAACCGGCGAAGCGTCCTTGGACATGCCCTCGAAATAGGGCGGGTTACGCACGTAGGTCGAATCCGGCGCCCACTGATAGATATCGCCCGTCGTTGAATCGACGCGCTTCCAGTTCTCGTCACCTTCAAAGACCTTGCCGTAGCTGGACTTGAACATCTCGGAGTCGATGTTCGCGCTGACGGCGTCGGAGATTTCCTGCTGAGACGGCCAGATATCCTTCATGAAGACGTCATTGCCGTCCTGGTCCTGCCCAAGGGGATCCTTGAACAGGTCGACGTTCATGTTGCCCGCGAGCGCGTAGGCAACCACCAGCGGCGGGGATGCCAGGAAGTTGTGCTGGACGAGCGCATGGATGCGCCCCTCGAAATTGCGGTTGCCGGACAAGACGCTCGTGCCAACAATATTTTCACTGGTGACCGCTTCAGCGATCTCGGGCTTCAGCGGCCCGGAGTTGCCGATGCAGGTTGTGCAGCCATAGCCGACCGTGTAAAAGCCGACTTTCTCGAGGTCGTCGATGAGTTCAGCTTTTTCGAGGTAGTCGGTGACCACGCGCGAACCGGGCGCAAGACTGGTCTTGACCCAGGGCCTGGCCTTCAGGCCTTTGGCCGCCGCATTACGGGCGACAAGGCCAGCCGCAATCATCACGGCCGGGTTCGACGTGTTCGTACAACTGGTGATTGCTGCGATCAGGATGGAGCCGTCGTCAATCGTCACGTCTTCGCCGTCGAGGTTTGCTACGCCACTGCCACCCGTTTCACGCTTGGCGATGGTTTCGGCAAGGATCTTCTCGTAGGACGATGCGGCTGCGGTCAGCGCGATGCGGTCCTGCGGGCGCTTCGGGCCAGCGATGCTGGGCTCAACGTCGCCCAGGTCGAGCTCGAGAACGTCGGTGTAAAGCGCGTCGGGCTGACCGTCTTCGCGCCACATACCTTGCGCCCTGGCGTAAGCCTCTACCAGTTCGCACTGTGACTCGTCGCGTCCTGAAAGCTTCATGTAGCGAATCGTCTCGCCATCAATCGGGAAGATGCCGCAGGTAGAACCGAACTCGGGCGCCATGTTGCCGAGCGTCGCACGGTCAGCAAGGGGCATCTGTGCGAGTCCATCACCAAAGAATTCGACAAATTTGCCGACGACACCCTTATTGCGCAGCATCTCGGTGCAGGTCAGGACGAGGTCGGTCGCCGTCGTACCCTCCCTCAGCTTACCGGAGAGCTTGAAACCCACAACGTGCGGGATGAGCATTGTAATCGGCTGACCCAGCATGGCAGCCTCTGCCTCAATACCGCCGACGCCCCAGCCGAGGATGCCGATACCGTTAATCATGGTCGTGTGAGAGTCCGTTCCGACCACCGTGTCCGGGTAGGCACGGCGTACACCGTCTTTCTCGACGTCGAAAACGACACGGCTCAGGTACTCAAGATTGACCTGGTGCACGATGCCGGTATTCGGCGGCACGACGCTGAAGTTGTCGAACGCCTGCTGGCCCCATTTCAGGAACGAGTAGCGCTCGGCGTTGCGCTGGAATTCGATTTTCGTGTTGAGGTCGAGCGCATTCGCGGCGCCGTAGTGGTCGATTTGCACCGAGTGATCGATGACGAGTTCGGCAGGAGACAGCGGGTTGATCTCTTCCGCCGATCCTCCCAGTTTCACGACCGCGTCGCGCATGGCGGCGAGATCGACCACGGCCGGTACGCCGGTGAAGTCCTGCAGGACAACACGCGCCGGTGTGAACGAGATCTCCGTGCTTGGGTCCGCCGTCGGGTCCCAACTCGCCAGTGCGAGAATGTCATCGCGAGTAACATCGCGACCATCTTCGTGGCGAAGCAGGTTCTCCAGCAAAATCTTCAGTGAATAGGGGAGGCGGTCTACGTGCCCTTCCTTGACTGCGTCGAGGCGGAAAATCTCGTAGTTATTTCCGCCGACCTCAAGCGCTGAACGCGCGCCGAAGCTGTCCGTCATATTCGAATCTCCGGGGTTTATCGGGCGGCCAGCCGGCCGCAGGGGTGCGCATTATAGCGAAAGGACCGGGCGTGTGCTTAGCCTATATGGTCAATCACGGCTCCGCCAAGGCATAGACTTTCGTCGTAAAAGACAACGAACTGGCCCGGTGCCACGGCCTTTTGGCTTTCCTGGAAACGGACATCCAGGCGACCACCGGTCTGTGCCGTAACGACGCAGTCCTGGTCAGCCTGCCGGTAGCGGACCTTGGCCTTGCACTGCAGGCCATTTTCCAGGCCCGCCGGCGCCTTGCCGATCCAGCTCGCATCGGTCGCACTCAGCCCGTTGCTGAAGAGCAATTCGTGTTCCCCCTGGGCCACAATAAGGGCGTTGTCGTCAAGGTCCTTGCCCACGACGTACCACGGTTCTTCTCCCCGATCGCTCCGCCCGCCGATCATCAGTCCCTGGCGCTGGCCGAGCGTGTAGTACATCAAGCCCTGGTGTTCGCCAATCACCTCACCGCCCGGGGTCCTCATCGGACCGGGGTTGGCAGGAATATAGGTACTAAGAAACTCCCGGAACGGTCGTTCGCCAATAAAACAGATGCCCGTTGAGTCTTTCTTATCGTGGATTGCCAGCCCACGGTCACGTGCGATCCGTCGGACCTCACCTTTAACGAGTTCACCCAGCGGGAAGACGGTCTCGGCCAGCGCTTCGGCACTCACTGCGTGCAGGAAGTAGCTTTGGTCCTTGTCCGGGTCCTTGCCCTTATAGAGCGCGCCATGACCGTCGACGCTCCCGGAGCGCGCGTAATGCCCGGTCGCCAGCAAATCTCCGCCGAGCCGTTTCGCGTGGTCGCGAAACACGCCGAACTTGATTTCACGGTTGCAGAGCACATCCGGATTGGGCGTTCGGCCTTTGCGGTACTCGTCGAGGAAGTATTCGAACACCTGGTCGCGATACTGCCTCGCAAAATTCGCGTGGTGCAGGGGAATATCGAGCTGCTCGCAGACGCGGCGCGCATCCTGGAGGTCCTCAGCCGCAGTGCAATAGCCGTCGTCGTCTTCCCAGTTGGTCATGTGCAGGGCATGGACGTCGTAGCCTTCATCTTTCAGGAGCAGGGCGGCGACTGCCGAGTCGACGCCCCCTGAAAGGCCGAGAATTACACGCTTGGTCATAGCGGGCGCATTTTACGCGCATGGCAGGCGCTGTCACCTGCATGCGTCCAATAGGTAGTAATACTGACAGGTCAGCGGTCAACGGAAAGGGGCGTGCCGCGTTCTCAGGAGTGAACATATTCCAATGGAGAGTCAGTATGAATATCCGAACAGTGATTAGCACTTTCGCCGGCTGTGCACTCGTACTCACCGCGGGGTCGGCCATGGCCCAGGGGCAGGGGCGCCAGGGTGGCGGAAAGGCAGAACCCCCGCAACGTGCCCAGGTCGAGCGAGGTCAGCGCGATATGGACCGGGACCCATTGCAGGATCGCGAACGGATGAACGAGCCCAAACAGGACCGTGATCGTGATCAGGATCGGACGAATGCGCCGGAGCAGGCCAAGTTTGGCGACAGCGAAATCTATGGCCAGGAACTGATGAGCGAGCAAGAACAGAATCAGTATCGCGAGCAGCTGCGGCTGACCGAGTCCGACCCGCAGGCGCAGACGCAGCTCAAGGCCCAGCATGAGGAGCAGATGCGTGTCCGCGCCAAAGAACAAGGCGTAACGCTCAGCGAACCAGAAAAGGAAGAGGGCAGGAAATAAGTGACCTCGGTATGACGGAACCGCGACTGCGCGGCACCGTCTGCCGACAACGCGGCGCCAGGCGGAGGACCAGGCGATGGATGTGAGCAGAACAGAATGTGCCGGCCCGTTACTCGGGCTGGCGCTGGTGTGCGCAGGGTCACTTGCCTTTGGTGCGGATGCTGCGATGAGCTTTTCCACCGGGCTGGAGTACAACACCGGCAGTTACGGCGGGACAGATGATATTGAGGAGTTATACGTCCCCGTGAGCGGTGTCCTCTACTTCGATCGGATTGCCGTAGGTATCACAGTGCCGTACCTGAGTGTGCGGGCACCGGCCGGGACAGAGGATCCCGCTGGCGAGCCGGTACCCGGTTCGCGTGAAATCGTTACGCAAAGTGGCCTTGGCGACGTTGTAATCGGTATGACGGTCTACGACGTTTTCCAGAACTATGATCGAAACATCGCACTCGATCTTACGGGCAAGATTAAGGTGGGCAGCGCGGACCCGGACAAAGGATTGGGCACAGGCGAGGAGGACTACCTGCTGCGAGCCGACCTATACAGGTTCTTCGAGCGATTCACGTTGATGGGGTCCGGTGGTTACAGGGTACGTGGCGATCCGCCGGGCGTCGATCTGAAGAATACATGGCTGGTATCCGTCGGCGGTTCCTACCTGTTGAATAACGATGCTCGAGTCGGGCTGGCGTACGATTATCGTGAATCTTCATTGCAGGACAGCGATGATATTTCCGAGCTCACACTGTATTCGAGTTTTCGGTTGACCGACACATGGGACCTGCAGGTCTTCGCCTTCAGCGGCTTCAGCGACAGCAGCCCCGATTGGGGTGCGGGAATATTCGTGTACGCACATTAAGTGTCGCCCACATGGCGGGGTCCTATACCAGGTCGGCAGCCGCGATAATCTTGTGTACGTTTTGCTGCAACGGGATCATGCCGGTGAGGAGTGCGTCCGACTGGCGTTGTCCGGCAACGTAGTCCTCCACGCAACGCAATACGGCGGGCGAGCGCAGGACCGACTTGCGGTCCCTGAGGTCCTGCAGTGACATCCAGCGGCGCGAGATCACGCCATCATCAAGCGGTAAGGTTTCGTCACAGCTGATAAATTTCGCGGCATAGATGATGCGCAGAAATTGCTGCCGGGTTTGCGGATGAATCCAGAGGTAGACGCCGATCATGTCTTCGCATTCAATCGTACATCCGGTCTCTTCGAGCGTTTCGCGAATCACAGCCTGCTCGGGTGACTCGTCGGCTTCGATGTGTCCGCCAGGCTGGCTGAATACGCGCCGTCCGATGGCGTACTCTTCGACGAGCAAATATTTGTCCTCATGCGCGATCACAGCGGCGACGGTCAGGTCAGTTGGATACATCCGTGTTCCTTTTCGTGCGCGAGCAGTGTCCCCGAATGGGAAACGCGCTCCTGGAGGTAGTTCTTCTTATATGCCGAGCTGGCGAAATTCCATTTCGACTTCGCTGGCTAACCAGATTTCATCAAACATCTTGCTGTAGAGTTTTGCAACGGCGGGCTCGTGCGTATCTACGATGCCTTCCCAGCGATTAGCTTGCAGGCGATAGACCAATGAAGTTTCGTCTGCAATACAGAACGCCTCGGCATGTGTTCGAAGGTCGTCGCGGACGTGCCGGAATTCGATGTACGTATTCAAACGACGCCCAAGATGCACGAAATTGTTCCCGTTCTTGACGGCACGCGAGGGGTCCGCGATCAGTACGCGAATGCGCGCATAGGTCTGTGAAAGCACGAGTCGCTTGATGATCTCGAGAAAATCGGGATCATCATAAATGCCGGGCTCGAGATCGTGCGTAAAGATCGAAACCTTGCGTGATGCCTCGCGGACTACCTCGATAGCCGCCTCACGCATTTCCTCACGAGTCGAGATGACCCAGCGCTTACTTTTTTGCTGTGCCTGTTCCATAGGCAGATCATATTACCGGCGACTGGCGATTCGCTTTGCCAACTGCGTCACGTTTTGGCCGATGTTTCCCAGTTGAAAACCATTCGCATCCCGCATCAAATCAGCCTTTCAAGGCGTCTGGCGCTTTTATCCCAGCTACCTGGAATTTCACATATGGTCACACAGTCTCAGCTATCTCGAATGTGCCCATTTTCAACATCCATTTGAGCAGATTTCGCCACGTTTCGACTGCGCGCGCCGAGCCGCGATATCGTCGCCTTGCGCAAATCTGGGCGACCAGAGGCCGTGCCTCTTCGGGCAGCGCCATGTTGCGCCCATTGACGTAAAGATTGCGGTCGTCGAACGCGATGCGCGCCATCCCGTGGACATCCAGTCTTGCACCGCGCCGCAGTTCGATGAGCAGGCTTGTGGCATCTTCTTCGGACAAAGGGTCCGGCGTGATCCAGTCTTTGGTCTCGGTAACAAAGCGACCGAGTGTTACAGCGACGCGCTCGAACTCATCGTCCGTGGACTGCAGCAAATGCATTGCGCGCCGCACCGATGCGGGAGAAATGTAGCCGATAGTACTCTCGCTGACGTCCAGGGCCGGATCGACGTAAAACGGATTCCGCCCCTCAGTTTCCGAAAGCTGCTCACTGAGGTCGGACAGCTGCGGCGCACGCATTCCGATTGAGTACGTCATGCACGCGCGGCGCGCGGTCCCCCAGTGAGCGACACCGGGCGGCAGGTAAAGTACGTCACCGTCATGGACCAGGTGTTGTTCGCCAGCAAAGTTCTCGGTTAGTGCGAGGTCATCGCTGGCCATTGGGTTCGGACCGATGTCCTCACTGGTCACATGCCATTCGCGTTCTCCGATGCCCTGGCACAAGAATACATCGTAGTTGTCGCGATGCGGACCAACCCCGCCGCCAGGCGCGGCGAAACTCACCATCAGGTCGTCAATGCGCCAGTCAGGAATGAATGGCACAAGCGCAAACAACTTGCGCATCGCGGGCAGGTGTTTCTCGACATCGTGCACGAGCAGTGTCCAGTCGCGCCTGGGAAGAGCGGCGAGGAACTCGTTGTCGAAGGGTCCCGTCTCGGCGACGTAGCGAGTTTGCTCTGCGTCGCGCTCGGCAAATACGAGACGCGATTCGACGTCGTCAAGCGTTGCAAGCCAGGCGAGTTCGTTGCGCGAAATTGACGGGCGCACACGCGGCAGCGCGTGTTGCATGAACAGATGCTCTTTTTGCCAATAGCGGTCGAGAAAACTCTCGGCGGTCAGCGTGCCAGGGAGCTTCAGCATTGCGGTTTGCTCAGATGTCGCGCGCCTGTCCGGCGGCGAGACCGATGTAGGTCTCTGGCGTCAGCTGCAGCAGGCGTTCCTTCTCGGCGTCCGGAATCTCCAGCGTCTCAATGAACTCAAGAAGAATTTCCCGGCTCACGGCCTGGCCACGTGTCAGGGCCTTGAGCTTTTCGTAGGGATTGGGGATGCCATAACGACGCATGACGGTCTGCACAGCCTCCGCGAGAACCTCCCACGCCTCGGAAACGTCGGCATGGATGGCTGCTTCATTGACCTGCAGTTTTCCGACACCTTTGAGAAGCGACTGCAGGGCGATGACGAGGTACGCCGCTGCAACGCCAAGATTCCGTTGCACGGTTGAATCCGTCAGGTCACGCTGCCAGCGGGAAACAGGCAGTTTCTCGGCAAAATGGCTAAGCAGGGCATTGGCCATACCGAGATTGCCCTCCGCATTTTCAAAGTCGATCGGATTGACCTTATGCGGCATCGTCGATGAGCCGACCTCGTCCTTTGCGACCCGTTGCTTGAAGTAGCCCAGCGAAACATAGCCCCAGACGTCGCGCGAAAAATCGATGAGGATCGTGTTGTATCGCACGAGCGCGTGACAATACTCAGCGGTCCAGTCGTGTGGTTCGATCTGGGTTGTGTACGGGTTTGGTTGCAGCCCAAGTGAGCCAATAAACCGGTGGCTGAGTGACGGCCAGTCGATGCCTGGATACGTAACGGCGTGCGCATTGTAGTTGCCAACCGCGCCATTGAACTTGCCGAGGATCTCGACATCCGAAAACTGTTTTTCGATTCGTGCCAGGCGCGCGACGACATTGGCCAATTCTTTGCCCAAGGTCGTCGGGCTGGCGGTTTGCCCGTGCGTCCGAGACAGCATGGCGAGGTCGGCGTGGTCGTGCGCCATGCCTTTCAGCTTGTTGCGCAACTCGCGCATCTGCGGCGCCAGTACGTCGCTTCGCGCCGCGCGCAACATCAGTGCATAGGACAAGTTGTTAATGTCCTCAGAAGTGCAGCTGAAGTGCAGGAAGTCTTTGAGCGGCTGCGTCTCCGGGCCATCGCCCAGCTTCTCGCGAACGAAATACTCGACGGCCTTCACGTCGTGATTGGTCGTCGCTTCGATCGACTTGATGCGTTCGGCGTCGTCGGGAGAGAAGTCGTCGACGATATTGTTGAGTACGTCCTTCATAGCGGACGACAGCGGGCCGAGTTCGGCGATTTCGGGCTCGTCCGCAAGGAACTGCAACCAGCGGACTTCCACGAGGACGCGATAGCGGATCAGGCCGTATTCGCTGAAGATGTCACGGAGGCCGTTGACCTTGTCAGCATAACGGCCATCGGCGGGGGAGAGGGCTCTCAGGGTTGAGACATTCATGTGTGGAAAACCAGTGTAGACTTGCGCGCGCAAAGCGCGAATCATACACCTTTTCTCGGCAATCTAAGTGGTGCAGAAGGCACCCGATGGAGCAGGATCGGCAATGAGTAAGAAGGCATTTCGTATCGAAAAAGACAGCATGGGCGAACTCGAGGTACCCGAAGACGCCCTGTGGGGTGCGCAGACACAGCGCGCGGTCAACAATTTCCCGATTTCGGGGCTCACGATGCCGCGGCAGTTTATTGCTGCCCTCGGCCTGGTCAAATGGGCTGCTGCCGGAGCGAACTCTGAGTTGGGCCTGATCAAGAGCGACGTTGCCGTTGCTGTGCAGAAGGCGGCCCTGGCCGTGTCGGAAGGCGACTACGACGAGCATTTCCCGATTGACGTGTTCCAGACCGGCTCGGGCACGAGTTCCAACATGAACGCCAACGAAGTTATTTCTCATGTTGCAACCGAGGCTCTCGGCGCGGACGTGCACCCGAATGACCACGTGAACATGAGTCAGAGCAGCAATGACGTCATCCCGACCTGCGTACACGTCAGCGCGGCAATGGCGATTCAGCAACAGTTGATGCCGGCTTTGCGGCACCTTTCGGAGGTGCTGGAGGCAAAGGCGGATGAAACTCGCGATGTCGTTAAGACAGGCCGTACGCACCTCATGGATGCGATGCCCGTGACGCTGGGTCAGGAAATCGACGCCTGGCGGTCGCAGGTCGATCACGGTGCCGAGCGGCTCAATGACACGATGAAACGCCTGACGGCGCTGGCGCAGGGCGGCACGGCTGTGGGTACCGGGATTAATGCGCACCCGAAATTCGGGGCCAAGGTGGCGGTGTTGCTCGCAGAGCAGACCGGCGTGCCGTTTACGGCAGCCGATAACCAGTTCCAGTCCCTGAGCTCCCAGGATGCGGCCGTGGAAGCGTCGGGGCAATTACGGGCGTTGGCTGTCAGCCTTACCAAGATTGCCAATGACCTGCGCTGGATGAATTCCGGCCCACTGGCCGGGATCGGTGAGATTGCGCTGCCGGCGCTGCAGCCCGGTTCGAGCATCATGCCCGGCAAAGTGAACCCGGTTATCCCGGAGGCGATGGCCATGGTTTGTGCCCAGGTTATCGGCAACGACGCGACGATCGCGATCGGCGGCCAGTCCGGTAACTTCCAGCTCAATGTCATGCTGCCGGTCGTGGCCTACAACCTGCTGCAGAGCATCGAGATCCTGTCCTCGGCGAGCGTTGTGCTGGCGGACAGTGCGATAGCGGGCTTTACGGTCAACCAGGACAATATCAACAAGGCGCTGGACCGCAATCCGATCCTGGTGACCGCACTGAACCCGGTTATTGGTTACGAACTCGGTGCGGCCGTGGCGAAGAAGGCCTATGCAGAAGGGCGGGCGGTCAAGGATGTCGCGAAAGAGATGACCGACCTGACCGACGACGAGCTCGACCGGCTCCTGGATCCGGCCGCACTCACCGAGGGCGGTATCAAGCATTAATACGGGTCCGAGACACGGACCGCTGACTGCGGATGAGTTGCGTACGCTGTTCGCGGGCACCAGCCTGCCCGACGATCCGCTGGACGTGGTTATGCCGCCGGGCCTCAAGCGCTGGCCGCACGCGATGCGTGAGCAACTGGCAGGACCGCTGAGGCCGGCTGGTGTCCTGGTGCCGCTGATACAGGGAGCTGATGGCCTCTCGATTTTGCTGACCCAGCGCGCGGCGCATCTCAAGGTTCACGCGGCACAGGCCAGCTTCCCGGGCGGCCGCATGGAGGCACACGATCGCGACGTGCGAGCGACAGCATTGCGAGAGACCCACGAAGAGGTGGGGGTGGCACCGGAACAGGTCGAAGTGATCGGCTACCTGCGCTCCATGCCGACGATTACCGGCTTTGCTGTGACCCCTGTGGTTGGCCTGGTCAGCGACGAAGCCCAACTGGTCTTGGATCGCACGGAGGTCGATTACACCTTCGAACTACCCCTGGATTTCCTTCTGGACGAGGGCAATGACCAGCTGATCGATCGGGAGTGGGAGGGCCGTCGGTTTCGGCTGAAGGAATTCCATTACGATGGGGAGCGAGTCTGGGGTGTCACGGCCTACATGCTACTCGCATTCAGAGAATATCTTTTAAATCAATGAAATATGTCTGATATAGAGAAATTACTTGATGTTATGCGTGCGCTTCGGGATCCGAAGACTGGCTGTCCCTGGGACGTGGAGCAGGATTTCTCGACGATCGCGCCATACACGATAGAAGAAGCCTACGAAGTAGCGGATGCGATCGAGCGTGAGGATTTCGACGAGCTGCGCTCGGAACTCGGTGATTTACTTTTCCAGGTGGTGTTTTACGCCCAAATGGCCAGTGAAAAGGGTTACTTCGACTTCGATGACGTGGCAGAAGGAATTTCGAACAAAATGATTCGCCGTCATCCGCACGTGTTCGGATCCGACGAGGAGCGGGCGGTTGGCAAGGTCGACGGCAGTTGGGAAGAAATCAAGGAAGAAGAACGGGCCGCGCATGACGACGATAGTGCGCTGGCTGGCGTGGCCAGGGCGCTGCCATCCCTGAAAAGGGCTCAGAAGCTGGGCAAGCGGGCCAGTCGAGTAGGTTTTGACTGGCCGGACACCAAGGGGGTCAAGGAGAAGATCCACGAGGAACTCGGGGAGCTTGAGGCCGCCGTCGGCAGCCGCGATGCGTCCCATATCGAGGAAGAACTCGGCGATCTGCTGTTTGCGGCGGTGAACATGGCCCGGCACCTCGACGTCGACCCCGAAAACGCCCTGACACGCGCCAATTACAAGTTTGAGCGCCGTTTTCGGGCCATGGAGGCCGATATTGCGGCCGAGGGCCTCGAATTCCGGAAGATGACCCTCAAATCGCTTGAGTTGCACTGGCGCAAGGCCAAGCGGAACGTCGGCTGATATTCAGGCACGGTTCATTGCCCGGGGCCTAACCTTGTCCCCAAGCTGGATAAGACCAGCTGATTTCGACAAGGAGCAGGACCATGAACGCAAAAACTCGTATCGCTATGCTGGCGCTTGCCGCGATGCTATTTGGCAGCAACGCCTGGGCAGGTCGGCCACAATATGACTACGCGAAAGTCATATCCGCCGATCCGATCATCAACTACGTCAACGTGAGCACGCCTGTTCGCGAGTGCTGGGAGGAGACGGAGTACTACACGGTGGACCGCAATCGCCACAATCGGCGCGCCGGGACCTTTCTTGGTGCGGTTGTTGGCGGTGTCATCGGCCACCAGTTTGGCAGCGGCAGCGGCAATGACGCTGCCACGGTTGCCGGTACCCTGATTGGCGCGGCAATCGGTAATGACGCGGCCAGCGAGGCCTATGGCGTAGAACGCCGTTCGCGTCCCGTGCAGCGCTGCGAGACGCGTTATCGGCAGCACCAGGAGGAGCGCATTGACGGCTACCGCGTTCTCTACCGGTATCACGGCCAGAAATACCTGACCGAGATGCCCTACGATCCGGGCAAGCGCCTGCGCGTTCGCGTGGATATCCGGCCGGCCGGGTAGTACGGAGAAGGGATGTGACGCGCTTCATTGCAATCAGGCCGCGCCCGTACGACACTTGGCGCATGCGATTCGCACTGACAATCATGTTGCTGGGCGCCGTGGCTTTTCTGCCATTGCGCGCCGACGCTTTCGATCTCGAAAAGGATCTGAAAGCCCAGCACGTGCAGTACCAGGGCGAACCGCTGCTCCAGGTCGCACAGGGCAGCTGCATGTCGCTCTCTGACGCGATCGAGTCGGTGCGCAGCCGCACCGGTGGCCGTGTCGTCAGCGCGGAGACCAGGGTCTCGAACGGTCGCGAAGTGCATCACATCAAGGTTCTCACAGAGGACGGCAAGGTCAGGACCCACAAGGTCAACGGCTGCCGCCGCTAGACTTTCTAACCGCTGGTCAGGAGCAGGGAACATGCGATTGCTGGTCATCGAAGACGATTCAACATTACGCGAGTCACTCGTCCGCAAATTGACGGAGGGCGGCTTCGCTGTCGAGCAGGCCGCCGACGGCAAGGAAGGCCTGTATTTCGCCAGCGAGTACCCGATAGACCTCGCGATTATCGACCTGGGCCTGCCCGAACTGTCGGGCCTGGAGATCATCAAGCAGGTGCGTGCCGATGGGCACACCTATCCAATACTCATCCTTACCGCACGTGATCGGTGGGAAGACAAGGTCGACGGACTGAGCGCCGGGGCCGACGATTACGTCGTCAAGCCATTTCATTTCGAGGAAGTCGGTGCGCGTGTCAATGCGCTGCTTCGTCGCAGTGGTGGCTGGGCGTCGTCGGTGTTGCATGCGGGACCCGTGACGCTGGACATGTCGAGGCAGGAGGTCCTGGTCAATAAGGCGGTGATCGATCTCACGAGTTTCGAGTACAAGATCATGGAGTACCTCATGGTGCGAGCCGGCCAGGTTATTTCGAAAACTGAACTTACGGACCGCCTGTACGATCAGGACTTCGAACGGGACAGCAATGTGATCGAGGTCTTTATCGGCCGCCTTCGCAAGAAGCTCGATCCCGAAAATTCCATCAAGCCTATCGAGACGCTACGGGGACGCGGTTACCGCTTCGCGCTGGAGCGGAACCAGGTCGACTGATCCCGCATGAAGTCTCTTAGCAGTCGACTCCTGATCTCAGTCAGTGTGCTGCTGCTATTCTTTTTCGGCGCAACCATCGCGGTGCTCGATCGCGCGTTCACCGAAGCTGGCGAGCAGGCGCGCCAGGATATTCTCGACGGTCATCTCGTCGGCTTGCTGGCCGCCGCTGAACCCGACGATACCGGCCAGCTGGTCATGCCGGCCCGTCTCAGGGAGCCACGGCTCGAGCGCATCGGCTCGGGCCTGTACGCGGAATTGCGCGACTTTGACGGGGGCGTGCTCTGGCGATCGCGCTCGGCGCTCGGCCTGGAAGTACCGGTGGGCATCGTCCCCGAGCTGGGCAATCACCTGTTCGGGCGCGAAGAGCTGGATGACGGTACACCTTTGCTCACTTTGAGTCTCGCGGTCGATTGGGAGCTCGATAATGGTGACTCGCAGCTGTACGTATTCAAGGTTGCGGAGAGCCTCGACGGTTTCAACGCGCAGGTTTCGGGCTTTCGGCGCCAGCTGTTCGGCTGGTTTGCCGCGGTCGCATTCACAATGGTGCTGGCCTTTTCCATGTTGCTGCGCGGATTGCTGAAACCACTACGCCAGATTGAGACCGAGATCACCGAAATCGAAGAGGGCGATCGTGTGTCCCTCTCGGGCAGGTTCCCAACCGAGTTAACCGGCGTTGCCCGTAACATGAACCTGCTGATCGATAGCGAGCGGGCCCGGTCCGACCGCTACCGCTATACGCTCGACAACCTGGCGCACAGCCTGAAGACGCCACTCGCGGCGATGCGCGCATTGCTCAACGATCGCCAGGAAGAGAGCTTTGGTGATCGATTCAACGAACAGATCGATCGCATGGACGAGATTGTGCGCTACCAGCTACGCAAACCGGCGGCGTCTGTAGCTGACAATCTTGTACTGGCGCCGGTTCATGTGGAAAAAGAAGTTGCGCGCCTGGTCGATGGCCTGCGCAAGGTGTATCACGACAAGCATCCGGAATTTGATGTTCGTGTCGAGAAGGGCCTGCAGTTTCGTGGCGACACCGGCGATTTTCTCGAGCTCGCCGGGAACCTGCTCGACAACGCGTGTAAGTGGTGCGAACGCAAGGTACGCATAAGTATTGTGCCCTCGGTCGGCGCTCGTGCAATCGCAAGCGGCATGGTGCTAACCGTGTCGGATGACGGGCCGGGAATACCATCTGATGCGGCAGACGCGCTATTGCAGCGTGGCATGCGACTGGACGAGTCGACGCCAGGTCATGGCATCGGTCTGGCTGTCGTCAAAGATATCGCCCACTCGTACGGCGGTCGCTTGTCGATTCAAACGTCCGATCTGGGCGGCGCTGAATTCATGGTCTCGATCCCGCCTGTGTCTACGGCGAAAGCCGACTGAGCGTCTTCAGGAATTTCCGCTCACGGATTTCGACACTTTCACCATTGGTTCTATGAGATCCAGCGGCAAAGGGAAGACGATCGTGTTCGTCTTCTCGCTGGAAATCTCCTTGAGCGTCTGCAGGTAACGGAGCTGCAGCGCCAACTCCTCCTTGGCGAGCATGTTTGCGGCCTCTGCCAGCGTCGCAGCGGCCTGTTTCTCACCTTCGGCGTTGATGATCTTCGCGCGCCTCGCCCGTTCTGCCTCCGCTTGCTGGGCAATCGCGCGGATCATGCTTTCGTCGAGATCGACGTGCTTGATTTCGACGTTGGCGACCTTGATTCCCCAGTTGTCAGTGCGCTGGTCAAGCAGCGCCTGGATATCGTCGTTCAGTTTGTCCCGTTCAGCCAGCATGTCGTCGAGTTCGTGCTGGCCGAGCACGGACCGCAGTGTTGTCTGGGACAACTGGCTCGTTGCCTCGAAGAAGTTCTCAACCCGGATGATTGCTTTCTCCGGGTCGACGACGCGGAAATAGATGACGGCGTTGACCTTGACGGACACGTTGTCGCGGGAGATGACATCCTGCGTCGGTACATCGAGGACCAGGACCCGTAGATCGACCCGGGTCATTTTTTGGATACCCGGAATCAGGATTATCAGGCCCGGGCCCTTGACCGTCTGGAAGCGGCCAAGCAGGAATACGACCCCACGTTCGTACTCCTTCAGGATCTTGATCGTCTGGGAGAGCAGGACAAGAATCAAAAAGCCGATGATCGGGTAAGTAATGAGGGACATCGGAGACTCCTTTTGTGTGGCTGTTAGCGGTCGTCGCCTTCCTGTGCATCCGTAAGGGGTTCGACAACGAGGGTCAGGCCGTCCATGGTGCGAACGACGACCTGTTGGTTCTTTGTGAGTGGAAGCGCGCTGTGCGCGTGCCATGCTTCGCCCTCGAGCCAGACTTTACCGTCGCCAGTGAAGTCCTCGACAGCTGTAGCGATGCCACCAATGATCGATTCCGTGCCCGAGACAGCGCCGCGACGGCGCAATTTGAGCAGGAAGCCCACGAGCCAGACAACGAGCACCGCGAACACCAATGCGATGCCGATCACGAATGCATATGAGATGCCGAAACCGGGAATGTCCGAATCGAACATGATGATGGCACCGAATACGAACGCAGCGATGCCGCCGATACCGAGCGCCCCAAAGCTCGGCGCGTAGGCCTCCGCGACTATGAGGGCGACGCCGATCAGGATCAGTGCGAGCCCGGCAAAGTTGACCGGGATTACCTGCAATGCGTATGCCGCCAGCAGCAGGCAGATGATGCCGACGACGCCAGGGACTATCGCGCCCGGGTTCCAGCCTTCGTACATCAGTCCGTAAAGTCCGATCAGGCCAAGCACCAGCACGATCTCCGGATTGGAAATCACGGCGAGAAGGCGAATACGCCAATCCGGTTCGAATACCACGACCTCGGCAGTTTCCGTCGACAGAGTCCTCGTTTCGCCCGCCACTTCGATTTCGTGGCCATCAAGCAGCTGCAGAAACTCCTCCCTGTCTTTCGCCACAAAATCGATGACGTTGTTCTCAAGCGCCTCGGCAGCCGTTAGCGTCGCGGCCTCCGTAACTGCCTTTTCCGCCCAGTCCGCATTGCGATCGTGTCGTTCCGCCAGGCCACGGATGTAAGACACCGCGTCGTTCATCATTTTCAGGTCCATCGTGGGGGCGGACTCAGATTCGTCGGCGTCCTTGTCCTGGTCCCTGCCAATTAGCGGAACCGGAGTAGCAGCGCCGAGATGGGTGGTAGGGGCCATCGCGGCGATGTGCGCCGAGAGCAGGATGTAGGTTCCGGCGCTGTCGGCGCGGGCTCCGGCCGGTGTCACGTAGGCGGCGACAGGTACCGGCGAATTCAATACGTCCTGGACGATTTCGCGCATCGGCTTCATCAGCCCGCCGGGTGTGTCCATAGTGATAATCACCAGGTCGGCGCCCACTTCGACGGCGTGCTCGATCCCGCTGTGCACGTAGTCAGCTGTCGCAACCCCAATGCCGCCCTCGATGTTGAGTTCGATTACAGTAAAGGTGTTTGCCGACGTCGGCGCGCCCCAGAGGAATACGAGGAGCATTGGCAGAATGGCCGAAAGCAGAACAGTCCGGCCCGTGGATCGGTCGCAGACTTTCATTGGGCAATTATATCAGTTTGGAGTCTTCCCCTTAGTTTCGGTTTGCCGTAGCTTACTGTCGCTAATAGAAAGGTCTGTGGTACCCCGAGTCACATGCATATTCGATTTATTACAACCGA
>Ga0316191_10001111_pt1 | contig 18489 bp, 17 predicted proteins | sample Eddworburr2cm_MG_FD_204928 | JGI IMG/M metagenome (GOLD analysis project Ga0316191, IMG submission 204928) | Coastal sediment microbial communities from Maine, United States - Eddy worm burrow 2 cm | ecosystem: Environmental > Aquatic > Marine > Coastal > Sediment | place: USA: Maine...
TTCTGACGACGATGGTCGTCCTGCTGGTCTCTGTTTCATCTCAACTCCTCAGTTTAGGATGAACAAAAACTCTCTCTTAAACCAGATCTAAATCTGTCCCATAGGCGCTGACGGCATACAAGTTGAACTCTTCGTTATCCGAGAACCCCGTATGGGCGTCTGCACCTGCGACGATGCCAAATTTGAACGGATTTACGCCCAGGTATTCCTGGTACCCAACGCCATTTATCAAAGCTTCACGAACATACGAATAATTTATTCTGCCCACGACGGGTGGATTGGTCCCGATCAAGTTGTAGTACTGCTTTTCGAAACCGGCAAATTCGTCATTGGGTGACAGGCCCGGGTGCGTATCGGACTGCCCTTTGGTCTGCAAAATTTCGGTCGCGACCTCGTGCTTGGAACGAAGTTTGGCGTAGCGTTCATCAATCGGAGTTCCACTTGAATCACGTGGCCCGAACATTTCACCATTTCCCAAATTGCCATTATGCGATATCGAAAACGCATCTAGCCCAGCATCTTGCTGAATTTGCAGGTACGTCCAGAGGTCTTCCGGGCGATCAGAATCAAATGCCGAGAACGGCATCACCGGTCCGACATCGCCTCGGAAGAAAACATTTCGGTGGAGATTTTGATTGTTTGGAATTGCGGTCCATTCAAATCCTATCAATGTGGTGAACGTACCGGGATCGTTGTGCTTGTTTGTAATCTCGATGTGTTTTTGCCAGGCCGCTTTGATAAGCTTCGGATCGTTAAAGGCCCTATCTGGTTCGTTGTTGGTGAGACCCGATGCAACCATCGCAAATGCCTGATCGCCTTTCGCGGCATCGCCCGTCAGGATTAACTTGATGATCTCGTTATCCTTATTGTTTTTGATCAAATCGGAGTTCGGATCTGATAGCTGAGGAAGAACGCCAAAATACTCCGCGTGGTCAGTCACAACACACCAGTCATAGGGCGTTTTCTTCTGCACTGTCTCACCCGACGTGTTCTTCTTGACAGCCTTGCCCTTGCAGAAATTGTAGGCATCGTCCGTCGTATTGCGGGTACCCATGGAATAGGCATCCGGCGAATTTTGCGTGTGCAGGTGCTGCTCTCCGAAATACACATTATTTAGTGCGTTTGGTTCTCCCGTATTTCGGCCCGGTTCGCCCATCGAGCTACCTTGCGCGGCAACCGCGACACTGGCCAGGCTGACGATTAGGGCAAGAAACGACACTAGTACTTTCTGACTTGTATTTTTCATTACTGACTCCAGCTTAAGACCTGTAGGATTATTTGAATCGTACAGATTGTTTGAACATATCATGACATGTGGTTAGGCTAAACACCTGACTGAAATGCAGTCTCGAAAACGCGATAGAAATCGGTGATCACAGCACCACGGAAATCAGGCGGTTATTGTTGTGCCCAACTCAGCGACTCCGATTGGGAAGCTGATGTTCTACCATTGAACTACACCCGCTTTTCAGGGAGTTACGTCTCACTCAGGTCTGGCTGAGCATAAAAGTGAGAGTACTGGGATTCTAAGCGATTCTGCGGGCCAGAGAGAAGAGATTGGGTAAGCCCCTGTCGGAATACAACAAGGCCCGTGCCACAGGTTCGTAGCGCGGGCGTGATTTCAACCTGCGACTCTGATTGGAAGCGGTCTTCGCCTATTGTCAGGCTGCGGATTCAACCTCGACATCCCAGCCAGGAAACAGCAGCACAGCGGGGTGGCACTTCAACGCCCTCGCTAATGTCTTGGCTCTTTCCACGCCCAAACTGACGCGGTCGTTTTCGATCGCCGAAATCGTGGATTGTGGAATTCCACTAATGTCAGCCAGTTCATTCTGGCTCAACTCCTGGAGCTCGCGGAGGATTCGAACGGATTCGCCAACGGAAACTTCGACGTGGCGCTTCGCTGGGGTGAACTCCTTCAAATCTACTTCCTCCAATAATCGTGTGCCGTCAGGTCAATGACCATGACAAGCAATCGATTCTTCTCGACCTTGTATAGAAGTGAGAGTACTCGGATTCTAAGCGATTCTGAGATCCGGAGGACAATGCGGTCCCGGAACATTAGGGTACCGGTCAGTTGTGCGAGTGCGGCGGTGAATCGGCATGAGTTGGTCGCGCCGCCGAGGAGCTTATGGCTTTTTAGGGGTCTCGTACGGGACCTCTTTCTGAAACGACTCCCAGGTGGTTTCGTACCCGACAAAACCCTTTTCGTTGGGTTCCTTCTGACGGGTTGTCACGAACCGTGCCTTACCTTCAGGAACTTTGGGTCTGGTTTTGGGTTGTTCGCTCATAGGACTTACCTCTTGTAAAGAATGTCACGCGTGACGAAATGCTCCTCGATAGTGGCAGCACGATGGATTCCGCCATGTTCACCGACTTGCGTCTGAGCTGGAACCCGAACTTCATGGACGAAGCTATGACGTTCAGCCTTGGCGTCAACAACGTGCTTGATGAGGACCCACCGGTGTGCGACGCCTGTGGCGTTATCGGCATGAGCCCGGTCTCGCACGATCTTCCGGGACGTGTCGGCTACCTGCGGTTCACGTATCAGAACTAAGGCAGCCTCCACAAGAGCAGTAAAGCAGCGGCCCCGTATCGGGGCCGTTTGCTTTTGGGGCTAGACTAGAACGAAATATTAAACTCGATGCGCAGGCGGTTGCCGGTCTCCAACGTCGTGTCTCCGGCTTCCAGCAGATCGATAGCATCGACGAAAAACAACCGGGCGAAGATATTCATCGTCGGTGAGAACGAGTAGATCGCCCTGAGTTCGCTGCCTTTCAGGTTCGTCGCTCTGACCTGGTTGGCGTTTCCCCAACGAACCCAGTCATCTGCAATATAGGAACTGTGGACAGCCAGCGCTTCGAGATGCGAGAAGTAGTAGCCGAACAGCCAGTCACCACTACCGCCCTGCTCGCCCAACACAAACTCGAGCACGTAACCCTCACGATCGTCCTTGTGAAACTGGCTGAAACTGTCCGGTGGGGAATCGCTGTAATCCTCGAGATTACGATTGTAGTCAAGGCCGATGAAATACGGTTGACCAAACATCTCCGAGCGAAACTGCGCCATGACGTTCACGACCCGGTAATCGCGCGTGTTGTTCTCCGTGAGCAGGGTCTGCCCGTCCGGATCGTCTGGATCGGCATCGGTGCCAAAATAGCCGCCGGACAGGGTGACGCCCCAGCGATCAAAATCCTGCTCATAGACGAGCTGGCCCAGGAGTCCGGTACCCGAAGACGCTCTCATGCCAACCGGCAACGCGACATAGTTCAGGTTCCAGCTTAGCTCCCCGCCGCCGATGCCATGACGGTAGCTGGCACCCAGGCCCGGGTAGGTTACATTGTCGAAAACAAACAGGTCGTCCTGGTGCCAGAACGACATTTCGTTTCGACCGATCCACGACTCGAACCCTCCTTTCGCGTACTGCAAATACCAGTGGTCGAAATTGAATTCGTAGGGGCCCGTAGGGCCGTTTTCGAAATCGACGATCGTGATATGGGGTGACTGCTGCGAAAGATCTGGACCACTGCGGGCTGCCACCACGGCGGACCAATGGTCGTCAATCTTCGCCTCGAACCCGGCGCGTACACGCACCCGCAGCCGCAGGCGATCGTCCCGCTTGGTGCCGTCGCCATGCAGTGAGTCCCAGTCCTGCTCCAGGCGTACCCGAAAATCACCGTAGGGCCTGAAGCGGTCTGTCTCGTCAGAGTCCTCGCCCATGGCGTTGCCAGCCAGGCAAAGCAGCAACAGGATGCCCGCCGTGACTACGTCGCGATACACGCTGTGCAAACGACACTTCATCCTTCTTCCCCAGCATTGCCTGACAAAAAAAAGAGACGCCTTGCCGTCTCTCTTTTTGTTGATCCGCCGCGTACTTACGGCCCATTTCCCTGACCATCGGGAAACAAGCACGTTTCGGTCGGCCTGGGCGTAATTACTCAAAGCAGTCACACCCAAGCCCGCTCTCATCAATACTACGCCAACTAGTGCTAGTTGTGCGCCGGCTCGCTGACTGATTTATGGATACAGGAGATTCAGCTGAAACCTGATCTGTGACTCCGGACCACCGTCAGGATGTTCGACATTTTCATAGTAGCCAAGCAACAGGTTGACCGGCTGCTTGCCTAGCCTCAAGACCTTCGAGACCTGCAGGCCGAGGGGAATGGTCCATTCCTGTCCCGATTCCGCCTCCCAGTTCGCAGTGACAATCGGCGCGGTACCGATCGCCCAACCATTACCCAGGTTGTAGTTCACGAACCACTGCGCGAAGAAGAAATTTACATCCTCGCGGTCACTGTCGCCTGCAAACGACCAGGTCTGGCTGGCGACAGCTCCCATCGTCCAGTTCCCTGTGCCATAGAACACCACGGCTGTCGGACCTATGCTCCACTTTCCGCTGCCAAGAATCTCTGGGTTGGAAGAGGTCGGAAGGGACAGTGCCGGACCGATACCCCAGGTCAGCTTGCCGGAGTCATTCGGCGAGAAGAACATGCTGAATGAGGTGTCACCGATACCGAACTCGGATGCCGACGTACCGATCGGAACGCTGTTTACGGGAATGATCGTACGAGTGATGATATTCCACTTGTCACCCGGGAACGGTATGACAGGCTGAATATTCAGGTTCATGCCGGTGCGGTCGTCATCACCTATGCCGCGATTCCAGTTGGCCTGGAAGGGAAGTGTGACCATTGCGGCAATCGGATTCTGAATCGTCTTGGCCAGGTCCGCCTCATCTTGCGCGTAGGCAGCACCGGCAGACAACCCGAAGCCCAAGAAGACCAACAGAATATTGTGTAACAAGCGATTAACAGCCATGTCTTTGCCCTTTATCAAAAAGTTTGAATCCGCGTGGGTCGCGTGCCAAGCACACAGGCTAACAGCGTGTCCCAACGACGCAAACAAGTAAATACCAATCTCCTCAATAAATATTCCACTCGCTAAAATCGATAACCGACAGACGTAACCACGACGAAGTTGTTCTTGCTGGCGCCCTCGCCCGGCGGTTCCGAGTCATAGGTGTTAGTTAGCTGAAAATTCAGGGTGAAATCCTGTATGAGTTTCCACCCAAGGTTGAAACTGAAGTCTGCGCGATTTCGCCTTGTATCACCAGAGATCTCGGTAAATATCTTCAGACTTGTATCTACTGAGGGTGAGTGAGACGAAGCCTTGTAATGCCGATACGATATCGCTGTAAGCAGCTCCGCGGTTTTATCCACCTCCGTGCTGTCCACAACGTCTTCTCGGTTGCTGACGATGCCAAGATTGACGCTCAGCAGGTTCATCGAACTCTCGATGAACAGGCGCGTTACTCCGCCCCCTACAACGGTTCGCGTGTCGTAACCCTGGTTCGGGTTCGACGAGAGCGCCGCGATGCCGAACGGCCCGAATTTCCCCGCACTGACGCGGGACGCCAACAGCGAAACCTGGCTCTGCTCGCTCGACTCGCCGTCCTCCTGGTCATTGAAGTTCGACGACGCCGACAAGGTCAGGTAATTCTTGCGGTCCCGGTAGTTGGTATCGAGGCCAATGTTGTACTGCAGGGCTTCATTTGCCTGCGTGTACGTAAGCCCGGCAGTGATCGAGCCATTGAGGCGTTGCAGCACACCGTGTTCGATCGGCGCCAGGATGACAACGTCCGAGAGTGCTACTTCGTCGGTCTCTGAAGTTCCCACTACCTTGATATGCAGCGGCTCTTCAGACGGCTCAATGGTCCCATAGTGGCGATCGCCTCCAGTCAATTCGACCTGGTACTCAAAGTTGCTCGTAATGCTGGTTATCTTGCGCCACTCGATTTCCAGCGTTCCCGCGACATCTGTCTTCAGGTGCAGGGTTGCGTACTGAAGCTGCAGTATCTCGCCATACAAGACACTGCCGTCATTGGTCGTTACGACATCCGTCTTCGGATGTTCGGCTGCGGCCGGAGCCGCAGCGAACAGAGCCAGAAGAACAAGTTTTGTGAATCGCAACACTCGGGGCCTCGCACCACGAATTCCTAGCCGGCAGCTTCCTTGGCTGCGCCCTTAACGCCGCGACCCAGGAATATCAGGGTCCAGCCACTCACGACGAGCTTGATACCGAACAAGACTCCGACGGCCCACGCACCAGACACCGGGAACTGTTTCCAGATCATAATGCCAAGCAGCAAGGTCAGGATTCCGCTGAACAGCATGACGCCCCAGCCTTCCGCGGGCTTAATCTGGAATGCGCCGATCAATTCCGAGATTCCAGTAACCACGAAATACGCCGCGAGGAGCAGCGTGATCGACGCGAGACCGGCCAGTGGCTGGTTAAACAGGAAGAATCCTGCAACAGCGGTCAACGCGCCCATAATGAAGATCAACAGGCCCTTGCCGAATGCGCCGGCCTGGAAGGCCAGGAAACACTCGGATATGCCGCCGATCATGAGCATGACGCCGACCACCACCGTGACGGACATGCCCGCAACCATGGGCGAGCCAATCGCCAGGATGCCGCAAATCAGCATGAGGATGCCGACGATGACCGCCAGGCGCGCATTCTTTTTGATTCCGTCGAGGAGACCCGACGCTACCGTTTCGTTCTCAGACATTATTGTTCCCCTTTGTTGTTGGTCTAGATCGCTTAAATTACTCTCCCATAACTCGTTTTCGGCTGCATCGAAATGGGACTGTGCAGCCAGGTAATGTTCTTGCGCTTTCGCGGTGTCATTTGTACTCGGCGCAACCGAGCATACTTGATATTCGCTGACGGCTAGATACGTTGAAACCGAAGCGCATAAATTGCTCAAACGATCAGTATTGTCCCTAGCACACCTACGAAGAAACCAACTAACGCACCCATTGGTGGCAGCCAGGAATTTTTTAGTGCCACGTTCGGCGCGATGTCCTGGAACATCAGGTAGAGAATACCACCACCGGCGAACGTCATGATTATTGCGACCACCTGAGGGCTGTCAGCCAAAACCGTGAGCCCCGTGTAGGTTGCGAGCGGTCCAAGCGGCGCCAACAGAATGAACAGAAGCAGTATCCGGCGCGGTGCCGGCTTCGCGCTTTCCATTTCATGGTATGCCGAGAAAGACTCCGGCAGATTCTGCACGGCGATCAGCACCGCAAGTAATCTGGCCTCCGCCAGGTCCGTCAGGAACAGCGCGCCAAGCGCCAGGCATTCGGGCAGAAAGTCGGTCAGCATGGCGATCACCTGGCTCAGCGTACTCTTGCGCCGACTGAGCACCAGGTCCAGCCAGGCAAACGCGAGACCGCCACCGAAGAACGCGATGCTCAGTACCGGCACTGACAGCGACTCGACTCCGGCGGGAACAAGTACAAGTGCGATAGCGGCAAGCAACGCCCCTGCGCCGAATGCGAGAATGCCATGCCGGACTTCTGACGCAACCCACGCGGACCGAATCAAGTTTTGCTGAGCAAGCAACGCGCCCAGAGGGATGGTGAGCCCTGCGACCCCACCGTAGATCAGAACCTGGGAAACAGTAGTCATTGGCTAGAACGTGAACCGGAATCGCAGGCCATAAATATACACAACATCCTCCTGCTCGTTGAATGACGGATTGAAGGTCACCTGCAAGTCGGGCGATAAGACGACGTGTTGCGTTACCTGAGCCCTGTACATGAACTCCACGGTTGCCTGGTCGCGCAGGCCCTTGTCGGGCGGCGACCCCCAACTGCCACCGAGCAGGATGCGGTCGCTCCCGCGCGCCGGCAACGACGTTGCGATGCCGACGAACCGCCTCATTTGCGCGGCATCGCCTTCCGAATATCCGATTCTCAGGATTGTCTGTACATGGTGTTTGCTGACGTATGAACTGGAGAATGCCAACCCCCAGCTTTCCCCAATGCCGGCTTCAACTCGCTCATCCTGGTGCCAGTAGTGCAGGTGGGTCGTTTCGCCGAACGAGGCATCGGGGCGCTGGAATCCGAATTCCGCCCAGGTAAATAGTTCCGGCGTATCCCAGACCTGCTTAAAATCGATGTGATTGTCCTTACCGTTGGCATCGTGTACGCCGCCGCCGGCGTACCAGTTCTCACCGAGCTTGAATCGTGTGACCAGCGAAAACGTACGTTTGGGAATGGCTTCGGCCGGGTTGTTGTAGAACGAGTCGTTCAACAGGTTGGTCCAGGCATTCAACAGGACATGTTGATCCGCCCAGTCGCCGGGGTCCATGTGACCGAACAAAACACCCACACGACCACCCTTGAAAAGCAGCTTGGTGTACAGGTCCGTCCAGCCCCAGCCATTCTCCTTGTAGTTGGCTGTGCTGAGCGCGGAACCCGTGTTGAAACCGAGATCTCGGGGCGTTTGATCTCCCCAGATGGCGCCTCGATGCTCGTACTTGAAAACCAGGTTGGTGTTGACGAAGGAATTGTCCTTGAAAACATTCCACACCCCGTAGACACGAAAGACAGAACTTGCGCCTTCCTCGTCGTCCGTCGAACTAAAAGAGGCGCGTGTCGCGAGCATGGAGTAATCGACGTTGAAGGCGAACCCGGTCGCGATGACCGCGGCGCGAACCCGCTGCGAAACGTTTACTTCGGCGAGCAACATCTCCACACGCAGGCTTCCCCCGATTCTTTCGCTGTTGGCAACCGCGGCACGTGGGAAGACGCCTATAACTGGGCGATGGGCAAAGAAATTACGCTTTCCACCACGGGCGAGACGATTCAGAAGTCGACGCCTTACGACTTTGTCGGCATCACGGATCATGCTGAGTACTTTGGCATCATGCCGAGATTGCTTGATCCGAAAGACGCGCTCTACGACACCGATTTCGGCCGTCAGTTACGGGATCCAAATGCCGATACCTCGGCACCGGATTCGGCGATCAACAAGTTCTTCGGATCGATTCTTACAAGCACGCCCGCCCCCGAATTCAATACGCCGGAGCTCATAAAGTCTGGCTGGGCGGACTACGTCAAGACAGCGAACAAGTTCAATAAACCCGGCAAATTCACGACGCTGATCGCTTTCGAGTGGACCGCAATCCCGACTGGCAGAAACATGCACCGCAATGTGTTTTTCCGGGACTCCGGGCCATTAGCGCCATTTTCGGCTTTCGACTCGATCTACCCAAAGGATCTGTGGACTTACCAGGAGATCAACCGGACGCTCGGAAACGAGAACCTGGCAATTCCTCACAATGGCAACATCTCCGACGGTTGGATGTACTCGCGCAATGAGTTTCTCGGTGGACCGATGGACGCACGCTACGCCGAACGACGTGCGCGCAATGAGCCATTGACCGAGATGATCCAGACCAAGGGGACCTCGGAAACCCACCCATTGCTTTCGCCGAACGACGAATTTGCGGGCTTCGAGTTATTCAAGAATCTGCTCAATGTCGGCCAGCCCAGCCAGCTAAAGAATGGATACATCCGCGAGGCGCTGGCTCGCGGCATGGTGCTCCAGGAAGAGCTTCGAGGCAGTAATCCATTTAAGTACGGCTTCGTTGCAGGCGCCGACAGCCACTCGGCCTATTCACCGAACGAGGAGTGGAACTTCCACGGTTCTCACGCAGCACTCGACGACACCGCGGCAAAACGTCTGAACCCAACACCCAACGCTTCCGGCGATGTGGCTGGCGTAGTCGGATCTGCCGGGGCCACTGCAGTATGGGCGGAAGAAAACACGCGTGAGGCAATTTTCGATGCCATGGCGCGCAAAGAGACTTATGCCACATCCGGTCCTCTGATTCGGCTTCGTTTCTTTGGCGGCTGGAACTTCGACGAAGGCCTGGCCGGTGACGAGAACTTCGTCAAGACGGCCTACGACAGCGGCGTGCCGATGGGCGGCGATTTGGCCAATCGGGGTGATGCAAGTGCCCCGACGTTTGCCGTCTGGGCGCTGAAGGACCCGGAGAGTGGCAACCTGGATCGTGTCCAGATCGTCAAAGTATTCGTGAATAAGTGGGATCGGCCCGACGAGAAGATTTACGACGTGGCGCTATCGGATGGCCGCACGGTCGATCCCGAGGGTGGCAAGGCGGCGCCAGTCGGCAATACAGTCGACGTCACTACGGCGACGTATACGAACGACATTGGCGAAACCCAGTTGACCGCCGTCTGGACGGACCCGGACTTTGATCCGCTGCAGCGAGCCGCGTACTACGCGCGTGTCATCGAAATTCCGACGCCCAGGTGGTCGACTTACGATGCGGTGCGCAACAACCTGCCGCTTGTGGAGAGCCTTCCGACTTCGATCCAGGAGCGTGCCTGGTCATCGCCGATCTGGTACACGCCGACACGCGATGAGTTGATTGAGCACAGGCTACAGGAAGTCACCGGGGAGTCGTGGGGTATTTCCAGCCTGAATGATGACGTAGAGGTCATCGGTACGGAAACTGAAAACTAAATGCCACACAGCAGCACGTACAAAGGCAACTCACATAGGGAGAAACGAAGACGACATTCTCGAGCAGCGAAGAATCTTCGGGCGGCGGTGACAAGTGCGTGGGTGGAGGGCCTAGAGGCGACCAGCGGATCTGCTGCGACGTTGACCAGATGCAAGGGGGATGTCCCGCAACCGCTGGTTAAGCTGGTTTTTCGCTAAACGGCAGAACCAAAGTAGTTTTGGCTGGAGCCCGGACATTCTGTCCGGCTCTGGCATTCGATCGTGCGTTATCAGGTCGTACATACAAGAGGGAAGACGATGAACAGACTGTTATTGTATTGCGTGATTATTAGCTTGTCCCTGGTCGCGAGCCAAGCGCTCGCGCAGACCAGTGCGCCTATGCAAGCGGACGAAGAAAGATTGTCCGAACAAATCGGCGAAGTCATCTACTCACCATTCGCGGGCGCAACCTACCCGCAGGAGCCGTTGTGGGGCGATTCGCACCTGCACACTTCCATGTCCATGGATGCCGGCGGTTTCGGCAATCGCCTGCCGCCCAGCGCCGCGTATCGATTTGCCCGCGGTGAGGAAGTCATTTCGAGCTCTGGTCAGCCAATTCGCTTGGCACGTCCGCTTGACTGGCTTGCGATCACGGACCATTCCGACGGCATGGGCTTTGTCGATGATGTACTCGCAGCTTCCCCGCTAGTAACCAGGTACGAGCAGGGCGAGCGCTGGTCAACAGGGATGCGAGCGGGCGGCCAGGAGGCTGTCGAAGCCACGCTCGACCTGATCACGACTTTCTCGCAGGGAGAGGTCGATCCAGAGATGTTCGCCAACTACCAGCCCGGGGCGAGACGCTACGGCATTATCTGGGACCGGGTGATAAAGAATGCCGAGGAATTCAACGAACCGGGCAAGTTTACGGCGTTTCATGCATTTGAGTGGACGTCACTGGTTAACGGCGGAAACATGCACCGGAACGTGATCTTCCGCGACGACGCGGACCGCGTTCGACAGGTAGTGCCCTTCACGACGTTTCCGCCCATTGGCAGTCCGAATCCTCTCGACCTGTTCAAGTACCTGACGGCGTACGAGGCCCGGACCAATGGCGCGGTAATGGCGTTCGCCCACAATGGCAATCTGTCAAACGGCATCATGTTCCCGACTGACCGGCAGTATTCGGGCAAGCGGCTCAACAAGTTCTATGTCGAGCAGCGCGCCAAGTGGGAACGCATGTACGAGATCACCCAGATCAAGGGCGATGGCGAAACACATCCCTTCCTGTCGCCGGATGACGAGTTCGCCGACTACGGTACCTGGGACGTCGGCAATCTCGACGTCTCGGAAGCAAAGACCGACGATATGCTCCAGTACGAGTACGCGCGTGAAGCATTGAAGAACGGCCTGGTGCTGGAGAAGAAACTCGGAACCAACCCGTACAAATTCGGCTTCACTGGTGCAACCGACAGCCACACGTCACTGGCTTCCATGGAAGAGAACAATTTCTGGGGCAAACACGCGGGCTACGAGCCCTCGGCAGAGCGGCTGCATCATCCGTTTATGAAGACCGAGCACGGCGAGATATATGCCTGGCAGATGGTCGCGTCCGGCATAACGGGCGTGTGGGCGCATGAGAATACGCGAGAGTCGCTCTTCGACGCGATGGACCGCAAGGAAGTTTACGCGACGACAGGCCCCCGCATACGCGTACGTTTCTTCGGCGGCTGGCACTATGAGCTGGAACACTTCTCCGGCCGGAATCCGGCCGCTAAAGGGTATGAGAATGGCGTGCCCATGGGAGGCGACTTACCGCCACAGCCTGATGGAGCGGATGCTCCGACATTCATGGTCTATGCGTTGCGTGATGTTGTCAGCGGCAACCTTGATCGCATCCAGGTGGTCAAGGGCTGGCTCGACAGCAAAGGCGATACACATGAGAAGGTCTACAACGTCGTGTGGTCCGGCGATCGCGAACTCGGCGCCGACGGCAAGCTGCCCCCGGTTGGTAACACCGTCGATGTAGAAAGCGCTTCGTGGACCAACACGATTGGCTCATCCGAATTGGGAACCGTGTGGACGGACCCGGACTTCGATCCGAGCGAGCGCGCGTTCTATTACGCCCGCGTCATCGAGATCCCTACCCCGGTCTGGTACCTGTATGACAAGCGTAAGTTCGGAGTTGAGATTCCGGCGGACGCCCCAACCAGCCACCAGGAGCGCGCCTACACGTCGCCGATCTGGTTCACGCCGGAATAGGAGTAGTGATCGGCGATTAGCTCATCAGACGAAGGAACCAACGCGCTGCACGGTCCAGAACGCGGCCGTGCAGCCGATGGCATAAGGCAGCAGCCGCCAGCTCTCGGTCGGCCAGTTCACGGGAATCCTCCTGACCAGGGCCATCGCCAGAACCACCGCGCAGACGAAGAGTATCTGGCCTGTCTCCACACCGACATTGAACATGAGCAGTGCAAGGGGAATCTCGTTCTCGGGCAAGCCCACTTCAGCCAGCGCACCCGCGAACCCAAGACCATGCACCAGGCCGAATGCGAGCGCGACCACCCAGGGATACTTCGCCGTAAAGACCTCACGGCCCTGACGCGCGTGCACGATTTCGACAGCAAGGAACAGGATGCTCAGGGCGATCACAGCCTCGGTCGGCGCGCCGGGCATATTGACCACCCCCAGCGTTGCCAGCGCGAGACTAACACTGTGGGCGAGCGTGAATGCCGTAATAGTCTTGAACAGCATCCACAGGTTCGGAATGATGATCAGCAGGGCCAGCACGAACAGCAGGTGATCGTAGCCCTCCAGGATATGGATCGTGCCGATCTTCCAATAGGACGCGGCGACCGTCCACTTCGTCGCTTTCTCAGGAACCACATAGCTGGGCGACGCCGGGCGCAGGATCGCCGAATGCTCGCTGCCGTCGGCCATATCGATCTGGACGATGACGTCGATCGGCAACGCTGACAGGCCATCAATCTCAATCGTGCTGCCCACAAGGGAGCCACTTTCGCTCGTCCACGTCGATTGTTCGATATTGGCGCCCTGCACGACACGTGCTGACGCGGGGCCCATCTGCTGTATGTGCTCCGGAAATACCGGTGACATATCGAGCGCCCGACCGTTCTGCAGCGGCACTTTCCACAACACGGAGTACCAACCCGGTTCGGATTCCGTTATTTCCAGGAGGGCCGGACGAAACTCGTCGGCATAGCTCGCAGATGCCGCCAGCAAGGCGCCAAACGCAAGTATCGCCAACCGGAAAGCTCTCAAGGCGTGGCCCCGCGGTTCGGAAGCGTCAACGGCACCTCGGTTTCTTCAACGTCGACCTCGTAGCGTGACACGAGTTCGTTGATGAAGCGCTCGCTGAGTTCCTCGACCTGCTCGGCGGTCCATTGCTCCCTGATCTGCGGCTTGACGTCCTCGAAGGATGGCGGCGGCGACAGAATTACCTCATTGAGCAACACGAGGTGCGTCCCGTATCCAGATAAGATCGGGCCGTGCCAGATTCCCGGCTCCAGCTTGACGATCTGGTCTACGAAGCCAGCGCCGAACACCCGCCGCAACTCCAGCTCGGTGCGCTGCGGATAGTAGTTCTGCAGCATCAGTCGATCGCCATAGTTCATGAGATCGGCAGGCACTTCGTCAAGATTCCTGAGCCGCTCAAGTGCGGCGCGTGCATCGTCGAGAGTCGTTGCTTCGCGCTTGTCCGGATCGAAGAAGACTTGCGTGACGGTAAACAAATCGGGTTGCTTGAACGCCTCCGGGTTTTCGCTGTACCAGGCTCGCAATTCCTCATCCGTGGGTTCCCCGGGCGTGATCAGGCTGCGCGCCAGCAACTCGACCTTTTGTGCGAGTCGTCGTTCGATCACGACGTCACCACTGTCGAGCCCCATATTTAAAGCCTCGCGATACAGGATTTGCACACGAACCTGGTCGCGGATTACGCCGGCAAGCTCTTCTTCAGTCGGCGGCCGGTTCCAAAGCCGGGTCCACTGGTCGGCCAGCGACTGTATGTCTCCGGCCGAGACCGTTACGACCCGGTCGTCGTCAGTATCATTTCCGCCGGCCAGGAAACCATAGAGCCCATAGATGCCAGCACCGATCAGCAAGAAGTGGACCAGGGGTTCTCGAGCGAGTTGTTTCAGCTTTTCAATCACGTTTCAATATCTTCCAAAAAAAAGAGGCGGCAAGCCGCCTCTAGGATAAGCTTGGCAAACTACCAGATTCAGTCTGGTGGTGGCAACGATCCGAAATTGAACCCACCGTCGGGCGGCAGCTCTTCCTGCAGACCCGGGTAAAAGTCGAGTCGCTTCACGAGGCTCGGATCGGGTGTGTACCAGATCGGCGATGACCAGGCACGTTCCTGGATCGTGGCGTCTACCTCGGCTGGCGGCTCGATGCCTAATACCTTGGCATCGAAAGTCGACCAGCGCGGTGTCGGGATCTTTCAAGGTCCACACGGCGAATGTCGGGGCCTTTGCCTTATCCGGCTTCGCCGGCAGGTCGCCTCCCATCGGCACGCCACTCGCGTAGGCTTTCTTGACAAAATTTCTGTCTTCCGTGAGGTCGTCGTCAAAGTCCCAACCGCCGAAGAAGCGTACCCGGATCAGCGGCCAGGACGTGCCGAGAGTCTCCTTGCGCCGGATACCATCGAAGATCTCTTCTCTCGTATTCTCGGGTGCCCAGACGCCGGTTGCACCGGGCGTGCCGAAGTACAGCGGTGGTTCGCCCGCGACCGAGCCGGTCGAACCCATGCGGATTTCCACGGTCTTGTCGGTGTTGCCGTGCACGCCGAAGTAGTCGAATTCGTCGTTCGTCGCGGAGACCTTCCTGCAGCGCTCCAAGGGTCGGCGCATAACGGGCGACCCGGAAGTGCAGATCTAGATCGCCTGGGGTTTATTGCGTGCGCGCTTCTTCTTGGCCGGTCGCTTCTTCTTTACCGGCTTGGTGGCCGCCTTGAGCTCGTCGAGTGACGCCTCCAGGCAGTCGATAAGAAAGTCGATGTCGGGGAGGATCTCACGCGTCGATGTCACGTTAAAGCTTATCTCGCCATTGTAGCTTGGCGTAGCGATGAACAAGCCCATGCCGTTGACGAGCGGCGCAAGTCCGTACACGCCGACCTGCCTGGCACCGTTCATGTACAAGGGAATCTGCGGACCCGGCACATTTGAGATAAACAGGTTGCACATGCGTGATGCCATGCCCACGCGCGACACGAGCCGCCCAGCCAGCACCTGTGTCGCCGCCGGCACGTGCTTGCTGAGATCGGTCATCAACCGCGCCGGCACGCCAGCTTTCGCTTCCTTGCTTTGTTGGGTCGCCTCCCGAATTGCCGCGAGGCGTTCCATGCCGTCTTCGATATTCGTAAATATCGGTACGGTCATCGAAGTGATGTCGTTCCCCGGCGAGTTCGAATCGGCACTCGAAGCGCCGCGGGCATTGATGGGAACCCACGCAATCAAGGACTCCTCGGGTAATTCATCATGATGCTCGAGGTAGCGACGCAAGCCGCCACCACATACTGCGAGAACAGCGTCGTTGATTGTCGCGCCCGGCACGAGCGCACGAACCGCTTTGAGGTCGTCGAGTTTGAATGTCCTGGCGTCCCACATCTTTTGCGGCTCGACGGTGTCGTTGAAGCGGGTCTCGGGAACAACGTGCCCCGGCTCCCCGCGCGCCGTGAGTGCGTCCTGCGCCATTCTGTAAACGCTCGGCATCGCGCGCATGACGGCATCGGTCATGCTTATCGGTGAGCGCACGGTATGCCACGTCGCCCGCACCGCCATCTCCAGGTAGCCGGGCTGCGGGCTGCGCCTGAGTTCCGCCTTGTTGAGGGGCACGGCGGGCGTGCCCTTGTTATCGATATCCGACAGCGCCCCGAAGAAGCCCATGAGCGCCTTGCCGTCTGCGGCTGCATGGTGAATTTTCGTGGCAATGGCGTAGCTTCCCTCGGGTATCCCGTCGACGTTGTCCAGCCCTTCAATGACATTCATTTCCCAAAGTGGCTTGCTCATGTCGAGCGGGCGCGAGTGGTAGCGCGCCATCTGGATACAAAACTGGCGCCAGTCACCGGGTTTCGGTAAGCGCACGTGGCGCACGTGATACTCGAGATCGAAGTTTTCATCATCGACCCAGTACGGAAAATCGAGTTCGAGTGGCACATGGACCAGGCGCCGCTTGAATACGGGACTCATGTGCAGACGGCTCTCGACGTGTTCGAGAATGTCCCTGAAACGCACAATGTCGCCGTCCGGCACCGTCGATTGATCGAGTATCGATATCGTCGTCAGGTGCGTCAGGTTGTCCTCCGACTCGAAGTAAAGGAACTGTGCGTCCTGGGGATTCAGCTGATCCATGCGGCCTACTCCGTATCGCCACCAACCACGCGAGGCACCATTTTCGGCTTCGCAGGCTTATCCTGCCCGAGCGCACGCAGATACATGCCCCTGACTTCGGCGACATGCTCATCGATGGTCTCGACGGTCCACTCGCTGGTATCGACCGGCGGCAGGACATCGACCTTGACCGTACCCGGGTGATACAGCATGTCGCCCTTGGGCTGCACGTCACCGGAATTGTGGATAACGATCGGCACCATTGGTACACCGGCCTCCATCGCAAGATGGAATGCACCTTTCTTGAATTCAGCCAGCTTCGGGCTGATCGCCCGAGTTCCCTCGGGTGAGAGACACACCGATTTACCCTCGACTCGCATCGCATCGACCAGCGGCGCCATAGACGCGATGGCCGCCGCAGTATTGGAACGATCGATCAGCACCACACCAGATGCCTCGAGAACCCGCCCGATGACCGGCATGTCACGCAGCTCGCGCTTACCAACGCCACTTATGTCGCGGCGCATCAGGCGAGCCATGATCACAAGATCGACATTGCTCTGATGATTGAACACAAAGACAGCTGGACGGCGCGACCAGAGGTGCTCTTCACCGGAGATCTTGAGATTCAGGCCGATGAGCGCACTGGCCGTATCGGCGAACACCGAGACCGAGAAGTTGAGCGCATCCCTCTTGGAGCCCGAGAGCGCCCAGATCGGCAAGCCCGCAAGAAACGAACCGACCAGGGTTGCCGGCATCATGAGCGAGCGAATCCAGTCGGATGGACGGGTATAACCCCGACTGCCAAAACGGCGCACGGGCCATCCGCGACGTTCTGCTATCGACAGCAAACGGCCGTTTGGATTCAACGGACGCGGGTTACCCACGCGCTCGAGCAGCAGGATGTCGTCATCGCTGTCTGAGTAATAAAATGCCCGGTCGAGGTCCACGCCAAATTTCTCGGCCAGCGTCTCCGCCGCCGTGACCTTTCCGGGGCCGAAACAGGTTGGCTGCAGAACAGCACCGGTGAATGTCCCTTTCTCGACTTCGAGTTCGGTACACATGACGTTATCGATTTCCAAGTCACGCGCGGCCGGCAAAACCTGGTACGGCGTCGCCGACGAAATAATTGCTACTGTGTGGCCTTTCTCCAGGTGCGCCTGAACAATGGCTCGCGATTCCGGGTATACCTGGCGCGCAATGTGTGTGCGAAACAGCTCCTCCCCAAAATTGATGTAGCTATCTTCGCGAACCCCCCGCAGGAATTGCGAGGTCGCGATCATCATTGCGGAGAAACCCATGTTGCCGACGCCGAAGCTAGCCATGGCTCCGACCAGTTCGACGAGTTCACGGACGGACAAGTTACCGCGCGTAATCTGTTCCTCGATGAAAGCGATGGCGGAGTAGCCGGATATCAGCGTCCCGTCAAAGTCGAAGAATGCACCGATCTGGGGCCCGTCGGGCAATTCCAGTATCTCGGCAATAACGTCTCGATGGGGCTGCATAAATCTTCTCCGGCAAGCCCGTTAGTATAACGCCATATGCTCGCGCCGTATCTCCCGTGAGCTTACTCGGCGGTCGCCCGTGCGGTCGCCAATGCCTGGGACGGCGAAGGGATATTCGGCCGCTTGATCACCGTCATGATGATCGCACCCAGCAAGCAGACCACGCCCGCAATGACGAACGGGGCCATCCACGCACCTGGGTCGATTGCCCCCTGCGCGGCGTCCTTGAAATAGCCCGCCAGCAATGGACCGGCGAGTCCGGCGACACCGTAGGCGGTGAATATCCAACCGTAATTACTGCCGACGTTCTTATTGCC
>Ga0316191_10001112_pt1 | contig 18486 bp, 17 predicted proteins | sample Eddworburr2cm_MG_FD_204928 | JGI IMG/M metagenome (GOLD analysis project Ga0316191, IMG submission 204928) | Coastal sediment microbial communities from Maine, United States - Eddy worm burrow 2 cm | ecosystem: Environmental > Aquatic > Marine > Coastal > Sediment | place: USA: Maine...
GCGGTGATCGACTGGAAGGTGTCAAGTGGTAAGACCGGCGCAGTTGGCTGAGGTACAGCACTTTGAAATGCTCGTCCATATTCCTGGATGAGCATCTGCGTATAACAAGCGACAGGTCGACAAGTCCGTACGCTCAGCAAGACATTCTAAATTCAGACACTTTGAGTGTTCAGTCATGACACATTGCGGTGCGTTAACAGATTGCGATTACTTTCCTGGCATTTGTCCACGGTTAGCCATGGCTTAAACACATGTGACGCCGGATTAATCTGGAACATGGCCCGTATTGATCGCGCGGCGCGACCCCATCATGGTACGGGCGCGAACACCTTTTTGAACTGTTGTTTCGAAGCCACCAAATCCTGAACGGGCATGAATGTTGGAGCCGCGTTTGGGAGGGTGGTTTACACCAACAAGCTTTGGCACAGAAGATGACTACAGCTCACAGCAGACCGAAACGAGGCGTGTCTCAGGTTTGGCAGCACTTTGACAATGATTTAACGCTGTTACTCGGTTTGACCGTTGTCGCCGCCGCCAGAGCCATCGTTGCCGCCTCCGCCGATACCGCCCTGCGCTTCGCCAAGCCCTTGGGATCCGCCTCCATCGGAGTCGTCCCCGCCAGATCCGTCTCCGCCGTCGCCGTCAGAACTGCCGCCACCGGAGTTTTGTGTCCCCGAAGCACCACCTTCCGTACCGCCAGAACCAGAGCCTGATCCCACGCCGCCGGAAGAGCTTTCGGTGCCGCCGCTTGTTGGTGATCTCTCTGGCCCCTCAGGGTCCGAGAAGCCGCCACCGATCGCAGCAGATCGGAATGATCCAGTCGTGCCGTCGCCTTCAGTGAAGCCGATCTCTAGCTCGGGACATACATCACTGAGCCTTTTTAGAACATCGTCTGCGTCTGCGCGTGCACGTATCTGTTCTGATAACGAATTTGAAATCCCGCTATACTGACACTCGTTATTAACGTCGCTTAGCGCTTCATTTACTTGAGACGCCCGCGTGATAACACTATCAGATGGGACCGCGCATGCGGCTAAAAGGCTAGATGTGGAAAGCAGCAGAGCCGCTGCAAGACGATTGTGAAACACCATTTAAAAACTCCAACGCGTTCCTAACTCGGGAACATCTGCGACCATACGCGTTTCATCCATTACCTTTGGCAACGCAGGTCAGCAATCAGTGTGCCACAATTTGGGCATATTTCAATGTCATTTCAGTTTGCGTTTCTAGAACGTGAACAATCTATAATTTCTGGCAGAATTATTTTAATTCAAATGGTTAAAAGTCCAGGTGTTGTGAACAGTGCCCGATCAGCGCGTTGCTTAACGTTGCGTCTGATATCAATCGCAATTCAGCTCAGAACGACCTTTGCTTGTTGTTTTCGCCCCATTACGCAGGAATTTCCGATTTTATGGGGCGAATCGTTTAGCCATACCAAAAAAACTTGTCTGTTGGGGCGGCACTGCGGCAATGCCGTATTTCGGCCATATTTTGCGGCGCACAGGCGCATGCTCTATGTCAGGGTGAGATTTGCACTGATTGTTTGAGGTTGCCGGTGACCCTGTCGAAAATAAGGATCTGGTTGTCTGTTGTGACGACGGCGTACCAATCCGGTCCCTGCGTGAAAGACATGGCCTGCGCGCCTTGGGGTAAGGCAAGCGTATCGGGCAGGGGGGGTGGCACATCATAGAAGCGGATGACAATCAGACCGATGATGAGTAGAACGCCGCCTATCATCGTTGCGGTAAGGACCGTAACCAAACGTCGCAAAAATTTCAGGTTTGCGGGCTCTTGCGTGTCCGGCCCTGAGGGTAATTCGGGATCTTCCATGTCTGTTCGTCACATCCGGTTTCAAATCGACGCGGCACCGCCGTCCCGCCTTGATAAGGCGCTTGCACGTGATGTGCCAGTAGAGGCGTCACTTTCACGAACGCGACTGGCACGATTGATTGATGAAGGCGGCGTGTCGGTGGATGGTATCATTGCGCGCGATCCCAAAGCGCGCGTGGCCGAGGGTGCAGAAATCGTTGTCGAGGTTGAAGAGGCACAAGACAGTCATATTCTGCCCGAAGCTATTCCCTTGGACATCGTGCATGAAGATGAAGATCTGATCGTGGTGAACAAGCCCGCGGGCATGGTGGTCCACCCAGCCCCGGGAACCCCGTCAGGCACATTGGTCAATGCGCTTTTGGCGCATTGCGGCGATGATCTGTCTGGCGTCGGTGGCATGAAACGGCCGGGTATCGTGCACCGGATCGACAAAGAAACAAGCGGGCTGTTGGTTGTCGCAAAATCAGACGCGGCGCATCATGGTTTGGCGGCGCAATTCGAAGCGCACACAGTAGAGCGATATTATATGTGTCTGGTGTATGGAGTGCCGGACGCCAATGATCCGCGTTTGCGGGGGGTCAAAGGCGCGCGGTTTGAACCTGGCAATATCCTGAAAATTACCACTCAGTTGGCGCGACACCGAACAGACCGGCAACGTCAGGCTGTTCTTTTTCAAGGTGGGCGTCACGCTGTGACCCGTGCGCGCACGATAGAACGTTTTGGCGCACCCGAAGTTCTGGCCTTGATGGAGTGTTGGCTGGAAACAGGGCGGACGCATCAGATCAGGGTGCATCTGGCGCATGCGGGCCATGGCTTGGTCGGGGACCCGACGTATGGCGGGAAACGTAAGTTACCGGCCAAAGCTTTGTCTGAGACGGCTTCAAATGCGGTGAAATGTTTCAGTCGTCAGGCACTGCATGCAGCCGTTTTGGGATTTGTTCACCCTGTTTTGGGTGAAAATATGCGGTTTGAGGCCCCTTTGCCTGTCGACATGGCTGATCTTTTGGGTGTTTTGCGCAGTGAAGTGTCATAATTCGCAAACCCGCGTGAGATCGGCAGTCAGTACGTGGTTTTTCCAGAGCTGTATGGCAATATTTGATTAACGCGGGTTTTGTAGTGTTTCCGGTAACATTTATCGGACTCGCTACTTGAACCGATCAGTTTAGATACCATATTTTATGTTAAGACGATATACATCGGGAGGCTCCACATGGCCAATTACGCGAATCTACCAGCCCCAACGCCTGAAGGCGGGCTGAACCGTTACATGCAGGAAATCCGGAAATTCCCATTGTTGGAGCCGGAAGAGGAATACATGCTGGCCAAGCGCTGGGTGGAAGAGCAAGACACAGAAGCGGCGCATAAGATGGTGACGTCGCACCTGCGTCTCGCGGCCAAAATCGCCATGGGGTATCGCGGCTATGGGTTGCCGCAGGCCGAAGTCATTTCTGAAGCCAACGTAGGCCTGATGCAGGCTGTGAAACGGTTTGATCCCGAAAAGGGCTTCCGACTGGCGACGTATGCAATGTGGTGGATTCGCGCCTCTATTCAGGAATATATCCTTCGGTCGTGGTCCTTGGTAAAACTGGGTACCACGTCTGGTCAAAAGAAGCTGTTCTTCAATCTGCGCAAAGCCAAAAATAAAATTGGTGCGCTTGAGGACGGTGACATGCACCCCGATAACGTAGCCAGGATTGCGACTGATTTGGGCGTGACCGAGGCTGAGGTGATTTCGATGAACCGCCGGATGTCTGGCGGGGACGCGTCTTTGAATGCCACGGTGGGCTCCGAAGGTGAGGGGACGATGCAATGGCAGGATTGGCTGGAAGACGAAGATGCAGATCAAGCCAGCGACTATGAAGCACGCGACGAACTTGAGGCGCGACGCGAGTTACTTGCCGACGCCATGAGTGTTCTCAATGATCGGGAAAAGGATATTCTGACCCAACGTCGGTTGTCCGAAAAGACAGTGACGCTTGAAGACCTGAGCGAGGAATATGGCGTGAGCCGCGAGCGTATCCGTCAGATCGAAGTGCGCGCATTCGAGAAGTTGCAAAAGAAAATGCGCGACTTGGCGAAAGAAAAAGGCATGATGGCCACGGCTTAAGTCCTTACTCGTAAACATTGAAGGGCCTGTGCGGTATCACCGCGCAGGCTTTTTTTGTAGCTGTTACGGTTGTGCCGCAGCCCCAAACCGTTTTAGCTGAAGGCCAGACGGGGGGCTTTATCATGCAAGACCAGACTAACTGGGGGATTTTGGGCGGTTCGAACTTTGCCGCCAATCTGATGGGGCCGGCGATCCACGCGGCCAAAGGCGCGCGGCTTGTAGGGCTTGCGACGTCCAGCCCCGACAAAGCGGGCAGGTTCACGGCATTTTCGCCGGATTGTGCTATCTTTGACAGCTATGACGCGCTGCTAGCATCACCCGACATAGACGCGGTTTATATTCCTCTACCCAATCATTTGCATGTGGAATGGAGCCTGAAAGCCATTGCCGCAGGAAAACATGTGCTTTGTGAAAAACCGATGACCCTGCAGGCGGACGAATTTAGTCGTCTGATCGAAGCCCGCGATGCCTCGGGGCTGCATGTGGCTGAGGCTTTTATGATCGTGCACCATCCTCAGTTTTTGCGCGCGCGGGCGTTGCTGAAAAGCGGTGCCATTGGCGCGTTGCGTCATGTCGATACTGTCTTCACCTATTTCAACGATGACCCTGATAATATCCGAAATCAGGCGGGGGCAGGCGGGGGCGGGTTACCCGACATTGGCGTTTACACGTTTGGGTCCGTGCGCTTTGTGACCGAAGAAGAGCCTGTGCGCGTCCCCTATGCCCGTATCGATTTTGAAGAGGGCGTGGATACCTTCGTTCAAATGGCGGCCGATTTTGCGACCTTTACGTACTCGGCAGTTGTGTCGATGCGCGCCTTTCCAAGGCAAGAGATCGTCTTTCACGGCGATAAAGGTATCATGCGTTTGACCTGTCCGTTTAATTCGGATGTGCACGATCAAGCCGAAATTCACGTCGAAACTGCCGGTAAAACTGTGTGCGTCGAAAGGTTTCCCGGCGTGAACCAATACGTGCTTCAGGTCGAAGCTTTCGGAAAAACTCTGCGTTATAACAAGCCTTATGCGTGCCCGCTGGAGTTTAGCAGGGGCACGCAACAGATGATCGATATGACCTACGCGGCGGCGAGGGATTAGTCCTCCATCGCCTCCAACTGGTCGATAAAGCCCGAGATCATGCTGAGACCCTTGTCCCAGAATGCAGGGTCAGACGCATCGAGGCCGAAAGGGGCCAAAAGCTCTTTGTGGTGTTTTGACCCGCCTGCCTTGAGCATATCAAAGTATTTGTCTTCAAAGCCCGTGTCGCCTTCGGCGTAGACCGCATAAAGCGCGTTTACCAATCCGTCACCGAATGCGTAGGCATAAACGTAGAAAGGCGAGTGGACGAAATGCGGAATATAGGCCCAGAACGTCTCGTAGCCGTCCATGAATTCAAAGGCTGGTCCAAGGCTTTCAGCTTGGACAGACATCCATAGCGCGTTGATATCATCCGGTGTCAGTTCGCCCATGCGTCGCGCGTCATGCAGTTTGCATTCAAAGTCGTAAAACGCGATCTGGCGGACGACCGTATTGATCATGTCCTCGACCTTGCCTGCCAAGAGCACTTTGCGCTCTGCGTCGGTCTTGGCGCCTTCCAGCATTTTCTGGAACGTCAGCATTTCACCGAATACGCTGGCTGTTTCTGCAAGAGTCAAAGGCGTGGATGACAGCATTTCACCCTGTTCGGCCGCAAGAACCTGATGCACACCATGCCCGAGTTCATGCGCGAGCGTCATCACATCGCGTGGTTTGCCCAGATAGTTCAACATCACGTAGGGGTGGACGTTGGTGACCGTTGGATGGGCAAAAGCACCAGGTGCCTTGCCCGGTTTTACACCTGCATCGATCCAGCCCTTGCGAAAGAAAGGTTCGGCGATTTCGCCCATGCGGGGGTCAAATGCGTTGTAGGCGTCCATCACCATTGATTCCGCCTGTTCCCAGCCGACGATGCGCGGGTCTTCCATTGGCAATGGCGCATTTCTGTCCCAGACCTGCATGGTTTCAAGACCCAGCCATTTGCGTTTCAGCTCATAGTAGCGGTGGCTCAGCTTGGGGTAAGCGCCTACGACAGCGTTGCGTAGTGCTTCCACGACCTCGGGTTCGACCTGATTGCTGAGGTGACGGCCCAGTTGTGGGGTTTCCATGCCACGCCAGCGGTCGATGATCTCTTTTTCCTTGGCTTGTGTGTTGTGTACACGAGCAAACGTCTTGACGTTCTCGGCGAAGACCTCGGCCAGTGTACGCGCGGCCATCTCGCGCTTGGCGCGGTCGGGGTCGGTCAAAAGGTTCAGCGTGCCCTCGATGTTGAGCGCCTCGCCATCCACTTCGAATTCCAGCCCTGCGATGGTTTCGTCAAACAGCCGCTCCCACGCGTCGCCCACGACACCAAGGTCATGCAGGAACTTCTCAAGCTCGTCGCTCAGTTGATAGGGTTGCATGGCGCGGACACGGTCAAACACTGGCTTGTAGCGCGCAAGATCGCCATTTTGTGCATAGAGTGTCTCAAGATGATCGTCCGGCAGTCTGTTGATCTCGAGCGTAAAAAACACCAATGGAGTTGTGAAGTTGGTAATCTTTTCTTGCAGGTCGGACATGAATTTTGCGCGCTCTGCGTCGGTCGTCAGTTGGTAGTAGCGCAGCCCGGCAAAGGACATGATACGACCTGCGATCTGGTTGATCTTCTCGTTTCGCAACACACAATCCAGAAAGGCCGGCGCGTCAAGCGCGTCGAGTTTGCCCTCAAAATCTGCGGCAAAACTGGCGCAGGCCTGCTCTAACCAGTCAAGGTCACGTTTCAGCTCTGGTGCGTCCTGACCGGTATAAAGATCATCAAGGTTCCATTCTGGCAGATCACCAAGCGGGTCGCCTGATGCAGAAGTGTTTGCGTCGAATACCGGGAAGGGAAGTTGAAACATGTGGGTCCTCGCTGTTCATTCGGTCAATAGGTAGGCTGCGTGTTGGGTGGGTACAAGCGATGAAACACGCCATCTGCCCTTAAAAGCCGAACAAATTGGCCGGATTGTCGACAAGGATGCGCTGGCGCGTGTCGCTGTTTGGCACAACACGGTCAAATGCATCCAGTAATGTGGCAGCCTGAGGCATTTTGGCGTCGGCTAGCATCAGATGCGGCCAGTCGGACCCCCACAAACAGCGTTCAGGATTTGCGTCAATGAGGGCTGCGACCAGCGCATCAAGCTGATCATACGGCGCATCGCACATCCGGTAGAGTGCGGACAGCTTGACCCAAACGTGACCCTCAGCCAGCAGCGCGCAAAGCTCGGAGAACCCGTCGCTGTGGACTGACAGATCATCGGCAGGCCAACCGATGTGGTCAAATACAACATCAACGGGCATTGCGCGCACGTCGTCTGCTATCTCTGTGATATGTCTGTCAGCATGCGCCAGCATCTGGATATGCAGCCCGCGATCAGCCAGAGCAGGTGCCATGGCTTTGGCCCCTTGCCAGGTCAACACACCGCCATGCACATAGTTGAGCCGGACCGCGGCCATGTTCCAGTCGGTAAACGCGTCCATGGCGGTTTCCGACGCGCCATCGGGCAACAACCCCACGCCTTTAAAACCGACCCCCATCCGTTTGACGGCTTCGACCGTGACGCTGTTGTCGGCGCCATAAAGTATGGAGTGGACAATTACCCCTCTGGAAAACCCGAGCGTTTTAAGTTGGGTGCGATAGAGGTCAAGCCAGCCGTCCAACGTCGGATCAGGGGCGGGGTTTTCGGCGCGCCCGTCCCACAATGGAAATTCACCTGCTCCGGCCATAAGATGGACATGTGTGTCGCAGGCGCCTTGCGGTGCGCGGCGTTTTGGTGCGCGCGGGGCCGGGGGCATTTGCGCATTCGGTTTACTGTGTTCAGCCATAAATCCTCAGCATTTCGTTCAGATCGTCCAAAGTGTTCGCCTCTTGCAGCGGTTTGTCCTGACGCCAGCGTGACATACGCGGAAACCTCAGCGCTACACCGGATTTATGCCGGGGGCTTGCCTGTATGCCTTCAAAGGCGATCTCAAAGACATGATGCGGGGTGACTTGCCGTACCGGCCCGAACCGCTGAAGCGTGTTTTTGCGCACCCAAGCAGTGATCTCGCGAAATTCAGCATCGGTCAGCCCCGAATAGGCCTTGGTAAATGGGACCAGATCATTACCATTCCAGACTGCAAAGGTGAAGTCAGTGAACAGGTTTGCACGGCGACCGTGTCCTGCTTGGGCGTAAATCATCACGGCATCAATGGTCAGCGGATCAAGCTTCCATTTCCACCAGTCGCCTTTTTTGCGGCCTACAAGATAGGGGCTGGCAGCACGTTTCAGCATCACACCTTCGGCCTGCACTGCGCGGGCGGCATTGCGGTGCTGTGCCAACGCCTCCCAAGTATCAAATTCAAGCAGCGGCGACAGCTTGACGGGCACTTCGGTTGGCAGATCCTTACAGGCCTTCTCGAGTGTTGCGCGCCGGTCGGCAAGGGGCTGTGAACGTATGTCTGTTCCATTCCATTCCAGCAGGTCATAGGCATAAAGAATAACTGGTGCCTCGGCCAACAGCTTTTTGGGCACGGTTTTTCGCCCTATCCGCTTTTGCAATGCATTGAAACTCGCCGGTGCATCCGCGCCCTCGGGCCAGACCAGTAATTCGCCATCCAGCACCGTACCGGATGGGAGATAATCAAGCGCGCGCGCCAGTTCGGGAAACCGATCTGTCATCAATTCTTCGCCGCGCGACCACACATAGTATTGCCCGTCGCGCAGAATGAGCTGCCCGCGTATGCCATCCCATTTCCACTCTGCGCGCCAGCCTTGAGGGGGGCCAAGGTCTGCGATGTCGCTGTCCAGACCATAAGAAAGATAAAACGGATAGGGACGGGAGGCATCGGCCATCGGATCATCTGCCACTATCAGTTTATGCCAGCTTGTCTCTTTGGGCGTCCAGTTGCCCATTAACCGATGCGCAAGCTCTGTTTCGGCTTGCCCTGTAGCATTCGCCAGTGCGCGGGTCATGAGTTTCTGGCTGACCCCCATCCGAAAACCGCCGGTAATCAACTTGTTGAACACAAACCGCTCGGCACCGCCAAGCCGCTGCCACGCGGCGCTAACAAACGCCTTTCGTTCAGGCTCGTCCGCAGTTGCAAGCGCGCGCAGGTTTTTTATCCAATATGACAACCCCTCATCCGTAGCTGTTTCGTGGTCGGGCAAAACCAATGCGATGGTTTCAGCCAAATCGCCGACCACGGGGTAGCTTTCTTCGAATAACCAAAGTGGAATTCCCGCCAATTCTGCCGCCCATTCGCGCAGTTTGGTTGTTGTGACCGCCCGCTTTGGGCGCCTGCCGGAAAACAGTGCAATGGTCCACAGTCTGTCCTGCTCGGGTGCTGTCGCGAAATATTCCGCGAGCGCATTGGTTTTGACCGTGGTCTTTGTACTTTGGTCAATCGCATTAAAGAGGCGCGCGAATTCCTTCATTCGGCGGCCTCGTTTTCAGTGTCTGATCCAAATTCCGTGGGCACCACCTGTGCGTTCAGGCCAATCTCGCCCAAGTAGCGTGCAAAGATATCTGTATATCCATGGGTGACGTAAATATTTTCGGCTTCGGTTGCTTTGATTGCACTCAGCAAGCCGGTCCAGTCGGCATGGTCCGAAATGACGAAACCCCGGTCGCCTGCCCGCCGCCGCCGAATGCCGCGCAATTGCATCCAGCCACTGGCAAAAGCGGTTTCTCGCGGGCCAAACCGTTTTGCCCAGGTGCTGCCCAAAGCGGAAGGCGGCGCAATCACAATGGCACCTTGGTGCGTTTTCGGGTCTATGTCTTTGGTCAACTGCGTTGTGTCCGGCAAAGCAATGCCTTGGCTGCGCATGACCTCGTTTGTGGCTTCAACTGCTCCATGGGTCAGGATCGGTCCGATGTCGGGGTTGAGCATGCGCAAAAGTCGTTGTGCCTTGCCCAAAGAATACGCGCCCAGAAACGCGGTTTTTTTGTTTGCGGCACAAGCCTGCCACCAGTCGTTAATCTCTTGCGCTACGGTATCTTGTGATTGCCAGCGGAAGACAGGCAAGCCAAACGTGCTTTCGGTAATGAAATGGTGACAGCGTTGCGGCTCGAACGGCTCTGAAAGACCGTCGTTTTCTGTCTTGTAATCCCCTGAGGCGACCCAAGTTTCGCCCGCGACGGTAACTTTTATCTGCGCTGATCCGGGCACATGTCCTGCAGGATGGAATGAAACATCCGCACTGCCAATCCGCACAGGCTTACCATAGTCCACACTCTGAGCGGTTATATCGCCGAGCCTGTGGCGCATAACGGGCAGTGCATGGTGCGTGGCCAAATAGGACCCGTGGCCGGGGCGTGCATGATCCGCATGTCCGTGTGTTATCAACGCGCGATCGACGGGCCGCCACGGGTCAATATAGAAATCCCCTGCAGCACAATAGATACCGCGTTCGGTAAAGGAGAGCACCGGCGTGTCTGTCATATGTACCAACCTAGCGAGGCTGGGCCAAAAGCACAGAGTTTACCGTTTTGTTGCGTGCAGAAAAAGCTCTGCGATGGCGTCAAAAAGGGGTTCTGTCACCGGGGCAGCTTCCATCAGCACTTCGTGCTCGCCATCTGGCACAAGCTCGAGGCGCCCACCTTTCCAGTCGCTCATCCGCTTTTGTATCGGTGGCATTTCGACGATCCGCTCGTTTGTCCCCAAAAGTGCCAGAGCCGGCAGACTGGGGGAGGCACGATTGGCAAGGTGGCGTGTTTCCAGCAACGCTTCGCGCAGCCACACATAGCTTGGTCCTCCAAGCGTTATTTCAGGGTGGGCCATCAACTGCTGGCGCATGATTTCGAACTGATCGGGGTCGCGGGTAAGAAGGTTGCCTTTGAAGCCATCCGTTAGCACATGATGATCCATCCGCGTCCCCGGGGGCAAACGGTGACCCTGTCCGACTTTGGGCATACTGTGGCTTAGCATCCAAGCCAGCGGCCTGAGGTGCGGCTTGATTTGCAATCCCCACATCGGTGCGCTGAAAGCGGCGGCACGGACTGCAACTCCCTCGATGACCGCGCGCAAACCTATCGCACCGCCCATCGAGTGAGCCAGTAAATAATACGGACGAGGTAATTCGACTGCGCGCGCGACGCGGATCATTGCAGCTACGTCTTTTTGGTAATCCGTGAAATGTGTCACATGGCCGATCAGCGGATTTTCCAAAAGCCGGTCTGATAATCCCTGGCCACGCCAGTCAATCGCAGCACTCGCCAGACCGCGTATTGCGAAGGCCTGCGCCACTTGGCCGTATTTTTCGATAAACTCTGTGCGTCCCGGAAAGATTAGCACGGTGCCTTTCGCGGCTGCCTTGTTCCAATGCCCGACCCGGACACGCATTTCGTCCGACGTCTGCGTCCAATGCGCAGCCCCGCCCGCCGGACCATGTGCGATATCGCTGAAGAAGGGGGCGGGGATTAGGCTCATTAAGAAAGTGCCTGTGCAATTTGCATTGCAACACCCATGTCACCGTCCACCGTCAATTTGCCGGTCATGAAGGCGCTGGTCGGGTCTGTCTCGCCGGCGAGGATGGACACAAACGTTTCGGCATCTGCACTCATGGTAACCTCGGCTTCTTCATCGCTGGCGCGCGCGCCCTCGGCATCTACGAAAACAGCACCTTCACCAAGAATATCAAACTTGGCCGTGCCTGCGAATTCCGAACCTGCCATTTTTTCGTTCAGCTTTTCTATAGCGCCGTTCACAATATCACTCATTTTTAGACCCTTTTGGCTTGATCTGTCCGCAAGCTCTGGAATTGGCCCGCGCGACTGTTACATTGATAGGCGTTATGGCTATGAAACCTCAGATTCTCAAACTATTCGTTACGGCACTTTTTGCCGTTTCAGCATTTGTAGCACCTGCAACGGCGCAGACCAGTGAGGCGGAGTTGTTGGCGCAACTGCAAGATGCCCCCGAATCAGAAGCGCCGCGTCTGGAACGTGAACTGATGCTCATGTGGGGAAACTCCGGCTCACCGGCGATGGACTTGCTGCTAGAACGCGGCCGCGATGCTCTTGAAGCCGAGGACAACAGCCGCGCAATAGAACATTTATCTGCCCTGACAGACCATGCGCCTGATTTCGCCGAAGGCTGGCATTTGCGCGCGACGGCTTTTTTCCGAGCGGGTCTTTACGGCCCCGCACTCGATGATCTTCAGCACGCTTTGCGGCTGAACCCGAATAACTTTAACGCGATTTTTGGGCTGGGCGTGATGATGCAGGAGCTAGGCGACCTGCAGCGCGCCGCCGATGCGTATGATCTCGTGTTGGACTTGAACCCGCACCACGAACGGGCCAAAGAGGCACGGGATAGACTGGCCGGTCTGGGGATCGGTCAGACCCTCTGAGGGTTTAAGCAAGGAAATCGCCGTGTTGGCTGAGACAAGGGTTGTGGCCGTTTTAGGCCCGACCAATACCGGCAAAACCACCTACGCAATTGAGCGGATGCTCGGTCATCGCACCGGCGTTATCGGTTTGCCGCTGCGGCTTCTGGCGCGAGAGGTTTACGACCGGATCGTCGCGGCGCGCGGTCCGTCTGTCGTTGCACTTGTCACGGGCGAAGAGCGAATAGTGCCGCCGCGCACACAATATTGGGTCTGCACTGTCGAGGCCATGCCCGAGGGCATGGGCTGCGATTTTCTTGCCGTTGACGAAATCCAGCTTTGTGCCGACCCCGAACGCGGCCATGTCTTTACGGACCGTCTTTTGCGCGCGCGCGGCCTGCATGAGACGCTTTTTCTGGGGGCTGACACGATGCGGGGGCCTATTCGTGATTTGATCCCGAATGCGCAGTTCATCCAACGTGAAAGAATGTCCACTTTATCGTATATTGGTCCGAAAAAGATAAGCAGGATGAAGCCGCGCAGTGCAATTGTCTGTTTTTCGGTTGAAAATGTATATGCAATTGCAGAGCTGATCAGGCGTCAAAAAGGTGGTGCTGCGGTTGTGATGGGGGCGCTCAGTCCGCGTACGCGCAATGCTCAGGTCGATATGTATCAAAACGGCGAGGTAGACTATCTGGTCGCGACAGATGCGATCGGCATGGGCCTTAACCTTGATGTGGACCACGTGGCGTTTTCCGCGCTTAGCAAGTTCGATGGACGCCGGATGCGGATGCTTGCGCCGAACGAGCTTGCGCAGATTGCAGGGCGTGCGGGCCGGGGTATGAAGAACGGCACCTTCGGCGTGACGGGCGAGGCGCGCGCGCTTGATGATGAAGTGGCCCGCGCAATTACAGACCACCGTTTCACGCCGCTCAAACGTTTGAACTGGCGCAACAACGCGCTTCAGTTCGGGTCGATCGACCGGCTGATCCAATCGCTCGAAGCATCACCAACTGAAGACATTCTGGTGCGCGCGCGGGAATCCGATGACCTGACAGCGCTTAAGGCGCTGGGGCAAGTTACCGAAGTGGCGGCGCGCTGCACGGATGGCCCGTCGGTACGGCTTTTGTGGGACGTGTGCCGGATCCCTGATTTCCGCGGCATTAGTCATGCAGAGCACGCGAGCCTTTTGGAGCAGATTTTCAATTATTTGCATCAGCTGGGCCAGATCCCCGAAGAATGGATGGCACGGCAGATCAATCGTATCGACAGAACGGATGGCGACATTGATGCGCTATCCAAACGGTTGGCTTTTATCCGTACTTGGACCTATGTGGCACAGCGCAAAGGGTGGACAGATGACGAAAGCCATTGGCGCGAGCAATCGCGTTCTGTAGAAGACAGGTTGTCGGACGCGCTGCACGAGCGTTTGACCCAAAGATTTGTAGACCGGCGCACATCCGTGCTTTTGCGCCGGCTCGGCCAGAAGGAAGCCATGGTGGCAGAAGTATCCAATACCGGCGAAGTGACCGTCGAAGGCGAATTTGTAGGCAGACTGGAAGGGTTCCGTTTCAGTCAGGACAAAAATGCCAGCGGCGCAGAAGCGAAAACCATTAAGTCAGCCGCATTGCAGGCAATGGCGCCGCAGTTCCACCTGCGCGCAGACAGGTTTTACAACGCGCCCGACACCGAAATTGATTTCACTGAGCAGGGTGGCCTGATGTGGGGCAAAGATGCGGTCGGCAAACTTGTCGCCGGTGCCGATGCTCTTAAGCCGCAGGTCGAGGTATTCGTAGATGATGTTGCGGGCCCTGAGGTTGCCCAAAAAGTGCAACGCCGCTTGCAGCATTTTATCGACCGCAAAATCGCTGCCTTGTTCGAGCCGCTGTTGAACCTTAGCCGCGACGAAGAACTGACAGGCCTTGCCCGTGGCTTTGCCTTTCAGATGGTCGAAGCTTTGGGCGTGTTGCCGCGCGCCCAAGTTGCTGACGACGTGAAAGCGCTGGATCAGGACGCGCGCTCTGCGTTGCGCAAGCATGGCATTCGTTTTGGCCAGTTCACCATCTTTTTACCGCTCTTGCTTAAACCTGCACCCACGCGCTTGCGTCTTGTGCTGTGGTCTTTGACCAAAGGTCTGGACGTTTTCCCCGAAGCGCCGCCACCTGGTCTTGTTACTATTCCGCTCGAACAAGGTGCCGCCGAAGGGGCCGATACGATGTCAGGCTACCGTATCGCGGGCCAACGTGCGATCCGCATCGATATGCTGGAACGCTTGGCAGATATGCTGCGTGCTGAAAATACGCGTGCGGGCTTTGAAGCGAAGGCAGATATGCTTTCGATTACGGGCATGACGCTAGAGCAGTTTGCTGATCTGATGCAGGGTTTGGGGTACAAAGCTGAAAAAGGCGAGCGACCCAAAGTTAAAGCTGCCGAGGCTAAACCGGAAGTGTCTGAAGCTGCAAACACACCAGAAACGCCCGGGGAAACCGCTGATGTTGTTGCGGAAACAGCTGATGTAGCTGCACAAACCGTAGAACAAGTGGCGGAAACAGGTGATGAACCTGCGGCGGAAACAGAAGCAGACGCTGTAGAGATAGCACCTACGACTGACGCGGAAGCCCCAGAGACAGAAGTCTTTTACACGTTCATTTGGGGTCGCAACCCACGCGGTGGTGCCGGAAACCAACGCCGTGGTGGTGAGCGTCCGCAAGGCAAAGGCAGGCCAAACCAAAAAGGCAAACGTGGTGCACCGAAGGGCGATAAACCTCGCGGCGGGCAAAAATTCTCTGCCAAACCGCCAAGGCCTGAAAAAAAGATTGACCCGGACAATCCTTTCGCAGCTGCCCTGATGGGGTTGAAGGATAACAAATAAGTGGCTGAAAAGCTGCGTCTGGACAAATGGCTCTGGCATGGGCGGTTTTTTAAAACGCGCTCGCTTGCGGCGACAGTGGTGGCGTCGGGCGCCGTGCGTGTGAATCAAACGCGGGTTCACAAACGCAGCACATTGATCTGTGCCGGTGACGTTCTGACCTTTCCGCAAGGTGATGATGTACGGGTCATTCGCATTGAGGCGCTAGGCACCAGACGGGGGCCGGCGCCCGAGGCGCAGGGCCTTTATACCGATCTGTCACCGCCGGTGCCAAAGGCACGGGAAATTACCCCGCAAAACCCTCGCTTTGAAGGAAAAGGTCGTCCAACCAAGCGAGATCGTCGCACCCTTGATCTTTCTAGAGCCCGCTCTCTTGAATGATGGTACGCTCTGTTTTAGCTAGATTCCGAAACGATTAGCCTGAAAGACGCCAATGACATACATCGTGAATGACAGCTGCATCGCGTGCAAATACACAGACTGCGTGGAAGTGTGCCCTGTAGATTGCTTTTACGAAGGCGAAAACATGCTGGTGATCCACCCCGATGAATGTATCGACTGCGGCGTGTGCGAACCCGAATGCCCGGCTGATGCCATCCGTCCGGACACTGAACCAGATATGGAAAAGTGGGTTGAGTTCAACCGGAAGTATTCCGAGATGTGGCCGGTTATCATAACCAAGAAAGATCCGCTTCCCGATGCCGAATCGCGTGATGGTGAGACTGGAAAGCTCGAAAAATACTTCTCAGAAGCTCCGGGCGAAGGCGGGTAAGCTGTGTTTCTTGTGGAAAACCCTGCGTTTTCAACCTGTTCAGCTCGCTAAGGCGCTCATTTAATTTAGTTTTTTTGGTGGTTGCGAAGGCCCTGCTTTCAGGGGGGCTAATTTTGTGGTATGGTGCCTCCACAAATCAACGACGGAAGTCTGTTTCCCGCATCTCCATCCTTCGGATATGCATCTTAAATCGGCAAAACACACTGGATCGGTTGGCCCTCTTGCCGCGACCTCGTGTGCTTTTGACTGTCAAAAGTTTGGAAACGGGGCCGTCAGCCGAGGAACACTGAATGACAAAATCGAAGAAACTTGATTTCCGCCCGAACGAATTCGTGGTCTATCCTGCGCATGGTGTAGGGCAGATACTGTCGATCGAAGAGCAGGAGGTTGCTGGTATCTCTCTTGAGCTGTTTGTGATCTCTTTCGAGAAAGACAAGATGACGTTGCGGGTGCCGACACATAAGGCGACGGAAATCGGGATGCGGGCACTCAGCAGCCCTGACGTTATTTCTCACGCGATGAAGACCCTGAAAGGCAAAGCTAAAGTTAAGCGCGCCATGTGGTCCCGCCGCGCACAGGAATACGAACAGAAAATCAATTCCGGTGATCTTATCGCGATTGCGGAAGTGGTGCGCGATTTGCACCGCACCGATGACCAACGCGAGCAAAGCTATTCCGAACGGCAACTTTACGAAGCAGCGCTGGAGCGCTTGACCCGTGAGGTTGCTGCCGTCAGCGGTGGTGACGAGCTTGCTGCCGCGAAACAGGTCGGTGACGTTTTGGAAAGCCGCGTCGCAGCCTGAAAATGAGACGGATCAGAACTAGAACGCGCTCTTCGGAGCGCGTTTTTTTATGCGAGGATGGCGGCAAAAAAGCATAAAGTCGCAACTTCGCAAAGCTGCTGGGTCGCGCCAAGCACATCGCCTGTTTGGCCGCCGATCTTTTTGTTTGCCACGAACATGCAAGCACTACAGATCACAAGACAAAGCACCACAGACACGATTGCCGTTGCGCCAACGGCACAAAATGCAATGCCCAAACCTATGCCTACCGCAGCAAGTGTCACAGGTAACGCAGGTTGCCCGACCCCTTGTGACAATCCCACACTGCGGGCAGGCTCCAATCTGTGCATGACCAACGGCATTGCAGCCCGTGATACAGCCGCACTTGCGATGATGGCGGCTGGATTGCTCGTTAGCAAAGCTGCGATGGCAGACCATCGCAGGCCGGTCACCAGTATCAGAGACAGTGTGCCGTAAGACCCGATCTGGCTGTCTTTCATAATCGCTAGGCGCTGTTCAGGGCTGTGCGCGCCCCAAAAACCGTCGGCGGTATCTGCCAGCCCGTCTTCGTGCATGGCACCGGCGACCACGATCAACACAATGAGAACAAGGCCTGCAGCCACGGTGGCCGGCAGGCCTACTGAGAGTGCAAGCGCCCCGCAGGTCGCAGCTATCGCCCCGATCACTCCTCCGACGATGCCGTAGGCCCAAACGGCCTGTGCAGTTTGCGCAAACGCAGCATCGGGCAGGCGTGGCATGGGTAAGCGGGTTAAAAGAACAAACGCCGCGCCTAAATTCAGTAAAAGACCTGAAATCCTTGGAAATTTCATCGCTGCGCGACCTCTTCACGGCTTGCTGATCGATCCCTTTGAGGTAAAGAGGAGGCCACAATCATGCAATGAGGATTTCCATGACCACAGCTTTTTCATCCTTGAGTGGTTTTCGCGAAGTGATGGCGGGGCAGGGCGCGGTGGACTCCAAGATGGTCAAGGCCGCGTCAGCCCGCAATGGTCAGCTCACCAAGCCACCGGGTGCTTTGGGCCGCCTTGAAGACCTCGCGATTTGGTACGCAGGCTGGCGTGGAACCGACAAACCCGTTGTCGCTGCGCCGCAAGTAATTGTATTTGCAGGAAACCATGGTGTGGCGGCACAAGGCGTTTCCGCCTTTCCGCCGGAAGTGACCGCGCAAATGGTCCTGAATTTTGAACATGGCGGTGCTGCTATCAACCAACTTGCCAAGACATTTGGCGCGCGGTTGGATGTACACGCTTTGGATCTGGACAAGCCAACCGCTGATTTCACCCAAGGCCCTGCCATGTCAGAAGATGAGGTGGTCGCGGCCCTGCAAACAGGATGGAATTCCGTCGATGCGCAGGCCGATGTATTGGTCGTCGGTGAAATGGGGATCGGCAATACGACATCCGCCGCAGCATTGGCGGCAGCATGCTTTGGCGGTACCGCGCATGATTGGGTTGGACGCGGTACTGGTGTCGATGATGACAGCTTTGCGATCAAGCGGCGCGTGGTTGAACAAGGTTTGGCACGGCATACTGGCATATCAGACGGGCTTGAGATTCTGCGCTGCCTTGGAGGGCGGGAAGTTGCCGCGATGGCAGGGGCATTGGCGCGTGCGCGCAGCCTACGCATTCCTGTCGTGCTGGACGGATATATCTGCTGCGCGGCGGCGGCATGTTTGCAAAAGACTGATGCGCGAGCTTTGGATCACTGTGTGGCCGGTCATCTGAGTGCAGAGGGCGCGCACAGCAAG
>Ga0316191_10001113_pt1 | contig 18444 bp, 19 predicted proteins | sample Eddworburr2cm_MG_FD_204928 | JGI IMG/M metagenome (GOLD analysis project Ga0316191, IMG submission 204928) | Coastal sediment microbial communities from Maine, United States - Eddy worm burrow 2 cm | ecosystem: Environmental > Aquatic > Marine > Coastal > Sediment | place: USA: Maine...
AGATATATTAAGACGGGTATTATGGCCACGGAATCCACGGAAGGACACGGAAATATTCTTTGTGAGGCATTTATGTTTCAGTGTTCTTCCGTGGCTATTAAATAAAACTGGCACTTTGCCTGAATTGCTTCAGCATCCGTTTTATCACTTTGAAAGAATGCCGGGGTGAGCAATTATTTGCCCCAGCAGTAATGGCTGTCCGCTATGCAGGTCGCCAACCCACTCAATCATATCGGCCCCATATAACAGGATAACCGTCGAACCCATGTTGAAACGTCCCATTTCCTCACCACGCCGGAGTACAACTGTCGGTGTGCCGGATTGATTGAATACCGTGTTCTGCGCTGACATGGCCATTCTTGGATTGACGACACCTGACCAGACGGTTTCCATGCAGGACACGAAAATGGCACCGACCATGATCAGGGCCATCGGGCCCGCCGGTGTCTCAAATAGACAGACCAGGCGTTCATTGCGTGCAAACAGACCCGGTATGGCGCGGGTCGTGTGCGGGGCTACACTGAAAAGCCGGCCGGGAATATAGGTCGTTTCAAGCAGTGTTCCCGGGCAGGGCATGTGGATACGATGATAGTCGCGTGGCGACAGATAGAGCGTGGCAAACTTGCCATTCCTGAACAGGGCCTCTTGCCCGGAATCCCCACCCAGTAGTGCTGCCAGCGAATAATCCCGGCCCTTTGCCTGTATCAGTCGCCCGGCGCTGATGTCACCGGCCTGGCTGACGCAGCCATCGACCGGACTGACAATTAGCCGCGGGTCAGCCGGAAACGTGCGCGCAGCCGTTTTCAATGCCCGTGTAAAGAAGTGATTGAAGTCGCTATAGTCTTCAGCCTGCTGGGCCTCGGCGTCGTCCATGTTGACCTTGAAGTGCCTGACAAACAGCCTGATCAGACTATTTTTGAAGCCGCTCACCTGCCAGCGGGTCACGCTGCGCACCAGCCTGGATAACAGCTGATGGGGTAACAGCAGCAGCGGCCAGGACTTCAGCTGATCCAGCAAGCTGGCAGGGCGTGTGGACATGCGACGTACAGACTAATGGTGATGGTGGGCGTGGTCAGTTGCGTCAGTTTTGCGAACCACCGGCGCATCTACGGTTACGCTATCCCCGTTATCCGCATGGATCACCAGCACCACGGTGTCGCCATCGCGCAAGGTTCGCAGCGGATCAAACAGCATCAGGTGCAAACCACCCGGTTCGAGGACAACGCTGCCGTTGGCCGGCAGTTGCAGCTTATCGACCGGTAACATTTTTGCAATCCCGTCTTCCATAAAGGTGCGATGAATCTGGCTATTCCTGAAATCCGGACTGTCGATGCGCGTGACGGTACGCGGGGTGTCCGCTGTATTTTTCAATACCATGTAGGCAGCGAGTACCGTGGATGTCGGCGGCGCTTCACGCACCCATTGTCCTTCGACAACCACAGCAGCTCCTGCCATGGCAGTGGTCATAAAGGACAGCAATAGCATGAACAAGACAGCGGCTTGTTGCCTGTTGACTAATTTCATTGCGTGGCCTTTAACATCTTCCTGAAATCGCCGGCAATGTTCTCGGCAGACAGTGGCGGTGTGAACACGGCATGATAGCGGCCATCCGGATCGAACAGGAAAACAGCGGCAGTATGATCGACCAGGTAGTTTTCGCTGCCGTTCTCAGACTCCACGCGGTTGTAGAGTATGCCCAGCTGCCTGGTCAGCTGCTCCAGCTCCTGATCGCTACCGGTAACGCCGAGAAAATCGCCATTGAAGTAGGTCACGTACTCGGCCAGCCGTTCGGGCGTATCGCGCTGCGGATCGACGGTTACCATGACAAAGCGAATGTCCTCATCCACATCCTGCAATCGTTGTGCAATGCTGTTGAGAACAGATAATGTCGTCGGGCAGACATCCGGGCAATAGGTATAGCCAAAGAACACGAATGACCAGCGCTGTTGCAACGCGGCATTGTTAAACACTGCATGATTATGGTCGACCAGCTCAAATGGCTGAATTTCTCTTGCCACCGGAAAACGTGTCGCCGCGAGTTCATCCTCAACGACGGTCCTCTGCAGCACCAGACGCGCAAACCAGATGCCGGCGGCCGTGGCAAGAACGGCTATAATCACACCCTTGAGGATAAGCCTCGATGTGGAAGAGTTCCGGGGAGTTGTCATGGGCGGCGATTATTCCATAGAGCCGGCTGCGATACACTACTCCAGAGTTGATAATATCAACATCCCGATGATTTCAGCGATAAATACGCCACGCGCACTAATCCACTGGGGGGCCGACCAGTTTCAAAAGGCCGGCCTGGTTTTCGCCCATGGCACCGATAATGCACTTGATGAAGCCGCTTGCCTGGTAATGCATGCCTTGCAAATCGGCTACGACCAGCCGGATGCCCTGCTTGACGAGGAAGTCACCGAGGCCGACCGGCTGCGTGTGCTGCAATTGCTGGAACAGCGCATCACCAGCCGCGAGCCCGCCGCCTACCTGTTACACGAAGCATGGTTCGCCAACCTGCCGTTCTATGTTGATGAACGTGTACTGGTGCCCCGTTCACCCATTGCCGAATTGATTGAGGCACAGTTTATGCCCTGGGTAAAAACGGAGCAGGTAAGCAGGATCCTGGATATGTGCACCGGCAGCGGTTGCATCGGTATTGCCTGTGCACATGCGTTTCCGGATGCCACGGTTGATTTGACGGACCTGTCCAGTGACGCGCTGGGTGTGGCACGGGAAAACATCAAGCGCCACCATATGAGCGATCGCGTTCAGGCACTGCAGTCGGATGTATTTTCAGCATTGCATGGACGGGTCTATGACATTATTGTTGCCAATCCGCCCTATGTGCCAGCAGAGGAAATGCAGCAGCTGGCACCTGAGTTTGCACACGAACCGTCGCTGGGCCTGCTCGCGGGACCCGATGGTCTGGATATTGTGGTACAGATATTAAAGCATGCGGCCCGTCATCTTGACGAAAGCGGCATCCTGGTCGTAGAGGTCGGATATACAGAGGAGTTACTGGTTGCGCAGTTTCCGGACGTACCCTTCATGTGGCTTGAATTTGAGTATGGTGGTCACGGGGTTTTTATGCTGGAGGCGGCACAACTTGAATATTACCAGCCGCTGTTTGACCGGGTGGTTTCACAACGTGGCAATGCGATAGAACAACCGAGGTGAGGAATTATGAGTGGACGCGCCAAGACTGCGGAGGAATATGCCAGCCTGGTTGAACAGGTGATTGGTGAATTGCAGGATATTCTGGATGCCAGTCGTTTTGATTTTGATGATGTGGAAAGCAATACGGATTACGTCGAGGTGCTGCTGAAAGAAGTACGTCAGCTGCGCGCATCCATGGCAGATGGCAGTTACCAGTTTGGTCGCAACGATTTACCCTTCATGCGTATAGTGAAGCTGCGCAATGACAGCGACCTGCCCTGTATCCGGCTGTTTTATGATATTAACCAGACCCATCGTCAGGGACTGGATATCCAGGAAAGCTGAATACCGGGTCAGTTATATCCCGGGCATCAGGGTTTGGCTCGATAGATAAGGCCTGGCCGGATGAGCAATTCATCCTTGTTCAACTGCTCCAGTGGAAATTCCCCGTCGATATTCTCTGCGATGCGATCAAATACATACGTGCCGCTGCGTGATTCGATTGTCTGGTAGATGGGTTGGCCGAGAAAATTGCCGACCAGTGAGGCCCGCTGTGTCTCTGATTGTGCCACGATATTCTCCTTGGGAAGTGGTCATTAATGGGTACTGAAAAAGTATCGGTTACCATGACCTGTTCTTTAATTTAGGGGCGACGCTTCGCCCGCGAGTCGTTACAATATCCTCATGTCAGGAAACAGCTTTGGAAAATTATTTACCGTTACCGGTTTTGGCGAAAGCCATGGCCCGGCACTGGGATGCATCGTGGATGGCTGCCCGCCGGGACTGGAATTGTCTGAAGCTGACCTGCAAGGTGAACTGGACCGCCGCAAACCCGGTAAATCGCGGCATACCACCCAGCGCCGCGAAGCGGACGAGGTGCAGATACTGTCAGGTGTATTTGAAGGCAGAACCACCGGTGCACCGATTGGCCTGATCATTCAAAACACCGATCAGCGCTCCAGGGATTACTCGAAAATCAAGGATCGCTTTCGTCCCGGGCATGCGGATTACAGCTACCAGCAAAAATACGGTATCCGCGATTACCGCGGCGGAGGACGCTCCTCCGCCCGCGAGACCGCCATGCGGGTTGCCGCGGGCGCCATCGCCAGGAAATACCTGCAGCTACGTTACGGTATCGAGATCCATGGTTACCTGGCGCAACTTGGCCCCATCAGTCTGGAACTGAAAGACTGGTCTGCGATAGAGCAGAATCCGTTTTTTTCACCGGATCCGTCACGTGTGCCGGAACTGGAAGCATATATGGATGCCTTGCGCAAGGAAGGCGACTCGGTGGGTGCACGTGTCAACGTCGTCGCTACCGGCGTGCCGCCGGGACTGGGTGAACCGATATTCGACCGTCTGGATGCCGACATCGCACACGCACTCATGAGCATCAATGCCGTCAAGGGTGTTGAGATCGGCGCCGGTTTCGAGTGTGTGTCACAAAAGGGGACCGAGCACCGTGACGAAATCACACCGGCAGGATTTCTCAGCAACCACGCCGGCGGCACCCTCGGTGGCATTTCCAGTGGCCAGGACATCCTTGCCAGTGTTGCACTCAAACCCACTTCAAGTATCCGCATCCCGGGGCACACGGTCGACATCGAAGGCAACCCGGTTGAGGTGGTGACGACCGGGCGGCATGACCCCTGCGTCGGCATCCGCGCCACGCCCATTGCAGAAGCCATGCTGGCGATCGTGCTGATGGACCATCTGCTGCGCCAGCGTGCGCAGAATATGGATGTAGTCTCTGCGACCCCGACGATCCCGGCCGCGCCAGCGGACTGATTCCAGCTGTTCAGAGACGGCATGCACGGTTGTCGCGTGACATGATTTACTGGCGACTGTCCGGTTTCTACCTGTTTTATTTTGCCTCGCTCGGCGCGCTGTTACCGTACTGGAGCCTGTACCTGGAGTCGCTTGATTTCAGCGTGACCGAGATTGGCCAGCTGGTCGCCATTCTCATGGCCACCAAGATTGTCGCACCGAACATCTGGGGCTGGATTGCTGATCACACCGGTCATCGCATGGCGATTATCCGCACGGGATCACTGCTGGCTGCGGTTACCTTTACCGGTGTCTTCATCGGTGACAGCTTCTGGTGGCTGGCACTGGTAATGGTCGTCTTCAGCTTTTTCTGGAATGCCGCGCTACCGCAGTTTGAAGCCACCACCATGAACCATCTCGGTGACGATCTGCATCGCTACAGTGGCATCCGCCTGTGGGGTTCGATCGGTTTCATTATTGCGGTAAGCGGACTGGGAGCACTGCTGGGAGAGTCGGGTACCGGCTTGCTGCCAATGGTACTCATGGTACTGTTTGTACTCATCTGGTTGAGCAGTTTAACCGTACCGGAATCTGCTGCCGGGCACCTGCCGCTCGACCAGAAACCGCTACGCAAGGTACTGGGCCAACCGGTGGTGCTGTGGCTGCTGGCTGTGTGCTTCCTGGCACAGGCCAGTCATGGACCTTATTACGCTTTTTTCAGTATCTATATGCAGCACTATGGCTACCCGACAGCCGTTATCGGGCAGCTTTGGGCACTGGGCGTGCTCGCGGAGATCGGTATATTCCTGCTGACCCCGGTCCTGTTACCCCGTTTTGGAGCCCGCAAGCTGCTCATCACTGCGGCTGCGCTGACAACTCTGCGCTGGCTGCTGACGGCCCTGTTTGCCGACAGGCTGGCCATCATTATATTCAGCCAGACCCTGCATGCCGCCAGCTTTGGCCTGTATCACGCCGTCATGATCTCCCTGATTCATTCGCTGTTTGTCGGCGCACATCAGGGACGCGGACAGGCCCTGTACAGCAGCATCAGTTTTGGCGCCGGTGGCGCTGTGGGTATCCTCGTCAGCGGTTACCTGTGGACAGACATGGGGCCGCAGGCCATGTATCTGGTCGCGGCGTTGACCAGCCTGGGCGCCTTACTGGTTGTGATTTTCGCACTCAGGAAACTCCCCGCGAGTTGAAAGGAATGGATGGCTTCATTACCTACTTACTATATACTTTGCGGTTTAGCAGGATTCACCGACAATCGGACGATTATTGATGTCCAGCAAGACACTCTACGACAAACTCTGGAACTCACACCTTGTCCGGCAGGACGAGGCGGGTACGGCGCTGATCTATATCGATCGTCACCTGGTTCACGAGGTGACCTCACCACAGGCCTTTGAGGGTCTGCGCCTCGCCGGGCGCACGCCCTGGCGCACCGATTCTATCCTCGCTGTCCCGGACCATAACGTGCCGACCACTGACCGCACGCTGGGTATTTCTGATCCGATCTCCCGCCTGCAGGTGGAGACGCTGGACCAGAATTGTGCCGAACTGGGCATTACCGAGTTCCTCATGAATGACCCGCGCCAGGGGATCGTGCACGTTGTCGGTCCGGAGCAGGGTGCCACCTTGCCTGGCATGACGGTGGTCTGCGGCGATTCACACACCTCCACGCACGGTGCTTTCGGTGCGCTTGCATTCGGTATCGGTACCTCCGACGTCGAACACGTGCTGGCGACACAATGCCTGATACTGAAGAAATCAAGGAACCTGGAGATTCGTGTTGACGGACAACTGGCAGCGGGTGTGTCTGCCAAAGATGTGGTGCTCGCCATCATCGGCAAGATCGGCACGGCCGGCGGCAGCGGTTGCGCCATTGAATTTAGCGGTACGGCACTGCAGGCAATGACCATGGAGGGCCGCATGACGGTCTGCAACATGGCCATCGAGGCGGGCGCCCGCTCAGGCATGGTCGCGGTGGATGACACCACCATCAGTTACCTCGATGGCCGACCCTATGCACCGCAAGGTCAACACTGGGATCGCGCCGTCGCAAGCTGGAAGCAACTGCACAGCGATGCAGATGCAGCCTTCGACCACAGTGTGATACTGGATGCCGGCCGGATCCTGCCGCAGGTCACCTGGGGAACCTCACCGGAAATGGTGACCGCCATTGATGGCGTGGTCCCGGACCCGGACCATGAAACCGACAGTGTCAAACGCGAGGGCATGCGCAACGCGCTCGCCTACATGGGTCTGAAGCCCGGCACCCCGATCACTGAAATTCGTCCTGATCATGTTTTTATCGGCTCCTGCACCAATGCACGCATTGAAGACCTGCGTGCGGCCGCGGCGGCCATTCGCGGCCGCACGGTTGCAGCCGGCATCAAGCAGGTGCTGGTGGTACCCGGTTCAGGACTGGTCAAGCGACAAGCCGAAGCAGAAGGGTTGGACAAAGTGTTCAGGGACGCCGGCTTCGACTGGCGCGAACCGGGCTGCTCCATGTGCCTGGCAATGAATGCCGACCGCCTGGCACCGGGTGATCGCTGTGCGTCGACTTCCAACCGCAACTTTGAGGGCCGCCAGGGGCAGGGTGGGCGCACACACCTGGTAAGCCCGGCAATGGCAGCAGCCGCAGCCGTCACCGGACATTTCACAGATGTACGTCACCAACAGGACTGACTCAAGGGATAGCGTAAATGAAAAAGGTTGATAAGCATCATGGCGTGGTGATGCCGCTGGACAGACACAATGTCGATACCGATGCCATCATTCCCAAACAGTTCCTGAAATCGATCAAGCGCAGCGGTTTTGGGCGCAACCTGTTTGATGAATGGCGCTACCATGACCACGGTGAGCCCGGCATGGACCACAGCACCCGTAAAAGGAACATGGACTTTATTCTCAACCATCCGCGTTACCAGGATGCCTCAATCCTGCTGGGTCGCCACAATTTCGGCTGCGGCTCGTCCCGTGAGCACGCCGTGTGGGCGCTGATGGATCATGGCTTCCGTGTCGTGATCGCACCCAGCTTCGCCGATATCTTTTTTAACAACGCCCAGAAGAACGGGCTGCTTACAATCGTGCTCGACGAAGACATCATCGAGCAACTGTTCACCGAGGTCGTAGAGAATCCCGGCTATCGCATACTGGTGGACCTGCCGGCACAACACATTGCTCTGCCTAACCGGCACACCATCAGCTTCGATATCGACCCCTTTCACAAGGATCGTCATATCCGCGGCCTGGATGACATCGGCTTGACACTTGAGCACGCCGACGAGATCCGTGATTTTGAGGAAAAGCGCCGCCAGACAGCACCGTGGTTATTCAATAATCAGCACTAACTTTATTATTTAACGTAATGTTATGAAACATAAAATTGCCATATTACCCGGTGACGGGATCGGCCCTGAAATCGTTGCCGAGGCTCGCCGGGTACTGGAAGTACTGCAGTCCGAGCATGGCCTGTCCGTCGAAACCGAACAGGCCGATATCGGTGGTAGCGCCTTTGATGCGCACGGCCAGCCGCTGCCTGCATCGACACTGAAAGTGGCCCGTGAGGCGGATGCGATACTGCTGGGTGCCGTCGGCGGCCCGCAATGGGAAACACTGGAACGTGCATTGCGACCCGAAAAGGGCTTGCTGGAATTGCGCTCCGAACTGGCATTATTTTCAAATTTACGTCCCGCCATTCTGTATCCGCAGCTGGTGACGGCCTCGACCCTGAAACCCGAGGTCGTCAGCGGGCTTGATATCATGATCGTGCGTGAATTAACGGGTGGTATTTATTTTGGTCAGCCGCGCGGTATCCGCACGCGTGAGGATGGCCAGCGGGAAGGTTTCAACACCCTGGTGTATTCAGAGACGGAGATCGAACGCATCGGCCGCTCGGCATTCGAGATCGCGCGCAAACGCGCCTCACGGCTGTGCTCGGTCGACAAGGCCAACGTGCTGGAGGTTTCCGAATTGTGGCGCGAGGTCATGACGGGGCTCGCGGCTGAATACAGTGATGTCGAGTTAAGCCATATGTATGTCGACAACGCCGCCATGCAACTGGTGCGGGAACCGAAGCAGTTTGACGTGCTGGTAACGGGAAATATGTTTGGTGATATTCTCTCGGACGCGGCCGCCATGCTCACCGGCTCCATCGGGATGCTGCCCTCCGCCTCGCTGGACAGCCACGGCAAGGGCATGTACGAACCCATCCACGGCTCGGCACCGGATATTGCCGGGCAGGGTATTGCCAATCCGCTGGCGACCATACTGTCCGTTTCGATGATGCTGCGCTACAGCCTGGACGAAGCAACGCTCGCGGATCGCATTGATACGGCCGTTGGCACCGTGCTCGATAGCGGTTTGCGAACCGCCGATATTGCCTCCGCGGGTATGCAAACCGTCGGCACCCGTGCCATGGGAGATGCGGTTGTCGCCGCGTTGCAGGCGGAATAGATGTTACCTGTCTGAATTTTATCTTGAAGGGTAGTGAATACGATGTCAGCCAAATATGATGTAGCCGTCGTGGGTGCCACCGGTGCAGTCGGTGAGGCCATGCTGGAAATCCTTGCCGAACGCAACTTTCCGGTTAACCGGGTTTATCCACTGGCCAGCGCCCGCTCGGCCGGTAAAAAAGTGCCTTACGGAAACACTTATCTAACGGTTCAGGATCTGGACAGCTTTGATTTTTCCAGGGTCCGGATCGGCCTGTTTTCTGCCGGTGCCAGCATTTCCGAGCAATATGCACCCATCGCCGCCGCTGCCGGTTGTGTGGTCATCGACAACACCTCGCAATTTCGCTACGACGACGAGATTCCGCTGGTGGTACCCGAGGTGAATCCGCAAGCCATTGCCGACTACACGCGTCACAACATCATCGCCAATCCGAATTGCTCGACTATCCAGATGCTGGTCGCACTCAAGCCGCTACATGATGAAGCCGGTATTGAACGCATCAACGTCTGCACCTATCAGGCGGTGTCGGGTACCGGTAAGGAGGCCATCGAAGAGCTGGCAGCACAGACCGCCGAGCTGCTGAACGGCCGATCCACCGTGGCAAAAGTTTATCCCAAACAGATCGCCTTTAATGTATTGCCGCAAATCGATGTCTTCATGGACAACGGCTACACCAAGGAAGAAATGAAGATGGTCTGGGAGACCCGCAAGATCATGGCTGATGATTCCATACAGGTCAATCCGACAGCCGTCCGCGTCCCGGTCTTTTACGGACACTCCGAGGCGGTTCATATTGAAACCCGGAAAAAACTGGATGCGGCAAAGGCGACCGCCTTGCTGCAGAATACCCCCGGCGTTGTGGTGCTGGACGAACGCAAGGATGGCGGTTACCCGACAGCCGTTTCCGAAGGTGCCAACCATGACCCGGTTTATGTCGGCCGAATCAGGGAAGATATATCTCACCCGCGGGGCTTAGATCTATGGGTGGTGGCCGATAACGTGCGCAAGGGTGCCGCACTCAACAGTATTCAGATTGCCGAAATTTTGGTCGAAAAGTATTTCTGAGATATAGTCTGCCACCAAGACAACTTCGGCACTGTATCCGTCTCACAAGGATTGTAATTTATTACTTGTAATCAATGGCTAGCACAACAAAAGGGGATTCAGGCATGTACAGGAAAACGGCTATTGCAGCAGCCCTGTTTTTTATAACCGCTTCCTCAAATCTCCATGCGCTGGGGCTCGGTGAGATTAATATGCAGTCGGCTCTCAATCAGCCGATGAATGCCGCCATTGAATTGACGTCGGCGGCCGGGACCGATCTTTCCAATGTGACGATCACCCTGGCCTCGCAGGCAGATCATCAGAGAATCGGCTTGTCGCGATCCAGGATCCTCAATGATTTCGACTTCAGTGTGGAAACGGATAATCGTGGCAATGCCGTTGTCAGGATCACCAGCAACGGCGCCGTTCATGAACCGTTCCTGGAATTCCTGCTTGAGCTGACGTGGCCGAACGGGCGCCTGTTGCGTGAATACACGGTGCTGGTAGATCCGCCAATAACCATGCCGGCTACACCCGCCAGACCGGCAACACCCGTCAGCCGTGTACCTGCCGCCCCGGCGACTGTCCAACCACAGTATCGCGCCAGCCAGCCGGCACCGACAGCAGTACGCTCGTCAGCGCCGGCAACGGCCACATCCCCTGACAGCTATGGACCGATCAAACGCAACGAGACCTTGTGGTCTATCGCGGAAAAACTGCGTCCGGGTACCGATATCTCGATGCACCAGATGATGCTGGCCTTGCAAAGGAAGAACCCGCAGGCATTTGCAAACAACAACATTAATAATCTCAATGCCGGTGCAACCCTGAAAGTCCCGTCGCGGAATGAAATACTGACTGTCAGCGCCTCGGAAGCATATGCTGAAACAAAGAGACAATATGCCGAGTGGAACGAGGGTTCACAACCCACTGAGCCGGTTCAGGAAGAGACTGTTGTCGTAGCAACTGATGTGGCATCTGAAGAAGTAACCTTGGAATCCCGCTTGCAGTTAACAGCTCCGGAGGTTGATGCGGTAGAGGGTATGGCAACGTCTGGCGACCCGGTCGAGGCGACAGGAGATGCCAATGCAACCGACGCTGAGATACTGAATCAACAGCTTGCACTGGCAACAGAAGAAGCGGAAACCAGCAAGGCCCAGTCAGTAGAATACCAGTCGCAGGTATCGGAACTGGAAGAGCAGGTTGAAACCATGAAACGCCTGCTGGAACTCAAGGACGAGGCACTGGCCAACATGCAGCAACAGCTCTCGGCAGAGGCTGACAACACGGCCGTTGAATCCGCTGAGGCAGTGCAGGAGGCCATGGATGAAACGATGCCAGCCGAGGAGACAGCAACGGATGTTGTTGTCGAGGAAGCGCCTGCCATGGACAACAGGACTGACGAGCCCAGGGGGATCGTCAACCAGTTGATGGATAACCCGCTACTCGCCGGCCTCGGTGCACTGGTGGCCCTGTTGCTGGGTGGTTTTCTCTGGTTCTCAACGCGGAGAAAGAACCATTCGGGCATCTTTGATGACGAGTTGACACTGGAAAAACACATGGCCAGCGCTGCAGCCTCTAGCAAACAAGACCGGACGCCGCCTGTTTTTGACGTCAGTGATACGGAACCGGCACAGCAGACTGCTGCTGAACCGGCAAATGATGACAGTGACCCGCTGACCGAGGCTGATGTGTATCTCGCCTATGGCAGGATCCAGCAGGCTGAAGACGTATTGCAGGCAGCACTGGCCGCCTCGCCAGAAGACAGTGCCATCCGACTCAAGCTGCTTGAGGTTTACCACGCCGCCGGAAATACCGCTGCATTTGACCGTGAGGCCAGTGATTTTCGCGACGGTGTCACGGAAGAAGATGCCGTCTGGATGCAGGTGGCATCCATGGGGCACGCCATGTCACCGGGTAATGATCTGTATCGTGTGGCCGCGGCTCATACAGACGACGCTCATACTGATTACGACGTAGACTTTTCCGAAACGGGTAATCTGGACGATCAGGAGCATGGCCTGGAGGACGAGGTCAGCGGGAATCCGGATCATCCAGGCCTGCCTGAAAGCATCGAGTACACCCTGGATGAGGCAATCGACACAGCAGGCGCTGAGGGTACGATTGATGAGGAAGATGCATCGGAAGGACTGCTCAGTACGGCGGATGAAGTAACCACCAAGCTCGATCTTGCCCGCGCTTACCTGGATATGGGTGACCCGGAAGGGGCACGCAGCATTCTTGGAGAGGTCATGGAAGAGGGCAACGACGAGCAGAAAAACGAGGCAGAAGCGTTAATTTCAAAGCTTGCCTGATGTGCACCCGCTGATACGCGTTGTCATGCTGCTGCTGTTCACCGCAGCCATGGCAACGGCCCGGCCTGAGTTCCTCGCTGGCGGTGCCGCGGTTCTGTTGCTGTTATACATACTGGCCGGAATACCCTCAATGGCGACCCTGGTGCGCATGATGAAACGTCTGCGCTGGTTGCTAGTGGCCATTGTGTTTGTGTATGGATGGTGGACACCGGGAGACAGCCTGTGGCCGGGCGCATTGTCACCGACAGTCCAGGGGCTTTCCCTTGGCTTGCTGCGGGTAATGGCGCTACTGGCCATTGTCAGCGCTGTTAACCTGTTATTGCAGAGTACCCCGCGTGAGGAACTGCTTCCGGCAATCATGCAACTGATAAAACCGCTAACCACACAGCGCCTGCGCGAACGCATAGCTGTTCGGGTTCTGTTGTCGATAGAAGCTGTGACGCAGGTACAATCACTTGCCAGCGACGTATTGCGTGAGCATCCGGTGACGAGCAGAAAATTCACCACTATCGCCAGCTCATCGCGACTACTTTACAGGAAGGTACTCGACCGGGCGGCACTTGCAGGTGACACCCTGATCGAGGTCAACGAACTGGCATCACCGCCATGGTGGCAATGGATCATCCCGCTGGTAATGAGTGGTGTGTTTTTTATCGTCGTTTAAGACTCCCTGCGGTGCACCCTCAAGGTTGATGTAACATACCGGCATGGCCAGCTCTGTTCACAAGTAATTTCCATGCGTTTCGCTGCCGGTGTTGAATATGACGGTTGCGGTTTTTTTGGCTGGCAACGCCAGGCTGAAGGCCGCACTGTACAGGGTTGTGTTGAAACGGCCATTTCTAAAGTGGCGGACCACAACCTCAATGTGGTGTGCGCAGGTCGTACCGATACCGGCGTACATGCAACCGGACAGGTCATTCACTTCGATACCGTGGCAGATCGGCCGATCAACAACTGGCTGCGAGGGGCCAATGCCAACTTGCCTGACGATATCAGCGTGCAATGGCTTGCCAGGGTAGACGAGGCCTTTCATGCGCGTTTTAGCGCAACGCAACGACATTATCGCTATGTCATCTACAACCATCCCAGCAGGCCGGCATTGTTAAGAAATCATGTCTGCTGGCAACATACAGAACTGGATGCTGACATCATGGGCCATGCCGGGCGCTACCTGCTGGGCGAACACGATTTTACCTCGTTTCGTGCCGTTGCCTGCCAGGCACATAGCCCGGTACGCACCATACACGCGCTTGACGTGAGACGTAGCGACCGTTTCATCACCATTGATGTTATTGCCAACGCCTTCCTGCACCACATGGTGCGTTGCATCGCCGGTGTGCTGATAAAGACCGGTTGTGGCGAACAACCGCCAGACTGGGTAAGCGACGTGCTGCAGGCAAAAGACCGGCGTGTAAGTGGCATCAATGCCTCGCCCGCGGGCTTATACCTGGTAAAAGTCAGCTACCCGGACCATTTTAAGGTACCATCTGACACCCGCTTGCCGGTCTTTGGCTGATCTTCCCCGGTCATGCCAGATTGAGCAGAGCTTTCTTCAATTAAGTGCAGTGAACGGGATTGATCCTCTGCTGATGCGTACCCGCGTTAAAATTTGTGGTATTACCCGCATTGAAGATGCCGCGGCCGTGGTGCAGTCCGGCGCCGATGCGCTGGGCCTGGTCTTTTATCCGCAGAGCCCGCGCTATGTTGATATCGCCGTTGCACGGGAGATCGTCGCATCGCTGTCACCCTTCGTAACAGTGGTTGGTCTGTTTGTGAATGCTGCACCGGAGGCCATTCACCGGATCATCGAAAGCATCCCGCTGGGTTTGCTGCAATTTCATGGTGACGAGGACAATGCCACATGCAAATCTTTTGGGCTGCCATTTATTAAATCAATCGCGATGCATGATGGAATCGATGTATTGTCGCGGATGGAACAGTATCCTGATGCAGCCGGATTTCTGCTGGATGCCTGGCAGCCACAGTCACACGGCGGCGGCGGCAAGACCTTTGACTGGCAATTTATACCTGAATCATCACCAGGGCCGCTGATTCTGGCCGGTGGACTGACGCCCGATAATGTGACCCTGGCGATCAAGTCAACCCGACCCTATGCGGTGGATGTCAGCAGTGGCGTAGAATCGGGGAAAGGTATCAAGTCAGCTGCTAAAATAGCGGCTTTTATGCAAGGAGTAGAGGACAGTGACACAGGCGGTAGATAGCACCATGAAGCAGGCACCGCTTCCGGATGAGCGCGGGCATTTCGGTCCCTTTGGCGGTCGTTTTGTTGCAGAGACACTGATGCTTCCACTCGATGAACTGAATGCAGCCTACCAGAAGTACCGGCAGGATCCAGAGTTCCAGGCAGAACTGGATCGGGACCTGGCCAGCTTCGTCGGGCGTCCATCGCCCTTGTATTTTGCGGAACGCTGGAGCCGGGAGGCGGGTGGTGCGCGCATCTATCTCAAACGTGAAGATCTGAATCACACCGGCGCACACAAGATCAACAACACCGTTGGACAGGCGCTGCTGGCAAAGCGAATGGGCAAGACACGTATTATTGCCGAGACCGGCGCCGGACAGCACGGTGTCGCATCGGCAACCATTGCTGCACGCCTCGGCATGGAGTGTGTGGTGTACATGGGTGCAGAAGATATCAAGCGCCAGGCGATTAACGTCTACCGCATGCGCATGCTGGGTGCCGAAGTCGTCTCTGTTGAGTCGGGCTCGAAAACGCTCAAGGATGCGCTCAATGAAGCCCTGCGTGACTGGGTGACCAATGTCGATAACACCTTTTACATTATTGGCACCGTGGCCGGACCCCATCCTTACCCGGTAATGGTCAGGGATTTCCAAACCATCATCGGACGTGAAGCGCGGCAACAAATCCTGGAACTGGAAGGCAGGCTGCCGGATGCACTGGTCGCCTGTGTCGGCGGCGGTTCCAACGCCATTGGCCTGTTCCATCCGTTCATTGATGATGAGGCAGTTGAGCTCTACGGAGTCGAGGGCGGCGGAGACGGTGTTGAAACAGGGCGCCATGCAGCGCCGCTGTGTGCCGGCATTTCCGGCGTGCTGCACGGTAACCGCACCTACTTAATGGAAGACAGTGATGGCCAGATTACCGAAACCCATTCCGTATCCGCGGGCCTCGATTACCCGGGTGTCGGTCCCGAGCATGCCTGGCTGAAGGATAGCGGGCGCGCCACCTATGTTGCCGTGACTGACTCTGAAGCCATCGAAGCATTTCATCACCTGACACACACCGAGGGTATTATACCGGCACTGGAGTCCAGTCATGCGCTGGCCTATGTGGCCAAACTGGCACCGCAGATGGGCAAGGACAAAATTATTATCATCAACCTGTCCGGGCGTGGCGACAAGGACATGCACACCATCGCACAACTGGAGGGAATCCAGGAATGAGCCGCATCCAGCAACGCTTTGCAGACTTGCAGTCAGCGCAAAAAAAGGCGCTGATTCCATTCATCACCGCGGGTGATCCGCAACCCGATGTGACGGTACCTACCATGCATGCCATGGTGTCAGCCGGCGCCGATCTGCTCGAAGTGGGTGTGCCGTTTTCCGACCCGATGGCGGATGGACCGGTGATACAGGCGGCCTGTGAGCGCGCACTCAAGCACCATGTGACGCTACACAAGGTACTTGATATGGTGCGTGATTTCCGACAGAACGACAGCAAAACACCTGTGATCCTGATGGGTTATCTAAACCCCATCGAGGCGTGGGGTTACGAGGCCTTTGCCCGGGCAGCTGCGGACGCCGGTGTTGATGGCGTCCTGACGGTGGATATGCCGCCGGAGGAAGCCGCCGAGTTTACCGCTGCCATGAATGACAATGCGATTGACACGATCTTCCTGATGGCGCCCACCAGCGATGACGCCCGCATGCAAAAGGTCAGTGAAGCCGCCAGCGGTTTTATTTACTACGTCTCCTTCAAGGGCGTCACCGGTGCGAATCAACTGGATGTGGCTTCCGTTGCCGCCAAGCTCAAGGAATTACGCCGCCATACGACATTACCGGTAGGCGTGGGCTTTGGTATCCGCGATGCTGAAACAGCCGGACAGGTAGCCGAGATCGCCGATGCCGTTGTCGTTGGCAGTGTGCTGGTCAGCCAGGTCGCCAAACTCGAGAAGACCCCCGAGGCCATCCCGGCAGCACTGGCAACAACGGTTGCAGAATTGCGTGCCGGTATCGATAAAGTAGCATAGGCATTATTTCAGCCTGAAAAAGAGCTTTTGGCCACGGAATCCACAGAAGAACACGGGAATATTTCTTACAAGTCTTTTATTTTTTGTTGAATTCCGTGGCAATAAGATTATAGATTTTGTTTTTTCGTGTCCTTTTGTGGGTTTCGTGACTATTTAATCATTAATTTGGCACTCGGCTTCTCGGATCAACGTATGAAAAGGTACAATCAAACGCATGAGCTGGTTTAGCAAACTCGTTCCCTCCCAGATCCGCACCGTCGGCGGTAACAAGCGCACGGTGCCCGAAGGCCTGTGGATAAAATGCGATGGTTGCAGTGCCGTGCTTTACCGCTCGGAACTGGAAAGAAACTTTGATGTTTGCCCGAAGTGCAGTCACCACATGCGAATTGGTGCACGTCTGCGCCTGGAAATGTTTCTCGACAAGGACTCGGCACAGGAACTGGATGCCAACCTCGAACCGGTTGACGTGCTCAAGTTTAAAGACAGCAAGAAATACCGCGATCGCCTGAGTAGTGCACAGAAGATCACCGGCGAAAAGGATGCGCTGCTCTCCATGCAGGGGACACTGCAGGGACTGCCCGTGGTCGCCGTGGCGTTTGAATTCAAATTCATGGGCGGTTCCATGGGGGCCGTCGTCGGCGAGCGTTTTGTGCGTGCCGCTCAATTGTGCCTCGATCGAGGCTGGCCACTGGTGTGTTTTTCCGCCAGCGGCGGGGCGCGAATGCAGGAAGCCCTGTTTTCACTGATGCAAATGGCGAAAACCAGTGCCGCACTGGCGAGGCTCGCGGAGGCAGGTATCCCGTATATATCGGTCCTGACAGATCCCACCATGGGCGGCGTATCTGCCAGCTTTGCCATGCTCGGGGATATTAATATTGCAGAACCCCGTGCCTTGATTGGCTTTGCCGGTCCCCGTGTCATTGAACAGACAGTCAGGGAGACCCTGCCGGAAGGTTTCCAGCGCAGTGAATTTCTGCTCGAACACGGTGCGATTGATCTGATCGTTGACCGGCGTGAAATGAGCGTGAAGATTGCCAACATTCTGGCAATCCTGATGAAGCAGCAACTGACCGGAACCTGATTCCATCGCCTCAATCAGGCCACCCTGTTGCGGCCTCAATATGGTTTATCCTCTCGATCTCCAGATCATTACCCGCTACACATATGCCGCGCTTTAGCACGCTGCCTGACTGGCTTGCCTGGCAGGAGACCCTGCACCCGAGGAAGATAGACCTCGGCCTCGAGCGCGTCACGCGTGTGGCAGAATGCATGCAACTACTGACACCCGGCCATGGCGTGATTACCGTTGCAGGCACCAATGGCAAGGGTTCCAGTGTCGCCATGCTCGAGTCCATCCTGTCCTCGGGCGGCTACCGCGTCGGTTGCTACAGTTCGCCCCACCTGCTGCGTTACAACGAACGCATACGCATCGCGGGCAGGGAAATCGACGATGCAGCCCTGTGTGCGGC
>Ga0316191_10001114_pt1 | contig 18443 bp, 11 predicted proteins | sample Eddworburr2cm_MG_FD_204928 | JGI IMG/M metagenome (GOLD analysis project Ga0316191, IMG submission 204928) | Coastal sediment microbial communities from Maine, United States - Eddy worm burrow 2 cm | ecosystem: Environmental > Aquatic > Marine > Coastal > Sediment | place: USA: Maine...
CTGATGGTTGAAGTCAAAGGGCCGGTGGTCACAGACATCGGGGAACATTTCCGGCGGGCATGGGCCGCATCCGGGTTCCTCGGCGACCTGCAGCAACTCTTCCACCGAAAACGCCTGCAGCCGGTAACTGCCAGTGCTGCCGATTACCCGCTGCGGCTGCTGCGCACGCGTCCCGGCGACTCGCAGATCCTGCGCGCCCAGATCGCGGCGACGCGACACGCCCGCCACCACATCTACCTGGAGAATCCCTACCTCACCAGTGATGCGATTCTCTACGAACTGGTAAAGGCGCGCCGCCGGGGCGTCGATGTGCGCATCATCCTGCCATACCGGACCGACAGCGGCCTTATCACCCGCAGCAATGCGCTCGCCGCGAATACCCTACTGCGGCACGGTATCCGCGTGTACATCTATCCCGGCATGTCACACCTGAAAGCGGCGGTCTACGACGGCTGGGCCTGCCTGGGTTCCGCCAACCTGGATCGCCTCAGCCTGCGCACCAATCATGAGATGAATCTGGCGACTTCCCATGCACCCACCGTGAATGACCTGCTGACGCAGGTATTCACGGTGGACATGGAGAAGTCGGTCGAGCTGCAGGAGCCGCTCCCAAGCAACTGGTCAGACTACCTTGCGGAGCTGCTGGCCGATTCCCTCTAGAACTGTTCCGCGAATTCCGCTGTATTGCAGATTACCTGCGACGACCTTCCCTGCCGTACAACCGGCGCAGTTCTTCCTTGGCCTGTTCCAGGATGCGCAACCGGCTCCGGTCGAGGTTTTTGCCTGCGCGGTTGATATAGAACACCAGCATCGACATGGCCGAGCGAAACGGCGATGATTTGCGCCGGCGACTGGCGTCGGCGGAACGCTTCAGTGACGCGGCGATCCGCTGCGGATCGTCCCAGGTAAAAATACCTTCCTCCAGGTCCAGCGCATTGCTCTCACGGGTGACATTGCCTGACCAGCGTGGCGTTGCTGCAGTGTCCGCTTTCTTTGCCATCGTAACTTCAATCCTTGTCTGGTACGGCACAGATGCACCACTGCCAACCGGTATCCGGACCGCCGCACGCTGTCAGCTATGCCGGCAACACCGGTTGTTCCCAGGTAACGACTATCGCCCCTGATTGTACCAACCTGAGTTTTTTGATGTGCAAGGCTGCGGTTCATCGAACCCATAATAAATAAATCTGTCTCCATTTTTGGTTTTTCCTGCGACTCGGCTATCAGTAGCAATACTAGTCAGTATATTGGCAGTGGCATGCATGCGGATGGTGGTAAAGTTGGACGCATCTATAACCGTATGCCGGGGTTGATTCGGCTGGGAAATGTATTACCGGTAAATACGGGCACCTCAGCGAGGCCAGGGCAATTATCCAGATGGATGACATTGCCAGTATTCCTAGCAATACCTGAACCAGTAGTGCAACAGGTTGTCTAATAATTTGAGCGCGGGAATGGCGCGATCCGGGAGCCATGGATGGTTTAGAAGCAACTTGTCGATTTCCGGGATGAATATCAGGTTTTAGCGGAAACTCGAGCCACCAACCGATACCAGCCAGGGATTGAGCAGATACCTGCCCTGACCCTTTACCGCCATTCGCAAAACAGGCAACCACCTGCAGATTACTCTGGGGAACAGGGTAATCAGTCCCCTTGCAGGTCAACCCGTTCAGCTTTATTTATTTGACGCCGTGACCGGCCAGGGGGATAAGGGTAGTCGGGAGACAGGCCAGCTGCATCGGTACCCGAAGGCGGTAACTTTCAATATTCAAAGGAACAGACTTAATGCAAAACAGGGAAATAAAATTCGGAGTAGTTATAACGGCAATCAGTTTACTGCTTGCCAGCCCAGCCCAGGCATTTGATATGGGCAATATGATGAACCCGTCCAAGTGGACAGGCGGCAATAATGATGATGATCGCTACGATGATTATCGTGGCGGTTATGGCGGCGGTCCCGGTTATGGCGGTGGCCCCGGTTACGGTTATGGTGGCGGTCCCGGTTATGGCGGCGGTCCCGGTTATGGCGGTGGCCCCGGTTACGGTTATGGTGGCGGTCCCGGCTATGGCGGTGGCCCAGGTTACGGTTATGGCGGCGGTCCCGGCTATGGCGGCGGTCCCGGTTACGGTGGTGCACCCGGCTATGGCGGCGCTTCCACATACGGCGCACCCGGCGCCGGATCGAATGACGCAGAAATCACGCAATTGAAAGAGCGTCTCAGACAACTGGAAGGCGGTGGTATCAGGTAAAATTCTCCCGCGTTCCAGTCAATAATGTCGGTGGCAAATGTGCTTGCACGTTGCCATCGACATCCTCAAAGCCACATCTAGTCATCCACCAGCCGCCTGAAATACAGGCTCGGCAGTGGCTGCACGCCTTTGTTAACCACGCAAGATTTTTGTCCTGGCACGAATGTCACCCGGGATCGGTTTTAGCGGGTGATTTCACACTGTGTCCTGCTTCAGACCAGTGGGTACGGAGAAACCCGCTGATTTCCTTTGTGCGTACAGGAAAATACCCGGTACGCTGCTAACCACCGCCTGCTGCATAACGAGGGATAGGCATGATGCCTGTCTATGTATTAATGTTGTAGAAATGACCTGCAGCAACAATAAAAAATGCCGGTACAAACCGCCCTCTGCGGAACAAGGGCGAATAGGTGCCATCAATCCAGCTTGAAAATAGCATTGCAGACGACTGACATGAACAGAACAACGGACTGGAATAGCTATCTGGCTGCGCTCGGGGGCTTTACCATCGCCTATGTGATTACCGGAATGATCGGACTGCTTATCCAGACCGGCCATGACGGGATCACACCGATCTGGCCCCCGTCAGGGATTGCCCTGTTTGCATTCTATCGCTACGGCACACGCATGTGGCCGGTGATTGGTCTGGGCATTGCCTTCCTGGCCTGGTATCACGGTATTCCCCCGCTTTCGGCTGCAATAGCCGGCGCCGGTAATATCACCGAGGCCTGGCTGGGTTGTCATATGATCCGGCACTTCCATATCCGCATAGGGCAACGCTTCAGGGATGCCTGGGCCTTTTTCTTACTGCCTGCCCTGCTGGCTCCGGTGAGTGCTGCCACCCTCGGCTCGATCGGCATGGTACTGGGTGGTGCCACGGCATGGGTCGATCTGCACCTGATCTGGTTCATGTGGTGGCTGGGGGATGTATGCGGCATCATGTTGTTCATGCCGTTCCTGTGCGCCTGGTGGCGCCACCCCAATCGCCGGTTAACCCCGCTGCGGTTGACAGAGTGGCTGCTTGTTGTCGCCTTTTCCATGGTTGTTGGCTGGTATACCTGCTACGGCATTCCGGACCGGGAATTTCACGGGGCAACCCACCTGCAGTTTCTCATTATGCCGATCCTGCTCTGGGCTGCCATCCGCCTTGGTCTGCGCGGCACCACTCTGGTTTCCCTGATCGCCTCCAGCTGGGTCCTTGGGGCTGCCGCCGCTGGTGGCGGCCCTTTCACGATGAACAATAGCATCGCCACGGGCCTGATGGAGGGCAGTTTTTTCTTGGTCATCACCCTTACCGGCCTGATTGTACAAGGCCTCTTCAGGGAACATTCACTGGATATAGATGATATCCGCAATGCACATGACAAACTGGAGGAGCGCATCAGGGAACGCACGGCTGACCTTGAACAAAGCAACGCAAGACTGCATGAGGAAATCAAGGCTAAAGAAATAACCGAGCAGGCCCTGCAGAAAAGCCAACAACACCTGTACCAGGCCAAGGAAACGGCCGAACTGGCCAATGCATCAAAGACACAATTCCTTGCGGCCGCCAGCCATGACCTGAGGCAGCCACTGCAGGCGATGGCCTCGTACACTGATCTGCTGGCGGTAAGCAATACCGCTCCGGCACTTGCCATGCCCATCCAGCAACTGGGTAATGCGATAGGGGTTATGCAGGAGTTGCTGGAAAAGCTGCTTGATGTAAGCAGGCTCGATGCCGGCACCATGAGGCCTGAAACAACTACTTTCTCCATCAGCTCGCTGCTCGATCAACTGCGGGAACAGTTCCAGCCCATTGCCGCGGGCAAAGGTATAACGCTGAAGCTCGTGCAATCTTCTGCAGTCGTTCGCAGTGATCCCGTTTTGCTACGCGTGATCCTGCAGAATCTCATCAGTAATGCCATCAAATATACCCCGCAGGGCAAGGTGGTTATCGGATGCAGGCACCGTGGTGACCGGCTGCGTATTGAGGTATGGGACAGCGGCGCAGGTATACCCGCGGACAAGCAGGAGGCCGTCTTCGAAGAGTTTTATCAACTCGACAACCCGGCTCGTGATCGCAGCAAGGGGACAGGATTCGGACTTGCCATTGTCAGACGAATGGCCTCTCTTCTGGATCTCCCGCTCCACATGCACTCGATCCAGGGAAAGGGCAGCTGCTTTGCGCTCGAAGTACCCGTCACTGTCAGCGATCCGGGAGAAACAGTTACCGTAAAACCCGCGACCACACCCCCTGGAATAGGCGCCACACCAAGCAGCATTCTGCTGGTCGATGACGATGAAATCGTCCTGAATGCCAATTCCATGCTGCTGAGCACCCTGGGCTACAAGGTTATACCCGCCTGCGGCGCTGATGCCGCTATCCAGATGACTGCAACTGAATCAATCCCTCCCGAAATCATTATTTCCGATTACCGCCTGCCTGGCAGTTACAACGGCAAGGAACTGGTCCAGCAGCTTCGCACCCGTGCTGACAGTCTGATTCCCGCAATCATCCTTACTGGAGACATAACGCTTACCGGTGATGACAATCTCCTGCCCGATAACAGTCTGTTGCTGCAAAAACCGGTGCGGGTCGAGGAACTGGTACAGGCGATAAACTATTTGTTGGGAAATCCCACCGCCAAACCCGGGTGACAAATCCGGCATGGACCTGTATCAGGGCCGAAACACCTGCGCCTGAAGCACCGGCTGCTGGCAATTTGCAGACCTTCTGGTCAATTGCTCATGCTCGTCAATACACAAGATCTGAAGTCCCACGAGCAGCTATTGTCAAAATATTGGCACAGATTGCGTCCGACGGTACCGGGATTACATCCGCCAGGCTAATTCTCCCCTAACAATCCCGAGCTATGCTACTTCCAAACTGATCGATACTCGCATTCGACCTTAGCCTTGACCGGGTCTTCCTCTGTATAGCCATGGATGGCGGCAGGGCTTAAACAAAGCGCTTGCCGGCAGCGGCAGGCACATCCGGCGTGAATGGTTCTGAATGGAACAAGCTGCAATGAAAAAGCATACAAATCTGCGAGTCCTGGCGCGCTTCAGTCCAAGTACTACAGATGACCTGGATCCTAAACTGGCCAGTCTCGTCGGCGAGGAAGCCGTGTTTCGTTACCACAAGTTCGTTGACGATGACGATACCCCCTACTCCGAACAGTGGGTATTGACTGCTGAGGACCGGCGTTTTGGTGACTACTGGTTCCCGGAATGCGACCTTGTAATCCTGCAGGAAAAGCACTCCGCCTAGGGCCGGGTTGCGTTACCAGTGCAACGCCCGCAGGAGTGATATTTTCTTGAATTGATGGGCCTCCATCCGCTGCAGGACATCGCTGAGGATGGACACGGCATTCTGGATATACGGGCCCTTGTTCAGCATGACGCATTCAGCCCGTACCGCCATGGCAGCATCGGTAATCTCCGGGCGAGACGCCACACCCTTCCTGGCCAGTGATTCGAAAACCTGGGTCGCCCAGATTACCGGAACATGGGCCGCCTCGCACAACCACAGAATTTCTTCCTGTATCTCCGCCATCCGGACGCTGCCCAGCTCAATTGCAAGGTCACCCCTGGCGATCAGGATGCCGAGGTCGATATTCCGTGCCAGTGAACGGGCGATGATATCCGGCAATCTGCTAACCGCGTGGGCAGTTTCAATTTTGGCAATAATGGGCAACCCTTCGGCACCGTGGCGGCCCAGTTGTTCCTGCAGATACAGCACATCAGCAGCCTGCTCGGTAAAGGACAACCCCACCATGTCCGCATACCGGCTGACAAATTCCAGGTCCTTCAGATCCTTCTGGCTCAGAGCCGGCAGATTCAGCCGGGTTTCCGGAAAATTCAGACCTTTTTCTGCCTTGATGCGTGCGCCCTTGGGACCGATGCGATTGACCTGCAGGAGCACTGCGTTACCGCGCTTCTCCCTGATTACGGCACCGATCTTGCCATCGTCAATCCATACGGTTTCATGCATGCGCAGCCTGTCAATAACGTCCGGGCATGTGCATGTAACCACCACCTTGACCGGGACATCAAACAGGCTTTCGTATAATTCCGGCGTGGCGTGTGCCGCGCACAGAACCAGCCAGTCATCCTGATGGACCCGGGGCGGTTTCGTTCTCGCTTTACCGGCAGCATCCTTGCGAGTCACCACGTCAAGCGTGCGGATTTTATGCCCCGCAAGGTCCATGAAAACATGGCACTCTTTCTGCCGCAGACGGGCGGCATTCCTGATATTCTCAATCATACTGTGCCATGCAGCTGCATCGTCATGGGCACAATTGATGCGGGCGGCATCCATGCCAGCGGCAATCAGCTTGTCCACCAGTGCAAAATCACTGGCTGCCTCTGTCGGCATGGTGACCATGATGTATTCAGATCTGTCTGCGGGCGACTCACCAAATATTTTTCTTGCACGCTGCCTGAGCAAGCGATGACCAGTCTCACAAGCCGTGTGGTTACCGGCAGTCTCTGTTCCGCCCGGCTTATGCAATACCGCACGCGAGAGCACATCGATAACCCGGTTAATATTGGCAAGCACATGCGGCTCACCCCGTCCAAGGGATGACAACCCTGCAGTTGCCAGACGCTCCTGCAAGGCACGCAGGTCTTCGCGACGCATGACGACGTAATTCATCAGGTTGATTATGCTGTAGCGGTGTCCCCGGGAAGTCGTGTCCACCTTGAAATCGGCCATTTCTTTCTCGGTTGCGGACAGGATGCGCTGCTTGAGCAACACGATATCTTTGAGCAACACCTGCAGCGGGTCACGGTATGACGGCAAATCGGCAATATTGGTATTCACTGTTGGCTACCCGTATTTACACCCACGCAGCATATGCGCAGAACATGAAGGTTTTATGACATGAAGACAAACAGCTGCTCCTTCCGCTCACAAACCTTCCGGTGCAGGCACGTTCTCACCAGATAGCTGTCAGCAACCGACTCCATAACCCTGTATGGTGGAGTTCTTGTTGGCAGACCTGAAGACAGCCCGGATTTCTCACCGGGCGACGTTGGCAGATACTATGCTGTTGAAGGCGTCGTGGTAGCGGGATGCAACCGGAAAACAGCATATTTCCCGGGGATTACCATCCCTGCCCTGGCAGGTTCACAGCCTGTCGAGCACCGCCTGCTGCACGAATTCTCCGAACACGGCCAGTTCGTCATAACGGCCGGCAACCTCGGTAACGTAACCCAGGGTGCGGGGGATGTCTGGCAGGTAGCCGGGCTTGCCGTCGCGATGGTTGAGGCGCGCGAAAATGCCGGCGGCCTTGAGGTGGCGCTGCATACCCATCAGGTCGAACCAGCGCAGGAACTGCGCCGGGTCCGCGTGTTCCTCGCGCAGGATGCCGGACTGCAGTGCAAGTTCCTGGTAGCCCAGCGCCCAGTCCTCGACGCGTTCCCGCGGCCACGCGATGTAGCAATCGCGCAGCAATGACACGAGGTCGTAGGTTACCGCACCGGTTACCGCGTCCTGGAAGTCGAGAATACCGGGGTTGTTGCGGGCAGTGACCATAAGGTTGCGCGAATGGTAGTCGCGGTGCACGCAGACCTGCGGCTGTTGCAGCGCGTTGTCAGCCAGCCGCTCGAACACGCTGTCGCACAGGGTCGACTGCGCCGCCGTTAGCGTGATACCGAGGTGTTTTCCCAGCAACCATTCACGGAACAGCTCCTGTTCGGCCAGCAGCAGCTTGCGGTCGTAGTGCGGCAGGCTGCCCGGCTCCGGGGGGCAGGCCTGGATCGCGACCAGCGCACCGAGGGCATCGCCGTAGAGACGATCGGCGCTGGCCTCATCCAGGGCATCGAGATACGGCCGGCTGCCGAGGTCGGACAGCAGCAGGAAGCCCTGTTCCAGGTCGGCATCGATGACCTCGGGAACATTGAGGCCGGCTTCGAGAAACAGCTTCGCGATTGCGATGAACGGGCGCGAATCTTCCTTCTTCGGTGGCGCATCCATGACAATCCAGCTCTCGCCCTCGCGGGCAACGCGGAAGTAGCGCCGGAAACTGGCATCGGCCGAGGCCGGCTTCAGGGTGTACTCGCTGAAGTTCAGCTCGTTTTCCAGCCAGTCTTTGAGTCGTTCAAGTCGTTCGGGCACGGGGCTTCCTTGATCCAGGGTAATGCAGAAGGTCGGGATTATAGCCTGTCCGATAGCGCGGCATTCACGCCGATTGCGCCCGGGATGTTCAGCTTACAGGTCGTCCTTGCGCGGAAACCAGGCACGCAGGCGCGCGCACGTATACTCGCGCAAATCATCAGCAATGAGATAGAAGCACGGGATCGAGACGAGAATAATCGCGGTGGCGAACAACAGGCCAAAACCCAGGCTGACTGCCATCGGCGACAGGAAGGCGGTCTGCCCGGTTGCGAAGAAGATCAGTGGTGAGATACCGAGAAATGTCGTGATGGAAGTCAGCAGGATGGGACGGATGCGCACCCGCCCGGCCTCGACCAGCGCGTCGATGCGGTTCATGCCCTCGCTGCGCATACGCTTGGCGAAGTTCACCAGTATGAGCGAATCGTTCACCACGATACCGGTCAGTGCCAAAAAGCCGATGACCGAGAGAAACTGCAGATTGTAGTCGAATAGCACGTGGCCGAAGATCACGCCGATGGCGCCGAAGGGAATCGCGAACATCACCACCAGCGGGTCCAGCAGGGAGCGGAACAGCGACGCGAGGATGAAAAAGATGAGTGCGATCGAGATCACCAGTGCATCGCGCATACCCTGGAAGGATTCCGAGGCATCCTTCTTCTCTCCGAGGAACAGCAGTTCATAGCCGGGGAGCTCCTTGTCGAGACCGGCGAACTCGCGGCGCACCTGCTCGGTCACCGCGAGCGGGGTGGTCTCCTTGTCGTCCACTTCAGCGGTCACGATGCCGAGGCGCCGGGCGTCGCGCCTGCTGATGCTGTTCATGCCGCGCCCGACTGTCACTTCTGCGACATCACCGAGGTAGACCAGGCGGCCGTCATCCAGCACCATGGGCAGGCGCTCCAGATCACTGGTCTCGCGCACGGCATCCGGGTAGATCACCCGCACCGGGATGCGCTTGTCACCCCGCGTGACATGCAGCGCCTCGACCCCGAGGAAGCCGGTGCGCACGGCGGCGGCGAGATCGCTCTGCTTCAAACCGAGTTCCTTGCCGCGCGCATTCAGCGAGTACTGATATTCCAGCTTGCCGGCCTCCAGGTTCTGGCGCACATCGTGCACACCGGGCAGCCGCCCGAGGAAGTCGACGATGCGCACGGCCTGTGCGTGCAGGACGTCGACATCCAGCCCGGTCACGCCGATCTCGATGTCTGCGCCAGCCGGCCCTCCCTGCGGGCGCTGGATAGAAATGCGCTGGATGCCGGCAATGGCCTGCAGCTTTTCGCGCAACTCGTTGATAATATCTTCCGTAGGTCGCTCGCGCGTGCCCCGCCATTCGAACTCGAAGCTCACCAGCGGGGAAATAAAGCGCTCGATGAAGCCTTCTGGCCGGGTTTTGTGCAGATCGACCACCAGCTGGATATGCTGGTTGCCAAGCTGGAAGCGGTTAAAGTCGATGAAGGTGACACCGACGTTGGTCAGCAGGCTGCCCAGTTCGGTCTCGTCCAGCGACTCCAGGATCACCGTCTCCATCTGCGCGGCCAGCCTTGCTGTGTCATCCAGGCTATAGGTGTTGGGCGCCTCGGCATTGATGAAAAACTGTCCGACATCGACGTTACCGAACAACTGGAACGGGATGCGGGTGGCCGCAAGCACCAGCGTTATCACCAGCACCCCGATGGTAAACAGCGCCACGAAATAGCGATTTAGCAATGACCAGCGCAGCCAGCCGATGTAGCGCGCCAGCAGTGCGCTCCAGTCAACGCGACGCTCGCGGGTGTGGCCATTGCGGACATGCAGCATTTCCGCCGCGTGTGACGGCAGCACGCCGAAGGCTTCCCACAACGAACCTATCAGGGCGGCGCTCACCACCACCGGGATAACCGCGATGAACGCACCCATGATGCCCTGGATGGCGAACATCGGCAGGAACGCGGCAATGGTGGTCGCGGTACTGGCGATAACCGGCCACAGCACTTCCCGCGAACCGTTGCGCGCCGCCTCGGGCGCCGGGATCCCCATTTCCATGTGACGGTAAATATTCTCGGTAACGATGATGGCGTCATCGACGATCAGGCCGAGCGCGATCAGGAAGGCAAACAGCGACACCATGTTGATGGTGTAGCCAAGGTAGAAAATGGCAACCACAGCGACCAGGAACGAAACCGGGATGCCCATGGCAGTGATCAGTGCGACCCGGAAATTCAGGAACAGGTACAGCGACAGCAGCACCAGGCACAGACCCACCAGGCCGGAGGACTTCACCGTGTTGAGGCGGTTGCGTACGTAGCTCGACAGGTCGTTGAACAGGCCTACCTGCAGGGTGGGCGGCAGCTCGTCGCCAAGTTCGGCCGCGAAGGCACGCACTGCGTCCGCGACATCGATGGTCGAGGCCTCGGCGGTCTTGGTCACTGTCAGGTTGACGGAGGGACGACCGTTGAAGCGCCCGATGGTCTGCGCTTCTTCCAGGCGCAACTTGATCTCGGCGATCTCGCCCAGCCGCAGCTGCCCGCCGCGCGCGTTGCCGCGCACGCGGATCTGTGCGATCTGTTCGGGGTCGGGCGCCACGCCCTTGCCGCGCAACAGGATGTCGCCCTCGCGCGCCTTCAGGGAACCGCCCGGCAGGTCGCGCAGGTTGCCGCGCACCGCCTCCAGCACCTGCCCCAGGGAAACGCCATGCGCTGCCAGATCGAAGGGGTCCACCTCGACCCAGATCTCCCACTCGCGATTACCCGCCACCCCGACGCTGGCCACACCGGGTATCTGCACCATGCGCTGCTTGATCAGGTCCGCCTGATCATAGAGATAGCCGCGCGCGACATCCCCGTAAAGGCTCAGGCTTATGACCGGGAAGCGCGCCTTGAGGCGCACCAGTTCAGGTTCCTCGGCCTCGTCCGGCAGGTCGGTGATCTGGTCAAGCGCGGTCTGCGCGTCGCGCATGTACTGGTCAACGTCGGTGCCGGGCTTGAGCTTGATGATGATGGTTGCCATGCCCTCGTTGCTGGTTGAGGTCATGACGTCGATTTCGGGCATACCGTCGAACTGCTCCTCGACGGGTATGACCACCTGGCGTTCGACTTCCTCGGGCGAGGCGCCCTCGAACTCGACCCGGATGCTGACGGCATCCAGTTCCACTGTGGGAAACATCTCCTGCGGCATGGCGCGCCAGGAAAGTATGCCGAGGATCAGGATAATCCCGAGCAACAGGTTGGTCACCAGCGGATTGTTGATGGAGAAGCGGATCAGCCACATGGATGCGTTCCCTGCTGTATAGCTCCCGGTGCCGGACCGTACCGCCCGCAATGCCTGCTGCGCACCGCTGCGGCCTGCTAGCGCTCGACCGCGGCGACGGGCGGGTCGCTTGCCGTGACCGGCTTGACTTTCTGGCCGTGGCTGAGCGCCGCGACATCCCGGGTCACAATCCGGTCTGCGGCAGCGACCCCCTGTTCGACCACCTGCAGTTCGCCCACGCGCTGGCCCAGCCGCACCTCGACGAGTTCCAGGATGTCAGCGTTGACACGAAATACGTATGCCTTGCCTTCGTCATACAAAACCGCCGTGGAGGGCACTGCGGCGACCTGCCGCAACGGCTGCAACGGCAGTGTTGCCTCTGCAACCTGCCCGGGCCGCGCCTGCTCGCCGGAGACCCGCACTCGTACCGCGTGAGTGAAAGTCACCGGGTCAGGATCGAACTGCAGGGCTATCACCTTTCCCTGCAGACTCGCAGCGTTGACCCTGATCTCAACGGCCTGGCCCGGCACCAGGGCATTCGCCACGTCACCTCGAACCTCAAGGTAGAGGTCGAGCATGCTGCTGTCGATCAGGTCCACCACGGTCTGGCTCGGTGTCACGTAATCGCCGCGCTGTACCTGTACCGCGTTCACCGTACCGGCAAAGGGAGCCTGCAGATGGGTCCGTTCCAGGTTGCGGGCGGCGCGGTTACGGGCGGCCTCGCGCAGGGCCAGACGGGAACTCGCCGAAGCCACGCTGGCATTGAGTTGCGCAGCTTCCGCTTCCAGCTGGATAAGACGAATACGGCTCTCGTCGAGGCGTGACTCGGAAACCAGCGAGTCGGCACCCAGCTTTTTCAGCCGCGCAAGCTCGCTCTGCTGTAATGCATAATTACGCTGCGACAGCTTAAGCAGCTCTCTGTCACGCTCGATGTTGCGGGTCTCCTGCGCCAGCTGCGCCTCGGCCTCGGCCAGGGCATCGACAAAATCACCGGAATCCAGCGCCAGCAGCAGCTCGCCCTGCTGCACCGCTTGCCCCGGTTCCACCGGCCGGGCATCTACCTGGCCGGAGAGTTCGAAATGCAGCGCCGTTTTGCGGGCGGGTTCCAGCCGGCCGCTGACGGCTGCGACTGGCTGCAGATCATGCAGCGTCACGGCCTCGACCTGCACCCGCGGACTGACAGCCTCGCGCAGCACCGGGTCCTGCTCCGGCCGGGCTACAACCAGCAGGAAAGCAATCGCGGCAAGGGCTAGCAGGAGATACAGTTGTTTGGATGGCTTGAGAGATAACACACTGATTATAAAATATTTGAAGTTAAAGCCATTCTATGCGATTTTACCTCGCGCCCGCCAGCAGGCCGGCATGGAGCAAATTATCATCCTGTTGTGTAAATGACCCCTAGCCGCATGATTTCAATATCCATTTCCGGCGCAAACCGGATGCTGGCCGCGTGACCCGGCAATCATCCGGGCAACTGCTGGCATTCGCCCTGCTGCTGCCGGCGGTGGCCTGGGCGGAAACGCCGTGGGACTGCACCCAGCAACCGAATGGCCAGTGGGTCTGTAACAGCAAGGCACCACCGCCCCAGCCGGAACTCCCGGTGGCGGATGGCAACCTGGAGACAACCCCTGAAATCGGGGAGATACCCGCAGTACCCGCAGTACCCGCAGTACCCGCAGTACCCGCAGTACCCGCAGTACCCGCAGTACCCGCAGTACCCGCAGTAAGTGAGACCAGCGAGGTTGACAGAAATTCAACCTTGCCCGAAGCCGCGGTTGGCGGTGCGGTCATGCAGGCAACGGAGCCGGCCGCGGCCACAACGGATCAAGCGGCGACCGAATCGCAGGCGGCAGACAGCGAAACGAGCAGTTCCGCTCCCGCCAGGGATAGCGTCGACAGCGGCGTAGCGACCATGGCAGCGCCGGCTGCTGCAGTGCAGCCGGACGTCGTGGCTGACCAAGCTGTGGCAACCGCTGTCATACCCGCCTCAGTTGAAGCGGCCAACATCGACCACTGGGCACTGTGCCCGCCAGTTGCCCGCCCCGCCGCCCTACGGGATGACATCGATACAGACACCATCGATCTGCAGGCAGACAGCGCCCAGGCCAGCGAGGCGGGTGTCTACACCCTGGATGGCAACGCGGTCATGCAGTATGCCGGACAGCGACTGGAAGCCGAAAACATCGTCTACCGGCAGGACAGCGGCGAGATCGAGGCGCAGCAGGGCATCCGCTATACTAATCAAGGACTGTATGTCAGGGGTGAGAGTGCCACTCTGTACCTGGACCAGCAACAGGGTGAGCTGCGCAACATCGACTATACGCTGTATGAGCAGCACGGCCGCGGCGAGGCTGAGGTGCTGCGCCTGGACGGCATTGCGAAGCAACGTCTGGAAGATGCCTACTACACGACCTGCCCACAGGGGAAAAAAAACTGGGTCCTGTCAGCGAGGGAAGTGGAACTGGACCAGGCAGAGGGAACCGGCACGGCACACAGCGCGAAGCTGCTCCTCAAGGGGATCCCGGTTCTGTATACGCCCTATGCTTCCTTTCCGATCGACGACCGCCGCAAGTCGGGGCTGCTAATCCCGACGATCGGACAAACTGACTCAACCGGCCTCGACCTCAGCGTACCGTTCTACTGGAATCTCGCACCTAACCGCGACATGACCATCGTCCCGCGCTACATGAGCGACCGCGGCACCATGCTGGGTACCGAGTTCCGTTACCTGAATACCCACAGCGGAGGCACAATCATCGGCGACTACCTGCCTTCGGACAAACTCCGTAATGACGATTACCGGAGCCTGGTCAGTGTGCAGAGCTATTGGACTCCGATGCCACGCCTGCGAACCCGCATCATTGCCAGCAATGCATCGGATGAGAACTACTTCGCGGATCTGGGAAACAGCCTGCTACAGACCAGCCAGACCAACCTGGAACGCACCGCGGCGATGGATTATCACGGCATCGGATGGCAGCTGGGCATGCAGGTGCAAGACTTCCAGACAGTTGATGCGAGCGTGGCCTCGGCGCAACGCCCCTACAAGCAGTTGCCGCAGATCACCTTCGACGCCACCCCCGACAGGCGCCTGCTGGGGGTAAAAGTCGAAACCAGCGCCGAACTTAACCACTTCATACACAGTGACAACAGCCTCGTGGAAGGCAGCCGCCTGGATGTACAACCGCGTTTCAGTCTGCCTGTGTACCGTGCCGCCTGGTACGTCGACCCGGCCGTCAGCGTGCGCCACACTATCTACGACCTCAACAACACGGCCTCGAGCGCCGACAGCAGTCTCTCGCGCACCACGCCGATCGCCAGCCTGGATGCCGGCACCTTCTTCGAGCGTAACGGCCGCTGGGGTGACCACGGCTACCTGCAGACACTCGAGCCGCGCCTGTTCTACCTGTATGTGCCGGACAGAGACCAGGACGATCTGCCGGTGTTCGACACCGGCAACTACGACTTCAACTACTGGACCCTGTTCCGGGAGAACCGTTTCAGCGGCCCGGACCGCATGGGCGACGCCAACCAGGTGGCACTGGCGCTCACCTCGCGCATCCTCGACCCGGCGAGCGGCCGGCAGCTCATCAGCGCCAGCCTGGGTTCGCTGCTCTATTTCAGCAACCGCAACGTTACCCTGCCCGGGCAAGCTGTAGAGACCGACAGCAGATCGGACATGATCGGTGATATCACGCTGGCACTGGCCCGCCGCTGGAATGCCGAGGCAGAGCTCCACTGGGACCCGAACGACTACACCACCACCCGCAATGACTATCGCCTGCAGTACCGGCGCGGGCCGCGGCAGCTGGTCAACCTGTCCTACCGGCAACAGAGTGGCCTGCTTGAGCAAACCGACGTGTCCTTCCTGTGGCCGCTGTCACCATCGTGGCATATGGTCGGGCGCTGGTATTATTCCCTGAAATCAAGCGAAACCATCGAGGCGCTCGCCGGTATCGGTTACCAGAGCTGCTGCTGGGGATTGCAACTGCTGAGCCGCAGCTACATCCTCAATGCCGAGGACAGCCGCACTAACGAGGTTTTCCTGCAACTGGAGCTGAAAGGTCTCGGCAAGCTGGGAACCACGGTCGATCAGGCACTGGAACGTGGTATTCTTGGCTACCAGGCTGACTACTGATTGCACACAACAGGTTGCACACTATGAAGTTCTATATCCCGCTGCTGATTCTGCTGCAGCTGGCGTTTGCATTCCCGGCCCTTGCGCAGGACGAGGACAACATGCTCAGCTCACCGCCAGTGACCGCCCCGGAAGCCGGCGCTGACACAGGCAGCGCGTCACAGCAGGCGGACTCAGGCGCCAGGAAACAGCAGCCGCTCAACCGCATCGTCGCCATTGTCAACGATGACATCATCATGTCCAGCCAGCTGGAAGAAGCTATTACCGACATCGTAAGGCAACTGCAGGAAAAAGACACGCCGGTGCCGGAGCAGACAGTCCTGGTCAAGCAGGTACTGGAACGTCTGGTCATGGAAACCCTGCAACTCGGCATCGCAGAAAGCAACGGTATTACTGTCGATGACGGCACGCTCAACGAGGAAGCCCGGCAGCTGGCCGCGAAAAACAACCTGACGTTAACCCAGTTCCGCGAGGTGCTGGAAAGCCAGGGATTCAGCTACGCGGACTTCCGGGAAAAACTGCGCAAGGAGCTGCTCATTCAGCAGGTGCGCAGACAGATGGTCGGCAGCCTCATCAGCGTCAACGAACAGGAAATCGACAATATGCTGGCCACACTCAAGGCCAGCGGCCAGGGCGAGATTGAATACCACCTCGCACACATCCTTGTTGCCCTCCCGGAAGGCGCCGATCAGGAAACAACTGCCGCAGCGGAACAGCGTGCCGGGAACATCCTCACGCGCCTGCGCAACGGCGCCAGCTTCACGGATATCGCGATCGCCGAGTCCGACGCCCAGACAGCACTGGAGGGTGGTGATATCGGCTGGCGCAGCCTTGGGCAGATGCCAAGTCTGTTTCTGGAGCCGGTGAAGGCGATGCAGGTGGGAGACGTCTCGGATCTGATTCGCAGTCCCGGCGGCTACCACATCATCAAGCTGCTGGAAAAACGCGGGGAGGAGCGCCACATCGTGGAGCAGACAAAGGCCCGCCACATCCTGCTAAAGACCGACGAAATCAACACGGACGAGAAAGTACGGCGGCGCATAGAACAACTCATGACACGGCTGGAGAACGGCGAGGACTTCGCAATTCTGGCGCGCGCCAATTCCCAGGACCCGCTATCGGCTGCGCGCGGCGGCGATCTGGGCTGGCTCAACCAGGGTGACACGGTTCCCGAATTCGAGGAGCAGATGAACCGGCTTGAACCCGGCGAACTCAGCAAGCCCTTCAAAACCCAGTTCGGCTGGCATCTGCTGCAAGTCATGGAACGTCGCAACCACGACAGCACCGAGGAATACGAACGCAGCAAGGTCAGGCAGCTGATTCGCAGCCGCAAATACGACGAGGAACTGCTCCTGTGGCTGCGCCGGCTGCGTGACGAGTCCTACGTGGATTACCGGATCGACGATACCTAACGCGAGTCCAGGCGCACAGCGGTACCAGTCGCGCCCGGCACCACGGACTGCAAAGCCACAAACCACGAGACACCAGGCGAACCGACGTGCCCGATACACCGCTGCGCATAGCCCTGACACCAGGTGAGCCTGCCGGTATCGGACCCGAGATCTGTGTCGCGCTGGCGCAGCAGCCGCAACCCATTGAACTGGTCGCCGTTGCCGACCCTGCCCTGTTACAGGAACGGGCAGCGTTGTCCGGACTACCCCTGGTGCTGCGCACCCTGAAACCGGGCAACCCGCCGCAGGCAACCCGCGCCGGTGAACTGTGCATCCTGCCAGTACCCCTGCGGACCGCGGCCCGCTGCGGACAGCTTGACAGCCGCAACGCGGCCTACGTCTTGGAGACCCTGGACCATGCGATCCAGGGCTGTATTGCAAATACCTTTGACGCATTGGTTACCGGCCCCGTACACAAGGGTGTCATCAACGATGCCGGGGTCACTTTCACCGGGCACACCGAATACCTGGCACAGGCCACTCACACGGCACATGTTGTCATGCTGCTAGCCGCTGGCAGCCTGCGCGTCGCGCTGGCAACGACCCACGTGCCGCTGGCACAGGTCAGCGGCCTGATAACGCCGCAGCTCCTGGAGAGGGTCATACGCATTCTGCATAACGACCTGCAGGCACGCTTCGGCATTGCCCAACCACGCATCAAGGTCTGCGGGCTGAACCCGCACGCAGGTGAAGGCGGTCACCTGGGACGCGAGGAGATCGACATCATCACCCCCACTCTCCGGAAGCTGGGAGCCGCGGGCATCACGCTGGACGGGCCGGTTCCGGCAGACACGGCATTCACGCCGGACAGTATCCGGCAAGCTGATGCCATCCTGGCGATGTACCATGACCAGGGACTGCCGGTGCTGAAACATGTCGGCTTTGGCCGCGCCGTGAATATCACCCTGGGCCTGCCCGTGATTCGTACCTCGGTCGACCACGGTACCGCGCTTGACCTGGCTGGTAGTGGCCGCGCCGATTGCGGCAGCCTGCATGCCGCGCTTGAAACCGCCATGCATATGGCTCGCAGGAGTCGCTAGGCACATACGCACACGTGCTGCTACCAGTTTCGTTGCGTGGCTCCTTTTTCATCCATCCAACGAAATAAAAGCCGGCATGACTTTGTCGAAGCCAGCGGCTGAATAGCGCTGTATTAGTATGGCATGTTCGAATTGCAGACGACGGGAGTCAGTCCGGGCTAATAGGAAGTCCTCTGCCGTTGGGTCAAAAGTTCGGAGCGCACAGTGACGCCGGGCATTCAGGTTCAAACAGCTATCGGTTG
>Ga0316191_10001115_pt1 | contig 18441 bp, 14 predicted proteins | sample Eddworburr2cm_MG_FD_204928 | JGI IMG/M metagenome (GOLD analysis project Ga0316191, IMG submission 204928) | Coastal sediment microbial communities from Maine, United States - Eddy worm burrow 2 cm | ecosystem: Environmental > Aquatic > Marine > Coastal > Sediment | place: USA: Maine...
GATCGCAATACCGGCGACTACGATACCTATCGCCGCTGGGAAGTGGTGGAGCCAGCTGAAAATGGCGGACTCGACGAGCCTCTGCGACAGATTACCCTCGAAGCCGCACAATTTGATCAGCCTGAGGTTGAACTCGGCGATTTCATCGAAGAGCAGATCGAGTCGGTCGAGTTTGGCCGTATTGCGGCGCAGACTGCCAAGCAGGTCATCGTGCAGAAGGTGCGTGAAGCCGAGCGTCGCAAGGTGATCGATGCCTATACCGACCGGGAAGGCAGCCTGGTGATGGGCCAGGTCAAGCGAGTCGAACGTGGTAATGTCTACGTCGATCTTGGTGACAATGCCGAGGGATTTATTCCGCGTGAGGAAATGATCCCGCGCGAATCGATGCGCCCGGGTGACCGCGTGCGTGGCTACCTGTATAAAATCGCCTCCGAAGTACGCGGTCCGCAGCTATTCATCAGTCGTACGGCTTCCGAATTCCTGGTCGAGTTGTTCAAGCTCGAAGTACCGGAAGTCGGACAGGACCTGATCGAAATTATTTCCGCTGCGCGTGACCCAGGTATGCGCGCCAAGATTGCGGTTAAAAGTAACGATCCGCGCATGGACCCGGTCGGTGCCTGCGTCGGCATGCGTGGTTCGCGCGTGCAGTCAGTGTCTAATGAACTCGCCGGCGAGCGTGTCGATATTATCCTGTGGGATGAGAACCCGGCGCAGTTTGCGGTTAACGCAATGTCGCCGGCCGAAGTGACTTCTATCGTGATCGATGAAGAAACCAACTCCATGGATATCGCCGTGCCCGCCGACAAGCTGTCACAGGCGATTGGCCGCGGCGGTCAGAACATCAAGCTCGCCAGCCAGTTGACTGGCTGGACTTTGAATGTAATGGACGAAGCCGCCGCCGAAGAAAAAGCAGAAGGTGAGGCACGTCAGCTGGTGGAGAACTTCATGAGTCAGCTCGATGTCGATGAAGAAGTGGCCATCATTCTGGTGCAGGAAGGACTGACCACCATCGATGAGGTCGCCTATATCCCCGAGGCGGAACTTATCGAGATCAGTGAATTTGACGAGGAGATCGTGCAGGAGCTGCGCGGCCGCGCCCGTGACGCTTTGCTTACCATGGCAATCGCCCGCGAGGAGACTGCCGAGGCAGGTGAGCCACAGGACGATTTGCTCAACATGGAGTACATGACCAGTGAACTCGCGATCAAGCTGTCGCGACGCGGTATCTGTACCATGGAAGATCTTGCTGAGCAGTCGACGGACGAACTTGAAGAAATTGAAGGTATTGATAACGAGTTTGCCGGCAAACTAATCATGAAGGCGCGTGAGCCGTGGTTTGCCGAAGCGGAAGCCGAACAGTCTTCTGTGGTGACTCCAAGCAACTAGTAATTGGGTAAGTAAACATGGCGAATGTAACAGCAAAGCAACTATCGGAAGTGATCGGCGTCAGCGTCGATAAACTACTCGACCAGCTCAAGAACGCGGGCGTTAAGGTCAAGGACGAAAATGACCCGATCTCCGACGAAGACAAACTCAAGTTGTTGGAATCTTTGCGCAGCAGTCATGGCAAGGAGGGGGGTGATGGGCCAAGGAAAATAACCCTGCAGCGCAAGAGCAAGAGTGAATTGCGCGTAGCTGCTAACTCGGGGCGAAATGTCACCACCAAGACGATAAACGTCGAAGTCCGTAAGAAGCGTACCTATGTGCGCCGCGCCGAAGTGGCTGCCGAGGAAGCCAAGATTCAGCAGCAGGAAGAAGCCGCGATTGAAGAACAGGGTAAGTTGATCGAACAGGAAGCCGAAGCAGAGGCCCGCCAGGCGGAAGCCGCTGCCGAGGCAGCCGCAGCGGCTGAGCGCCAGGCAATAGAAGATGCCGTGCGCGCCGAGGCTGAGAAAAAGGCCTATGAAAAGAGTTTGCAGGAAGTCGAAGTAGCGCAAAAAGTGATTGAGCGCGAACGTGCCGAGGCTGAAGCCGCTGAAGCTGCCGAAGCCGCAGCGCGTGTTGCACTTGAGGAAGCTGCTACCGCGAGTGCCGTAGTTGCTGCGCCCGAGAAGACCGGCAAGCATGGCAAGCATGATGATAAGCATACCCGTTACGGACGCAAGGAATTGCACGTCAAGGAATCGGCACACCAGCCCAACCGTAAGCAGAAATTCAAGAAGGGGCAGCGCCAGGTACATGAGCTCAATAATCTGCATGGCTTTGAAAAGCCGACCGCTCCGGTGGTACGCAGTGTCGAAATTGCCGATGCCATATCCGTCGCCGACCTGGCGCAGCGCATGGCGATCAAGGCGGGTGACGTGATCAAGGCATTGATGCAAATGGGTACCATGGCGACGATCAACGAAATACTCGATCGCGACACCGCAACCCTGGTAGTCGAAGAGCTCGGACACAAGGTAGTTACCGCCGCCAGCGACGACGATTTCGAAAGACAATTGATTGCAAGCTCAGAAGAGTCGGGCGAGGAAAAGGTCAACCGTCCGCCGGTAGTTACCATCATGGGACATGTCGACCACGGCAAGACCTCGCTGCTCGATTATATTCGCAAGTCGAGGGTTACTTCCGGCGAGGCCGGTGGTATTACCCAGCACATCGGCGCCTACCATGTCGAGACCGACAAGGGCATGATCACCTTCCTCGATACACCCGGACACGCCGCGTTTTCGGCGATGCGTGCACGTGGCGCCCAGGCGACCGATATCGTGGTACTGGTAGTTGCCGCTGACGACGGTGTAATGCCGCAAACCAAGGAGGCTGTTGAGCATGCGCGCGCCGCAGGCGTGCCGTTGGTGGTTGCGGTGAACAAGATCGACAAGGAAAATGCCGATCTTGACCGCGCCAAGAATGAACTCGCCGCCCTCGATGTCATCCCGGAAGAGTGGGGTGGTGAAAACATGTTCGTGCACGTATCCGCTATTACCGGTGAAGGCATCGACGCATTGCTCGATGCTATCTTGCTGCAGGCCGAGGTGCTCGAACTCGAAGCGGCTGCCACTGGCAATGCCAGGGGTATCGTTGTCGAAGCCTCTCTCGACAAGGGTCGCGGTCCGGTTGCCACGGTATTGGTGCAGTCCGGAACGCTGAGGCAGGGTCAGATGTTGCTGGCCGGCACCCAGTTCGGGCGTGTGCGTGCGATGTATGACGAGTCAGCCAAAGCCATCAAGGAGGCTGGGCCGTCGATGCCGGCCGTCGTGCTTGGATTGTCCGCGGTGCCCAATGCCGGTGACGAAGTTTACGTTGTGGAGAATGAGCGCAAGGCGCGCGAATTCGCCTCGACTCGTGATGCTCGCATACGTGAAAGCAAGCTCGCAGATCAGCACTCGGCAAAATTGCTGGGCATGTTCGACGCCATGGAAGAAGGCGAAGTGGCTGAAATCAATATACTGGTCAAGGCCGACGTTCAGGGTAGTACCGAGGCGATACGTGAGTCGCTTGAAAAGCTGTCCACGGACGAAGTGCGCGCCAAGATGATCGCTACTGGAGTCGGTGGTATCAATGAATCCGATGTCAACCTGGCCGCTGCATCCAACGCGATAGTCATCGGTTTTAACGTGCGTGCAGACGCCGCCGCAAAGCGGGTAGCTGGCGATTATGGCGTCGAGATTCGTTATTACAGCGTCATCTACGACATCATCGATGATATCAAGGCCGTTATGTCGGGCATGCTGTCGCCCGAATCACAGGAGAAAATTCTCGGCCTTGCCGAAGTCAAGGATGTGTTCAGCTCACCCAAGTTTGGCGATGTGGCGGGTTCGATCGTGATCGAGGGAGTGGTGCGTAAGGGGCTGCCGATCCGCGTATTGCGCGATAACGTAGTGATTTACGAGGGTGAACTCGAATCGCTTCGCCGTTTCAAAGATCCGGTCGAAGAGGTACGTGTGGGTACCGAGTGTGGTATCGCGGTTAAAAATTACAACGATGTCAGGCCGGGCGACCAGATCGAGGTGTTTGAGCGCATCGAAGTCGCGCGTTCCCTCGACTAGACACTAGCAGATGCCCAGGGAATATAGCCGTAGCGATCGATTTGCCACACAGATACAGCGTGTGCTGGCCACCCTGATCCAGACTGAATTAAAGGATCCGCGGCTTTCCTCGCCGAGCATACTGGATGTGCAGGTCAGCAAGGACCTGGCCTACGCGCGCGTTTATTTCAGTGTTTTGAATCCCGAAGATGCTGTCGACTGTATGGCTGCGCTCGAAAGTGCCAGCGGATTCCTGCAGCGTGAGATCGGCAAGGCGCTTAAGGCGAGGATAACACCGCGGCTCAGTTTTGTTTACGACGACACCGATATTCGTGGACGCCAGTTATCCGACCTGATCGATTCAGCCCTCGCCAGTGATAAGGACAAAGCCGGCCACTGACATGCAGGCTACTGGCAAGCCCCGCATATATCGAGATATCGACGGTATTGTGCTGCTCGACAAGCCGCTTGGCCTCAGCTCCAACCAGGCCTTGCAGCAGGTGCGCAGACTCTTCAACGCGCGCAAGGCGGGCCATTGCGGCAGTCTCGATCCACTCGCCACCGGGGTACTGCCCATTTGCCTCGGTGAAGCCACCAAGTTTTCCAGTTACCTGCTCACTGCCAACAAGCGCTACCGTGCGAGTTGTCGCCTCGGCATCACCACTACCAGTGGTGATGCCGAGGGTGAGATCATCGAAAGCGCCGCGGTGCAGATCGACGTTGCGCAGGTCGAGCAACTGCTGCCGCAATTCGTTGGTGAGATCGAGCAGGTGCCGCCGATGTACTCTGCACTCAAACACCAGGGTAAACGGCTTTACCAGTTGGCGAGGGAGGGCAAGCAGGTAGAACGTGCACCGCGCAGGATTACCATCCACCAACTGACCATGTTGGGCTTTGACGGCCAAACCCTGGAGATCGATGTATCCTGCTCCAAGGGAACCTATATTCGCACCCTCGCCGAAGACATCGGCAGGCAGCTCGGTTGTGGGGCACATCTTAGCGCCTTGCACCGATCCAGTGTCGATAAATTCGACGAGGCGAATGCCTTCAGCATGGAACAGCTCGAACATTTGCAGGCACAGGCCATGCGGCAACTGGATGCTATTCTGTTGCCGGTCGGCGCCGCGCTTGAGCAATTTCCCGAGATAATACTGAATGTCGCCGATAGTCTGGACATACGTCAGGGTCGGCGTGTCGGGCTGACTGCGACGGCTGAGCCTGGCTTGCGCCGGCTGCGCTCGTCCGCGGGAGTTTTTCTGGGGCTGGGCGAGATTAGCGCCAGCGGCGAATTATCGGCAAAAAGGTTAATGAATACGGCGCGATAGATCAATCTCGCGGGATAGTCGAGTTTTGCTGGTTATATTCCGTTGAAAGTCCTTGTTACCACCTGCCCAGATAGGTAGAATACCTGCCTTTTTCGGGCCTACGAGGTTTATAGAATGGCAATGTCAGCTGAACAGAAAGCTGCAATTATCGCTGAGCATCAGCAAGCCAACGGTGACACCGGTTCACCCGAGGTGCAGGTCGCGCTGTTGTCGCATCAGATTACGCACCTGACCGAGCATTTCAAAGAACACATTCATGATCATCACTCCCGGCGCGGTTTGCTGAAGATGGTCAACCAGCGGCGCAATTTGCTGGATTATCTGAAATCCAAGAATCAGCAACGCTATAAAGATTTGATAGCAAAACTCGGATTGCGTCGGTAATCCGATTGCGTCGGCAAACAAGTGAGAGAATAGTGAATCCAATTAAAAAGACATTTCAGTACGGCGCGCATCAAGTAACGCTGGAAACCGGCGAGATCGCTCGCCAGGCCGGCGGTGCAGTGATCGCCTCAATGGGCGATACCGTCGTCATGGTTACCGTAGTCGGTCGTAGAACCGCTGATGCGGGGCGTCCATTCTTCCCGCTGACCGTTGACTACCAGGAAAAGACCTATGGCGCAGGCCGTATCCCCGGTGGCTTTTTCAAGCGTGAAGGGCGCCCCAGCGAAAAGGAAACCCTGACCTGTCGCCTGATCGACCGCCCTATTCGACCGCTGTTCCCGAAAGGATTCATGAATGAAGTCCAGGTAGTTGCCAACGTATTGTCGAGCGATCCTGAAATCGATCCCGATATTTCTGCGCTGCTGGGTACCTCTGCGGCGATCGCCGTGTCCGGAATCCCGTTCAACGGTCCGCTGGGCGCATGCCGCGTAGGCTATGTCGAAGGTGAATACGTGCTCAACCCGACCGCCAGCCAGCTCGCCGAGTCACAACTCAACCTCGTGGTTGCCGGCACCAGTAATGCAGTGCTGATGGTAGAATCTGAAGCCAATTGCCTGTCTGAAGAAGTCATGCTGGGTTCAGTGGTTTACGGTCACGAGCAAATGCAGACCGCGATCCAGGCGATCGCCGAATTTGCCGCCGAAGCGGGTGTGCAAGCCTGGGAATGGCAGGCGCCAGAAGCCGATGCCGGACTCGCTGACAAGGTTGCTGCGCAGGCTTCCTCCGATATCACCGCTGCCTATGCCATTGCCGATAAAATGGATCGCCAGGATCGGCTTGGGGAAATTCGTGATGCAGTCGTTGCCGCCCTGGTTAGCGATGCCGAAGATTCTCCATCGCAGGAAGACGTGCGTGGCGCAGTTAGCAAGTTGGAGAAATCCATTGTACGTGGCCGCATCATCGCAGGTGAACGCCGTATCGATGGTCGTGACACCTCCACGGTACGTCCGATTACAATTCGTACCGGCGTATTGCCGCGTACCCACGGTTCCGCCCTGTTTACTCGTGGCGAAACCCAGGCACTGGTGGTGACCACGCTGGGTACCGGTCGTGATGCACAGATCATCGATGCGATTGAAGGCAGCTACAAGGAAAACTTCATGATGCATTACAATTTTCCGCCCTCGAGCGTTGGCGAAACCGGGCGTGTTGGCACACCCAAGCGCCGCGAGATCGGCCATGGTCGCCTCGCCAAGCGAGGTGTTCTGGCGGTGATGCCACACATGGATGACTTTCCTTACGTCATTCGCGTGGTCTCCGAGATTACCGAGTCGAATGGTTCCTCATCCATGGCCAGCGTCTGTGGCGCGAGCCTGTCATTGATGGATGCCGGCGTGCCGCTGAAGGCACCGGTCGCGGGTATCGCGATGGGCCTGATCAAGGAAGACAACGGCTTTGCCGTGTTGTCTGACATCCTCGGTGACGAAGATCACCTCGGCGACATGGACTTCAAGGTGGCCGGAACTACCGATGGTATTACTGCATTGCAGATGGACATCAAGATCGACGGCATTACCACTGAAATCATGCAAAAGGCGCTGGATCAGGCAAAACAGGGCCGCCTCTTTATCCTCGGCGAAATGGCCAAGGTAATCACCGAAGGCCGTTCTGAAATGTCAGAATACGCACCGCGACTGATTACCTTCCGCATCAACCCGGAAAAGATCCGCGATGTCATCGGCAAAGGTGGTGCAACCATCCGCGCTATCACCGAGGAGACCGGGGCGACTATCGAAGTCGACGACGATGGTGTGATCAAGATCGCTTCCGTTGAAAAGGCGGCTGGCGATGAGGCTCGACGCCGTGTCGAGCAGGTGACGGCTGAAGTTGAAGTCGGTGTGATCTACGAAGGCAAGGTCGCCAAGATCATGGACTTCGGCGCCTTTGTCAATATTCTGCCGGGTAAAGACGGACTGGTACATATCTCGCAAATCTCCGAGGAGCGTGTCGAGCATGTCAGCGACAAGCTCAACGAAGGTGATGTGGTCAAGGTCAAGGTGCTCGAGGTTGACCGCCAGGGTCGAATTCGATTGAGCATGAAGGCTGTCGCCGAAGACGAGGTTGCTACCGCCTAGGTCGTAACAACAGGAATAAAAAAAGGGGAAACATTGTTTCCCCTTTTTTGTGTCCGTCATGTTAACCGGCTAAACCATTTGCCAGGCCTGTGTAGCGGCTCGAGTGGTTCGCTCTCGACGGCTTTACAGGAGCTTGTAGATAGTGCCGCAATACGGACACCTGGCTTCGCCGCCGTTCTCTGCAACCGGAATGTAAACCTGCGGGTGCGAGTTCCACAGGCTGGAGCCCGTTACGGGACAGTGAATCGGTAAATCTCCGCTTTTCACTTCCACCGCAGTTTTGGCATTCGGTGTGTTATAGGCCGTTTGATCGGCCGCTGTATCTGGATTTACCATCGAATCTCTAATTTATAAAAGTTAACAGGTCCAGGTATTTGTCGTTACGCCCATGTACCAGGTCGAAATAGTCGGTTTGCAAAAGCTCCGTGATCGGGCCACGTGAACCACTGCCGACGGGCCGGTTATCAAGTTCGGCAATCGGCGTTACCTCGGCGGCTGTCCCGGTAAAAAACGCTTCGTCGGCAATATAAATCTCATCGCGGGTAATCCGCTTCGCGATGATCTCGAGGCCATGATCCTGCGCCAGCTGGAAAATGGTCTTACGGGTAATGCCGTTCAATGCGGTAGTCGTCTCGGGCGTATAGATTACGCCATCGCGCACGATAAAGATATTCTCGCCGCTTCCCTCGGCCACGTAGCCCTCCGGGTCGAGCAACAGGGCCTCGTCATATCCATCCCTTAGCGCCTCGCCGAGCGCCAACATCGAATTGATGTATTGCCCATTAGCCTTGGCCTTGGTCATCGCGATATTCGGATGATGTCGGGTGTATGAAGAGGTTTTGATGCGAATGCCTTTTTCCAGTCCGTCCTGGCCGAGATAGGATCCCCATTCCCAGGCGGCAACAATGCAGCGCACGCTCAAGTTGTCAGCGCGCAAGCCCATGCCCTCGGAGCCGTAAAACACCATGGGGCGGATATAGGCGCTATCCAGCTGGTTATCGCGGACTGCCGAAATCTGTGCGTCCATTAATTGCTGTTTACTGTAGGTGATCGGCATACCGAGCACCTTGCAGGAATCCAGCAAGCGTAAAGTATGGGCTTCCAGTGCAAAAATAGCAGGCCCCCTGTCTGTGTGGTAAGCGCGCACACCCTCGAAGCAGCCCATGCCATAATGCAGCGTATGGGTCAGGACATGGACCGTGGCTTCGCGCCAGGGGACCATTTTCCCGTCAAACCAGATGAAGCCATCGCGATCATCCATCGACATTGTTATTTCTCCAGCAGACCGAAACAATCGTTCCAGCAAGTTATAACCTGAGCGAATTGCTCGGCAACCAATTCAGCATCGACTTCAGCAGACTTATTCTGCAGCACGGATTCGTGCAGCAAGCGATGATAGCTTTGATAAATTTCAACCAGCCGCGATTGCGAACCGGTAATCAGATTTTGCCGAAATAACGCCTTAAGAAGGCTAATATTATCAGAATATAAACAATCGGAGCCAATACTATTTGCCTGCGACAGCACCCAATATTGCACCATGAATTCGATATCGACCATACCGCCGCGTGACTGTTTCAAATCGACGCGCGCGCCCTGCGGCGGGCGCTTGGACTGGTACATACGTTCACGCATGTCGACGATTTCGCGGCGCAGCGTCTCGTCGTCACGAGGCTGGCATAGAACCTGAATACGTATTTGCTCAAAGCTGGGCTTCAAGCACATAGATCCGGCCACCAGACGCGCTCTGACCAGTGCCTGGTGTTCCCAGGTCCAGGCCTTTTCGAGTTGGTAACGCTGATAGGCGGTACACGACGACACCAGTAATCCGGAGGTGCCTTCGGGACGCAGCCTCGAATCGATTTCGTAGAGCTTACCGGAGGCTGTGAGTACGCTGGTCATGGAAATGATTTTTTGCGCGAGGCGTGCGAAGAATACCGAATTTTCGATCATTTTCACGCCGTTGGTATGCTGCTGCTCACCGCTGGAATCGTGCAGGAAGATCAGATCGAGGTCCGACTGATAGTGCATTTCGTAACCGCCAAGCTTGCCGTAACCGATGATCGCAAACTGCGCCGTGCGGCGTTCGCCGTCTGCGCTGCACTCGGGTACACCGTATTGCTGTTCCAGGGCCTGGCGGGCGAGTTGGTAAACCACTTCGAGCACTACCTCGGCAAGGTCGCAGAGGTAATGGCTGACCTGATCGGCGTCAATTTCCTGTGCGAGCTCGGCACTGGCGATGACCAGTGTTTGTTCTCGCTTGAACAATCGCAGACTGTCGAGTTCGAGCTCGGTATCCCCTTCGATCGTGGCCAGTTGTTGCTGCAGGCGCTGTAGCAGGGTTGCCTTGTCGAAGCGGTTGCGGTCGCCGGACTGGATTAGATTTTCCAGCAGCATCGGGTATTGTGAAACCTCGTCGGCGATCCATTCGCTGCGATCGAATAGCGACGCGAGCCTTGCCAGTAAAGCCTGATTTTGAAACAGCAGTTCAAAGTAGACACTCCGGCCAGCAATCGACGAAAACAGGCGCAACAGGCGAGCGAACAGATCGGCAGGCTGCTGGCTCATGCGTAGTGCTTCGATTAAGCCCGGTAGCAGCAAAGTGAAGCGTTGCCGGGCGCGCGCCGACATGTAACCCCAGGCCCTGGATTTGATGAAACGATTCAGCGATTGAGTGATTTCCACTGTCCCCTCGATACCCGAATCGTCGATAAGATCCCACTGCTGGTCGCCGCCGCTATCGCTAAAGCTGTCGTCGATGATGATCTCGGGGCGCGGGTTGTCGGCCTGCTTGAACAGGTCTTTGAAACAGGCGCTGACCTGCCGGCGATGCTGTTGCAGTTCTAGCACAACGGCATCCCAGTCGGCAAAACCCATGGTCATCGCAATACGTTGCTGCTGCAACTGGTTGTCGGGCAGATCGTGGGTTTGCTGGTCTTCGAACATTTGAATGCGGTTTTCCAGCAAACGCAGGAAACAGTAGGCGTCACGCAATTTCCCCAAACTTGGCAGGTCGACGATCTGGTGTTGCTGTAGCGCCTCGAATGCTGCAAAGATGCCACTGCATTGCAGGCGGTGATTACGACCTCCGCGCAGAATCTGAAAGGCCTGGACAAAAAACTCGATTTCGCGAATCCCGCCCTGGCCAAGTTTGAGATTGACGCGCATCCCGCCGGACTTCGCCTGCGCATCGATCTTTGCCTTGAGCGTGGCGAGACCGTCGAACACCCGATAGTCGAGGTATTTTCGGTAGACAAACGGTTTCAGCAGGTTTGCCAGGGATAGTCGACTGGCATCACTGCCGGAAATGACGCGTGCCTTGACCATGGCATATTGTTCCCATTCGCGGCCGTGCAGCTGGTAGTAGTGCTCCAGCGCACTGTGGCTGAGGACGACCGGTCCTGACTCACCCCAGGGGCGCAGGCGCAGATCCACGCGGTAAACAAAGCCATCGGCCGTGGATTCGCCGAGTAACTGGTTGAGCAGGCGCACTACGCGGCTGAAGTATTCCTGGTAGGTCAACTGCCCGTATCCCGTGAGCTCACCGTCGCTGTCATAGCTGCAGATCAAATCGATGTCGGAGGAAAAGTTGAGCTCACGTCCCCCCAGCTTGCCCATAGTGATAACGTTCAGCGCCATCGCATCACCATTCTCTTCGAGCGGCTGTCCGTGCTTCGCGGATAATTGGCGTTGGCAGATATCGAGCGCTGCACGAATCAACTGGTCCGCGAGATTGCTCTGCTGCAACAGCGTCGCCTCGAGCGGTTGCTCCAGCACTGTATCCAGGTAGATGATTTCGAGGAGCTTGCGATGGCGATACTGGCGCAGTGCACACTTAACCTGATCAAGATCAATCTTTTCTCCCTCGGCCAGCTCGATAATCTGCGCGTCCAGCTGAAATGACTCGAGTTCCGGAAGGTGATCGATCCATTGCGGATGACGCATTAGCTGGGTCAACGCGTAGCGACTCGCAATCGCAAGGCGTTCAAGTTTGTCGCTGATGGATGCGGGCAGGTGGCGTGACTCGAGGTAGTCCAGGATTACCTGCCATTGAATGCGATCCTGTGTCAACAAGGTCGAGTTAGTCGAAGATTTGTTCATTGTGGCTTTTAATGCAAATGAGAACTGTTATTATCTACGTTTACCATATAATTCATTGATATCGTGTTTCCGTTGTGGGGTGTGACATTTATTGCCGGGTCAAGAAATTGCTTGTCAAAGTCATCGTCGGTCAAGTGTAGCGCTGAACCGAATTCACAAACCACATTATTTTATACCGGGCAGGGCCGTCCGTGGTGCCTGCTTCAATCCGAGTAAATAAGCTGAGCTCCCAGTCCGCAAGTTTTCCTCTCCGGTTGCCCTTGTGGAAGCCTGGTATCTTTCTGTTGACGGTGCTGTTAAGCCTGCCCATCTTAACTGTCGCAAGCTTCCTGTTGTATCCGTCCAACGAAGTCTGGCAGCATTTGCGCGCTACGGTGCTCAATGAATACCTGCTTAATTCGGCGCTGATGATGCTCGGAGTTGGTGGCGGTACCCTGGTCATCGGGGTCGGTTGCGCCTGGTTGACCAGTGTTTGCGTGTTTCCCGGTAAGAAGATTTTCGCCTGGGCGCTGTTGATGCCGCTCGCATTTCCCGGTTATATCATCGCCTATACCTACACCGGTATGCTGGATTTTGCCGGGCCCGTGCAGAGTACGCTGCGCGAGCTTACCGGCTGGGGACCGCGCGCTTATTATTTTCCAGAAGTTCGCTCGCTCGGTGGCGCCATAACGATGTTTTCTCTGGTGCTGTATCCCTACGTCTATCTGCTGTCACGCGCCGCATTCCTCGAACAATCGGTGTGTGTGCTGGAAGTGAGTCGCACGCTCGGTTGCTCGGTATGGTCAGGTTTTTACCGGGTAGCGCTGCCACTCGCGCGCCCTGCAATCGTGGCCGGCCTGTCGCTGGCCCTGATGGAGACCCTGGCAGATTACGGGATGGTTTCGTTTTTCGGACTGGGCGTCTTCACCACGGGCATATTTCGTACCTGGTTTGGCCTCGGTGATGCGGCGGCAGCGTCGAAACTGGCGGCGATCCTGTTGCTGTTCGTGTTTACCCTGGTGATTATCGAACGCTGGTCGCGCAAACGCGCGCAGTATCATCACGGCTCCAATCGTTACAGTTCACTACCGCAATACCGGTTGCGGGGGTTACGTGCCTGGCTTGCAATCATTGCCTGTGTTATTCCGCTGTTCTTTGGTTTCATTTTGCCGGCCGCTCAGCTCGCACTGTGGGCCATGCAAACCTATCGAAGCACGGTCGACGCATCCTTCCTGCAACTCACGCTGAATTCGATAATGCTGGCCGCAAGCGCTGCCGCACTGGCCGTCGCGCTGGCGCTTTTTCTCGCCTATGGCAAACGCCTGTTCGCCAGTCCAGCGGTTACGGCATCGATTCGTGTGGTGGCAACCGGCTATGCTATCCCGGGTACGGTGGTCGCAATCGGCGTGATAATTCCGCTGGCCTGGTTCGACAACCAGGTCGACGCGTTGCTGCGCGAACACTTCGACCTGTCCAGCGGCCTGTTGCTGAGTGGTAGCCTGTTTGCCCTGATGTTTGCCTACATGGTGCGCTTCCTGGCGATATCGGTGCAATCGGTTGAGTCGGGTCTCGGCAGGATCAGGCAGTCGATGGATGATGCCGCACGTTCTTTATCTTATACTCCGGCGCAAATTCTGCTGCGGGTACACCTGCCACTGATGAAAGCAACCGTGCTGACTGCCTTTCTTATCGTGTTTGTCGATGTCATGAAGGAATTACCGGCGACGCTGATACTGCGCCCGTTCAACTTCAATACACTCGCGGTGCGCGCGTTTGAGCTCGCCGGCGACGAGCGTCTCGCTGACTCGTCGAGTGCAGCACTGATGATCGTGCTGGTCGGCCTGGTACCGGTCCTGTTGTTGAGCCGCAGCATCTCCACTGCGCGAGCAGGCTCATGACCTCGCAACTGGATGTCGAACAGCTCGATGCCGGTTATCACGACCTGCAGGTGCTGAACCAGGTCAGTTTTTCGCTGCAGCCGGGTGAAATCGGTTGCATACTGGGTCCGAGTGGTTGCGGTAAAAGCACGGTACTGCGCAGTATCGCCGGATTTGAAGCTGCCTGGCGTGGTCGCATCCTGATCGATCAGGTCGAAGTCAGCACCTCGACCTTCAGCGTACCGCCGGAACAGCGCAATATCGGCATGGTGTTCCAGGATTTTGTGCTATTCCCGCATCTAAAGGTCGATGACAATGTGCGCTTCGGGTTGCATCGGCTGGAACGGCACGAGCAGCAGGCAAGGGTGCAGGAAATGCTCGCCATCGTCGGTATGCTTGCCTATGCCCAGGCCTATCCGCATCAACTCTCAGGCGGGCAACAACAACGTGTTGCGCTGGCCCGGGCACTGGCGCCGCGCCCATCAATCCTGCTACTGGATGAGCCCTTTTCGAATCTGGATGTCGATTTGCGTGAGCAACTGGCGCGCGAAGTGCGCAATATTCTGTTGCAGGAAAATAATACCGCGGTGCTGGTTACGCATGATCAGAACGAGGCCTTTGCCATGGCGGACCAGATCTGTGTGATGAACGAGGGCAGTATTTTGCAGCAGGGTAGCGGCTACGATCTCTATCATCGTCCAGCGAACCGATTTGTGGCAGATTTTATCGGTCAAGGTGTTATTATTCCGGCGACTGTGGAAAGCCCGACGACGGTAAAAACAGACCTGGGTCTGATACGTGGGGAAAACTGTATCGATCTGGTGCCGGGTTCGCTGGTGGACGTGTTGATACGGCCCGACGATATCGTCCATGACGATGACTCCGTGGAGTCTGCAATCGTGGTCGAAAAAGCGTTTCGCGGTGCCGATTTTCTTTACTCTCTGCGCATGGATAGCGGTGTTGAAGTCATGTGCCTCGCGCCGAGCCACCACGATCATAAAATTAATGAGCGTATCGGGATACGGCTAAATGTCGACCACCTGGTCACCTTTCCGCGCACCTAGCTCGCCTATGCTGCAGTCGTTCTCGTGTCTTGTTATTAGCAATCGAAAGGGTAACAATATGATGATCATTTTAGCCGCAAAGTCACCTGCGCAGTGCAGTGACGATCCGGTCCTGGTCGCTGCAATATACGGGTCAGGGATCCGCCAAACCGTAACATGATCAGTAAAATACTCATTACCCTGGCGGTTATCGTGGCTTGCATGATGATGTTGTCGGCACGCGCTAAACCGAAACTGAAAACAATTCCGAATCCGGTCGCGGAACGTAACAAAAAGCTGATGCGAAATGCTGCGATCGCGTTTATGGTGGTGATGACGTTAGCCGCGGGGACGATGATTTACCTGGAGGTGGACAAGCGTAATGCCATCGTCACAGTGCGCGTGATCAACACGCAATCGGGTACTTCGAAGTCCTACCGGGTGAAGAAAAACGAGATCCACAGCGATGGTTTCACCACCATGGACGGTATGCAGGTGTTTGTGGCCGGTATCGAACGCATCGAAATTGAAAACCGTTGAGCCGGATTCAGTCGCCCAGGCAAACCATGGTATCAGTTGCCTAGTCGCTCCTTGATCGCGGCCAGCACCGGCTCCAGATCAGAGGTGGGTACGCTGACCAGCAAACCATCTTTGCGATAAAATTCCACCAGCGGGGCGGTTTGCTCGTTATAGACCCGCAGGCGATTTTCGATCGCTTCCTCGGTTTCGTCATCGCGCTGCATGATGGCGTTTCCGCATACATCACACACCCCCTCTACCCTGGGTGGTTTCGATTTGACGTTATAAATTTCGCCGCAATTGGTGCAGGTACGGCGCGTGGTCAGTCGATCGAAGATCACGTCGCGAGGAATGTCGAGCTCCAGTGCGCAGTCGAGTTTTTCGCCGAGTTTTGCCAGCAGCCGCTTGAGTGCCTCGGCCTGCGGTATGGTGCGCGGAAAGCCATCGAGGAGGTAGCCCCGCTTGCAATCCTCGTCTAACAGGCGCTTCTCCATGATGTCCATGATCAGTTCATCGGTCACCAGGTTGCCGGCTGCCATCGCAGCTTCGACCTGTTGGCCTAAGTCACTGCCCTCGGCAATTTCAGCGCGCAAGATGTCGCCTGTCGATATTTGCACCGATCCATCAATTTGCATTAACGCCTTGGCGATGGTCCCCTTTCCTGCACCCGGTGGCCCCAACAGAACTATTTTCATGAATTTCCCCCGATTTATTGTTCACGTTTCGTTCCCATTCTCCCCTTTTGAACGACAATCGCAATATCAATAATAAATAATGCTTATGAACCCGGCATACCACTGATCGTTACAGTCAGCTTGCGACGGTGCGCCTGCAGCCGATGTTCCCACAGGTAAAGCCCCTGCCAGGTGCCGAACATCAGGCGGCCAGACTGGACTGGAATGGTAATTTCGGTTTGCGTCAGTACCGAACGGATGTGTGCGGCCATGTCGTCCGGGCCTTCCTGGTCGTGCCGGTAGGCGGGGTCGCCGTCGCGCACCAGCCGCGAAATGTAGCTTTCCAGATCTCTGCGCACATTGTCGTCAGCATTCTCGGTGACGATCAGCGATGCACTGGTGTGATGGACAAATACATGGCACAGACCATGCGTAATATCCACTGTCCGCAGCACGGCTTCGACTTCACGCGTGATTTCAATGGTTGCCCGCCCATTGGTCTGCACAGTTATCGTTTGCTGTTCTAGCATGGTCCGATTCTATCACCCGGTTATCAAGCTGGGTACTGTGGCGCACAGAGGGGTCGGAAGGACGCTTGATGCTGTCAAATGGATGCAAGCTTGGCGGGACTTTGCTTCGGTTGTCCGGGATCGAGGATGGTGGCTGCGAGATAGTTGTCGTTGGTCTGCGGGTAGTCGAGGGTGAAGTGCAGGCCACGACTCTCTTTGCGAGCCAACGCCGAGCGAATGATCAGTTCCGCCACCACCACCAGGTTACGCAACTCCAGTAAATCGGCCGAGACCTTGTAGTTTCCGTAGTACTCATTGATTTCACTTTTGAGTAACTCGGTTCGATGCAAGGCGCGTTCCAGACGTTTATTGGTGCGCACGATGCCGACGTAATCCCACATGAAACGGCGCAGTTCCTCCCAATTGTGTGCGACCACGATATCTTCATCAGAATCGGTAACCTGAGATTCATCCCAGCGCTCGAGTAGCGGCATTTTCTTGCTGGTATCGATTTCGCTGGCGATTTGCTTCGCGGCCGCCTGCGCAAATACCAGGCACTCAAGCAGCGAATTGCTCGCCATACGATTTGCGCCGTGTAATCCCGAGTAGGCCACTTCGCCAACCGCATAAAGATTTTCCAGGCTGGTGCGGCCGTCGACATCGACCATCACACCGCCACAGGTGTAATGAGCGGCGGGTACCACCGGAATCGGTTGTCGCGTAATATCGATGTCGAAATCCAGGCAGCGTTGATAAATGGTGGGGAAATGCGATTTGATGAAGGCGCGGCTCTTGTGGCTGATATCCAGATAGACGCAATCGATACCGAGTCGCTTCATCTCGTGGTCGATGGCGCGGGCCACGATATCTCGAGGCGCCAACTCGGCGCGGCTGTCGAAACCCTGCATGAAGCGCTCGCCATTGGGTAACAGCAACTTGCCGCCCTCTCCACGAATTGCCTCGGTAATCAGAAACGATTTGGCGTCAGGGTGATACAGGCAGGTCGGGTGAAACTGGATGAATTCCATGTTTGCGACTCGACAGCCGGCGCGCCAGGCCATGGCGATGCCGTCGCCGGTCGAACCATCGGGATTACTGGTATAGAGATAGACCTTGCTGGCGCCGCCGGTAGCGAGAATGATCTTGCGGGCACGGAACAGATCGACGAGTTGATCCTGGCGATTTAATGCATACAGGCCAAGGCATTTGCGCTGTCGATGAATCAGATCGATTGCGATGTGCTGATTGAAGATACGAATATTAGCTCGCTCTACGACATGCGCCTGCAAAGTTTGCTGTAACGCTTTGCCAGTGGCATCGGCCGCGTGCACCACGCGGCGCTTGCTGTGCCCACCTTCACGGGTCAGGTGGAAGCCGCTGTTGCTGATCTCCTGACGATCGCGTGAAAACGGCATGCCAAGGCCGGCCAGCCACTCGATGTTTTCGCGGCCGGCGCTGGCACAGAATCTGACCACTGCCTCGTCACAAAGCCCGGCGCCAGCCACGATGGTGTCGTCGGTGTGCAGCTCGATACTGTCATCCGGCTCCAGCACTGCGGAGATACCGCCCTGCGCCCAGTAACTCGAATGTTGCTCGCCCGGCGTTTTCGCCAGTACCGCGATCTTGAGCGAGGAGGGCAGATGCAGGGCCGCTGACAGCCCGGCTGCACCGCCACCCACAATGACAACGTCAAACTTGTATTGATGACCCATAATGACTCGCTACATTCGAATTGGAGCAGTATAGTGAAAACTTTCGCATCTCTAAAGCAGGCATCTGCGCGAACTTTGTATACTATAGTGTGTCTTTATTCCGTTGTCCGGGCGATAAGAATTTGTTATCGCTGACAAATAATCACAACAGGGTTATAAATGGGGACTAATCTGCTTGATGCAGAGCTGGTAAAGCGTGTTCAAGCCGGGGATACGGC
>Ga0316191_10001116_pt1 | contig 18438 bp, 11 predicted proteins | sample Eddworburr2cm_MG_FD_204928 | JGI IMG/M metagenome (GOLD analysis project Ga0316191, IMG submission 204928) | Coastal sediment microbial communities from Maine, United States - Eddy worm burrow 2 cm | ecosystem: Environmental > Aquatic > Marine > Coastal > Sediment | place: USA: Maine...
CATCCACCAGTTCTCCGATGTGCCTGAAATCCACCTTTTGCTTATCCCCGGCCCTGGCTTGTATTTCATGTTGAAAAAGCCTGTCAGACTGATCGATATATATGGGGGATCCTGTCTCCAGTATGCTGTCAATCAAACTCATAATTTGCCGGCGAGCCAGCACTTGCTGGGGACTATACCTCTCCTGAATCTCTTCTGCTGAAAGCTGGCTGCCATCGTATATTTTTGCCCGCATGCTTTGGGAAGGGCCAGAAAGGACAAATTGTTTGGCCGAATCATTGGATAGAATGGCATAGGTAGATGGCCCATTATGACCCGTCAGGTAGTAGAAATAGTTGTTGGGCCTGAACTGGTGTCTGTTGTGACTATTTTGGTCCCAGGATTTGAGGATCACATAAGCCCCATTAAGGGAGTCAATTACCTGATTGCGACGCATTTCGAAACTTTCCGCCTCCGCGGGCGTATACATAAGATCAGCGGGATCAATGCTGACGGGGATCATCCAGGATCTTCCCCCCGGATTGTAGCATCCGCTGACTATTGATAAGTAAAGCAAAAGCAATAGATATTTTTTCATAGAATATTGGAATTAGGAATATCGATGCAATTTAGAAAAAGATTCGCTCATACCATCCTCCCCGGCCTCATCTGGCTGCTTTTGGCGGCCCTGACAAGCCTGTCTGTTCAGGCACAGAAATACACCCTGGAGAATTATACCGCGAAAACAGGTTTGCCTCAGAATTCGGTGAATGACATCATACAGGATCAGCATGGCTACCTCTGGATGGCCACCCAGGGAGGCGCTGCACGCTTTGATGGCTATGAGTTCGAGCATTTTAATTCGCTCAACGGATTGCCAGACGATTATGTGAATTGTCTGCTGGCTGACAGGTCGGGCGGAATCTGGTTTGGAACCCAGGGGGGACTGGCTGTATACAATGGTACGGAATTCCGGAGCTTCTTCCAGGAAGATGGTTTGGTGGACAACAACGTGTTTGGAATGGTTGAAGACCTGGCGGGCAATATCTGGGCCTGGACAGCCTATGGGATCTCGGTAGTAACTGCAGACACGGTATTGAGCTACACCAAAGGGGATCACCTTGCAGGGAATATGATTGTGGATGTGATGGTGGATTCCAAGGGCAAGGTCCGGATAGCGACCTTTGAAAATCAGGGTATTAGCACCTTCACAGATCCCTATACTTCCGTGCTTGACAGAAGAAGTGAGATCATCCGGGACATGATTGAGGTACAAGCGGGGGAAATCTGGTATGCCTCTCAGGATAACGGAATCATTGTCAATGGAGTCGCTGGCGAGTACAGGCTGGGTCCTAAAGATGGATTATCGGATACGGTGGTGCTGTGTTTGCTGAAAGACAGCCAGGACAGGATCTGGTGCGGGACCTATGAACAGGGCTTGTTTGTTTATGAAGAGGGCCGCTTCCGGAATGTACCCAGTCACCTGGAAGAAGAACCCATTGCCATGGAGATGCTGGAGGACAAACAGGGGCGTATTTGGATCCGAGGCTTTGCTAATGGTGTCTGGATGATGGATGAAGACAGGTTTGTACGTTTCAGTATGGCAAATACATTGCCAAATGATGAGGTCCATGCACTGTTTGAGGATAAGTACGGGAGCATTTGGATGGGAACCCATGGGGGCGTTTCCAAATTCGGGAAGGCCATATTCGAGATTTACGACATGGACAATGGTTTACCAGATATGCATGTGATTTCTGTATTCATGGATTCGAAGGAACGCCTTTGGTTTGGTGCCGATTTCAATATCGGCTATTTCGAAGAGGGCAGCACTGTTAACCTGGGGCCTATAACAACGGATGGAGTTGAGTACAAGCCCCTGTGTTTTGGAGAGGATCCCCTGGGAAACATCTATGTAGGAACTGAATACAGGCTGTTTAAACGCCAGGAGGGAGGATGGGACCGGGTCCCCCTCCTGGAGGATACAGTAGCCCTGATGATCAATGACTTTTTGTTTACGGAAGATCAAAGACTCTGGGTCGCAACAACTTCCGGTCTTTACATTTATAAAGACGGGCAAACCAGGATCATAGATCAGGAGCAGGGCCTGCTGCATACCGAAGTAAATGCTCTGCACCGATCAGGACAACAGATCTATTGTGCCACCAAAGGCGGGATATCCGTGTTTGCTGTTTCTGGAGAGCACATCAGGGATTATAGGGAAGAGGATGGTTTGGCCTGGAATGAATGTCTTGATATTTGCTCGGATGCCCGTGGAAATGTATGGGTGGCTACCAAAAGCAGGGGGGTATCCAGAATTGATCACTTGAATCCGGATGCCATAAGCACCCTGAACATGGAAACCGGACTTATATCCAACGCCATTAGTTTTGTTATTCCCTATGATTCTTCTACCATATGGATAGGCACTAATTTGGGTATCAATGTACTGGACCTTAAAACCAGTAGCCTGTCGGTTTATGGTCAGGAGGAAGGTTTCTACCCGCTTGAATCTTATGCCAGAGCAGTAGCAAAGAATGACCTGGAAAGCCTGTGGATTGGAACGGTCGAAGGATTGGTCAGATATGATCCACGCTACGATAGAAAATACACAGATCCACCGGACCTGATTCTTTATCCGCCTACAGTGGATGGCATCATCTTTTCGGGGGAGGAGAAGGGGACCGGAATAAAAGGGCAATTCCCCGGGGAGATGAATTTCCCTTACAGTAAGCGCTCCCTGGAGTTTAATTTTACCGGGATCCATACCATTATTCCATCAAGGAACACCTTTTCGTGGTACCTGGAAGGCTTTGATGATGGATGGTCAGTCCCTGGCTCGGAACGATCTGTAAACTATGACAGGCTTCCCAGCGGACACTTTGTTTTCAGGGTGAAAGCCTATAATCTGGATGGAGTTGAGGTGATACAGGAAGCCAGTTTTGCCTTTATTATAAGGCCTCCTATCTATAGAACTATCTGGTTTATATTGCTTTATATTATCTCTGGAATGGCATTGATCTATGGTGTATTCAAATACAGGGAGCGCCAGTTAATAAAGGAGAAGAGAATTCTGGAACACAAGGTTAAGCTCAGAACCAAGGAGATCGAAGATCAGAAGGTGGAAATCGAAGCCCAGAGAGACGAGATTTCCGGACAAAAGAAGTTTGTGGAAAATCAGCGCGATCAGATTGCCTTTCAGAACAAGGAGATCACCGACAGCATACTGTATGCCAAAAGAATCCAACAGGCGGTTCTGCCAGGGAAAATAACCCTGGAGAAAACCCTGCCTGAACACTTTATTATGTTTAAGCCCAGGGACATAGTAAGCGGTGATTTCTACTGGGTGGAAAAGAATGAAGAAAGAATCATTGTCTGCGCTGCAGATTGCACCGGGCATGGTGTTCCGGGAGCTTTTATGAGTCTCCTGGGTCTCACTTTCCTGAATGAGATTGTGAACCACGACGGGATTCTCAAGGCTTCCAGGATCCTGGACAGACTAAGGGTGAATATCATTCGGTCCATGTCTCATAAAGATGAGGCCGACCAGGCCAGGGATGGAATGGATGTGGCCCTGGTGGTGATTGATCCCCAGCTTGACATCCTTGAATATGCAGGTGCTTTTAATCCCCTGGTGATAATGCGCAGGGGCGAATTAATTGAATACAAGGCAGATAAAATGCCTATTGGCAAATATGTGGGAGAGGAAGGAACTTTTACCAATCATAAGATCCAGTTGGAGCATGGGGACATGATCTACCTGTATTCGGATGGATTCCCGGACCAGTTTGGAGGAGAAAAGGGATCAAAATACAAGGCCAGACCTTTCAAACGACTATTGACCCGGATCAGTGAGGAGCCGGTGAGTTCCCAATTAAATCTCCTGGAAATGGAGCTGAAGAGCTGGATGGGACAGGAGGATCAGGTGGATGATATCCTGGTCATGGGAATCAGATATTTAAAATAACCTAAGCACAGATACCATGAAAAAACAACTACTACTTATTCATTTGCTGCTAATGGCTGTAATTGTAGCCGGACAAGAGCCCTTCCCCGGCAGCACAGATGTGGTCGGACTGTCAGGATGGCCCAGTGAACCACAGCTGGTGGAAGCTGATGCTGAAAATTTCTTCTGGATTTCAGGATCCGATCACACCGTGGTCAACCATCCCTTGCTTACAGAAGTTTACAGCGATTTCGCCAACTTATTTTTCATCAAGTATAATCATAAGGGGCAAGCCCAGAAGTCCAATTATATCAGGGGTTTATATTATGCAAAAAATGCCTTTTCATATAAGGGAGGACTCACTGTTGCGGCTACTGCCGTTCAGGATGTGGAGGCCAGCGGACAGACAATACCTATCGGAGTGGCCGAGCAGCTGGAGATCATTGCCACCTATGATCCTGATTGCCAACTCACAAAAATCATCAGTCTGTGGAATCTGGCTCCTCTCGAGTATGTCTATTCGCAGTCCGTCATGGATCCCCAGGATGGTTCTGTGTACATCTATGGTACAGCAAATGCCCCCAGGGAGCTGGTGGGTTATGGAATCGTAGGCAAGGATATCTCCCAGAGTTACTTCTACCTGATCAAGTATAACCGGGATCTGGAGCTGGAATGGGTATATAATGCCGGATTTGATATGGATCAGTCTGGGACCTCTCCAATTTACGACGGCATCAAGGTTCATCCCGGGAACAACGGGACTGTCCTGGTGACCGGATCCTACGCCACCGAAAGCAGTCCTCTGATTCATGGAAGGTCCCTTCCTGCCTATACGGATTCTTATGGGCTGTTTGCTGTAATGCTGAACGCGGCCGGGACTTCCCAGTGGGTTCAGGATGGCAACACCAATGGCTTTGGTTGGGGAACCCGGATTTTTGAAGGCTATCCCATGCCTGATGGTGATTTTGTACTTGCCGGGGTAAGCAATACGGGATTCTTCAAATTGGGTGCGGCAGAAATTACTTTTCCCGGAGGAGAGAATTTTCAAAATATGTTTGTCTACAGGTTGCGAGCCAATGGAGACTTTGTCTGGAGCAGAGCCATCCAAAACATGAGGCCCAACCAGGACAAGAAGAAAAAAAGTGCTGAAAGTGAGGAATATAAATCATACATCGACTACGATGCAATCAATTGGAGAAACAAAATCCTGTATATGACGGGATACTTTAATACAACTACAGACTTTTCCATTGCCGGAAGAAGCCTGGACATCACTTATCCTGATGGCATTTTTGTGGCAGCTGTTGATATGGATGATGGTGCGGAGCTTTGGGGATACGGACTCACCTCCGATTATCCCAATATCTATGGTTTTGATGTGGATCTCTCCGGGAGTGTATCTCTTTTCGGAGCCAGTCACAATGTCCAGGATCTGGAAAGCCTCTATGATGAACCACTGGCACCAGGTGTTAATGATTTCCTTTTCCATGTGGGATTGGACCACCGGGGTAATGGATTATGGTATAACAATATAAACTTACTGACAGGTCCCAACTACTGGAGATTAAACGGGGTGGACCTGGTCGTTCTTCCAGATGGAGAGGTATTCTCTTCCATGTATATGAATGAGGTCAACAGCCTGGTCGTAAGTTCAGCAATCATACCAGGCATAGCGGATCCCTATTCCAGCTGGCTGGTGGAACTGAAAGCTGACATCAAATTGGGTGGAATGGTGATCGATGAGCTTAGCAATCCGGTTTTCCCCGGCATGGTTCGGGCTTACAAAAAATCTCCGTGGGGAAGCTATCCACTTGTGGATTCCACGCTGATCAATGCGGACGGTTCTTACCTGTTTACAGACCTGTATCCCGGAATTTATGCCCTTCAGGCAGACGCGAATCCGGATCAATATCCGAACGGGGTCCCGACCTATTATGAGGACGACGTGCGATGGCAAACGGCCAGTCTCCTCCATATCGCCCCGGATACCAATAAGATTGATAACATTATTATCCTGAGAGAGATCCCGAAACTTACTTCCATGGACGGTTCAGGGGAACTATCGGGTACTCTGTCTACCGAAGAAGGAACTTTCCTGAAGAGTACCATGGCCCAGCCTGCCAAGAAAACCGGTGTGATCCTGCTGGGCAAGGCCAAAAAATCGACCATGGCGGGAGAGGTGGTCGCCTACGTGGAAACGGATGAGATGGGAATGTTTGTGATCGACCATGTACCTGATGGTGATTACCTCCTGGTAGTGGATGTGGCAGGTCTGGAGATGTTGAGTACCCATGAGGTGACCATTAGCGGCAATCAGATTGTTTCGGGCCTGAACTATACGGTGAGTAACGAGGGAATCTACGCAGGATTTCCCACTGCTGTGTCCTTCCAGGAGAATAAGACCCTCAATATCTGGCCCAATCCGGGTCAGGGTATGATTATGATGGACCTGCCAGCTGCGGGGGAGTATTCGGTAAAGATATATTCTACAGACGGACGTTTAATAAGAACAGATGATTTCAGATCGGCCGGAGGTGTGAGCACCCTGGATATAACAAGCGAGAATAAGGGATTGTATATTCTCAAAATTGAAGGTCCGCAAACCAGTACCACCCGAAAATACATTAAGAATTAATGTCCAGGCTGTGCCTGGTTTAGAATGTTAGGATGTTAGAAAAAAACTCCGGGAAGGTCTCCCGGAGTTTTTTTAAATGGCTTTATGAAGATTTCAGTGCTAGCTGAATTGCTTGATGGTCCTGCTGATGATTTCCGCGCACTCCATCAGCTGCTCTTCGGTAATTACCAGGGGAGGAGCAAAGCGGATGATGTGCTCGTGGGTGGGTTTGGCCAGCAAACCATTCTCCTTCAGTGCCACGCAAACATCCCAGGCACTTTTGCCATTGGTGGGTTTGATTACGATGGCATTGAGTAAGCCCTTGCCACGGACCAGCTCCACCATGGGAGAATCAATTTTTCTCAGTTCGGCCCTGAATTTTTCACCCAGTTCTTCGGCACGATCTGAGAGCTTCTCCTCCTTGATTACCTCCAGGGCAGCGATGGCTACCTTTGCCGCCACCGGATTTCCTCCGTATGTAGATCCGTGTTCTCCCGGTTGGATGCAGAGCATAATATCGTCATCAGCCAGTACAGCCGATACAGGGTAAACTCCTCCCGATAGAGCTTTGCCCAGGATCAGTATATCGGGACGAACTTCTTCGTGGTCACAGGCAAGCAGCTTCCCTGTACGGGCCAGTCCGGTTTGTACTTCGTCGGCAATGAAAAGTACATTCTTCTCCTTACACAGCTCATAGGCCTTGCTAAGGAAACCATTGTCAGGAACATATACGCCAGCTTCACCCTGGATGGGTTCCACCAGGAAACCGGCCACGTTGGGATCCTCAAGGGCCCTGGCCAGGGCTTCGGTATCGTTGTAGGGAATGGTCACAAATCCAGGGGTGTAGGGTCCAAATCCTTTATATGAATCGGGATCGGTCGACATGGAAATAATAGTGATGGTCCGTCCATGGAAATTGCCTTCACACACTATGATCTTAGCTTCATTTTCGGGAATGCCTTTCTTCTCGTAGCCCCACTTGCGGCAGAGTTTCAGCGCAGTTTCATCGCCCTCGGCCCCGGAATTCATGGGAAGAACCTTGTCATATCCGAAATACTTGGTGATATACTCTTCAAATTCACCCAGCGTGCTGTTGTAGAATGCCCTGGAGGTGAGGGTCAGCTTATTGGCCTGCTCAGTCATGGCAGCTACTATTTTTGGGTGACAATGCCCCTGGTTAACAGCTGAATAGGCGGAAAGGAAATCATAATACCTCCTGCCTTCTACGTCCCATACATACACGCCTTCACCGCGGTCAAGCACCACGGGAAGCGGATGGTAGTTATGCGCACCATACTTGTCTTCTCGCTGGATGTAGTCTTTTGTGTTCATAATTTAATGATTCTGTAGTGAATAAAAACGAAGTGTAAAGGTAAAAAACATATCTTCACGTAAGACTGTTATTATATGTAATAATGCACACTTTCTTATCTGCTGAACATGGATAAAATTCACAAACTAATCACCGATCGCTGGAGTCCGGTGGCCTTTGACTCACGCAAGGTGGAGTTCGATACCCTCCATCTGCTTTTTGAAGCTGCCAGTTGGGCCCCATCCAGCAGGAATGGACAACCCTGGCGCTTTATTTTTGCTACCAAGGACATGCCTGATTACAAGCTGCTTTTAAGCCTGCTTACCGAGCAGAACCAGCTATGGGCCAGCACCGCTCCTCTGCTGGTAATGACGCTCACCCAGTCCATTTCCACCTACAAGAACAGGCCAAACCGGCTTGCATTCTATGAAGCGGGCATGGCTGTAGGAAACCTTTTGATACAAGCCACTCATATGGGCCTGATGGTACACCAGATGAGCGGATACGATGTGGAACGCGCCAAAGAAGAACTGGTGATTCCGACCCGTTACGAGCCCATGGCCATGATGGCCATCGGTTATAAGGGGGATGTGGCTCAATTGCCGGAAAGCGGGACTGCCTGGGAGAAGCGGAAGCGTACCCGTAATGAGATCAGCAAATTCCTGGTGTCAGGAAAATGCAAGTAAGGCCTTAGAAGCTGATAGAGATTTTAAGGTTGAACCTGCGGCCGGTGAGGTAATTGGGAATGCCAAACATGCCCGGGATACCTTGTTGGTCCGAAATGGTTCGAACCCAGAGGTAGGATGCTTCGTTGTTGAAATCGAGAAGGTTAAAAATCTCTGCACTTATCCAGATGCTTTCGAAGAAGCGCAGAGGATTCTTTTCGCCCCAGACATCGGTTTCCCTTTTAATCACCTTGGAAAAGCCAATATCAACCCTGCGATAGGGACGCATTCGCAGGGTAGTGTAGTATTGCTCCTCGTTGGGACTGCTCAGTGGAAGTCCTGTACCATAGAAGGCATTCAAATGCACCTTGTAGCCCGGATGGTTCGGGAAATAATCCTGGAAATATAGTCCGAAAGTAAATATCTGGTCGGTTGGTCGGGGGAATTCGCCCGCAGGCTTCTGAATAAATTCACTGCCTGTCCATTCGAGCATTACATCGCCTTCCACATCTTCGCGCGTTTGAAGCAGGGAAAGAGTGAGCCACGATTCTGCACCTTGCACAAACTCCCCGTTTAACTTGAAATCGATTCCCCGTGCATAGCCCTTTGAGATATTTTCTCCCGCATAAGAGATCCTGACATTTTCTATCTTATATGGAATTAAGTTGTCAAGCCATTTGTACCAGGCTTCACCGCTTAGCTTAAAGGGCCTGTCCCACAGAGAAAATATGTAATCCCCTCCGGCCAGAAGGTGAATGGAACGCTGTGGAATGATGTCATGATTGACCGTCCCATCAGGCATGCGCATCTCTTTGTAAAAGGGGGGCTGGTAATAGTATCCTGCGGAAAGATGAAACATCATATCACGATTCCAGTTGGGCTGGGTACTTAAGGTCAGGCGCGGACTGATCATGGTGGTCCGGTTGAAGTTCCATACGCTGGCCCGGATCCCTGTAGTTACAAAATAGTCTGCATTCTCATTGTTGATTTCCAGTGTATTCTGAATAAAAGCACTGTACTGGTCATAGCTTATATCGTTCTCCGATTTCCTGGCTTTGGTGAGGATCAGATCCTGCCCGTCATAGGGTATCACATAACCGGCAGAATCCAGCAGTTCCCACTCACTGATCCGGTCCGAGAAGTCCTGGTACTGATAGTTGATCCCCCATTGTAGGACATTGTTGTCGCTGCGATAACTTCCCAGGTGTGATCCGGATATTACTACGGCATCCAGATAATTCCGGGCATGTGTAAGGGATGTTCCCACGCCAATATTCAGAATGGAATCGCCGTAGGTCTCAGATCCGGCCGTGTTGTCAAGTTCATTGATCCAATATTGCCCCATGATATCAAAGGTCTCCTCTTCAGAGGTTCTGAACGCCGAAGCGCTTACTTTTAATGACAGGCCCTTTACAGGTGTCCAGCGCAGCGACAGTGCCCCGAGGTAGGTGTCAAAGCGATCCACTTCCTGACCATCGTAGTATATTTTAAGGTTCAGGGGCAGGTCCTTGGTGCCAAATTGCGTATTCCGGGTGCTTGGAATAAACTGATACTTATTGGAAGAGTAATTGCCCAGGAAAGAGATCTCCATCTTTTTGGTGAGCTGGTAAGTGAGCAGGGTTTGGAAATCAGAAAACTGGGGTTTGTAATCCCCGCTTGTTTCCAGAGTATTCAGCAGGTAGGAGGTGGTTTTATAGCGGTAACCTGCCAGAAAGGTAAAGCGCCTGGTAGGGGAAGCTCCTTCCAGGTGGGCCGAGGCACCCAGAAGACTGATGGAAGCTGATCCCCGAAACTGCTTTGGTCTCTTATAGGTGATATCAAGGGCCGAGGACATTTTATCGCCATACCTGGCATCGTATCCTCCGGCTGAGAATTTGATGGAGGATACCAGGTCGGAATTTACAAAACTTAAGCCCTCCTGTTGCCCGGAGCGTACCAGAAAAGGTCTGTAAATCTCAATGTCGTTCACATAGACCAGGTTTTCGTCGAAATTTCCTCCCCTTACTGAGTACTGGGAGCTTAGTTCATTGTTTGAACTGACTCCGGCCTGGGATTTTATGATGGTTTCCACTTTTCCTGTGACAGTGGGCATGTAATTCAGATCCTCCACATCAATCCGCTGGAAGGTGCTGGCCCTTTCCTGCCTGGCAGTGACCGATACCTCATTGATGGACCTCACATCCCTGAAAAGTATAATGTCCTGGTTTCGGGATTCTCCTGGTCCAAGACGGACGGCAAACTGCTTGGTTAGGTATCCCACGCAGGAAATAACTACTGTGTAGGAGCGACCGGAAGGAATCTCCAGTTCGAAGAGGCCATCAAGATTGGTCATAGTACCGTCACCGGTTCCCAGCAGGGCTACATTGGCCAGCTCCACGGCATCCCCAATGCTGTCTCTTACGCTTCCTTTCAGCGTGGCTTGATCTTGTCCGTTCAAAGCCAGAGCGAGGAAAAAAAACAGAGTAATGAGCGGCAAACGGTAATCCACAATCAGAAGTTTTCCGAATATAATACTAACTCACGAATTAATACTGAAATTGTGCAGGAGCTGCTTATTCATCCTGTTTGAAGTCGCCCTGTTTCAGGGCATCGAAGAACTTGGCCCAGCGCATGGGATCGAAAATGGTGTAATAGGGAGTCTGACCGGCCGTATAAAGCTGGTTATACTGCTGCTTCATCACCTCCCGGAAATTGATGTTTGGACTGGGTCCAAAATCATTCATCTTGATCTGTGTTTTAATGAGGGCAATGTTATGATAAGCGCGCTGCTCGTCATCGTCGGGCAGATCCAGTGCCAGGAAAGCTTCTTTGAACTGCTGGTAGGTTCTCCAGGGATAGACCCGGACTTCGGCCAACTGGAAAGTGTCGCTAACCATAAAGATATCAGCAGGATACTGCTGTCCGCCCAGGGAATCAGGGATCACATGAATAGTTCCCTTATGCCCCATGTGGCTGAACAATATGGTATCATTGGGTCTGACCACAAAAGAAAACATGCCCCGCCTGTCGGAGGTGGTCCCCCTTCGTTCGGTCAGGATAATGATATTCACATGGGGGAGGGCACGATGCTGAAGATCTCTGACAATACCCGAGAACTGTACAAGTTCATCCTCCCGGGGTGTTTCCTGGTCCCGTTTCCTCTGACCCTCAACATTCATATCCATGGCAATCAGGAGAAAAATCCCCAGTGCCAAGCTCATATGAAGTCTCTTTAAGCCGAAAAACATGCCCCAAAAGTAGATAAAAAAACAGGGGGAACAGAGCCGGACACTGCATTTTAGAAATATATTTGTGAAATATTAACACTTCAATAGTGCCATGGTTGTCCAGAAAATAATCACTTTATCACCTTTACCCAGAGGATTTCATCTGATTACCCGGGAAATTGTTAAAGCAGCCGGTGAACTCCCTGAGACTGGTATTATGCATGTTCTCATCCAGCATACCTCAGCGGGCCTGACCCTAAATGAAAATGCCGATCCTTCCGTAAGAGATGATTTTGAGTCCTTTATGGATGATATGGTTCCTGAAAACCATCCCCTCTATTCTCACATCTTTGAAGGAGCCGATGATATGCCGGCCCATCTGAAAGCTTCCCTTATAGGCCATTCGGTGAGCATTCCCATCAGCCGCGGAAAACTGAACCTGGGTACCTGGCAGGGGATCTATCTGGGCGAGTTCCGTAACCATGGCGGATCACGTCGCCTGGTCATTACAATCACCTCTTAGTCAATCTCATATAGGCTGACATAGGTTGTATAAGCATGTTTTAGAATAGCTAATCCCCGTCCTTATTTTATATATTTTTGAGCAACTCAAAAGCTGTTGTTCATGTCCAGATTTGTATTATTGGGAGACGAAGCCATAGGTCAGGGAGCACTGGATGCAGGTCTTTCCGGAGTTTATGCCTATCCGGGAACACCCTCCACGGAAATCACCGAATATATTCAGAAGTCCAAAGAGGCTCAGGATAGAAAAGTACATGCCCAGTGGTCTGCCAATGAAAAGACCGCCATGGAAGCAGGACTGGGAATGTCCTATGCCGGCAAACGTGCCCTGGTTTGTATGAAACATGTTGGGCTCAATGTGGCTGCAGATGCCTTCATTAATGCCGGGATGACGGGTGTGAATGGCGGACTGGTAGTTGTGGTGGCCGACGATCCTTCCATGCATTCTTCCCAGAATGAACAAGACTCCAGGTTTTATGGCAAGTTTTCCATGGTCCCTGTCCTGGAACCTTCCACCCAGCAGGAAGCTTATGATATGACACATTATGCTTTTGATCTGTCTGAAAAGTACGCCTTGCCTGTAATGCTCAGGATTACCACACGCCTGGCCCACTCGCGTTCTTCGATAGAAAGGATGGCCACACGGGAGGAGAATCCGGTAAAGCTCCCTACCGATCTGAAACAGTTCATCCTGCTTCCATCCATAGCCAGAAAGCGCTACAAAATGCTGCTATCCACCCAGGAGAAGCTTGAATGGGAGGGTGAAAATTCAGGATTGAACAGGATCGAAGAAGGCAAAGACAGATCCACCGGAGTGATTGCCTGCGGACTGGCCTATAACTATTACCAGGAGGTGGCCGGCGATGCAGGATTAGACCATCCTGTATTGAAGATTTCGCAATATCCTGTACCAGCAACTCTTCTGAACCACTTTATAAAGCAGGTGGACCGGGTGCTTGTTTTGGAAGAGGGAGCCCCCATGCTGGAGGAGTCACTCACCGGTGTACTGGACAATAGCTATCAGATTAAAGGTCGCCTGGATGCAACGCTTCCAAGGGATGGAGAGCTGACACCCTCCCTGGTGAAAAAGGCCCTGGGAATAAGCACTGAGTTTGCCCGTGAAGTGCCTGAAATTGTGAAAAACCGGCCTCCGGTTCTTTGCAAGGGATGCAGTCACATTGACATGTACAATGCACTGGGCGAGGCCCTGGAACCTTATGATCCGGGAAGGGTATTTTCAGACATTGGTTGTTATACCCTGGGGGCCCTTCCTCCCTACAATGCCATTAACTCCTGTGTGGATATGGGTGCATCGATCACCATGGCCAAGGGAGCTTCGGATGCAGGGATTCATCCTTCAGTGGCTGTCATCGGGGATTCCACCTTTACCCATTCAGGCATGACCGGTTTGCTGGATGCAGTGGTGGAGGAGACGCCTGTTACCGTCATTATTTCAGACAATTCCACCACGGGGATGACCGGGGGACAACAATCACATGCCACCAACCGGCTTCTTGAAATTTGCATTGGCCTTGGAGTAGAAGAGGAGCACATCAGGGTCATGGATCCTCTGCGAAAGCATCATGAAGAAAACCGGGCTATGATATCGGAAGAGCTGGAATACAAAGGAGTGTCGGTAATCATTGCCCAACGGGAGTGCATACAGACAGCCTCCAGGCGTCTGAAAAGTCAAAAATCTAAAGTAGAAAGCTAAGCGCATGAAAAGGGATATAATTCTGGCAGGAGTTGGGGGACAGGGAATCCTCTCCATTGCGGCGGTGATCGGATTGGCAGCCGTTGAGTCGGGACTTTACCTGAAACAGGCTGAGGTTCATGGCATGAGTCAGCGTGGAGGAGCGGTGCAGTCGCACCTGAGAATTTCCGATTCACCCATCGCTTCTGACCTGATTCCGGAAGGCAGCTGTGATATGATTCTCTCTGTGGAGCCCATGGAGGCTTTGCGGTATCTCCCTTTCCTGGCCAAAGACGGATGGGTGGTGACCAGCAGCAAGACCTTTGATAACATCGATGACTACCCCCCTGAGGAAGAAATTTTTAATGAGATCCGGAAGCTTGAGAACCATGTCCTCATCGATGCCTATTCCATTGCCAGGGAGCTTGGCTCGCAGAAAGTATCCAATATGGTCATGCTTGGAGCAGCTTCGGAATACCTTGGCCTTTCTCAGGAGAGTCTGGAAGGTGCACTGGATATGCTTTTTGGAAGAAAGGGGAAAGAGATGGTTGAACTGAATATACAGGCGCTAAAGGCTGGGAATAAAGGGTAAAGATCTGAAACTTTTTTTATCTTGATGGCTTCTAGGAAAGAGCCAAATCATGTTCAGCCAAAAAGACCTACAGCAGATCCGCTCCAAGGGGATCCATATTGATGAGATAAATCAGCAGATTAAACATTTCAATCAAGGTTTTCCTCCTTCTGATATCACCATGCCGGCCACCTGTGGTAAGGGCATCATGGTCCTGACCGAAGGGGATGAACTTCATTTCCTGGATGTCTTCCTGGACAATGCACCTGATTTTCGCATGTGTCGCTTTGTTCCTGCCTCGGGGGCAGCCACCCGTATGTTTAAGGACCTGTACAATGCACTGGAAAAGCTGGATGGGAAGGATGAGGAAAAACAGGAGGAATGGATTGAAGGGAACAAGGAGATAAAGCGTTTCTTCCGTGAGCTGAATAAGTATCCATTTTACGAAGATCTGAAGCTTTCTGAGAAGTCCAGGCCTCATGAGCTTCTTAAACAGCTATTGGGCGAGGATGGTTTGAATTACGGCAATAAACCCAAAGGACTGCTTAAATTCCACAAATACAGCATAAAAGACCGCCGGACTGCCTTTGAGGAACATGTGCGTGAAGCGATAAAATACTGTGCAAGCCGTCAGAGGGTAGTCAGGATTCACCTCACAGTTTCGTCCAATCATCTGGATGGTTTCCAGACCGAAGCGGCCAGGATTCTTCCAAACATCGAAAAGGAAACCGGGATGAGCATTAATCTCTCCTTCTCATTTCAGAAGCCGGAAACTGATACTATTGCGGTGGACCTGAAGGATGAGCCCTTCCGAAACAGCGATGGTTCCCTGCTTTTCAGACCGGCAGGACACGGAGCCCTGATCCGGAACCTGGATGCCCTGGATTCGGACCTGGTATTTATCAGCAACATTGATAATGTAGCTCCCGATGCCAGGAAGAATACCCGTGTGAATTACAAGCAGATTCTGGGTGGCGTTTTGCTGGAGGTCCGCTCCAAAGTATTTTACTATCTCCAGCAACTGAATGGGGATGAGAAAGTGGAGAAAACACGCATGGATACCATGGTAAGCTACCTGCACGAACGCCTTGGAATTGCCATTCCGGATATGCTGGATGAGTGGGATGCCAGCGAATTAAGGAAATGGCTGATTGCTACTATGAACAGGCCCATAAGGGTATGCGGAATGGTTCGTAACGAGGGAGAACCCGGGGGAGGTCCCTTCTACGTACGCTCAGAATCGGGCGAAGTATCCCTGCAAATCGTCGAGAGCTCCCAGATCGATCTGGAGGATCGCGGGAAGGCATTACTGGTGCGTGAGTCCACCCACTTTAATCCAGTCGACCTGGTATGCAGCCTCAGGGATTACCAGGGGAAGAAATTCAACCTCACCCATTATGTAGATCAGAATACGGGATTTATTTCAGAAAAATCGGTGGGAGGGAAGTCCCTCAAAGCTCTTGAACTGCCTGGCCTCTGGAACGGAGCCATGGCCCGGTGGCTTACTCTCTTTGTGGAGGTTCCCATTGAAACCTTTTCGCCGGTAAAAACGGTTTTTGATTTGATTCGCAAAGAGCACAGGACCTAGATATATGTTTCAGATGAATAATCATTGCTCTAAAAGGCCATGAAGTGGAGTGACTACAAGATATTGCTTGTGGACGATGAAAAGGACATTCTCGAATTTCTGAGTTATAACCTCCGAAACGAAGGATTCCAGATCTTTACAGCCTCCAATGGAAAGGAGGCAGTTCGGATGACCCGCGAGATCAAGCCGGATCTGCTTCTGATGGATGTGATGATGCCGGTAATGGACGGCATAGACGCCTGCAGGGAGATCAGGGCCACTGAAAGCTATGATAATACACTGGTGGCCTTCTTAAGCGCCAGGGGAGAGGACTTCTCCCAAATCGCGGGTTTTGAGGCAGGCGGGGACGATTATATCACCAAGCCCATTAAACCCAAAGTGCTGGTCAGCCGGGTGAAAGCTCTGCTGAAAAGGCGAAGGAAAAAGGACGAAGAAGGCGACTCAGCAACGGTGAATAAGATTATCTCCGGAGAACTGGTGGTGGATAAGGAACGTTACCTGGTGGTAAAGAAAGGCAAGGATATACGCCTTCCCAAAAAGGAGTTTGAAATGTTATCCCTGCTTGTTTCTAAACCCGAAAAGGTGTTTACCCGGGAAGAGATCTTTGACCGTGTCTGGGGAGATAACATCGTGGTGGGTGACCGCACCATCGATGTTCACATACGCAAACTCCGTGAGAAACTGGGTGATAAATACATCCAGACCGTAAAAGGAATTGGCTACAAGTATGTGATGTATTAGAGCATGTTACCTTTTTAATTCAGAATCTGCAGATCTATGTCTGCTTCCCCTTTCCCGAAAGATTCCTGCAGCAAAGCATCGGCTTTCACCAGTTGTACTACATTGAGGAAAAGGTTCTTGGTTTCTGAGAGCATCTCCATATAGGTGACGCTCAACTTAACCCCTTTCTGGGTTTTCTTCAAAATCTTGATTCGGGTGAGCAGAATATCATTGGCCATGCCAATCATTTCATCCCTGCGCTTCACCAGTTCATTCATGCTGTCGTAATTCCTGTTCTTCAATATATTAATAAGGAAATTGAAAAATTCACTGGCTTTCTCGTTGAAGTTTTTCAGGGTGTCAATTTGATCCTTATCCAGGGCATGATTGTTATCGAGATGATTGAAGGCAGGCTGCACAATATGCTCCAATGAGTTGCACATTTCCTTCATATAGGCCACTACCTGGACATAGTGATGACCACTGGCGAGCTCATTTTCCTTGAATTTCTGCAGGGTTTCAGGTATATTCTCCCTGATCCGCTTGATGTCTTTGCCCAAATGCTTGGCCTCCTTCTTCAGGTGCTTAAGTTCCTTGTGTTTTTCTTTGAACAGGTTGGTATAAGTCATGTAAAGGATCTTGGATACTTTAATGACGGAGCTTCTGACCTCGTCATCACATGATTTCAGTACTTCATAGGAAGCAGTGATGATCTTGCCGTCGATTTGCTCCTTTTGCTCTTCTCTTTTCTTGTGGAAAGCATGGGTTCTAATCAGAATATATATGGCCAGAACGATAAGAATCAGAATCACCGGCAATTTCCCAAAGAAGATCAGGGAAGCGATCAGGAAGGAAGCCAGGAAAGCACTGAAGGCAGTAAAGAACCAGCCGCCTATGACCGTTAGTACACCCGTTATACGGTAAACAGCACTCTCCCTGCCCCAGGCACCGTCGGCCAGGGAGGTTCCCATGGCCACCATAAAAGTCACATAGGTGGTGGAAAGGGGAAGTTTTAAGGAGGTACCTATGGCAATCAGTATACTGGCCACCACCAGGTTCACGGAGGCCCTGACCAGGTCAAAGGCAAGGCCTGCCTTCTTCTCATCGCCATTGTTCTCCGCGTCGAAACGATTCTGAATAAACCTGGAGACAGCGGGGGGACTGATCTTTGCGAACCCGTTGCTCATCTCTACCGACCTTCTTACAATAAACCTGGCCAAAGAGGATGATTCAAAACGCTCCGATCCCGCACCCTGCCTGCTTAAATCAATGGTTGTGGCGGTCACAGATTTAGCTTTTTTGGAGAAGCGCAGGGTCAGTACCATGATCAAACCCGCTGCAATGAGAAAATAAATGGGAGTGTTTACAGGTTCGCGTAAGGCACTCATCAGGAAACCACCAGGTTCTGCACTGCCCGAGGCCATGAAAGCCTTGAAGGATTCATAACCCGCCAGAGGAACCCCGATAAAGTTTACAAGGTCGTTTCCGGCAAAGGCCATGGCCAAAGCAAATGTCCCGACCAGTACTGTGATTTTCAATATATTGATCCTTGTGAAAAGGGTCAGTAGCTGAAAGAGGGCGGTCCAGCCCAAAAAGCTGATCAGCAAGATCCTGGTAGTATG
>Ga0316191_10001117_pt1 | contig 18435 bp, 16 predicted proteins | sample Eddworburr2cm_MG_FD_204928 | JGI IMG/M metagenome (GOLD analysis project Ga0316191, IMG submission 204928) | Coastal sediment microbial communities from Maine, United States - Eddy worm burrow 2 cm | ecosystem: Environmental > Aquatic > Marine > Coastal > Sediment | place: USA: Maine...
AGGCTGGCAATGGGCCAGTCGTTGAACTGAAGGACAAGACCATGAACGCAAAAACACGTATCGCCCTGCTGGCCCTCGCCGCGATGCTGTTTGGCAGCAACGCCCTCGCGGACCAGCGCTATAGCAAGAATCCTCACCACAATCGCGTGCAGTACGACTACGCCCAGGTGATTTCGGCCGAGCCGATCGTCAACTACGTAACGGTGTCCGCACCGGTTCGCGAGTGCTGGGAAGAGATGCAGTATTACTCCGTCGACCGCAACGCAAACCGCCGTGGCGGCAGTACGCTTGTTGGCGCCATCATTGGTGGTGTGGTCGGGCACCAGTTCGGAAGCGGAAGCGGTAACGATGCTGCGACTGTTGCCGGCACCCTGATCGGTGCCGCGATTGGCAACGATACGGCCCGCCGGCGCGATGGCTACGCTGTCGAGACCCATGCGCGCCCGGTTGAGCGCTGTGAAACGCGCTATCGCGAGCATCGCGAGGAGCGTATCGACGGCTACCGTGTGATGTATCGCTACCATGGCCAGAAGTACCTGACCGAAATGCCGTATGACCCGGGTCGCAAGATCCGCATACGCGTCGACATCCGGCCGGCCGGGTAACAGGAACGGGATGTGATGCGCTCCATTGCAATCAGTCAGCACTCGTACGACACTTGGTCCATGCGACTGTTACTGACAATCTTGCTGTTGGCCGCGACGGTGATCTTGCCGTCGCCGGCCGACGCTTTTGACCTCGAAAAGAACCTGAAAGAGCTGCATGTTCAGTACCAGGTTGAGCCGCTTTTGCAAGTTGCCCAGAGCAACGGCGTGTCACTCTCCGAGGCTATTGAACAGGTTCGGCGCCGCACGGGTGGCCGCGTGGTCAACGCGGAAACGAAGGTGCAGGGCGGACGCGAAGTGCATCACATCAAAGTTCTCACAGACGATGGCAAGGTCAAGACCTACAAGGTCAATGGCCCGCGCCGATAATCTCTCGCCGGACTGTATTGCGGTAAGGAAGGAGCAGGGAACATGCGATTGCTGGTAATCGAAGACGATGCAACCCTACGTGAATCGCTGGCAAACAAGCTGAGCGAGGGCGGTTTCGCGGTTGAGCAGGCTGCCGACGGCAAGGAAGGCCTGTATTTCGCCAGTGAGTACCCGATCGATCTCGCCATTATTGATCTCGGTCTGCCCGAGATGTCAGGGCTCGAGATCATCAAGCAGGTCCGTGCCGACGGGCATACGTACCCGATCCTGATTCTCACGGCGCGTGATCGCTGGGAAGACAAGGTCGATGGCCTGAGTGCCGGCGCTGACGACTACGTCGTCAAACCGTTCCATTTCGAGGAAGTCAGCGCGCGCGTTAACGCGCTGTTGCGCCGGAGTGGCGGCTGGGCTTCGTCAGTACTGAATGCGGGACCGATGACGCTCGATATGTCGCGTCAGGAAGTCCTGGTCAACGAGGAAGCGATCGAGCTGACGAGCTTCGAGTACAAGATTATCGAATACCTCATGGTGCGTGCCGGCAAAGTGATTTCGAAAACCGAGTTGACCGACCGTTTGTACGACCAGGATTTCGAACGCGACAGCAATGTGATCGAGGTGTTTATCGGACGCTTGCGCAAGAAGCTCGACCCGGATAATTCGATCAAGCCGATCGAGACGCTGCGGGGACGCGGCTACCGTTTCGCGCTGGAACGAAACCAGGTCGACTGAGCCTTAGGATCTAGATGAATTCACTTAGCAGCCGACTCCTGATTTCTGTCAGTGTGTTGTTGCTGCTCTTTTTCGGGGCGACTATCGCGGTGCTCGACCGGGCTTTCACGGAAGCCGGCGAACAGGCACGCCGCGATATTCTCGATGGCCATCTCGTTGCATTGCTGGCTGCCGCTGAGCCCGATGAGTCGGGTGAACTCGTCATGCCGGACCGGCTGCGCGAACCGCGCTTTGAACGCATTGGTTCGGGTCTGTATGCGGAGCTGCGCAACCTGGAAGGCAAGGTAGTATGGCGTTCCCGTTCGGCGCTGGGCCTGGAGGTTCCTGTAGGCACGGTCCCGGAGCTGGGTAATCACCTGTTTGGGCGCGAATTCTTCGAGGATGGAACGCCCTTGCTTACTCTCAGCCTGGCCGTTGACTGGGAGTTGGATGACGGCAACTCGAAATCCTACGTGTTCAAAGTCGCGGAGAGTCTCGACGGGTTTAACGCCCAGATAGCCGGTTTCAGGAAGCAGCTTTTTGGCTGGTTCGCCGCCGTTGCGTTTACGATGTTACTGGCATTCTCGATGCTGCTGCGGGGGCTCCTGAAGCCGTTGCGCCAGATCGAAACCGAGATCACCGAGATCGAGGAAGGTGATCGCGTGTCACTCTCCAGCAAGTTCCCGACCGAGTTGACGGGCGTTGCCCGCAACATGAATCTCCTCATCGACAGCGAGCGAGCGCGCTCGGACCGGTATCGCTACACACTCGATAACCTGGCGCATAGTTTGAAGACGCCGCTCGCCGCGATGCGGGCGCTGCTCAATAGCCGCCATGACGAGGGTTTTGACGAGCGCTTCGATGAACAAATCGAACGCATGGACGAGATAGTGCGTTACCAGTTACGCAAACCGGCTGCGTCAGTTGCGGACAACCTGGTGCTGGCTCCGGTTCCCGTCGAAAAGGAGGTGGCGCGCCTGATTGACGGCCTGCGCAAGGTCTACCGTGACAAAGACCCGGAGTTCGAAGTGCGCATCGAGAAAGGTATGCAGTTCCGCGGTGATACCGGGGACTTTCTCGAGCTGGCAGGCAATCTACTGGACAACGCTTGCAAGTGGTGTGAGCGCAAGGTGCGCATCAGCGTAGTGCCATCGGTGGGCGCCCGCGCGATCGCGAGCGGCATGGTTCTGACCGTAGCCGACGATGGTCCGGGGATCCCGCAGGATGCGGCGGATGCGTTGTTGCAGCGCGGCATGCGTCTGGATGAATCGACGCCGGGTCATGGTATCGGTCTGGCAGTCGTGAAAGACATCGCCCGCTCTTACGGCGGGCGACTGTCGATCAAGACGTCGGACCTTGGCGGCGCGGAAATCATGGTCTCAATACCGCCCGTGACGACGACGAAAGGTTAACTGCGCGCCTTAACGGCCTTCGCCGGCCCGCTTCGCCATTTTCAGCAATGGGTCCAGCAGGTCCAGTGGCAGCGGGAATACAATGGTGTTTGTTTTCTCGCTGGAAATTTCCTTCAGTGTTTGCAGATAGCGAAGCTGCAACGCCAGTTCTTCCTGAGCGAGCATCCCGGCGGCCTCGGCGAGCGTTTTCGCCGCCTGCTTTTCACCTTCGGCATTGATAATCTTGGCCCGTCTGGCGCGCTCTGCCTCGGCTTGCTGGGCAATGGCGCGAATCATGCTCTCGTCGAGATCGACGTGCTTGATTTCGACATTGGCGACCTTGATACCCCAGTTGTCCGTGCGCTGATCGAGCAGTTGCTGTATGTCGGCGTTTAGCTTGTCTCGTTCAGCGAGCATGTCGTCGAGATCATGTTGCCCAAGCACAGATCGCAGTGTCGTTTGTGATAGCTGGCTCGTCGCTTCAAAGAAATTCTCAACGCGAATGATGGCCTTCTCCGGGTCAACGACCCGGAAATAGATAACGGCATTGACCTTGACCGACACGTTGTCCCTGGAAATGACGTCCTGCGTCGGTACGTCGAGAACCAGGACGCGCAGGTCCACACGTATCATTTTTTGGATACCAGGGAAAAGTATGATGAGACCGGGACCTTTGACTTTCTGGAACCGTCCAAGGAAGAAGACGACGCCTCGCTCATATTCCTTGAGGATCTTGATCATCTGGGACAGCAGCAGGATGACAGCCACCCCGATAACTGAATAAGGCAGGAATGACATAGCAGGCTCCTTTAGAAAATCAGGCTAATCGGAAGCGGGTGCTTCGGGGTTTTTGACTGGTTCGACGTCGAGCGTCAGCCCATCGAGCCTGGTTACGATGAGTTGCTCGTCCTTGGTGACGGCGACCGGGCTTCTCGCATGCCAGGCTTCGCCTTCTAGCCAGACCTTGCCGTCGCCAACGAAATCCTCCAGGGCAACGGCTGTACCGCCAACAATCGATCCCTCTCCGGAAACGGCTCCGCGGCGTCGCAGTTTCAGCAGGAAGCCAAGGAGCCATATCAGCACCACGGCGAAAGTGAGTCCCAGCCCGATGACGAAGGCGACCGAAATGCCGAACCCGGGAATGCCGCTATCGAACATGATGATGGCGCCGAATACGAAGGCGGTGATGCCGCCCAGTCCCAGGGCGCCAAAGCTCGGCGCATAGGCTTCCGCCACCATCAACGCAATGCCGACGATAATCAGGGCAAGACCCGCGTAATTCACCGGTAATACCTGTAGTGCATAGGCGGCCAACAACAGGCAGATCGCACCAACGACGCCAGGGACGATCGCGCCCGGGTTCCAGCCTTCGTACATCAACCCGTACAGGCCGATCAGGCCAAGCAGCAGGACGATCTCCGGGTTGGAAATAACGGTTAGCAGACGGATGCGCCAGTTCGCCTCAAATACCTCTATTTCTGCATCGCCGGTCGAGAGCGTGCGGGGCGTGCCCGCGATCTCGACTTCGTATCCATCAATCAGGGCGAGCAAGTCCTGCTGGTCGTCAGCAATGAATTCGATGACGTTTTGTTCGAGCGCTTCCGGTGCCGTCAGCGTTGCTGCCTCCGTGACCGCCAACTCGGCCCAATCAGCGTTGCGCCCATGCCGGTCAGCGAGGCTCCGGATATACGCCACGGCATCATTCATGGCCTTTTGATCCATTCCCGGAGTGGCCTTCTCGTCGTCACTATCGTCTTTGGGAGGGGCATTGATCAGCGGCACCGGAGTCGCGGCGCCGAGATGCGATGTCGGTGTCATGGCTGCGATATGGCAGGCCAGGAGAATGTAGGTTCCGGCGCTGTCCGCCCGGGCGCCTGCCGGACCGACATAGGCCGCTATCGGTACGTTCGAGGCGAGAATTCCCTGCACGATGTCGCGCATGGGCTTCATGAGACCGCCCGGGGTATCCATGGTGATAATGATCAACTCGGCACCGATGTCCTCGGCGTGTTCGATGCCGCTATTCAGGTAGTCAGCGGTGGCGACGCCGATCGGGCCGTCAATTTCGAGCTCAACGACTCTGGTCGTGGCCGCAGTGGAAAGCGCGCTCCAGAACAGGGTGAGGAGCAGCAGCAATGCCGGCACAGAAAAAATCCGGCAACTCGAGCGGCCACGGACTTTCATGCGTCAATGATACCAGCCATTTTGGCAATGGATATTGCGTCAATACCGGATTGTGTTGCGGTCAGTGGCAGGCAGTGGCGAGGCTGTCAGCTCGCCGCCGCAAGAGTCACATCAAGGATGGGCTACTTCTTGGTGACGAACAGGAAGAGGCCCGCAGCCAGGCTCACGGCGCCGGCCAGGTAGCGATACATGACGGCATCGGTTGACGATCCTGTCAGCGCGCGTGTGACTTCGTTGGCTGCGCCTCCTGACAACTGGAATCCCCAGATGACTAAAGCGGCGCCGAGAACGATAAGAACGATCGAGAGCAGTTTCACTTGCTGTGCGGTCATCAGTCTTTCCCTTTGTTTCAGTTTCCCGTAGGTTGTCATCGTCCCAGAGACAGCGATCCTACGCAAAGGTCATATGCATATACGATTCATTTCCACCGGCGGCACCATCGACAAGATCTACTTCGACGAACTGAGCCAGTTCGAGGTGGGTGAGTCGCAGCTGGAGCATATTCTGAGAGAAGGGCTCGTAGAGTTCGAATACGATATCGTGCCGCTGATGAAGAAGGACAGCCTCCAGCTCAAGGAGGCGGACCGTCGCATCCTGCGTGACTATATCGAGGGGGACGATGGGTCGCATTACATCGTGACACACGGTACGGATACGATGCCCGAGACGGCGGAATATCTCAGCAAGCTGGAAGGCAAGACGATTGTCCTGACCGGTGCACTAACGCCCGCGCGGTTTCGAACCACGGATGCCATGTTCAATATCGGCATGGCGGTCGCCGCCGTCCAGACCCTCGAGCCTGGAAGCTACATCGCGATGAGCGGACAGGTCTTCAAAGCCGGCACGGTCCGAAAAAACCGCAAAGAGAACCGCTTCGAACCTCTGTCGTAGGAGGCCGCCCCAGCGGCCGACCCGCCTGCGGGAATATGGTGCCAGTCACCTTATTTCGAGTTAATTAGGTGACTGACACCGTGATTTGCGGTCGTCGCGCGCAGGGGCGCGCTCCTGCAGGATCAGAGGTCGAAGTTGATGCCCTGTGCAAGCGGCAGGTCCTTGCCCCAGTTGATCGTGTTGGTCTGGCGACGCATGTAGGCCTTCCACGCATCTGAGCCGGCTTCGCGGCCACCACCGGTTTCTTTCTCGCCACCAAATGCACCACCGATCTCTGCGCCTGAGGTGCCGATGTTCACGTTGGCGATACCGCAGTCCGAGCCACCGTTGGACAGGAAGTACTCAGCGTTTTGCAGATTGTCAGTAAAGATCGATGATGACAGGCCCTGAACGACGCCATTCTGCAGCGCGATAGCCTCATCAATTGTATCGAACGGCATCAGGTACAGGATTGGGCCGAAGGTCTCGTGCTGCACGATCTCCCATTCGTTCTCCACGATCGCGATTGCTGGCGTAATGAAATTGCCCGGTCCGTCGATGCGTTCACCGCCACACAAAATCTCACCGCCGGCTTTACGGACGGCTTCACAGGCGGCTTCAACAGTCCTCACTGCAGCGTCATTGATCAACGGCCCCATCAACGTATCGGGGTCGAGTGGGTCGCCGATACGCACCTGGCCATAGGCCTTGACCAAGGCGTCCTTTACTTCATCGAAGCGCGAGCGATGGATGATTACGCGACGGGTCGACGTGCAACGCTGACCGGCAGTACCGACCGCGCCGAAAACGATCGACGGGATGGCCAGGTCAAGATTGGCATGTTCGTCGACGATGATCGCATTGTTGCCGCCCAGCTCGAGCAGGCATTTGCCAAGACGATTCGCGAGTCGTTCGCCGACGCCGCGGCCGACCCATGTCGATCCCGTAAATGAGATCAGGTTGACCCGCTTGTCTTCAACAAATGTGTTTGCGAGGTCATGCGAACCGGGATCGCCATTGATCAGGAAGAACACGGGCGGCAGGTCCAGATCCGCGAGCGCTTCGTTGATGATCTTCTGTACGGCGATGCCACACAGGGCTGTGCTGTGCGACGGCTTCCAGATGTTGACGTTGCCGCAGACTGCGGCGATGCAGGCATTCCAGGCGTAGACGGCAACCGGGAAGTTGAATGCCGAAATCGTGCCCACCAGGCCGAGCGGATGCCACTGTTCATACATGCGATGCTGCGGACGTTCCGAGTGCATGGTGCGGCCGTAGAGCATGCGTGACTGGCCAACTGCAAAGTCGGCGATGTCGATCATCTCCTGAACTTCGCCGTCGCCTTCCGCCTTGATCTTGCCGTTTTCCAGCGCAACCAGGCTGCCGAGTGCGTCCTTGTGCTTACGCAGTGCGAGGGCAATGCGGCGCACGGCCTCACCGCGAACCGGCGCAGGCACAGCGCGCCATTTGATAAACGACTCCTGCGCCTTCGTGATTACATCTTCGTATTGCGCCATCGTCGTCGATCGAACGCTGGCGATGAGTTCGTCCGTTGCCGGGTTGCTGGACTCAATCAGCGGCGCTGCATCATCGGACACCGATTTGTCGCCAAACCATGTGCCATCGTTTACAGCTTCAATGCCGAGTTTTTTAAGAAATGCCTGCATGACCTTTGTCTCCTGCTTTGCACGCCGGTGAGGGTTTTGGCGGCTTCGCGCCAGCAAAAAAACCGCCTTTAGTCGGCGGGTAGATGCCGCGCATTGTGCCAATGTCGCAAGGGGCTTTCCATAGATGAGATGACAATCTGAAACGAGAGAACTATCGTGCAAGCCGCTTTGCCGGTAGCGTTTGGGTCCTCCCGCCGACTCTCGGGAAGGGAATGTATCTAAACTGTTGATTACATGAGAAACTTTTGAGGCGCAGGGCGTGCCGTGGCATAGTCCGCGCTTCCAGCCCCGGGAAAGCCGGGGTTTCCGTGAGCAAGAAACGAGATCAATGTGACCAGAACCGTACCGAAAAATGAATGGCATCCCGCAAGCTGGCAGCGATTTCCGGCCTCGCAACAGGCATCGTACCCGGACAAGGCCGAGCTTGAGCGCGTCGTTGCGGACCTGAGTCGCTTGCCACCGATCACCACGTCCTGGGAAGTTGATGATCTCAAGTCGCAGATCGCGAAGGCACAGCGCGGCGAAGCATTCGTGTTGCAGGGCGGCGATTGCGCGGAGACTTTCGACGAGTGCACGTCTGAGAACATTGTCGACAAGCTCAAGATCCTGTTGCAGATGAGCCTGGTCATGATCTACGGACTCAAGAAGCCCGTGGTTCGTGTCGGGCGTATGGCGGGTCAATATGCGAAGCCACGTTCGGCAGACACCGAGACGCGCGATGGCAAGACGCTGCCCAGTTTTCGCGGCGATCTCGTCAACCGGAGTGGCTTTACACCCGATGAGCGAATTCCGGATCCGTGGATGATCCTGCGTGGCTACGAACGTGCGGCACTCACGCTGAATTTTGTGCGTTCGCTCATTGATGGCGGATTCGCCGACCTTCACCACCCGGAAAACTGGGATGTGCGCTGGGTCGGTCACTCCCAGGCGGCGGAGGAATACCACGCAATTGTCGCGTCGATCTCGGATTCACTCGACTTCCTCGAGACGGTCTCAGGACGGCAGTTCCATCGCACGCAGCGGGCAGATATGTACGCGGCTCATGAAGGCCTGCATCTGCATTACGAGCAGGCGCAGACACGCTACCTAGATCGCCGCGAGCGCTGGTATAACCTGACAACACATTTTCCCTGGATTGGGATGCGTACTGCCGAACTGGACGGCGCGCATATCGAGTATTTCAGAGGAATCGCCAACCCGGTTGGCGTCAAGGTCGGGCCGGGCATGACGCGGGAATGGATCCAGGGATTGGTCCGTGTCCTGAACCCGAATAATGAGCCGGGTCGCCTGACGCTGATTCATCGCTACGGCGCCAAGTCGATAGACGATCACCTGCCGGAGTTGATTGCGGCCGTCAAGGAAACGGGTTCTCCCGTGTTGTGGGTTTGCGATCCGATGCATGGCAACACGGAAAGCACAGCGGACGGCACCAAGACGCGCCGTTTCGAGAATATCGTCACCGAGTTGGAAGCCGCGTTCCGGATTCACGAAAGAATGGGGACGTATCTCGGCGGTGTACACCTGGAATTGACGGGCGAAAATGTCACCGAGTGCACCGGCGGTGCGCGAGGCCTGACGGACGGCGACCTCGCGAGGGCCTACAAGTCGACCGTCGATCCGCGCCTCAACTACGAGCAGGCGATGGAAATCGCAATGCGGATTGGGGGGTTGACGTAGTAGGAGCGCGCCCCTGCGCGCGACGGCCGCAGGCCGCGGCTCGGCCGCTCGGGCGGCCTCCTGCAGGTGGGTTCCTACAGAACCTTCTTCCATTCGCCGGGCGCCAGCCCGTCCACGGTCCAGTCTCCGACCGAGTACCGGACGAGACGCAATGTCGGTAGCCCGACCGCGGCTGTCATGCGTCGTACCTGCCTGTTGCGGCCCTCGGTCAGGACGATCTCCAGCCAGCTGTCGGGAATGCTGGCGCGGTAGCGGATCGGTGGATCGCGATCCCACAGCCACGCGGGTTCGTCGATTTGGCGTGCCGATACGGCCTTGGCGACACCATCCTTGAGCTTCACGCCCCGCATCAGGCGCGCGAGTTGTTCCTGCGTGGGCGCGCCTTCCACCTGGGCCAGGTAGGTCTTGCGTGTGCGGGCTTTCGGCTGACTGATGCGTGCCTGTAGCTTGCCATCGTCGGTCAGGAGTATCAGGCCCTCGCTGTCGTAGTCCAGGCGTCCGGCGGGGTAGACATCGGGCACATCGACGTAGTCACCCAATGTTGCTCGGCCATCCGCGTCGCGGAACTGGCTCAAAACCCTGAATGGCTTGTTGAAAAGGATCAGCACTGTTGGTCATTCCCGGCAGTCTGTACAATGCACGCCACTTTCGGCGCCGCGCCAGCGGCGCTCCTGGGGCCCGATTCGAGATTTCTCATGCAATACGACCATATCACTGTACCTGCAGATGGCCAGGCTATTACGATGAACGCGGACCACTCGTTGAATGTCCCGGACTTTCCGATCATCCCGTACATCGAGGGCGACGGCATTGGCGTCGATGTTACGCCAGTTACGCTCAATGTCGTGGAGGCTGCGGTCGAAATGGCCTATGGCGATGATCGCCAGATTCGCTGGATGCCCGTATATGCGGGTCAGCGAGCGACCATGGTCTACGGCGACGATGTCTGGATGCCCGACGAGACACTCGAGGCCATGAAGAAATTCATCGTATCGATAAAGGGACCACTGTCCACGCCCACCGGCGGCGGCATTCGCTCATTGAACGTTGCCATTCGCCAGGCGATGGACCTGTACGCCTGCGTTCGCCCGATTCGCTACTTCCCCGGTGTGGAAACCCCGATGAAAGACTCGGACCTGGTCGACATGACGATCTTTCGCGAAAACACGGAAGACATCTATGCGGGCATCGAGTACCCGACCGGGTCCCAGGAGGTCCAGAAGCTCATCCACTTCCTGCATACGGAACTCGGTGTGACCGAGATTCGTTTCCCGGCCAGTTCGGGGATCGGCATCAAGCCGGTCTCACGCGAAGGATCGGAGAGGCTGGTTCGCAAGGCCATTCAGCACTGCATCGAACGTGACCAGGGTTCGGTCACGCTCGTGCACAAAGGCAACATCATGAAGTACACCGAGGGCGCGTTCTGCCACTGGGGCTACGATGTTGCGCGCACCGAGTTTGGTGCGACCGAGAAAGACGGCGGTCCCTGGCTCGCGTTTGACAACCCGGTCACTGGTCGCGAAATAGTCATCAAGGACGTGATTGCTGACAATTTCCTGCAGCAGATTCTGTTGCGCCCGGAGGACTACGACATCATCGCCACGCTAAACCTCAACGGCGACTATATTTCAGACGCGCTGGCGGCACAGGTTGGCGGCATCGGTATAGCGCCGGGCGGCAACATAGGTGACGGCCTGGCCGTGTTCGAGGCAACGCATGGCACGGCCCCGGGCTTTGCCGGTAAGAATCGCGTCAATCCCGGATCACTGATCCTGTCGGCCGAAATGATGTTGCGTTATATCGGCTGGACCGAGGCGGCGGACCTGATCATCAAGGGCGTTGCCGGCACGATCAAGAATGGCGAGCTGACGTTCGACCTTGCGCGCCTGCGAACGGCGATACGCAAGCCCAAGCGCAAGGCGAGGACCCACGACAAGAAAGAAGTCCAGCACCAGCTTGAAGAGCTCATCCCGGGCGCACGCCTGGTCGGGACGCGAGGTTTCGGTCGCGCCATTATTCGTCACATGACCGACGCGTCCTAAGGACTGCGATTGGCCCCTGCAATATTCGACAAGTCGTGCCGTGCGTGCCCGCGGCTCGCCGGCTTCCTGGACGACGTTCAGGGTCGATACCCCGACTATTATTGCCGGCCGGTGCCGCCTTTCGGCGCGCCGGATGCGCGCTTCCTGATTGTCGGCCTCGCGCCGGGGATGCATGGAGCAAACCGAACGGGGCGCCCGTTCACGGGCGATCATGCGGGTATCCTGCTTTACCAGATGTTGCACAAGTACGGTTTTGGCAGTCGGGACCATTCTGAGTCTGCCAGTGACGGACTCGAGCTTATCGATTGCCGCATTACCAATGCCGTCAAATGTCTGCCGCCCGACAACAAGCCCGTCGGTGCCGAGATAAATACCTGCAACGAGTTCCTGGCGAACGAGCTGCGGCTGCTGCCCGGGGACTCTGTCGTCATGGCGCTGGGTGGAATCGCACACCGGGCAATCATCAAGGCGATGGGATTGCGTCAGGCGGACTACAAGTTTGGTCACGCGGCGTTGCATACACTCGGCGATTTCCAGGTGCTCGATTCCTATCATTGCAGCCGCTACAACACGAATACGGGTCGGCTGACCGAGGCCATGTTCGACGCGATATTTGCGCAGGCCCGGGAGTTGCTGGATAAATAGTCCGGTGAACGAGCAAGCGCCATTTGAAGTAAAGACTTTTCTGCAGAGCCTGACGCACCGCCCAGGTGTGTACCGCATGCTCGATGCGAAGCACAAGGTCATCTATGTCGGTAAGGCCCGTGATCTGAAAAAACGGGTGTCGAGCTATTTTCATCGCTCGCAAACGGCACCCAAGACCGTCGCGATGATGGAGCAGGTCGCGCGCGTCGAAGTAACGGTGGTCAACACCGAGGCCGAGGCGCTGGTCCTCGAATACAGCCTGATCAAGCAGCACAAACCGCGTTTCAATGTGCTGTTGCGCGATGACAAGAGTTACCCCTACATCTATGCATCGACCGATCATGCGTTTCCACGATTGAAGTTTCACCGTGGACCACGCCGAGGCAAGGGACGCTATTTCGGCCCGTATCCCAGTACGCGCGCTGTTCGACAGACGCTTAACGAGTTACAGAAACTGTTTCTCATTCGAAACTGTGAAGACAGTTTTTTCAGTAACCGGACTCGCCCGTGCCTGCAGTACCAGATCAAGCGATGTACTGCGCCGTGTGTCGGGATCGTGGACGAACAGCAGTACCGCAAGGATATCGACGCAGCCATCCTGTTTCTCGAGGGCAAGAACAGGAATGTCGTCAACACGTTTGTGAAACGGATGGAGCAGGCATCGGCGGAACAGAAATATGAACAGGCGGCCCGTTTTCGCGATCAGATCTCGCGCCTGAAGGAAATCGAGGCCAGGCAACTCGTCAAACGAACGGACCACAAGGACCTCGATATTCTTGGCTTCGCATCCAATGGTGCCATGCACTGCGTCACCGTCATGTTCATTCGCAACGGCTCAGTGATTGGCAGTCGCGATCATTTTCCGAGACTGCCGGGTGAGACGGACAAACAGAAGTTGCTCAATGGTTTCGTGTCGCAGTACTACCTCGGACGAGACGCGCCGACAGAGATCGTGCTGGACGTCGAGATTGCCGATGCAACGCTGCTTGAACAGGAACTGACGATTCGGGTCGGGCATAAAGTCTCAATTCGCCACCGGGTGCGTGGCGACCGTGCGCGTTGGCTGGACATGGCCCGGATGAATGCGGAGCAAGGCCTGAATCTCAAAGTGGCCAGCAACGCAACGATACGGCGGCAGTTTACGGCGCTGGGTGAGGCCTTGGGCCTGGAAGAAACACCGCAACGCCTCGAGTGTTTCGATATCAGCCATACGTCGGGAGAGGCGACCGTCGCATCTTGTGTCGTGTTCAACACGGCCGGACCGATGAAGAGTGACTACCGGCGGTTCAACCTGAGTCCGGATTCGGCTGGCGATGACTATGGGGCGATGGCGGAGGCCTTGCGGCGGCGATATGAACGCGTCAAGAAGGGCGAAGTACCCATGCCGGACGTGTTGTTTATCGATGGCGGGAAAGGGCAGCTGGCTGCCGGCATGGGCGTTCTCGATGAACTCGAATTGGACTGGCTAACGGTGGTCGCGGTTGCGAAGGGCAGGGCCCGAAGGCCAGGGGCCGAGCGACTGTTCCGGCCGGGTAATGACAAGGCGATGCAATTGCCGCCGGACTCGCCGGCGCTGCTATTGATACAGCAGATTCGCGACGAGGCCCATCGGTTCGCGATCACCGGTCACAGGCAACGCCGGGCGAAAGCCAGGAAGACGTCGCCACTGGAGCAGATAAGCGGTCTGGGCCCGAAAAAACGGCGCGAGCTTCTGCGGCAGTTCGGTGGTCTGCAGGGCATCGTTGGAGCCGGCGTTGACGACCTCGTAAAAGTGCACGGGATTAGCCGCAAGCTCGCCGAAACGATATACAATGAACTTCACCTGGATCACCAATAAGAAGAACGAGTAGTTTCTTGAAGCTCAATCTCGCGAACTTTTTGACGTTGCTGCGCATTGCGGCAATACCCGTCGTCGTAGTGTGTTTTTACAGCCCACTCGATTATGCGCGGCCGATTGCGGCCGTACTGTTCGGTCTGGCAGCTGTGACGGACATGATCGATGGCTGGGTTGCGCGGCGCTTCGGCCAGACCTCGAGGTTCGGTGAGTTCCTGGACCCGGTCGCTGACAAGTTGATGGTGGCGATCGTTCTGGTCATGCTGGTACAGGCAGATTCAGGGTGGTTCGAGGACATCATCGCGATGATCATTATCGGGCGCGAAATCACGATCTCGGCCCTGCGTGAATGGATGGCGACCATTGGTGAACGGGCCAACGTCAAGGTAGATATCACGGGCAAGATAAAAACGACGCTGCAGATGTTTGGAATCGCCTTCATGGTCTATCAGCACGACCTGTTTGGACTCCCGATTTATACGATTGGGTTCGTCCTGCTGATCCTGGCGGCCGTCATGACGATCTGGTCCATGATCGTATATCTCCGGGCAGCCTGGCCGTTCATTGCGACGGATCAGGATGAGTAGGCCAAAAAGCCGGATTTGACCTTGACAGATGATCCCAAGGGGCTACAATCTCGGCCCTTCCTGGTAATAGCGGCGCGCGACGCGCTCGGTTGCAGGTAGATTTAGCGGGTGTAGCTCAGCGGTAGAGCATCACGTTGCCAACGTGAGGGTCGTGAGTTCAATCCTCATCACCCGCTCCAAATTTGACAAGCCCCTCTTTCGAGGGGCTTTTTTTTTGGGGATTACAGGTATCATTCGGTGCTTGTGCAGCGTTGCTGCACGTTCGTGAGGTCGGGTCTTGTCGCTTGTTCGTCGACATCTTTTTGCTGCCTTGTTCCTGACGCTGGTCCCCGGCGTCGCGTCGTCGAACATCGCCGAAATTCCGCGGCTCGACGGAGAGATCAAGGTCGATGGCGTCCTCTCAGGTGCTGAGTGGAGTGGTGCGCTGCGGCTCGTACTGCATATCGAGACCGATCCTGCTGAGAACGAGCCTGCTCCCGTCAAGACCACTGCTTTCCTGATTGAGGACGGCGAAAGTCTCTACGTGGCATTCGCTGCTGATGACCCGGATCCCGATGTCATTCGCGCGTATCTGCGTGACCGTGACACCGCGTGGAGCGATGACTACGTCGGCATCATTCTCGATACCTATAACGATGAGCGCCGGGCGTTTGAGTTCTACGCCAATCCGCTGGGCGTACAGATGGACAAGACGCGGGATGACACGGCAAGTGGACACTCCTCGGACATCAACGATTCGTGGGACGCCATCTGGGAGTCCGCAGGTTCCATCAATGACGAGGGCTATATCGTCGAGATGCGGATTCCGTTGAGCCAGCTGCGCTTTCCTGACATCGATGGCAAGAAGACCTGGGGTTACGATCTCGTCCGCGTGTACCCGCGTGATCGGACCCACGAGCTATCGAACCATATAAAGGATCGCAATCGCAGTTGCTACCTGTGCCAGATTGGGAAACTGGAGGGCCTTGAAGGGTCGAGGCCAAGCAGGGACATCGAGATTGTCCCAACGCTAACCGCTTCGAAGAATGACACGACAGAGGACCCGAGCCTGGATCCCATGCAGTCGGGAGATGCAGACGTTGAAGCAGGCCTGACCGCCCGCTGGGGCGTGACGCCGGACCTGACAGCGAATATCACCATTAACCCGGATTTTTCACAGGTTGAATCCGACGTCGCGCAGCTCGATGTCAATAATCGGTTCGCATTGTTTTACCCCGAGAAGCGACCGTTCTTCCTGGAGGGTGCCGACTATTTTACGACGCCGATAGACGCGGTTTTCACGCGTAACGTCGCGTCTCCGGATTTTGGTGGCAAGCTCACCGGCAAGAAAGGCGAGAACACGTTCGGCGCCTTTGCAGCGCAAGATGCCGAGACGAACCTCCTGTTCCCGGGGCTTTATAGCTCAGACACCGAGACGCTCGAACAGTCGAACACGGCGTTTGTTGGCCGGTACAGCCGGGGGTTCGCAGACACGTCTTCCATTGGCGCGTTGGTGACAACGCGTGAAGGCGATGACTACCACAACTATGTCGGCGGGCTCGACGCGCGATGGAAGCTGAATGATCAGCACAGCCTCGAGTTTCAGCACCTGCAGTCGGATACAGCCTATCCCGAGGCAACGGCGCTCGAGTTTGAACAGCCACTGGAGACCTTCAGCGGCCATGCGACATTCCTCGCCTACAAATACGATTCCCGCGACTGGTTCGGCGGTGTTGACTACGACGATCGTGGCTCAGGCTTTCGGGCCGATTCGGGGTTTGTGGGTCAGGTTGGCCTGAAACGCGCCGTTGGCAGGTTTGGGCGGGTCATTTACGGCTCGGGTGACTCATGGTGGCATCGGATACGGACAAGTTTGCGCGTCGAGCGGGCAGTGGACGAGGAGGGTGAACTTGCCGAACAGAAGTGGACCTATCGTTTCGGGATTGGTGGCCCCATGCAGTCGTGGTTCCAGGTTGCACTGGTGGATGCGACGGAACGTGAGGAAGGCGTTCTCTACGACCTGAACCAACTGCGAGCGTATGTCGGAGTGCAGCCAACAAGTGGATTGCAATTTTCGATTCTTGCCGTTGTAGGTGACCAAATCGATTATTCAAATGACAGGCTGGGAAAAAAGCGGTCGATTGAACCCGATATTTCATGGAACCTGTCTCGAAACCTGTTGCTGCGCTTGCGCGGCGTTTACTCGGAGCTTGAAACGCAGGGAGGCGAAAAGATTTTCGACGCATCACTGGCCGACGCGAGGCTCACGTGGCAATTCAACTTACGCAGTTTTCTGCGTCTGACAGTGCAGTATCAGGATATCGAACGGGATCCGGATCTGTACCTGGATGAGGAATTTGCGCGTGAGCAGGAAATCGGCAGGCAGCTTCTGTATTCCTACAAGCTGAACCCGCAAACCGTGTTCTTCCTGGGCTATTCCGACAACCATGTTAACGATGATTCACTGGACGACCTGACGATCAGTGATCGCACCTGGTTCATGAAGATTGGCTACGCCTGGACACCCTAGTTCGACGGGCCTGATTCAGCCTGTGTTGACAGGAACCCGCACAAGTCGCAAATGACGTGTGCCGTCTAGTTCGTCGGTCCAGGCGATAAACAGGCTGTCGTTTCGGAAAGCGAGTTGGGGAACAACCCTGAGCTGACTGATGTCTGCGATCTCGTGGACGGGCTCCAGTTGCCCGTCGTTTGTGATTCGCCGCAGATTGAGCGAGTTGCTTCCGGATTCGTTTCTGCTGACCCAGCTGACCACCAGGGACGCATCGTTAAGCGCGGCGAGTCCGACATACCCTGCAAGTCGACCGCTTGCCACCTCGATGGGTTCGGCAAATGAAATCCCCCCATCATCCGAGGTGATAACTTTGACGACCGGGCTGCCGTTGACGACGGAAAACCATGTAATCGCCACGTTGTCGTGTGTCGCAACGATCGAGGGTCCATTCACCGGGCAACCGGCAATGACCCAGTTGTCCTCGTGGATGGGCACGCCCGGTTGCCACTGGCCGTCGATGTTTCGCGTGACATAGATGTCGCGTACTTCTTCAGCCGTACGGTCGCGGTAGACGGCAACAGGCCCTTTTGATGAGACGGCGACATCTGTCTGGCAGCAGTCACAGACAGAATCGTCAACAAGTTGCTCTTGAGTGACTCGACCATCGGATGTCACAATGGCCGATCGTAATGTCATGCTCGTATCGAGGATGTTTTCACCAGGCTCGTTCGCTGTATCCCGGCCGTCGAGCCAGAGGAGGGCGACACCATCAGCCTGCGGGTACATGGATACAAAACCATGTTCCGTCGGCGTGCCATCGCTGTGGGCGGTCACGGGCTCGCTCCAGGTTACTCCGGCGTTTGCCGATTGCGATACGACCACGTCGTACGAGTATGTCTTGTCCGCGCTATATCGCAGCCAGTGAGCAATCAAGTGGTCTTCCTTGACCTGCATGACGGACGGCAGGTCCGCCCAGTTAACGAACATTCGAGGTTCGATCACGACGCGGCCGGATCGACCGAATGAGCCATCGGTCAGTGCCGCATACTGCAACGCCGCTCCCGACTCGAGCGACTCCATCCAGCTTAGAACCAGACCGCCGTCAGCGCCTTGCGAAAACCTGGGGCCAGTTACGTTGCCAGCGGTCTCCATGGGTACGTCGATCACAGTTCCGAATACCGGCTCCACGGATGGCGAGCAGGCCGTCAGGAGGGCGGAAATAACGGCTAGTCGGACAACAGAAAAAATGCGCATCAGGTCATTATGCAAAGGCCCACAACGTATGTATACTGCGACGCCTGCTCAGCGGTGTAGTATCTTTGGCTGCACCAATTGACCACCGAGGCTAGGTGGCAGAGTGGTTAT
>Ga0316191_10001119_pt1 | contig 18421 bp, 16 predicted proteins | sample Eddworburr2cm_MG_FD_204928 | JGI IMG/M metagenome (GOLD analysis project Ga0316191, IMG submission 204928) | Coastal sediment microbial communities from Maine, United States - Eddy worm burrow 2 cm | ecosystem: Environmental > Aquatic > Marine > Coastal > Sediment | place: USA: Maine...
AAGCAGAAAAACGCTGTCTGTCAATATGTCAATGAACTTTTTTCTCAGTAGATCCTATTCCTTCTCAAAAAAAACCTAACCGTGTCTACTGCTCAGCTAAGCGGGTGCAAATATAGAGCACTTTTTTAAATTAAAAATAAATTTCAGTTATTTTTATGAAATAATTTTAACCTGAATTTTTAATGTACTTATTATTAGCTTTTTGCTCTAAGATTGAAAGCAAAAAAAGGCTTATAAAGTTACATCATTTTAACGTTATCTGCAACTATTTTTTTTCCTTTTCTGTCTTGCTCCATTTGTTAGTTAATGAAGAATAATCATAATCCAAAACAGATTCCTGCCGCACTAGCTGACTAGCGGCAAAAGCTCTCTGTAAGATATCTTCAATAAGGTAGTCTTCGTGTACGTTTTCCGGCTGGTATTCTTCTTTTAAGTTTATCTTAAACATATTAGCAGTTGTACTGTACCAAAAGGCACGCCACCCACTTCGTAATTCTTTAACCAAACCATAAGTTGTAGTTCCAGTTTGTCTATAGATTAATTTTACCAAAATCTGCCCTTCAGTTCGTGTCAACTTTTTTAGTTCATCAGAAAACTCCCCTTCAATATATTTTTGCAGTTGTTTTGTATACTTTTTCTTTTTTCGTTTTGATTTAATTTTCATCAAACTATCATTAAGCTCTTCCAACCTCTCCGATGCCATTTTTGCATAGGGATATACCTTAAGGGTCTTCCTGCGCAGAATATAATATCTCAATTTATCCTGGTAAGATGAAAACTCCAACCTTCCAAAAATATATACCTCATCAAGGGCAATTGATTGATGAAAAATGGAATCCCCCTGAATGATTATCATTTTTTCAGTCAGAGAATCCAATGGCTGCTCTTTTATCTGGGAAATCCCAATATAGCCCACAAGAGAAATAAGAATAAGATGAAAACACTTTTTCACTAAATATTTAAATTTCAAATTTCTTGCCAAAATTAATGATAAACATTGGACTGCATTACTAAATAAAAGTGAATATTGTTAAGTTTGTATTCAAATTATAAATACATGAGCGAAAAGAAGATTATCACCAAAAAATCATTGGCTTTTTTTGAAAAATACCTTAACAATGCATCCCCTACCGGATATGAATCGGAAGGTCAAAAATTGTGGATGAATTATGTGAAACCCTATGTTGATACATTTATTACCGATACTTACGGAACCGCGGTTGGAGTTATTAATCCGGAAGCAAAATACAGAGTGGTCATTGAAGGACATTCCGATGAGATTTCCTGGTATGTAAACTATATTACAGATAACGGGCTTCTCTATGTTATTCGCAATGGTGGCAGTGATCATCAGATTGCTCCTTCAAAATGGGTAAATATTCATACTAAAAACGGAATTGTGAAAGGTATCTTTGGATGGCCCGCTATACATACCCGTGACCGTGCTAAAGAAGAACCTCCTAAAATAGATAATATTTTTATTGATGTTGGAGCAAAGGATAAAGAAGAAGTTGAAAAAATGGGAGTCCATGTGGGCTGTGTTATCACTTATCCGGATGAATTCCAGATCTTAAATAACGATAAATACGTATGCCGTGCAATTGACAACAGAGCAGGTGGGTTTATGATAGCTGAAGTTGCCAGACTTTTACATGAAAACAAGAAAAAATTACCCTTTGGACTCTATATTACTAATGCAGTACAGGAGGAAATTGGCCTTCGAGGCGCAGAAATGATTTCACAAACCATACGCCCAAATGCTGCGATTATTACCGATGTGTGCCATGATACGACGACACCTATGATCGACAAGAAAAAACAGGGGCATACAGAATTAGGTGCCGGCCCTGTAATTTCTTATGCTCCGGCAGTTCAGAATAAACTAAGAGAACGAATTATTGAAACCGCCGAAGCCAAAAAAATTCCATTTCAGCGCATGGCGGCATCCAGATCTACCGGGACTGATACAGATGCCTTCGCCTATAGCAATGGCGGAGTGGCCTCTGCCCTAATTTCTCTGCCTTTAAGATATATGCACACTACCGTAGAAACGGTACATAGGGATGATGTGGAAAATGTAATTCGCTTAATTTATGAAACCTTATTAAACATTAAATCCGGGGAGACATTCAGCTACTTTGATTAACTCAGGCTTTTAAATAAATGCATTTTGTGCAATCAGAATATGGATGAACTTATAGACATCTTTGATGAAGGAGGTAAGTTTACCGGTAAGACTATTTTAAAATCTGTAGCACATCAGCAGGGCGTCTTTCATCCCACGGTGCATATTTGGTTTTATACTAAAAGAGGGGAAGTACTTATACAACAAAGAGGGAAATTCAAGGATACTTATCCTCTACTTTGGGATGTTTCTGTTGCCGGGCATATTGGTGCAGGAGAAGACATTTACAAAGCAGCAATAAGGGAGGTTAAGGAAGAAATAGGACTGAACATAGCAGAAGAAGATCTTATTAAAATCGGGGTTTTTAAATCGAGTCAGCATCACCGAAAAGATCTCATAGATAATGAATTTCATTATACATTTCTATGTAATTTGAAGGTTCCTTTTAGCACTTTAAAAAAACAGGATAGCGAAGTTGAAGCTTTAAACATGATTCCCCTGATTAAGTTTGCAGAAGAAGTTTGGGGGTTAGCCAATACTGTGAAATATGTACCGCATAGTACCGAATATTACAAAACAATTATAAAGTCAATTAAGGAACAACTTTAAATCCTGTAGAAATCCGTCAAAATCTTTGGAGTCATAGGTTTTCTGATCTCCCTGAGACATGTTTTTGACTACAAATGAATTCTCTGCCAATTCGCGATCACCAATGATTACAATAAAAGGCACATTCCTTTTATTTGCATACTTCATTTGTTTCTGCATTTTGGAAGAATCAGGATAAATATCGACCTTGACATCTTCTTTTCTTAGCTTTCCAATTAATTTTAGTGATGCCATAGCCTCCTGCTCGCCAAAATTTAAAAATAACACATCTAATGCCCGGCCGATGTTATCCGGAAAGAGGCCCAATTCTTCCATAACCAGATATATTCGATCCAATCCAAAGGAAATTCCAATTCCGCTCATATCCTTTAACCCGAAAATCCCGGTTAGATCATCATAGCGTCCACCACCACCAATAGAACCCATGCTTATTTCAGCAGGGGGCGCTACTTCAAAAATGGTGCCCGTGTAATAATTAAGTCCCCTTGCCAAAGTAACGTCTAAAGTAAGCTGAGCAGAAATTAATCCTAATTCATCTACGGCATCTAAAATAATGGCTAGGTCCTCGACCCCTTTAAGGCCTTCTTTAGAATCTTTCAAAAAGTTTTTAAGCTGTTCTAATTGTTCAGAATTTGTGCCGGTAAGTGAAAAAAGCGGTTGTGCCTTTTCTATTGCTACAGGAGAAATTCCTTTTTTCAACATTTCATTTACAACCCCTTCTTTACCAATCTTATCTAGTTTGTCGAGTGCTACAGTAAAGTCTACCAAGCGATGTTTTTCTCCAATAACCTCGGCAATGCCGGATAAAATTTTTCGATTATTCAGTTTTATAGTTGCCTTTTTCAAATTTAAATCTGTAAAAACGGCATCGTACAGTTGTATGAATTCTATTTCCTGAAGAAGGGAATTAGCGCCAACCACATCGGCATCGCATTGATAAAATTCCCGAAACCTTCCTTTCTGAGGCCTGTCTGCACGCCATACCGGCTGAATTTGATAACGCTTGAATGGAAAGTCTATCTCATTCTGATGCATTACCACATATCTCGCAAAAGGTACTGTCAGATCATATCTTAACGCCTTATCCGTAATTTTTCGGGTAAGGGATTTTGAATTTTTGGAGTTATAGGTATCGTCATCAACCTTGCTTATAAAATCACCGGAATTCAAAATTTTAAAAATCAACCTATCACCCTCATCACCATACTTTCCCATAAGGGTTTCTGAGTTTTCGAAAGCAGGTGTTTCTATAGGTTGAAATCCAAAATTTTTAAAATGTTTTTGAATGGTTTGGACAATAAAATTTCGCTTTTCGATCTCAGCAGGCGAAAAATCTCTGGTTCCTTTTGGTATGGATGGTTTTTGTGCCATAAATTATGCTAACTGCTGCAAATATAATTGTTTGTACACACCTGTCTAAGATGGAGGTCTAATATTATCCAATAATATTATCAAACCATTGGTATAATTCTCCTTTGGTAATAACCGCACCTTCCTGTATAAGTTTAAATTTATCAAGATTTTTATCCTCCGTATAAGCTTTGGAAGCATGGAGGTATTCAACAAAATCTGATTGCCAGTTCTTTTTAAACCAATTAAAACCAAGAGCAGTATTTAAATCAATATCCGGATTTAAGATTTTTACGGAAATCAGTTTCATTTCCTTCTCCGCTAAATGGAATAAATGCATCTGCTGCTTAGAAATATTCTCCAAATAAGTAACTTTACCCAGCACACCTTCCCATACCAGATCACTAAATACATCCAATTCCTCTTCAACCACCTTAGGTTTATTTTTCTTTATAGTTTCCCATTCGGTTCCTGTAATAGACTGAGTTGCAAGAAAATTGATAAACTCATTATGCAATTCTCCAAATTGCTGTTTTGTTAGCCTTGTATATTTCATTTTACAAAAATAAAAAGGCCGCACAAAATGTGCAGCCCAATTTAAATTAAATCTTTTTTAGTTAAATATATAACGCACCCCAATCTGCATTCTCCATCTGGAAATCTCTGAAGTAACAGCTCCAAAAGTACTATTTCTACTTGGATCAAAAGTATAGGTAGGTGTATTAGTATCATCAACGCTTACACCCATTAACTGGTCAAAATTAGGTGCTTCAACAACACCCCAATTAGAGTTAATAAGATTTCCGAAATTAAGAATATCAAGACTTATTTGAAATTTGTTTTTGTCATTAATATTAATATCCTGCAAGACTTTTACATCAAAAGTCCCTCTCCAAGGCGCCAAGGCACCATACCGCTCAGCATATTGCCCCCTTCGATCACTTAAGTAATCATCTTGTTGAATAAATGCTTCAAAAGCTTCAGCCTGGCCAGGTCCGCTAAAGGCCATTTGGGTTACTTCCGATGTGGTTGGAATATAAAGCAGGTCGTTTATACTCGATCCGTCATTATTGATATCTCCTCCATAAATATAATTATACCGTCCGCTTTTTGCATATTCAAAGAATGCTGAAACGGTGGTCCCGGAACTGAATGCTTTAGAGAAAACGCCAATGAACCTGTGAGTATCGCCATACCTTGAAAAAGAAAGCACATCTTTATTCGCATCACCAACTATGGCATTACCAGCAAAGGCATCACCCGTAATTTCTGCATCAATTGAGTTTACTTCTTTTGCGCTTAAATAACTATATGCTGCCATGGCGTATATGCCATTAAACCAAGTTTTTTGAGCTTTAACAGAGGCATTCCATATTCTGCCCTTATCGGAATTGGTAAACACATAGGCATTGGTGGGTCCTCCGAAAATTTGTGATTTATCATCGTTTGAATACACCGCCCGGTTATCCACTCCATTTAAAGTCAGGGAAGGAGAGCTAAGACCCCAGTTTTGAACATGAGCTGCATGAATATCCTTGGTATAAGACACATCTGCCGTAAGTAATAATCCATCATTAAATAGTTTGTCAACACCAACATTGGTTCTCCAAACCTGCGGCCATCTGAAATCAGGATCTACTAACTGATAGAAGAAAAAGTCTACACCCTGTACCTGGTTACCAAGCCATACGAAAGGAAATCTTCCTGTAAACATTCCTGACCCCCCTCTGATTTGTAGAGTTTTGTCACTTTTTACATCCCAATTAAACCCAACCCTCGGGGAGATCAATACTTTATTTGTAGGTAATTTTTCCGAATCAAGAAATATAGGTTCATTGGTTGCCGGGTCAAAATATTGGATTGACGGAATATAAGTTCCCATCTCACCGCCTTTTCGCTCAATATTTTCTTTGATTTTCTCTGAAGTATCAAAATACAAGGGCTTGTCAAAACGAATACCATAAGTAAGCTTAAAATTTTCCTTTATATCCCATTGATCCTGAAGATAAAAGGATAATTGACCCACATTGGTTTCTGCAAGTGCCCATCCCCCCGGATTTCCCGTACCGGCGGCGTTAAACGCATTATTAGTAGCTATGGCATCATTAAAGGATTGCTGAAGTGCTCCTGAACTTGCGAAATTTGGAAAATCTGTTATCGTCGTGGTTGGAAAGAAAACTCCCTGAGCACCATATGCCCCTAAGTTAAATGAGTTGTCAAATTGAAATTTTTCAAAGGAAAAACCAATAGTAAATGTATGATCTCCCTGAAAATAGTTTAGGTTGTTTGTTATCTGAAAAACTTTTTGGTCCAGCGTATTATTAATGGAGAAAGGCTCATGACCGGCAATTATATAATTTGAGCTACCTGTATCATCCAGGATTACAATGCTTGGTGCAGGCGTAGAGAAAGGATTCCTAAAGTCATCAAAGTGTGTATATCCTACCTGCAGTTTGTTAGTAGTCTGATCTGTTAATTTGGTATTTAGTTCCAATTGAAAAGATTGAATTTTATTATTTATTTCATAACCGGCATTTTCAAACTGTAAAGTTTGCGTATTTGGTCCTCTAAAGGCAATAGCATCTCTATTAGCAGGTTTACCCTTTGATGCATCGAGGAAATTATAAATAATTGCCAATCGGTTTTTATCATTAATATTCCAATCAAGTTTTATTATCCCTTTTGTTGATTCCTGATTGAAATTAAATCCTTGATACCTCCCAGGATCATAGAAAATATCATTACCACGGTCATCCTGACCTATAACTACCTGGCGAAGCAAATTATCGACTAATTGAAAATCGGATTCCAAAACCCTGCTTTCATTTATTTCCCCTGTACCGGTATTCGGCACAAAGCCGTCTGTTCCAAGCGATGTTAACTCATCGCGCTCAAAATTCACAAAAAAGAATAATTTATTCTTTACAATAGGGCCACCAATACTAACGCCATATTGTTTTTGTTCCAAGCCAGTTTTAAATACTTTATCGCCATTAATTTTTCCTCCTGTTAGATCATCATTCCTGAAGAAACCATAGACCGTACCATATAATTCATTAGTGCCACTTTTAGTTACAGCATTAACAGATGCACCAGTAAATCCAGACTGGGTAACATCATAGGGCGCCGTTGTTACCTGAATCTGATCTATAGCATCCAGTGAAATAGGCTGCGCACTGGTTTGCCCGCCGGGTGTTGCAGCATCCAATCCAAATGGATTATTAAAGATGGCACCATCCAGGGAAAAATTGTTGTATTGGTCATTTCTACCACCAAAGGATGACCCGGAAGCACCTGAAGATGCAGTAGGATCAAGTCTGGTAAAATCAGAAGCAGATCTCGAAATAGTGGGTAATCTTGTTAATTCCCTATTCCCAATACTGGTTTCCTGACCTGTGCGATCACTTCCAAAAGTTCCACCCCTGTCAGAAGTTACGATAACTTCTTCCAGTGCCTGGCTTTTTTCTACCAATTGGAAATCTACATTAAATGTTTTACCTAATGATAAATAAACATCATTTTGGGTTTGTGTATTAAAACCAATGTAAGAAATTGTAATCTCGTAAGGTCCTCCTACTCTGAGGTTTAATAGATTAAATCGACCATCTTCATTACTCACTGTTCCATTCTTAGTTCCAGTAGGAGTATGAACAGCAACTATATTTGCCCCTAAAAGAGGAATTCCCTGATCATCAACCACGGATCCCCTGATGTTAGAGCTTGTAACCTGGGCATTAACATTAATTCCAATACAAATAAGAATAAGACTTAGAAGTGATGAGATTTTCATTGGTTTTGAGTTTAGTTGTTAGCGCTGTAGCAGATTAAAAATATAAAAAAAAAAAAGAGCTATGCGAACATAGCTCTTTTAAGTTATCAACTAATTTGGTTTATTTCTTTTCAGGCACAACTTCAAAAGGAAATTCTACAACTACATCTCTATGAAGTCTAATTTGAGCTTCATAAGGCCCAGCGCGTTTAATTGTACCACCTTTGATAATGATATATTTTTTATCAATTTCATGACCTTCTTTGGCTAAAGCATCCGCTACATCCATATTTGATATAGATCCAAATAACTTTTCCGCAGCTCCTACTTTTGCTGAAATTTTGATCTGCAGTTCTTTTAATGCATCCGCAGTTTTATTGGCGGCAGCTACTACCTCTTTTTCTTTATGGGCTTTTTGCCTTATGTTTTCGGCAAGCACCTTTTTGGCTGATGGAGTGGCCAGCATGGCTACTCCCTTGGGTATAAGGTAGTTTCTACCATAACCGTTCTTCACTTTCACTACGTCATCCTTAAAACCTAGGTTTTGGACGTCTTCTTTTAAAATAAGTTCCATGATCCGTTGTTTTTTACTTTAATAAATCTCCAACATAAGGCATAAGTGCCAAATGACGTGCTCTTTTAACGGCCTGGGCCACTTTTCGCTGATACTTTAATGAAGTTCCGGTTAATCTTCTGGGTAAAAGCTTCCCTTGTTCATTTACCAATTTCATCAGAAAATCAGGATCTTTATAATCTATATATTTGATTCCGGATTTTTTAAATCGGCAATATTTCTTCAGCTTATTAGTCTCAATATTAAGGGGGGTCAAATACCTGATTTCACCGTCCTTTTTACCTTTTGCTTGTTGTTCTATAGATGCCATATTACTTACGCTTTAGCTTTTAGTCTTGTTCTTCTTTTTTCCGCCCATTCAATGGCATGTTTATCCAATTTAACGGTCAGGAAACGCATAATACGTTCATCTCTTCTGAATTCCTGCTCATAGGGAGTAATTACTTCTCCGGGAGCTTTAAATTCAAATAAGTGATAAAAACCACTTTTTTTGTTCTGTATTGGATAGGCTAATTTCTTAAGCCCCCAATTTTCTTTAGCCACTATTTTGGCCTCATTTTTCTTTAAGAAATCCTCAAATTTCTTTACTGTTTCCTCTATCTGAGTATCTGATAGAACGGGATTTAAAATGAAAACAGTTTCGTAATTGTTCATATTATTTTATGTTTTTTAGGAGCGCAAAAGTAATAATAATTAGTTCTAATTACAAGAAATTGAAAAAATCTTCGTTATAGGTATCAAGAATCAAAGAAATTAAACTTAACCTATTAAACTTAAAATGTATAATCATTTACCATTTACACGTAAAAATTAACAATGTTTACAACTTTTATTGCAGTTAAACTTGTTTTTTCGGTACTTTGTCGATGATTTAACCCCACAAATCAACCCCTTTATGAAACTAAGAAGTATTGTTGTTGATGATTCGTCTATGCAACGTATGGCAGTTGCAAAATTAGTGAACAATCATCCTAACCTAGCACTAGTAGCTGATTATAGTAATGCTATTGAAGCGAAAAACGGTATCAAGAATAATGAAATCGATTTGATTTTTCTTGACGTAGAAATGCCCATTATCAGCGGTTTTGACTTATTGGAGTCCTTAGAGAATAGCCCTCAGGTGATTTTGATAACCGGTAAACCGGATTATGCTCTAAAAGCATTTGATTATGATGTAACCGATTATCTTCATAAACCTATTACAATGGCCCGTTTTGATGCCTCTGTAAAAAGAGCTGTAGCCAAATATGAGCAAATGAATAAGGTAAATGAAGATGAAGAACATATTTTTGTTAAGAGCAATCTTAAGAAAAGAAAGGTTATCCTTAATGATATTAAGTGGATAGAAGCCTTAGGTGATTATATAAAATTAGTTACAGATGAGGCTAATATTGTTATTCTTTCGACAATGAAGGCTTTTGAAAAACAATTACCTGAAGACAAATTCTTAAGAATTCATAAGTCTTATATTGTAAATCTTGAAAAGATTGAGAAATTTAACAGTAAGAATGTTGAAGTAAGCGGCAGGTCTATACCCTTAAGTAGAAACAAAAAAACAGAACTGGCGGAAGCATTAAGCAATGTTTAATTACATATAATCTACATTATAGATTATACGAACGCCTTTGAACTGAGAAACAGCATCAAAAGAATTTTGAATTCTTTTGATGTTTTTTTTTGTTTTTTGAAGAGGCACGCCTTTTGGGATCTTAATCAAAACATGTTTTAAGTATTGGTTGCGTATTCGGGCAACCGGCGGAAATTCCGGGCCTAATACGTCAATTTCACTGGCGTTACGGAGGGCTTTTGCAAACCAGGCAGAAGCTTCATTTAACTTGTTATACTCTTTATGCTTAAAGCTAATTCTTATGATCTTGTTGATCGGAGGATATTTATACTGCTCTCTTTCGTACAGTTGTTCCTGAAACATTCCTTGATAATCTCCTGTGGTAACCTGCTTAAGTATCTGATGATAAGGGTTGAAGGTTTGAATTATTACTTTACCTCTTTTTTTTGTCCGGCCAGCTCTGCCTGCTACCTGAGTAAGTAATTGATAGGTGCGTTCATGTGCCCTGAAATCGGGAAAATTCAAAAGCGCATCTGCATTCATAATCCCCACAAGATTGACATTTCTAAAATCAAGACCTTTGGTAAGCATTTGGGTACCTACCAATATATCCATTTCCTGATTTTCGAAGGCATGAATAATTTTGGCATATGCATGTTTACCCCTGGTAGAATCCAGATCCATACGACCCACTTTAGCCGATGGAAAAATCGTATTTAATTCCTGTTCTACCTGTTCTGTACCGAAGCCTTTAGTGTCTAATGTATTGCTTCCACAGGCCAGGCAGCTAGTTGGTATAGGGATATGATGTCCGCAATAATGGCATCTTAGTTGTTTTCTATGCATATGATATGTCAAACTCACATCACAATTGGGACACTGAGGAGAATGCCCGCAGGTAGTACATTCTAAAATTGGGGCATAACCCCGTCTGTTCTGAAACAAAATTACCTGCTCCCCCTGATTTAGTGTTTCAGTGATTTCCTCTAACAGGCGTTCAGAAAAATGCCCCTTCATTCGTTTTTTCCGATGTTGCTCCTTGATATCTACTAATTCCATATCAGGCATTAAAACATTTCCGAACCTTCTGTCTATTTGTGCATATCCGTATTTAGTTGTTTGGGCATTCTTATAGCTCTCTATGCTTGGGGTTGCAGAGCCCAGGAGAACATTACAATTAAACAGGCCTCCGAGTACAATTGCAGCATCTCTGGCATGATAACGTGGTGCAGGATCAAACTGTTTAAATGAGGTTTCATGTTCCTCATCTATAATTATCAGACCCAAATCTGCAAAAGGTAGAAATAATGCAGAACGAGCGCCAACAATTAGCTGTGCTTTTGATTTATTATCTAAAACATTCTTCCAAACTTCAACTTTTTCCTGCATATTGTATTTGGAATGAAAAACGGAAATAGCGGAACCAAAATATTTCTGTAATCTTGAAATGAGTTGTGTAGTAATCGCAATTTCCGGGACCAGATATAGCGCCTGTTTTCCTTCATTTATACACTCTGCAATTAGTTTTACATATACCTCCGTCTTTCCGGAAGAGGTTACCCCTTTTAGTAGCGTGACTTTTTTATGATCAAAGTTTTGCCTGATTGTATTTAATGCAGTAACCTGGTATTCATTTAATTCTTTAGGAAGCTCAAGCTCCTTGGTACTGTTCAATACTACACGATCAGTTTGGATAAAATATTCTTCAAGAACTTCTTTATTTATTAGTGCTCGTATTACAGCGCGGCTCGACTTGCTGTCAATTTCTAAGTCATCAAGCTTTATTGGTTTTTTTTTAGTCGCCTGAAGATGAAATAAGGAAAGAACGACCTGGCTTTGTTTGGGTGCTCTCGTAAGTGAATTCAATAATTTCTCCAGTTCGGCCTCTTTATTATACCGCTGCCCCAGCCGAACATAACGTACCATTTTTGGCTTGTACTGTTCATGAATTTCTTCCTTTAATACTATAGCTTTAATTTTAATAAGCCTGTTGAGAATAGGGAGGATATTCTTTTTTTCGACAATTTCCATAACATCATTAACACGAAGGATATTTTGGTATTTCAGGGCCTCGTAGACCAGGAATTCATCGTCTTTTAATTGATCTTCATCAATTATGACCTCTTTATTCAGTAAAATCAGTGTTTCACTTTCCAATAAAAGTGCACTTGGGATGGCACTTCTGAAGACTTCGCCAAGTGTGCACATGTAATAATCCGCTATCCACTGCCAATGTTTCAATTGAATTGATGTCACAATAGGTTGTTCATCCAGAATATCATGAATGGCTTTAGCCTCATATACCAATGGCGGTCTGTTATGAAGTTCAACAACGAGAGCGGTATAAAGTTTGGACTTCCCAAATGGCACGGCTACTCGCATTCCCAATTTCAATTTCGCTGCTTGGTATTCAGAAATGCGATATGTAAAATGCTTTTCCAAAGGAATTGGCAGTATGACATTTATAAAGATTTCCATTGGGTTATACTATTTATTGACCTTAAACCTCATTTCTGATGTTCTTTTCTGAGATAATTAAGAGACGCATTCAGTTCAAATCCGAGTAGTAGAATATTGGAATTCAGCCATATATATACCATAAGAATCAATAATCCCGCCAGGGCCCCATATAATTCGTTATATTTTGCAAAGTTGTCAATATAAATCCCAAACAAAAAGGATGTCAAAAGAAATAATAAGGTAGTCATTAGGGCACCATAAGAAAAGAACTTAGCCTGTTTCCCTTCCCTGGTACCGAAATAGTATAAGATAGCAGTAGTAAGATAGGAAAGCAGTATAAAAAACAAGTTTTTACCAACTTTTGCTCCCACAATATCATTTTCTGAAAGATCATACCCTCTGGTTTCGGCGGCCCATTCACTTAAATATTCCAAAATATAAAACTCAAAGTATACATAGCCCACCGCACCAAAGATCAATAAAACGGAAAGAAGAAATCCTACCATCATGGCATAGGCATACTGCTTAAAGAAATTCCTTGTGAGATTTATATGGTAAGAATCTTCAAAACCACCAAAAATAGCACTAACACCATTGGTCATTAAAAAAATTGACAAAATAAAAGCCGAAGAAAGCAATCCTCCACTCTGCTGATCTTTTATCTGATAGTAAATTACTTCAAAATATTCACCTGTAGCGGATGGTAAAAAAGACTCTAGAAAATCAAGAAATTGGCTATCAAAATTTTCATTCCCTACACTCACATATGGAATGATAAAAGGGATTAATGTAAACAAGAAAATAAGTAAAGGAAAAAGAGCCATAAAAAGGCTGAATGCAATAGAACTAGCCCGGGTTGAAAGCGCGCCCTGAACTATACCTATAATGTACATTTCAACAAGATCATAGAGAGAGAGCCCTTCAAAAGCCGGGAGCTTAATTTTTTTAAGTAGTCTGACTACCCAATTGACTATAGGAATCTTATCCAGTTTTCGTTCTATTTCCTCGGACATCTAAATTGCTTTAAGACTTAGGTCTTTGTTATATACTGAATGTGTTAAAGCACCTGAAGAAATATAATCTACACCGCAATCTGCATAATTCCTAATCGTATTCTCATTTATTCCGCCGGATGATTCGGTTAAACAACGATTCCCAATGAGCGCCACTGCTTTTCTTGTATCCTCATAGCTGAAATTATCCAGAAGAATCCTAAAAACACCTTGAGATTTCAGAATTTCCTCCACTTCCATTAGATTTCTCGCTTCAACAATAATTTTTAATTCTTTATTCGATTCCTTCAAATAGAGTTTTGTTTTTTTTATTGCCTGGGTAATACCACCCGCAAAGTCTATATGGTTGTCTTTCAGCATAATCATATCATACAAAGCAAACCTATGATTCTCCCCTCCTCCAATGGTAACGGCCCATTTTTCAAGAGCCCTTATACCAGGAGTTGTTTTTCGGGTGTCCAGGATTTTTGTTTTAGTCCCTTCCAGAAGCGAAACAAAATAATTAGTTTTAGTAGCTATTGCGCTCATGCGTTGCATGGCATTTAAGACAAGTCTTTCGGCTTTTAAAATAGATTGAGATCTTCCTTCTACATAAAATGCTACCTCCCCAAAATGCACCTTTTGACCATCATTTAAGAGAATTTCCATTTTTAAATCCTTATCAACATAATCAAAAGTCTGTCGCGCAAATTCAACGCCCGCTAATATGCATTCATCTTTTACTAACAGCTTTGCCTTACCCATTGCATTCGGGGGAATACAAGCAAGTGAACTGTGATCTCCATCACCTACATCTTCCCTAATGGCATTTTCTATTATTAAAGATATCTCCTTTTGGAATTGTTCTTCTGATATCATTTTTGCAACTTGTAGGGTACTAAATTAGTAAAAACATATGCCAATAAAGAAATTCAATTTCCTTTAAATTATAACTTAGATATATGAGGATAAAACTTCTTACCATAGGAAAAACAGATAATGGAGAGTTACAGAAGCTGATAGATGTTTATCTGAAGAGATTGAAACACTACGTAAAATTCGAATTGGCAGTTTTACCAGATATTAAAAATACCAAAAACCTATCTGCTTCTGATCAAATGGAGAAGGAAGCTGAGTTAATCTTAAAAAATATTAACAGCACGGATACAGTTTTTTTATTAGATGAAAATGGTAAGGAATACACTTCTATAGGATTTGCCAATCAATTGCAAAAGCAAATGAATTCTGGTATTAAAGAATGGGTTTTGGTTATAGGGGGTCCCTACGGCTTTAGTGATTCCATTAAACAAAAAGCAAATGGACAAATTAGTCTCTCAAAAATGACTTTCTCACATCAAATGGTCCGCTTATTTATTGTTGAACAAATTTACAGGGCATTTACTATTCTCAGAAATGAGCCTTATCATCACAAGTGATGGTGCGCTTATGATTAATCAACAACATATCAAAAAGCAGTTTAATATAAAACTCTAAACTTAATAGTGTTTTCTACTTTTTTGAGCGCTTTAATTACCTCTTTATTATAATCCCTGTCCAGATCAGTGATCACATAACCTACATCACTATCCGTAGAAAGGTATTGTCCGGAAATATTCATCTCATAAGTAGCGAGGACCTCATTAATTTTAGCCATAATTCCAGGAACATTTCTATGAATGTGCAAGAACCTATGTGCCTTATTCTGTTTAGGCAATCGAATATTTGGAAAATTAACCGCATCCACCGTATTCCCTGAATTGACATAATACATAATCTTGTTGGGTACGAAATCAGCAATATCCCGTTGTGCTTCCTCAGTACTACCCCCAATATGTGGAGTTAGAATAACGTTGGGGATTCCCTGCAATTCTGAGACAAAGGGTCCATTAGACTTGGGTTCATCAGGAAAAACGTCTATTGCTGCACCGCGTAGTTTGCCACTTTTAAGAGCTTTTACCAGGGCTGGTATATCCACTACAAAACCTCTGGAAAGATTTAAAAGCATTGCTCCTTCACGCATTTGGTTAATTTCGCGCTCACCTATAAAGTTAACATTGGCTTTATTGTCATCCAGATGTAAGGAAACCGCGTCGGAAACATTTAATAAATCTTCAAGAGTTTCGCATTTTACTGCGTTCCCCATTGCTAATCTGTCTTCAATATCATAGTAATAAACGCGCATTCCAATTGCCTCTGCAAGCACTGACAATTGTTTGCCTATATTTCCATAACCGACAATTCCCAGGTTTTTTCCCCGAATTTCTTTAGAATTTACAGCTGTTTTATTCCATACGCCATTGTGTATTTCGGTACTTCTTGGAAAAACATTTCGAAATAACATAATGATTTGCCCGATAGCCAATTCAACAACAGACCTGGTATTGCTATATGGCGCGTTAAACACCACTACGCCTTTCTTTTTACAATAATCCAAATCTATCTGGGTCGTCCCAATACAAAAGGCTCCTACCACCAGTAATTTATTTGCAGCATCTAAAACCTTTGGAGTAAGTTTTGTTTTGGAACGGATTCCCAGGACGTGCACTCCCTTTATCTTTTCAATAAGTTCATCTTCCGATAAACTTTGTTCTACGAGCTCCACTGAGAAACCATCTTCCGAAAGATTATCAAAAGCAGCCGGATGCACATTTTCCAGCAAAAGTATCTTTATTCTGTTTTTTGGATAAGAAAGGCTTCTTGGCAGGTCGTTAATAAATAAAAACTCATCCAGATTTGGCGCAACATGGTCTGCATTATCAGCCGCTTTATCCCGATGAACGTTTTCAGTATAGGCGAAAAATTTGTGAGCAATGCCTGCTTCCCGCATAACATAATCACTATACCCATCCCCTATCACCTGTACTTCACCTTCAAGATCGAGCTGCTTTAAACATTCAATTTTACCATTATGCGTAGCCAGGACATTCTTTTCGTCAAAACCTATAATGTTTCCTTCCTCGTCAAATTTAAATGTATTGGCATAAACCCTTTCCGATGGAATATTATACTCCTTTACAATAGGATCTATAAATTCTTTAAACCCGCATGAAATCACATAAATATCGTCAGAGTACTTTTCAAAAAACTCCTTGTTGGCAGCAATTGATTTTGAGATCTTTTGTCGCAACTCATCAACAAGGGGATTTAAGTGATTCTTATGTGCTTTGAGGAGTTTAATTCTTCTTTCCAGGGATTCGGTAAAAGAAATATCACCGTCAATTCCAAGATTGGTAATTTCCTGTATTTCATGAATGACATCTTCTCTGTTAGACTTGCCCTGCAAAGTCATTTCGGCCAGTACATCCAAGGCTTCTACTCTGGTTAAGGTACTATCAAAATCAAAAACATACTTACGTCCCACTTCCGTCATCCTTTATAAAAGTTAGGCGGTAAAATTATAAATTAATTTGATGCTTTATGAAATCATGATGTAAAAATGGAGATAATTCATTTATCTATGAATTCCATTGCTGATTTTAAGTCTTAAAGCCCTTATGAATCAGATATCCAAATTATCAATTTTACGTACTACTCCTATTAGCACCCTAAAGCAAGGTAAGTACCTAAATAAGTTGAGAATGCCCTTGGGACCAACAGAGAATAATTGAATGGCAATCGTCCGGATTACGGTAAATGACCCGTTAATTCTTTGATATAATTTATTTCTTCTTTAGAATATGGAGTGCCGTCCTGTCGCAGGATATCATGATGCCAGATTTTTGGTTCAGAAGTAAATGTAGAATCCCAACTTTTCCAGGGGTAAATAGTGTTTGTTTTGCCTGAAACAAACCCCCAATTAATAGCTGCAATTTTATCTTTTTTTAGAATTGGCAGGACTTTTTGGAAGGTATTCCCAGCGCCTCTCGCTAGATACTCGGTACAAAATAAGGGTCTATTGTATTTTTGTAGTTCGGTTATTTTCTTCTTTACATTCTCTATTTCCCCGTCATACGCATGGAATGAAATAACATCGGAATTATTAAGCATATATCTATCCAAAGCTGGTAAACTATCCGGAGTACCCCAATGGGCAATATTTCCTTTCCAAATACCAGTAGTCAAAGGCTGACTGGGGTTTATTTCTCTTGCCCATCCCATTACTTTTTTCAAAAGTATGAGTGAAAACTCATGTTTATTATTTACTTCTAGCTCACGTCTTCCCGGCTGACCAGCAATATTATCCGGTTCATTATATACATCCCAAACCAGGACTCTTTCATCATTGGCAAAATGCCCCACTACTCCTTTAATGTACATCTCTAATTCATCATGACGGGTGGTATCTCCCAGAATTTCAGCACCTGGCGACTGCACCCATCCTGAGTTGTGTACATGTGGAACAGGTTCTGGTTGAACGCCTGGTTTAGGAATTGGGTGCCATACATCATCCAGCAAAACAAACATAGTCTTTATCTTATGTTTTTGCGCCAATCCTAAATAGATATCCAGCCGATTTAAAAAACCGATAGAATCTTGGCTCCAAAGTAAGTTATGAAGATATACACGGTGCAAATTCATTCCAAGATCTGCAGACCATTTTAATTCCCTGTCGATTGTTTCAGGATCAAAGGTATCTTCCTGCCAGAACTCAAGTTGATTTATGCATGAACTAGGATTAAAATTAGCTCCCAGATACCAGGGTTGCTTATCATACCACTCCCAGGCCTTCTCAGAAGACCATCGTTGGCCTTTATTCACGACGACTTGCTTACCCGACTTTTTTGAATTTTGCTCCCCGCATGCAAGCGCGAGAAAAAAAAGTATACAAAACCCTAAATATTTCATAAACCGTTTATTTTAGTAATTGTAAATAATACCTGTAAGAATAGCTATTCCAAAACTCAATAAGGTCCCTATCAAAATATATTCCGTTAATTTTCTGTTGTTACTTTCTTTCAAATCGTTAAATCGAAATACAGATTTGGCAGTAATAAGCAGCCCAATCGCTTCCCATCTACCCATAATAATGAAAATA
>Ga0316191_10001120_pt1 | contig 18415 bp, 19 predicted proteins | sample Eddworburr2cm_MG_FD_204928 | JGI IMG/M metagenome (GOLD analysis project Ga0316191, IMG submission 204928) | Coastal sediment microbial communities from Maine, United States - Eddy worm burrow 2 cm | ecosystem: Environmental > Aquatic > Marine > Coastal > Sediment | place: USA: Maine...
TGAGTTTTAAAGAATTTTTACAAGAAGATAATAGCACAGAATTTGTTGATGGTGCAACACTAGCGAATAGTTTGACCAAGACTCTTGGCCGTAAGCTTGTTCAGAATGGTTGGCATCTCGGCTCTAGGGGTTCTGGTATTGTAGCGATGATCGATGATAAGGGAGCTGCTTCAGAACAACAAGTTAAAGATATCATTACTAAGTTCTTGAAAAATATTGGTTCAAAAGAGAAGTTGGCTCCAGGCAAATTGACTGGTAGCATGAGTGTTAAATACAGGGGCGGCCTGATTTCAGTTGTAGATACTGGAAAGGGCATGAAAATTACTGTAAGCTAAACAGGTTCCCATTTACTGGGCTTTGAAGACTTGAAAAAGCAAGGGAGTTACTTCGGTAGCTCCCTTTTAGTTTCTGGGTATTTGGGAAGAATAAATAACTGTATCTTATATAAAAGGATGATTATTTTGTTCGAAGAATATCTACAAGAAATTATTGATACCTCTGATAAGCTGTACTACAACTATCTAGGAATAAATCGGAAAGAGTTCCCGAAATGGGAAGGCTGGAAGATAATCAATAGCTATAAAGAAGAGGGCATCGATATCAAGGAGATTTCAGACCCTAGATTAGATACGCTTGTTCGGAACTATTACTACCTGAAATACATCAAAGAGAAGTACTGTTAGTTCCCTACAAGAACCTTCACATTAAAACGAGCAATTTCGCCGTTATAGTTAATCGTGCCGTTGGTAATCTCCACAGCACAAACATAGGTTGTTCCACCAGTTAGTAAAGCACTATCGGCTGGAAGAATCTGGAACACAAATTTAGTTCCTACAGTATAAGAATCACCTTCTCCAATTCCAGAGTTCAAAGCAAGAGGATTGTCAACTACAGGTGTTGCACCATGTGCTGGAGCAATCACATATCTGCCTGTCCAATTTCCGTCATCAAGCTGTCTACCGTCGGGAAGACCGATAAACCAAATGGCGCTGGAATCACCCTGTACCAATTCAATATTTTCAATTAAACTTTCATATGCCATTTTGAATCCTTATGCGCACATACTTGCTGTAAATCTCAAGTCGTGGCTCTCCATGTTAAAAATCGTATTAGTGGTATTTATACCGAATGTTATAGCTGACGCAGCCAATTCAAAAGTAATAGCCTTTGTCTGCAAAGAAAAACTAATATCATTCGCTTCTATATTAAAGATAAGCTCAAATTGAGATTTAGACCAATCAATATCAGCATAATAATTACCATCAGATTGGCTTTGCCCATAACCACCGGTTACAATCATATTTGACATTATGCAGCCACCGTACGTTTAAAGACACTAAGCATAGTTGGATTGCCGTTCTTATCGAACAGATCAAAGATAGCAATAACTGCACCAGCTTTATCTTTAATAGTCATTTGGTTATTAGCAATTTCAAGTCCACCGAACTGAACATTAATCATTTCATCTCTCATTTGTGCTAGTGTTGGGTGACCATTAACAATAGCTTCAACTACAGAGATATCTGAAGTTTTTGCAAGAACTGTACTTCCCTCAATATCGAGAAGAGTAGGAAGAGTATTAACAGTTCCCTTCATATTAGTTACATCTGTCTGCATTGAAGAAACAATCTGATTAACATCTATTAGTGTAGCTTGTTGTGTTGGGGTTAGTCCTTGCCAAGCAGCCTTATTAACATAGTTATCAAGCCAAACATGTAGCTCGTTCTGTGTATTCTTATCCTTGAATTCAGCAGGGTCAAAAGCCGCACGAACTTCAGCAGGAGTCACATCATTAAGAGCCGCGATAGCATTAATAACTGGAGAAAGGTCAACATCGGTTGCTTTCCAATCAGCTTTATTGAGATACGAATCTAACCATTGATGTAGTTCAGCTTCTGTATTCTTATCACTTGAAGACCAATCAGACTTATTGAGATACGAATCTAACCATTGATGTAGTTCAACTTCTGAAGCTGTACTTTGCCACAAATCTTTATTGACATAGGTATCCAAGAAGTCATGGAAATCCACTTCTGAAGTTTGCCAATCAGCTTTATTCAGGTATGAATCTAACCATTGATGTAGTTCAACTTCCGTCATACCACCACCGACTATTCCACCAGTGATTATTCCAAGTTCGTTTGCTAATTCTACTCGTACTTGAGCAGCAATATCTGCTGCGGTAGGTGTCTGGGTCTGGTCAACAATATTTGATACTGACTGTGTGATTGTTACTTTATAAGAACTACCAGTAGCTTCAATGAATGGGTCAGAACCATCACGAGAATACAAGTTGCCAAAAATACTTAACTTGTAATTTCCAGCCCAAGGCTTAATCTTCCAACCATTTTCTAAGAAGTAAGTACCACCAATTGACCCAGTAGGAGTTAAGTCACCACCAATTGAGCTCATAGCTTGTGAATACTGAGAATTATCTCGGTATTTTACCCACTCTTTCCAGTTTGAATAAACATCAACACGAATATCAATGTCTGTTTCATTTTGGTTAATAAGGATAATTCTATTAACACCATCAAAAATTACCTTTTGTGGATAGGTTTCCCAGAACTCCCAGAAGCCAAAGTTAAGGGCTAACATTTACGAAAGCTCTTTCCATGTGATAGAAGCAAACGCAGAAGTTGTGGTTGTTGCGTTAATTCCTTTCGCTTTCAGCGTTAGATGATTCTGAGTTACTCCGTCTGCGTTAAGTCTTCCGTAGATACTGTTGTATCCTAGAATTTCTGTTAGATCGATCTCTTCTACTTGACCAGCACCAACAAGGAATGAGAAGATTTTAGCTCCACCAGTTAGTGCGGTTGCGTCTCTATCAACAGTAAATGCTGAACCAAGATTCGCTACGTTCCAAGTTGCTCCAGTAAGAACGGGAGAAATAGTAATGTCACATCGAACTGGTCCTGCGTCGCCAGCAATAACACTAACGTTCGAAGGAATAGCTGCTACGGCATTATGTTTGCCGCCATGTAGCAAGTTCGCCTGAATACTCAAAAGTGGAACATATGCAGTTTCGTCTACTGCAATAGGAACATCGCTATGCGCGCCGAATACGATAGCCTTTGGTTTAAAATCTCCTTCAGTTTTAACTGTAGCACAAATATGTTTCATCTCAGAGCTAGATGCAGAAATGGCAGTGTTCTCAATTTCGAAACGAATCGGAAGAGTACCAGAACGCATGTACGCACGAGGATTTGAATTTGCGTTATTGAGCGAGTGTAGTGTCAAACGTGTACCGTCTGGATTGAAGATACCAAAACGAACGCGTCCAGCTCCAAGCCACTGCAAGTCAATCCAGAAAATATTAACGGACATAAGATTGAGGTTAAGTTCACTATTACCATTACCATCAACAGTATCAACATTGAACGAAGTTTGTGGAATTACAGTCTCAACGACTGATCCGCTCGTAGATGAACGAAGAACCACATTAAATGATGTACCGTCAAGCTCGAAGAATACGCCGTCATTTACATCAAAGTATCCCCAGCGACGACGAACACCAGCTTTACCTGTGTCTCCCATCGATGCAGTCATCAGAACCGTCTGCGAAACTCCTGGCTGATAGATGTGATATTTGTGAGATGTCTTATGACACTTATCACCAGAGGTTGTGCCGACTGATAGAATACTTGCTGATTCGTCTGGTGCATATGTCGCAGCGCCAGCTCCGAATGTGTCTATCCAGAACTCTCTATCTTCGGGATCAAACAGCTGTGTATAATTACCAAGTGTGTGCTGTTGAGAAACTTGAGTCTTACCAAACGAGTCGAACTGTGTTTCACCTTCCGTGAATGTTACGGCAGCAGCACCTTTATGATTAACGTGAAGTCTATGTTCAGGATGGTCTGGATCAGTTAATGAAATGCCCTGCATATGAACTTCAACCGAATCAGTCGTACCAACTTGAGCAACAATAGTTGCACCAACTTTTAGATTCTCGCCAGCAGCATATACGCCTGTCACTTGTTCAATATAAATTTCTTGTTTTGACTCGCGCTCAATACCAGTAACCAAACCAGTTGTAGTAGACGTTTCACCAACGACAGTGTCACCCACTTTAATGGGTGTAGTTTCATTAACAAACTCAACAATCGTCAGTGCGCGAGTTGCAATTTTCTTACCTGCTCCATCTGGTGGAATTCCGATGTTATTATGTGACATTTATAAACTCTCCAAAGTAATTATTTAACTATATTTATACAGCATCCAAATATAGTGGGTCATCAATCTGATTAATAGGAATTGTACTATCGGAGCTTGATAGTGTTGTCAGAATTTCTTGGTATCTGTACAAGTCGTGCATGATAACAATACGAATAGGTATATCTGCAGTATAAGTATATCTGTAATTCACACTAGTTCCAGTGTTAGTGAATTTAGTGATAAGCGACCCGTCGTTCTGATTGAATATGGTAACAATAGACCCGTTTTGTAATCCCAGTAGGACAAGACCAAGGTTCAATGGTGGAAGCTGGGTAACTCCTGTACTGTCAATTAATTCAAAACCTTCTTCATTCTCAATAAGATAGTTCTTTAGCCAGATGCCTTGTGTTAGATACCATTTACCACCAACGAATGTCCCAAAAGGTGATTTCTTATTAACCTCATAGCTTACAGGGTCAACGGAAAGGAATCTTTCACCAGCAATTCCATCAAGAAGAGTTCCAGAGCCTCTACGAGTTAGATACTTAGTGTACTCAAAAACTTCCTGCAACGGTCTATTGTTACAATTAATTTCTAAATCATAACTACGAAGACCTGCACCATTTAGAAGGTCGCGCTGGATAGGAGCGAAAGTAAAGGTAACGTCATTAATAGCACCAATTGTTCCAATATCTGTGTTATTAGAGAAGTCATTCGATGTTGACAAAGCAACGGTATTAATAGACCTATTTGAAGCATCTAAATCAAAGTGGTCATACTGGTCACCATACTCTCGAATGAACAGGGTCATGGTTCCCGATGAAATCAGAACATTAGATTCTTTTACTTTAACAAGAATATCAATGTGGTCTGTACCCCACCATGGAGTAACTTCTGTACCATCAGACCTGTAAATGTAAATATTTGAACCAGGTTGGATAGAACCAATTGTCTGGATATTTACGTAAGTATCACCATTTGTTGTATCCAACATCGCACCAGTTTTAAGAAACTGATAAGAAACCTCATCAGCCATTTTCCAGCCATTAGTCCATGAGTAAATTGTTGGTGTATTAGCACGAATCGGAAAAGTTTCAGGTATTAAATCCCAGTCATCAAAAACTGAACAAATATATGAATACAGCTCATTTACTGTGTAGACAGTAGAGCCTGAGGTATGCTGAATTGTCTTGTTTGATGGATTTATGGTCCAATCTGCAGCAATTGCCATTGCTTACCTCACTTATTTGCTTGATGTTCCTGCATTTCCTGTAGATTAATAAGACCGTTATATTCGGTGATTTCTTTCTGTTTTGTTCTTACTTGTTCTTTATAGTAATCAATTTGAGCTTGCTGGGTTCTAATCAGCTCATCAATTTGAGCTTCATCAGTGTATCCACCAAGGTTCTCTTCCTTTTTAGCAGCAGCCAAAACGGCTTTTTGGATTTGAGAATCTTCCATGATTGATTCGAAAGCTGTAATTTCCACTTCAAATCTTTTAATTGAGTCTCTCATAGCGTCCAAGTTATATGTCAAGTTCATTATTTATCCTTTCTAAACAAAATAGGGAGTGAGTTTCCTCACTCCCATTTATTTATAACCGTCAAGTATTATATTTAGTTAACGATTGCGTCCTCAGTACGAATTGTCGCGATTGAGTATCCTGATGAACCGAATGTACCCGGAGCTTCAAATGGCAGAATTGAGTCGCCTGCGCCGTTGTAACGACGAACACGAGTCAAGATCGGACGAGATGCTGAGTAAATCACGGTTACTGTTTCAGTAATACCAGTTGCGGTAACGTCGATGTATGGAACATAAGCTGTATCACCAACACCATAAGAAGCAGCAAGAGTGCCTGTAAGTGTGAATGTTGAGCCAGTCCATGATGTATAAGCAGCACGTTCTTCAGCACCAGTTGTTGATTCTACAATACGTAGGAAACCAGTAGTTGGTGTATCAGAAGGAATTGCTTCGTTAATCACGAATGTTCCGTTACCAGATGTGTTACCAGCAGTAGATGTAAATACTGCCTTATCAATAACACCGCCGCTTGTACGGAAAATCGCCACTGTATCACCAGAAACCAAGTTAGAAACTGTAAGGTTCTGGAAGTTCGGTGGAGTTTGACCGACGTTGTTGGCATCTTTCAACTGATAGTTCTGAATATCATTTGAATCCATGTTCTGAACCCAGATACCACGCGCACCGAAGAATGTACCACCCGCGAAGGTTCCGAATGGTGCCTGTTTAACAGGAACGTATCCGAAGTGAGCTTCTGAGTACACACGACCTTCAACTGTATCCTGTGGGCCGTAAAGCTGTAGGTAGTCAAGGGTTGGAGCAGTTGTTGTTGAAGTGTAAGCACTGATACGAGCACGTACGAAGTAACCAAGAACACCGTCTACAGTAGTTGTAGCCCAGTCTGTTGGCATGTTGTACGTGATGTAATGCTTACCAGTGATACCACGGAAGTGAAGTGCTTCAGCATCGCCAGCAACACCATCAACTCCGATACCAGGAAGTGCAGTCCAAGTAGCACCGCTCCAGTATTCCCAAGTGTGAGTCCAAACACCAACACCTTGAGTGCGCTGTTGAATTTTAACTTTAGTGAATGGGTCAACACCAGAGATGTAAACAATATCACCAACTTCAGCACCATCTACTGCGTCGAATACATCAACGTCACCAGTAGAAACAAGGTTATTCGCAGCAGTTAGGTCATCAGTATATGTTGCACCAACAGCATCAAACAACTTGTATGTTGTAAGAGCATCATCGGTTGTACGATATAGACCGTAGGTAGAACCTTCACCAGTAACGAACTTCAAGTACGCGTACATTTCAGAAAGCGGACGACCAGCACAGTCGATAACAACTTTATAAGATGCAGCGGCTTGCTGTGTGAACGCTTGGTTGATTGAAGATGAAGTATATCCAGTACCATTTGCAACTGCAGCACCAGCAATATCGCCAGTGATTGCTTCGTTGTCCTGGAAGAATGTTGAAGAACGGTTACCAAGAACAAGAACACCAGTAGCTGTTGTTCCGCTTATTTGCATAACAACACCAGTCGCACCAGAAGTACCACCAGTTACAATTTCACCAATTGCGAAATCTACAGTACCGGCGTCGTATGAAAGCTGTTGGTTAGCGAACCAAACCTGTACGTCACTGAAACCAGAAACGATTGTTGTAGATGCGGCTGCAGCAGAAGTTACAGAACCAGTACCAGAATCGGTAATTGTTTCAGCAACATCACCAAGAGCGAATACTGCGTAATCTGTAGTTGCAGGAGTGTCCTGTACACGAGAAATTACTTTACCAGTTGTTCCGTCATCCTGGATACCTGTAACGAGACGAGTAGCACCAGTAGTACCACCAGTAATTACAAGACCAGTTGTAAGAGCAACTGCTTCAGCAGCGTATTCAAAGTAAGTATCACCAAGAGTACCATTTACTGTAGCAAGACCCGCACCACCAACAGTACCAGCAAGGGTATCGTTGTCAGCAAGGTCACCAACAATCACATTACCAAGTTCAAGAAGAGCAGTACCAGTCCAGTCAGTAACACCAACAACTTCAGCACGGAAGGTGCCGCCGTTATCAATAAGTTCACCAACTACAGGAATTGTAGCGACTGCATCAACCAACAGATAATGAGAACCGGTTGAGTTATCAAGGTCGGTAGATGTCGCAAGAGGTACCGCGTTTCTACCACCCGCAGTAAGGTTAATTGTGAATTGGTCATATAGGTCGCCGTACTGTCGTCCGTAAACCGTAACTTCTGCGTCGTTCTTAAGAACATCAGCATCTTTTACTTTAAGAAGTACGTCGATATGACCTACGTTCCACCAGTTAGCACTGTCAGCACGAGTGTTGTCGAATACATATCCGTCAACAACTTCGTTTGAACCGCGCTTAACATACATAAGAGCGTATGGGTCAGAAGCGATTGTACCCAGTGTATAGATGTTAGCCCAAAGTGTTTCACCAGTTGGGGCAGCTTTGTAAGCATCACCAGCACCAGTACCAGTGGTGATTGTGTATGCTTCAGCAGGGTCGTCGAATAGGTCAGTTCCAGGAACGTCTGGACGGACATACCATTCATAGTTTCCTGATTCGTTTGTAGAGTAAGAAAGCAGAGTTCCTGTATCTCCAGTTGTTCCACCAACTACGGTTTTACCGATGTCAGAAGGAATAGGCGAAGTGTACCCAGTAGCTGAAACGTGAAGGTGGCGAATAGCACCACTTCCCCATCCAGAGGTCTGAATAGCACCACCGTATAGATATTTAATTGAGTCGTCATCCATAAACCAACCGTTAGTTAGCGTGTACTCAGTAGGTGTCTGAGCAGTAATCGGCACGGTGTCGTCCATTTGAGTTAAATCGTCAAATGTAGACATTAGCCAAGAATACAGTTCGTTTACAGTGTATAGATTAGTGTTAGCAGAGTGATAGATGCGTTTGTTCACATAATCAATGCTAAAATCTGATGCAATAGGCATTTTGTATTTCTCCTTGTTTTAAAATTTTCACATATCCTTCACGTGTAAATTTATTGTTATTTATATACTTAGGAAATACTTATAAACCGTAATTAGGGTCTGCCTGCCATACCGCAGTTACCGTCAATCCGTTAGACGTAATAGTACCGTTTGTATTGAACGGTTTAAAACCCGCTTGTCGAGCTCTAATCACAACGGGCTGATTAGATGAGAAGTTGTAGACTTGTGTAGCTGTTCCGGTAGCATCAGAAAATTCATTCATCAACTGAGTTCCTACAGTTTCTGGACCACCTGCAGCAGCATAGATAGCACAAGTAGTACCAGTATCAACTCCGTTACCAACAGAAACTCCATTGATTTCAAGAGTCACAGCATTTACGATTGAAACAGTTGCACCAGCTGATGTTACAGTTGGAGCAGCAGTACCACCATTCAAGATATTGATAGTCACTGTTCCAGTTGTTGCAGCAACGTAAATATCTGTTGTGTTTCCGCTGAATGTGATGTTATCAAAATTGTAAGATGTGGCAGTTGTGTTCGAAAGTTTCAGAGCATAAGACGCACCGCAGTTCTTGAATGTTGAGTTACTAATTAAAGCCATCTCAGCAGCAGTAGCAACATCCATAGCACCGACAGTACCAGTAACGGTTGTGCCGTTTACTGTTACACCATCCATAGTAGCACTACCACCAGTGATTAGACCACAGTTATTCCATTGAGTACCTGTAAGTGTTGCTCCTGACTGAAAAATAAATGTTCCCATATCCGAGAATGAGCAACCGTCAAGATTCACAGTAGCATTAGCAATCATCTCAAAGTTGCCTTTAGAAGTGATTGTTGTATCACCAGATGGAACTGTTGTTGGGCCTAGGAATGAAACACCAGTCAAGTCTACTCGACTCGCAGCATTATTAACTTCAATTCTGTTAAAATCAGCGAAGGTTCTTGGAGTGTTATCAATACGAATAACCGCGTTTGAATCTCGGAAGTCACAAGCAGTTGCAGTTACACCAAAACTCAGAACTCCCTTTTGAAGATAAACACCACCTTGCTCAGAGAATAATCCCCAACGATTCGCAATCGCATCATTCTGAGCAGCAAGACCAGTGAATGTTGCGTATCCATTAGCCAAATCACCATTTGTAATTTGAGCAATTCCGCGACCGTAACGAATAATGTCGCACGCGTGCATGTTACCTTTTGATACTTGCGCTGTAAGGCTAGGAGACGAAGCAATAATTCTATAGTTCGCTGCAACAGCTGTACCATCATTTCTCGCTGATTCGGTAGCGTCTTGTGCGCGAGTCGGGTCAATAGCAACATTCAACCAACCACCATAAGGGTTACGATTGAAGTCTGAGCCGTTTGATTTCCAATATTTGACGTTTCCTGAGGTTGAACCAATACCAACCATCAATCCGCCATTACCGAAAGTGTCAATCGCGTTACCAGCTAGTAGAACCTGCCAGATGAAGATGCAATCGTTTGTTGTCCATGTAAGGTTGCCACCGTTGTCATATTGAAGACCTGCAGCTGTACCAGTTTTTGTACCAAGCGATTGCGAGACACAAGCAGTGTTCTGAATGAAGTAATCCTGCTCTTGTGAAGGAGCACCACCAGAGGTGTGACCAGATAATTCAGCCCAACCTGTTGTTGCATCAGCAGCATTTACGAGTGCTAAGTCGGTTGCATAACTAGCAGCGGCCATAACGGTCTCCTAGAATAGTATTGAATTGCTGGAAAACTTCATCTTTGGTTCTTCCGGCAGCAGGATAAATCGTTGGCTTCGGTTGAGTCATACCGATAACACTACATCCTTGGTTTATAAATTGTTGAACTTGAGCCATACCAATTTCGTTTGGCTCTCCTGTTCCGATAAACAAATCATCAGCTACCATCTCGAAAATGACTCCGCAATTATCGGGTCTCAAATCTTCGTGGCATTTTGGTTGCTGTGAGTACGAGCAGAAAAACAACGAGCAAGAAGCTGGTCGGTTGTCATAATCTGAACAACCAGAACCATCAACGCACTTTGTGCATTTTTCTCCGGCCGCTTTCTTCAATTCCACTACAGGAAGCAAAGTACAGCACAGGGTGCAAGAGCCGCATTCCATTAGTAAGTCAGAATCTCGTCAGCACGTGCTTGGGTAATAAGTCCCTTGTACACAAGATAGCCAATTCCTGCTTGTGTGTCTGCAGAATCCAAATGTATAGTGTCTGCAAGCATCATAAGAGTCCAGAAATCATCAACAATCGGGTCAGTTGCGGTTTCCGCTTTAACACCAATTCTTTCGGCAGATGTGAATAATTGAAGGAACTCTAATTTAGAGCGTTTAGAGCCTTTTGGAACGAAGTCTTGAGCAATACCAGACCAATTGTAAGAAGCAGTGATTTCAGCGAGTGTTAGAGCTGTTTCGCCATAAGCCATTCCAGCCCATTTTGCTGGGTCGATGACTGTCTCAGATGTTTCAAGCAATTCTCTTGTAGTGTTGTCGTAAACGTAATAAGTCATCGGTACCTCTTTTGTTTACTATATTTATACTTATTGGAATCCGTCGTAATATTCTAGAGCTTCTTCCATTGTTAAAAAATATTTTTGTTCTTTTTCTTCTTTGAAATCTTCATCTGTTCCGTCCTCAAAAGAACCAAGAATTAGCAACTCACCAAAGTCATGCTTGTCAGCATCTGCTAAGTCATCGCTGTTGTAAAGATTATTTACAAGCACTTTCATATCTTCAAAGTTCTTGCTGTTACAGAAAGGAGCAAACACGATAGCTAGAGACATAACCATATCATCATGTGCTCCCTCATCTGCTTGGAATCTCTGATTCACCATAATAAATTGCAAGAATTCGTTGATTGTGCTCTTGTCATTTATCTCCAATTTATCATTTTCTATAAATAACTTCATTGTTTGTAGAATCTGTCGTCTGGATTTACCAGTAGTTCTGAAGCCTGGGAATTTCTTTTTCTTAGCTGTACGACCGATATCTTTATCGAAGTGAAGATTTTCGTACTCATAGCTCTGGAATAATTGGTCTGCTACTGACTGTCCAGCACCTTCATTGTTCTCAATAATAAGATATGGTTTATTGTACCAGACAGCCCATTCATAGATAAACTCTGGCATTTTTAGATAATCTACCTGTAGTCTAGCTGCTGCCACCTGTTTAAATCTAAAGTCTGTAATATCAACTATCTGTACTGCAAATGCATCAGCACCATCTTTAGCTGCATCAACTGTCATTATGTACTTGTGCCCTTCTTCTGGATAATGGAAAACCTGAAGTTTACCATCTCTAATCTCGTGAAGCTCACCCGGTGTCATTTCAGCTAGCTTCTGAGCACTAATTAGAGTATGACTTGAACCCAAGAATTCATTTGCGTAGTTCTGGTTGAAGTATACAATTCCGTGTTTATCTACCACGTTTTTCATGAATTCTTCTGGTTGCATCATAGAACCATCAGGCTTATATCTTGGTACGTCTTTCCAGAATACTTCGTGCACCTGCATTCCGTTTTTCTTTTCACGTGCTCCCTTAACCATCTTGAAGAAGTGGTTCATACCATTAGCAGTTGATAGAATAATATTCTTTTTCCAAGCCAGACCGGACTGAGATGGGAAAATAGAATCACTGAATTCTTCCCACAGATGAGGACGAATAAACGCGCACTCATCCACGACAAGAATAGAAATTGTAAATCCTCGGAATGAGTCAGAACTCGGAACGTCTGTCAGAATTCTCATCTTGGATTCATTCTCGATAGAACCTTTATTCCAGTTGGTTGTGCCCTGCTGCATCCAAATAGGTAGCTCGATTAAGATATTCTTCGCATTTGCCAGGAACTCTCGAGCCATTGGACCTTTGTTAGCTACAATTCCGATATTCAATTCTTTGCCGAAGTTGTACTTATGTGCTAGATAAATTGCTGTTGAAACTGTTTTTCCTGACTGGCGACCCATAAGACCAATAATTGACTCATGCTCATCTGGAAGAATATCATCAATGAACTCATTCTGATACTTACGCATATCTGGAAAGTTCACACCGGATTGTGTCTTAATTTTAACGTAGTTATTTAAGAAGTAATGAATATCTTCTCGGCATTTATCCATTTCAATTTTATGAATAGGCCACATCTGTAACTTGGTGAATGCTTTCTTCAGTCGTCTATTACCATTGAATGAGATTCTGTTTCCGTACGCATCTAGATAATATTGCTCATTATCCATCTCAAGATCGAGAATATCAAGAGCTATCTGTTTACCAGCATTGCCATGAGCACGTAAAGACTCCAAAAGCTCAGGAGTTATTTCATCCTTATTTGCTCTTAGATGGTCTATTGTATCTTGATCGAATATTTCTTTAACTATCATGTTTTCTTAAATTCCTTTATGGTATAATTATTTATATGCTTAAACTTTTCAAAAACTTAATCCGCAAGATGCTTCTAGAAATACTAGAAGAACCAGCAATTCAACCGAAATTTAAAGAATTTAAAAAAGTTAGTACTCAAAATCATGAGAATTCAATTTATGACATTATTGAGAATTATGAAGTTGATGGATTTGAACTTGTTATAGAATATGCTGATAAACATAATTTAGCACATGCAGATCAGAGATACTGTGCCAAAACATTACCGGAATTTAAGAAAATGTTAGAGGTGTGGCAGCCGAAATATCCTTACTTTAGAGGTGCTCATTTTTCTGTTAGTTATAAACACGAGTTCGGGAAACAACGAGAAATGCAAATTATTATTAACAGCCTTAATAGTAGTGTTCACAATAGCTCAGATATTGTCCCGAATGTCACTGAGCCAATTTTACAATGGATTAATCAACATCCGGAGCTTTTAGTATGAACACATTCGCATGTAGCGACCAACATTTTTATCACCGGAATATAATCAAGTACGCAGAGCGTTGTTTTGACTTTGAAGATGAGAACTGTGTAATAGATAACGCAAAACTCATGTTAGAAAGACACAACGATATTGTTAAGCCCGAAGATTTCTGCTTAATTGTAGGAGACCTATCCGCTGGTCTTCGGGGAAGATACGACCACTTTGCTCAACTCATTCCTCATCTGAACGGCAGAAAGATACTCGTAAGAGGTAATCACGACCATTGTAAAGACCAGTTTTATCTTGATGCTGGCTTCATTGATGTTGTTGAGTACTTGGTTATTGGAGATTACTTCATTAATCATTATCCGTGCTATAAGTCAAAGTGGAATAAAGGCAAAGAACCTGGATTCATTAAAATTCTAAAAGAATCCGGATGTAGTAAAATCATCCACGGTCACTGCCACAATAAAGACCCAGATACTTGGGTTCCCGATGGCTACAAAAGACAAAATGTCTCAGTTGATTTTGAACCAAATCAATACTATCCTCAGCCCATGCCGGATGAATTTACTCAGCATTTAATTAAACTTTATGGTTGACAGCAACGGCATTTCCTGATAGAATAAACCATATCAGGAGTACTAATGGCACATAAGATTAATAAAACTGCTCCAAAATCTTGGAATAAACACCTCCGTCCTTGGATGAAGCGTAACTTCTGGAAGCGCTTCCGTAAGGAGAATATCCCAAATGACTAAAATCAGAAAAGAAACACAGGTCCACAAATTCCCAAAAGATTCTAGGGACCGTGGTAAGACATTCTGCTTTGTTTGTCGTTGTGTGAATATCTGCAAGTGTAATCCTAAGAACCCATATAAGATAAGATTCAGTGGCGGTACAAAATTTCCATCTTCAAACTCAAGTAATACTAGATGGAATAAATTCTTCAGTGCTAATAAATATCTCCTGAGGCAGGCTGCAGCAGGCAATGATGAATTAATCACACAATGTAATGATTTTCTTGCAAACATTAATTCAAGTGAACGAATTAAGATCATTAGCAATGGTTCAATGACCATGATTAATAATATTTATGATCTTCGTCACCTGATTCTTGATGGAATTGGTACACGTGATCTGAATAATAATTATGATTACTCAAGCATAACTGATTATGGTGCTTTATTTCATAATTGCGGAACTCTTGAAACCGTTCCAATGTTATACACAGACCGGGTTACTAATATGACTGATATGTTCGCTGGTTGTGTTAATTTGAAAAACGTTCCCAGATTCAATACAAATAATGTAATGAGTATGTATGCCATGTTTCATGATTGTACTTCTCTTCAAGGTGTTCCAACGTTTAACACAAAATCTGCTCTATCAATGGAATCCATGTTTCAAGGTTGTATTAATCTCAAAAAAGCACCATCTTTTAATACATCAAATGTTCGCTCAATGATTGGCATGTTTTGTGGCTGCTCAAGTTTGAAATCAGTACCAAAATATGATGTATCCAATCTTGAAAACCCAGACACCGGATGGCTTTCTTTACCGGGTTGGTATGATATGTTTAAGGATTGTAATAATCTCAGAGATTTGGATATTCCGTCATACCCAGATTATGATTTTAGTAATCTCAATTCTCCGTGGCTCAGAGAAAAATACCCAGAGTTCTTTATTTGAAATTGTTGGAAGTTATAAATATCACTAAAGATAAGGATTGTCATCATGGGCTTTAAAGAATTTCTCAACGAATCAGAAAAAATCAAACAGGCGATGAAAATTCTCCAGAAAGAATTTGGCGCGACCGTTGTTCAACCTCTTGGTAAAAACAACTTTGGAATGACTGGAATGGAGATTATCTTTGATGATGAATCTTCTGCTAAGAAAAGTCAAGACAAGCTCGCAACTCGTCTAGAAGAACTTGGCTTCTCTCCAGATTTCAAAAAGGCAACAAAATCAAGCTCAACAATTATCTTACCCGGTGGTAAAAAGAAAGAAAGCTCTGCTTATAAAATGCTTGGCTTCCTGAAGAAGTAAATCATGGGTGGTAATGTAACAGCTGTAAATAAAGTAACTGGTGCTGAAACCCGTGCCGAGAAAATCCAAGTTAAGGATATCGGGCGCAAACAGTTTATCAGTACTTTCGTTGAAATCTTCAAGGTTATGAACAAACAGTTCAAGGCTAAGTATAAGAAGCCTATCTGGGTTGATGAAAAAATCCTAGCTAACGGTTTTGCTTTTAACGGAAGCACATCATTTATTATGGACCCTTCACTTTCTGATGAAGAGGTTATGAAATACAAGCCTAGTGCTGGTGATTTAGATATTACAGTACCAGAAGAGCTTAAAGAAGACTTGTGGAAATATCTTGATTCCTTAGAAGGAAAAGAAATTATTCCCGGTGCTACTTACATGGGCTCGAATAAACCCACAATCTCATCAATCGGTGAACAAATTAACTCAGTTATCATGGTAGATTTTCCAAACGGCCAGCGTGCATACGCTCAGGTCGACTTCGAGTTCTTAGAGTTCGAGAATGACAAGCCTACAGAATGGGCTAAGTTCTCACATAGCTCTAGTTTCTCTGATGCTAAGGCTGGAGTTAAAGCAGTACATCACAAGTTCCTCATCAGAGCGCTTGTTGGTGGTGCTTCAATTCGTGATGATATTGTTATCGCAACTGGTAAATCAACACCAGAAAAAGTCACTCTTTCAAAATCAAAAGTTCACGCACTACCAAGAATGTTGAAATTCTCAGTATCTCGTGGTATTCGACTTGCGTATGAGCCATTAATTGATCCTAAAACTGGTAAGGTTATGGTGATCGATGGCAAACAGGTCTATAAGGAAATCCCAAGTAAAGACAGTACTTATGAGACTGTTATCGAGAATATCTACAAGCTAGCATTCCAGCAGTTGCATGGACACGAATCAGATGTGAGATTATTTGAATCTTTCATTGGTGTTCTTGAACTGATGAAGAAGCATCTTGATAAACGCCAGATTAAAGAAACTCATGATCGTTATCTTGACCTTCTTTGGGGCGGTGGTTTCCAGAGAGCTCAGGAACTTGAGGTTGGAAATCCTGAACTTGACTTCCAAGTTAAGTCAAGCGGCTATCAGAAACTTGTCAAATACTTACATCTTAAAGATCAGTCTAAGAAGATGATTGAAGAATACTACAAGAACTACGGTCAACGCGGCATGAAAGAATCATTCCGTAATTTGCTAGAATCATTGGAGAAATAAAATGAGTTTCAAAGAATTTCTGAACGAATCAAACGAAGATAAGAAGCTTTTGAAAATAGCAAACAAAATTCTAAATTATGGCGCAAAGAAAGTGTCTGATATAGAATATGCAGTTAACACTAGCAAGGTTCAAATAATCACATTAGACGAACCGAGCAAACAATATAAGAAAACAGATAACATTGGAGGACTTACATTTGATGAGTTCGTTGCATTACTTAAATCATCCAGTGCCAAAAAAGCGTCAAAGTTTTCAACTTACAGAGAAGACGGAAGTTACTAAATGAACTTTATTGAATTTCTGTCTGAAGGAACACTAACCGATATCGCACATGAGAAAAAGATTTTCATCATGATTGTTGGTGGTGTTGCTAGTGGTAAAAGCTATTTCTACGATAAACACTTTTCTCATATTAAGTTAATTGATATTGACAAGTACACAGAGAAAGCTGCAGATGGTGATTGGGAAGAAGCTCGTAAGCAGGTCGGTCCGATGATTAAGAAAGTAGAATCGGATATCCGTGACCACTTCAAGACCGGTGTATCTCTAGTTAATACTGGTTCCGGTGCTTCGACAGCAGGTGTTCTGAATAAATTCAAATGGGCTAAAGAGGCTGGGTACAAAACAGCTATTGTGTTCGTTGATGTTGATGTGAAAACTGCTCAGAAGAGAAACAGAAAACGTGCTAAAGATGGTGATCGTAATCTCATTCCAGCTTATAAGGTACAAAGAACAAACGAAGATGCAAGAAAGAACTTCAACACATTTAGAAAGGCAGCAGACTTTGCTGTAAAGGTACAATCATGAACTTTCTTGAATACCTTAATGAGGGGAAAGAACAGCTGGATATTAGTATCCAGGCTGCTGGTAAGTACCTGACAACTGAGAAAAAGATTGAAGAATTTCTAACTGCTAATGTTCAGATTGAGCATAAAACTGATGGTGTAAAACTCACAGTTGTTAAGCAGGCAGATAACGGAAATTTGAAAGATTATATCTTTGCTTATAAAGGAAACGTCCTGTACAGCACAGAATATGATTATCAGCCAAATGTTAAGGTTAAGAAAGAAGCTATTGGTGCTAGCCAGTTCAAGGCTGTTTTCCAGCACTTCAGTAAACTTGATAAGACTTCGATTCCTGTTGGTACAGAACTGTTTATTGAGTTCTTGATGTCAAAGCCTACTTTGAGCTCAAATTATAGCACTAAGCATAAGATGGTTCTCATCGGACACTCAAAAGCTACATGGACTGAGAAGTTCGGTAAACTGAAAACTAATCCACAAGGTTTTGATACCTCAAAACGTGACCAATATGCTAAGGAATTGAAAATTGATGTTCCTCAATTCCTGTTCAGCGGTGTTATGGGCTCACAGATAACCTTTGCTGCTGGTATCAAGAATAAGATTCTAAAAGCAGAATTTGAAAAGGTTAAGGGTTCAATGACTTGGGATGTTCCAGAGATTCTTCTGGATGATATCCGTCAGTTGTTCTTGTCAATCGAGTCCAAATACGGTGGCAAAGAAGAAGGTGTAGTTATCAAGTACTCTGGCCGTATTTTGAAATGGCAGCAAGAGTACCAAATTGACCAGGCTTCCCGTGCTAAAATTAAAATGCAGTACAGGTTGGATGATCCACTTGC
>Ga0316191_10001124_pt1 | contig 18377 bp, 21 predicted proteins | sample Eddworburr2cm_MG_FD_204928 | JGI IMG/M metagenome (GOLD analysis project Ga0316191, IMG submission 204928) | Coastal sediment microbial communities from Maine, United States - Eddy worm burrow 2 cm | ecosystem: Environmental > Aquatic > Marine > Coastal > Sediment | place: USA: Maine...
ATGATTTTGTGGCCGCCGCTGCCATCGTTGATCCATTTATCGAGCGGCACGGGAAGTTAAACGGTGTGATGATTCACTCCAAAGACTTTCTAAGCTGGGAGTCCTTTTCCACCATGCTTACCCATCTGAAGTTTGTGCGCGATCATCACACGAAGGTTGCTCGTGTAGCGATGGTGACCGATTCAATACTGGGCGATCTTGCCGAAGTGCTGACCGGCCACTTTGTCCAAGCGGAGGTGAAACATTTCGGATTTAATGCGTTCAAAGAGGCGCGCCTCTGGGTACTCGGTTTGTGACCACCCATTCGATCGAACTACTGAAATCGCGGGCAGCTTGGGGAACGCCGGAATTCAAAACCGTTCTTAAGCAGGAGATAGCACAGCTGGATATTGTTCAGCTGCCACTGGTTCAGGGGATGACTCAGGGTTCGGTGCCTATCGAGGGCAGCGTAGAAGCCATGATCTTGAAGCTCTCTGAAACAGACGATGCCATCCAAGCCAAGCTGGGCATCTTCTACCAAAGCATCATTGCTGGTTGCAGCTGTTCCGATGATCCAACCCCGACAGATGTCTGCAACGAGCATTGTGAAGTGATGTTGAAGATCAATAAATCAACGGCGGGCACAATCGTCTTGCTGGTCAACGAGTGAACGGAAATAAAATCTAATATGTGCGCCAAACTGCACGCAAACTAAAGTACCGCAGAATCGCCTAGCTCCTGACTGATTGATTCCGACAAGCTTTGGACAGAAAATGGTTTATTTATGACTTTATGGGCAGACAACGCTTTCTCATCTTCAATCAAGGCCCCTTTGTCATAACCTGTAGCAAAGATAATAGGTAGATTTTCATTTAGCTGCTTGATCTTCTTAGCCACATCTATGCCACCCAAAAGCGGCATAACAACATCAAGAATTGCAAGGCAAATGTCATCCCTGTTTTGTGTAAACAAGCTTACAGCTTCCTCTCCATTTCTGGCTGCAATAACCCGGTAGCCAATAGTAGGCAAGATAGCTTCATACATTTCCCGGACTAAATCTTCGTCATCAGCAACTAGAATCAACTCGTTGTGACCCTTTTTCACCTGTTGTGGAGCGGCTGTTACATCATCTGCGGTCGGCTTAACAAGCGGGAGATAGATATTGAAGGATGTCTCCTTCTCGGGAGTGCTCTCCACCTCGATAGCGCCACCGTGCCCCTCAATGGCACCAAAAACCATAGCCAAGCCAAGCCCTGTACCCTTGCCAACGCCTTTAGTGGTAAAGAATGGATCGAATATTTTAGTCATAATATTTTCAGGGATGCCATGGCCATTATCACTAACCGTCAGACAGGCAAAGTGACTCTCCATACAGCTAGGGTGACGCAGTCTAAAGTTAGTATCGGCAGTGTATGCCTCGAGAATACAGGTGACCTTTCCGTCTTTGACCTCTTCAAGAGCATCTTTGGCATTGTTGAAGAGGTTCATCAGGACTTGTTGCAGTTGGGTTGGGTCGCCATAGACGTAGAGTTCATTGGTTGGAGCGACGTGGTTTTTTGAAATTCGCTCCGGGAGTGCTGTTGCAGCCAGTTTAACAGCCTCTTTCAGGAACTGCGTCAAAGAGAAGGTCTGCATTTCCACCTGATCTTTACGGGCAAAGGTCAGCATCTGTTTGATCATCTCTGCCGCCCGCATGCTGACTTTGTCGATGGATTCGATATTATCCATAAGCTCTTTATTACCTTGGGCACGAGACATGGCCAAGTAAGCGTTGCCATTGATGGCTGCTAGCATGTTGTTAAAGTCATGTGCAATGCCCCCTACAAGGGTGCCCAGCGATTCTAATTTTTGTGCCTGCCATAGTTGTTGTTCTAACTTTTTGCGTTCACTAATATCCCTATCAAAAGCGACATTATAAGCTTTCTCACCAAACTCTAAGTAATTGGCTACGACGTCAATTGGGAAGCGCTCACCATTTTTTCGCTGATGCACTGTTTCCAAAGTAAAACTTTGGCTCTCTCTAAGATTGATCCAAGCCTCTTCCCATGCTTCTCTTGAAAAGTGGGGGTCAATATCAAGGATGTTCATCTTGAGGAGTTCATTCTTTGTATATCCAAGTGTTTCACATGCTGATTTGTTTACATAACAAATACGTGCTTCTGAATCTAATAATGTGATATTAATCGGCGCATTCGCCATCACAAACTGGGCAAGTTTCATATCCTCTTCGGTCTTTTTCTGTTCAGTGAGATCACTTGCGGTACCAATCATGCGTAGTGGCTGCCCATCTTCATCACGACTGATGACCTTGCCTCTAGTGAGTAGCCACTTGTAGTTGCCATCGTTGCAACGAACCCTCTGCTCCACCACATATATGTCTGATTCATTATCTAGAACTTTCTGAAACACTTTCATAGTACTTTCTTGACTATCAGGATGTAATCTTTCTGCCCAATCGTTAAGATAGAAATCAGCATTAGGTTGAGACATATCAAAACCTAGAATTTCCTTCATGCGTTTAGATGCAATGTTTTTTTCTGTAACGAAGTTGTAATCCCAGATGCCGTCACCTGAGGCTTCTAGAGCAAGTTCCAAGCGCTCGTTTGCAAACAGCTTATCGTTAGCAGGGGGAATGAAATTTTCGTTTTTCGCCATGGCTTCATACCCTTCTCTTTGATAGCAATAGACAGTTAAGCAGACCGATCTCTTATTGTCACATTGTTAAAAGCGCTAGAAATTTCAAAGTCTAGTCAATGGTTGTCATTCCGAACAAAGTAAGGCTAGCGAGTTATTGCTGTATGTGTTGCATCGACCATTTGAAATGAATGCTGAAAGAGATTCAGAAGTGGTTTTAAGCTTTATCCGTTCACCATGCGGCGGGATGATGGGACATTCACCTTCTCTTCAGCGCGGAGGCCGAGTTTTTCGAATAGGGCCTTGTCGGCATCGGCTTCCTTGTTTCCTGCGGTGAGAAGTTTCTCGCCGTAGAAGATTGAGTTAGCTCCGGCGAGGAAGCAGAGGGCCTGCATCTCTTCACTCATCGCTTCACGACCTGCCGATAGGCGCACGTGGCTGCCCGGCATGGTGATACGGGAGATGGCGATGGTGCGGATAAACTCGAAGGTATCGAGATCATCCAGATTTTCCATCGGTGTACCTTCAATCTTAATCAGCATGTTGATCGGTACTGATTCAGGATGCGGATTCATGCGTGCAAGCTGGGCTACCAAACCGGCTCGGTGGCGGCGGCTTTCACCCATGCCGACAATGCCGCCACAGCAGATGCTCATGCCCTGAGAGCGCACATGTTTCAGGGTATCCAGGCGCTCTTCATAGGTGCGGGTGGAGATGATCTCTTTGTAGTATTCAGGGTCGGTGTCGAGGTTGTGGTTGTAGTAGTCCAGTCCGGCCTCTTTCAACTTGGCGGCCTGCTCTTCGTTCAGCATGCCGAGCGTAGCACAGGTCTCCATGCCCATATCGCGCACTTCACTGACCATGTCGCAGACGATCTCAAAAGCGCGGCCTTTGGGTTCACGCCATGCGGCACCCATGCAGAAACGGGTGGCACCTTTCTCTTTGGCGGCACGGGCGTTGGCTAGCACCTCTTCCTTGGCCATCAGCAGCTCTTTTTCAAGGCCAGTCTCGTAGCGGGAGCTCTGTGGGCAGTATTTGCAATCCTCCGGGCAGCCGCCGGTCTTGATGGAGAGGAGGGTAGAGAGCTGAATTTCGTTCGCATCGAAATGGGCGCGATGTGCTTGCTGGGCACGGAAGATCAGGTCATTGAATGGGAGCTCGAATAGCTCAGCAATTTCATCAACACTCCAGTCGTAACGCATGGCATTTTCCTCGTCTCGTAAACTTAATGGCGGCGTATGGTAAACGGATGTTACCCATGGCGCAAAAAATAGGATTAGTGCGTGGTTTGGCGGGAGATGCGGCTGAGGTGTTTACGGATGTTGAGAATACTGTGCAGGCTCATGGATAGTGAGTCCATACCCATATTAAGGAAGGTTTGAGTCCAATCAGGATCAGAGGCAAGTTCGCCACAGACCGAGACTGGGATGCCCGAAGCCTTGCCGGCATCAACGGTACACTGGATGAACTGGCGGATGGCTGGATGCATGGAGGTGTAGAATTTGCTGACATCCTCATCACCACGATCGGCCGCCAGCGTATACTGGATCAGGTCGTTGGTGCCGATGGAGAAGAAATCGGAAACTGTAGCCAGCTCTTTGGCAATCATGACGGCAGCAGGGACCTCAATCATGGTTCCCAAGGGGATGTCAGAAGTGATGCGAAGTTCTTTTTTACATTGCTGGAGCGCTTCATTTACCAGCTCCATCTCCTCAACTGTGGAGATCATAGGCACCAGAATGTTAAGAGGTCCCTCTTCGGAGGCTTTGATCAGCGCGGTAAGTTGCAGTTTCAACATTTCCGGAAAATGCAGAAGCAACCGGACTCCGCGCAGTCCCATGGCGGGGTTTTCCCCTTTGTATTTATAGCCTGCCAGCTGACGGTAGAGCGTTGGCTTGTCACCACCAATATCAAGTAGCCGGAAGGTGACCGGTTTGCCACCCATGCCCCGTACAACATGAGCATACTGGTGATGAAGCTCGGACATGGTTGGCATCTCTTTGTTTTGAAGGAAGGCAAACTCGGTTCGGAAGAGGCCGATCCCCTCGGCACCCACTTGAAGCGCCTGATTGAGCTCTTCATCAAACTCAAGATTGGCCATAATGGGCAGAGGCTCTTTCTCGTTACTGAGAGAAGGTTTGGTGGCATAGATACCGAGATCATCACGGATGATCTCCAGAGCCGACATGAATTTACGATACTCATTCCGATCAGCTTCTGTCGGGTTGATGATCCATTTTCCCTGTTCGGCATCAAGAATAATGGTGTCGCCATCGTTAGCTTGATTGAGGATGTCATCAGAGCCAACCAGTGCCGGCATGCCGATGCCACGCGCAACAATAATCGAATGTGAGTTCAGGCCACCTTGCTCGGCAATGATGCCGGAAATACCCAAACGCCAGAGCATGATGATATCCCGTGGCGTGAACTCTTTGCTAATCAGGACTTGCGGTTCGCTATCGCCGGGCAGCTCAAACTTGAGCGATTGCCCTGTCAGGTGCCGCAAAATACGAACCCCGGCTTGTTCTACATCGCTTTTTTTATCACGAAGGTAGGGATCTTCAATCTCATCGAACACTGCTTCAATGGTGTCCAGCTGCTGGCGCAAAGCCCACTCGGCATTGATCTGCTTCTCTTCGATCAATTGACGTGCACGATCAATCAGTTCCGGATCCTGTAACATCATACCGTGAGCCTGAAGAATCATCATCGGCTCATGTGTTTTCATGGTCAGCAGGTGTTCACGCTCCTCCTCCAGCTCTTTCATCGCCTCAGCCAGAGCACTATTAAGCCGTTGCAGTTCAAAGGGAATATCGGTCGGCTTAAGATGACGCTCCGGAATTGGATGGCGACCGGAAGTCAGCTTCTGCACGCGTCCGATGACAATACCATCACTTGATGCAACAGCATTGCCTCGGATTGCCTCGAGACCGGCTGCTGTCGTCATCAGGAGTCTTCCCCAAAGCGATCATTTACAAGCTGTTCAATTGCCACCAGAGCCTCTTCGGCATCGTCACCCTCGGCTTTCAGAATAAGGTCGGTTCCCTTACAGGCGGCCAACATCATGATACCCATGATGCTCTTGGCATTTACCTCCATATTCTCTTTGATCAGCATGATTTCGCTGCTGAAGCTACCAGCTTTGGAGACCAGCTTTGCCGATGCGCGAGCATGCAGGCCGAGTTTGTTACAGATGTGAATTTTTCGTTCAGGCATCAGGAAGCCTCACTTCATCACTTTTTTCCCTGTTTGATCCATGCTGATCAAGATAGTCGGAGGCCAGGCAGATGTACTGTTGGCCAGCGACAGCGACATCTCGGGCAAGGGTTTTGATGTCCGGGCTCTCTTGGCGCATAGAGAGAGCCTTGATCAGGGATGGAAGATTAAAGCCGGAAAGCACTTCGACTTTGGAAGGTTCGGCGCAGCTCAGCGCCACATTACATGGTGTGCCACCGAACATGTCGGCAAGAATGAAGACCCCGTCACCCGTATCAGTCTGACGGATCATTTTGGTAAGCTCATCCTGAAGCTGGTCCGGCCTGTCTGAATCTTCGACATTAAGCGTTGCAATCAATGACTGTTTGCCGAGCACATGTTCGGCAGCCTCCAGCATCTCTCCGGCGATTCGAGCGTGGGCAATGAGAATAATTCCTATCAACGATCACTCCCGATCATGTTACACTCTGGGCGCTAGCTCTCTGTGTTTTATCACAGGAGAAGCAAAGCCTTGGGCACGAATCCATTCATTCGTTCGTTCAGCCATGTAAACAGAGCGATGACGTCCCCCGCTGCAACCAAAGGCAAGAGTAAAATAGCGCTTTCGCTCTCTTTGTAGGCGTGGCCAGATAAAATGCAACCAATCACGCAGCCACTTTTCAGCTTCATCTACATCAGGGGTGGCGGCAAAAAAATCCTGCACCGGCTTATCACGCCCAGTCAATGGCGCGAGTTCCGGGATGTAGTGAGGGTTGGGAAGGAATCGCATATCGATGACCATATCAGCAGAGGAAGGAAGTCCTCGCTGATAGCTGAACGAGATGATGGAACAGACAATCTCATGTTGCCTGTGATCCGTTTCGTTATGACTACGCCAGAATGATTCGACCAGATCAGCCAGTTCATAAGGATTGAGATTGCTGCTGTTAAGAACAATGTCTGATTGTTCACGGAGTCGGTCCAGCGCTTTTCGTTCTGCATCAATGGTGTTGGTCAACTCTTCAGCGGAACTGAAGGGGTGTTTCCGGCGCAGGGTGGAAAAGCGACGCAACAGTACCTCATCGTCGGCATCAATGAATATCAGCTGCCATTCGTTTTCTCTGCGGGCCTTCTCAAGCTCGCTATAGAGCATGTCCGGGCTCTCACTACTGCGAATGTCGACACAGACTGCTGCATGTTTCTGTAGCTTCTCGGCTCGCTCGGCCCACTCAGACAACATCTCTGCGGGGAGGTTGTCGGTGCAGAAAAAGCCTAGATCCTCGAGTGCATGTAGCGCTGTGCTTTTCCCTGCGCCGGAGAGGCCAGAAATCATCAGAAGCATCTAGAAAGATCATCCTTCATAAAGTCGTTGAGACAATTAATCATGCGAGCCACTTCCTTGACGAATGCGCTCTTCCAGTGCTTCGGTGAAGGACTTGTTGCTGTCCAGGCCCCGCTGCTTGAGCAGCTGGTTACGTGTGGCCACCTCAATGAGAACAGCCAGCGAACGACCGGGACGGATGGGAATACGAATTTTAGGCAGCGATACACCATTGAGTGAAATCCTGTTTTCTTCGCCGAGGATACGATCTTCCTCCTTGATCTTCTCCCAGGTGATGACTTCGATTACCAGCCGCAGCCGCTTGGTGTCGGTAATAGCCGCCGCACCATAGAGATCACGAATATTGAGAATGCCAAGACCGCGAATCTCCATATGATACTTCAGTGATTCAGGGCTTTTACCTACAAGCACCTCAGACCCCTGCCGGATCAGTTCGACCATATCATCGGAAATCAGGCGATGGCCTCGTTCGATCAGCTCCAGTGCGATTTCACTTTTACCAATGCCGCTGGCGCCGGTAAGCAGAACCCCCATGCCGAAGATGTCCATGTAGACGCCATGCTGGAAGACGCTCGGAGCCAGACGCTTGGAGAGATAGAGCATCATGTCGGTCATGAAAATAGAGGATTTGAGATCGGTGATAATGAGTGGTGTGTCGGTACGGGTAGCGGCTTCAACAATGATGTCCGGGGGCGTTTGGTCGCCGGTAATAACGACGCCTGCCAGATGTAGATCAAAGACGTTATTCACGACTCGCCGTTGCTCTTCTTCAGATTTGGTTTCCAGATAGTGGAGTTCTGTCTGACCGATCACCTGTAGTCTGTAGTCGCTCAGATTTTCCAGAAAACCGGCAAAGGCGAGCGATGGCTTCTGCATGCGCGGATGGTCAATGTATCGATAGAGACCTTTCTCACCCGTGATGAGTCGCATATTCAGGGCTTCACTGCGTTCTTCGAGCAGCTCACCGAGAGTAATGCGGGGCGCTTGCGTCATAATTACTGGAGGTTTGTTTCCGCGAATATCTTGGATATCGATTCAGGGTTGTCGGCATGCATGATGGCATCCCGAATTTGTCCCTGTTGAAGTACGCGCGCCAGTTTTGCCAGTAGTTCAAGGTGAGTGCGATCCTCATTGTCGGGAACTAGAAGAAGGATAACGATATGAACCGGTTTACCATCAATGGCGTCAAATTCAATGCCTTCAGTATGCCGGATCAGCACGACTATTGGTTGGTTCAGATCCGGCATGCGACCATGGGGTATTGCTACCCCGTGGCCGATACCGGTACTGCCCAGATGTTCCCGGGCCATGACAACCTCAAGTACCCGATCCGGATCCAGTGCCGAAAGCGAGTTTGCCATCTCGGTCAGCAGCGCACGCTTGCTGCTGGCTGTCGAATCGGGCAATACCCGTTCAAGGGGGATCAGGGTTGGCGATTCCATGGGCGACTCCGGGACCTCTCTTGCTTAAGCGTCTGGCTCAATCCAGCTCAGTGTTCCATCAGCACGACGATACAGCGCGTTGAGTGTATCAGTCTCCATGTTGGTAAAGAAGAAAACATTCTGGCTTTCATTCAATTCCAACTGCATGACCGCTTCATCGACACTCATCGGTAGTGCATCAATATGCTCATGATTAACGATGCTTGGAGCCTGGTCTTCAGTTAGCTCTTCGACATCACGGGCAAGGTCAAGCACGCGGTGAGAAACCTTGATTTCACGTCCCACACGTTTGCCATGCTGGCTGCCGTGTCTTTGTAGCTTTGAACGGTAGCGTTTGAGCTGACGATTAAGTTTATCCACAACACCATCAATGGAGGCGTACATATCTTCTGTCTCATGGCCACCGTGGATGTTGATACCGTTCGCCTGCATATTCACTTCGCAGCGCTGACGGAACTTCTCCACTGATAGCACCACATGCACATCGACCACATGGTCGAAGGAGTGCTTCAGGTGCTGGAGCTTGTCATGGACATAGTTTTTGAGTGGATCAGTTAGCTCCACATGACGCCCTGTAATGGATACTTGCATTATATACCTCCGCTTTTCTTCAGAATCCAGGCATCGCTTCCTTGCGATGCCGTGCGGGAATCATCCCGACTTTATGATCACAGTGTGATCAATCTTTACTTTGACGCATGTGATACGCCAGCTAAATCTTTCTTCTGTCTTTGCTGGGCAAGTCGGGCTTTGCCATCACTTCGGCGATGGCTGCTCGGCGGCAGACCAACCTGCTCACGATATTTCGCTACGGTGCGTCTTGCAATCTCTATGCCTTCAGCCTGTAAACGGTCAGCGATGGCTTGATCTGAGATCGGCTTTCCCATCGGCTCTGATTCGATCAGCATTTTCACGCGTTGCTGCACACGATAGACCGAAATCGTACCGCCGCCGCGCGTCGGCAGGCCGGCTGAAAAGAATCTGCGCATCTCAATCAGTCCCAACGGCGTTTCGGCATATTTACCATTAGTGACGCGGGAAATGGTGGACTCATGAAGACCAACCTCTTCGGCCACATCCTGAAGTGTGAGCGGTTTCAATCCGAGAACGCCGTGTTCAAGAAAGGCACGTTGCCGTTTGGCCAGACACATACCGACCTTCATCAGCGTTTCACTGCGCTGATCCAGAGCATAGAGCAGCCATTTGGCCTCCTGCATCGCATTGGCCATGAATTCGCTGTCGGAGCCTGTCCACTCATGTCCATCCCACTGGTTACTGATGCGCAGAGTGCGACGTGTGGAGCTTGGAACCTCGACCTCAATGTCTTTGTTACTGCGCCGAAAGATAATTTCTGGCCGGATGTAGATGTTGGTTTCTCCATACAGGCCATGGCCGGGAAATGGATCAAGCCTGCGCATTCTGGCCTTCGCCTGATCCAACTCATCAAAGGTGCATCCGAGGGTTTTTACCAACAGATCATCCGGCTGGAAAAGTGCTTCTGAATGGTGGAGGAGCATACGGCGTACGAGTTTTGAGGCATCATCATTCTCGGTTAACTGCAGTAGCAGGCACTCGGTAAGATCCTGGGCGCCGATACCTGCTGGCTCAAGCTCCTGAACAACGCATTCAAGCACAATGAGTACCTGTTCAGCCGTTGTTTCCATCATGGTTGCAATCTCTTGTGGGTTAGAGCGGAAGTAGCCGTCATCTTCCAATGAATCGATGATGGCATGGGCAATGGCATGCTCCAGTTCACTCATCGGTTGTTGATCAATCTGCTCATGCAGAGAGTCACTCAGGCTCTGTTCTTCGTGCCACTGTTGATCCTGATCAGGTAGAGAGTCTCTGGCTGCGGCGCTATACATGGTCTCCCAACGATCATCGCCTTGCTCACGCCAATCCTCTTCATATTCGGATTCATTTTTGCTTTCGCTGTTTTCGAGGGCTGAAGCTTCTTGCTCTTGTTCAAGCAGGGGATTGCTCTCCAGACACTCTTCGAGATAAGCCTCAAGCTCGATGGAGTTCATGGCCAGCACTTTCAGGCTCTGGGTCAGTTGCGGAGTGAGGGCAAGCCGTTGCCCTAGCTTTTGTGCGAGTTTGGTTTGTACGTGTGCTCCGGCCATTTAGTGAATCACACTGCCGGGGGAAATCGGGAACAGCTCTTTGAGGCTGACATCAGAAACAGATTTAAACATCCGTAGTAGATTTATATACCAGATTCAGCGATGGCACAAGTTCCCGATATTATTTCTTCAGGGGAGCGAGAAGCTCTGCCAGTTCACCCGACTCGTGCATTTCGGTGATAATGTCGCAACCTCCGACAAACTCAGCTTTTACATAAAGCTGGGGAATGGTCGGCCAGTCGGTATAGCTTTTGATGCCTTCACGGATAGCAGGATCAAGAAGTACATTCACGGACGCATAAGAGACACCCTGCTGCTCAAGAATGGCAGCTACACGCTGTGAAAAGCCGCACTGTGGGAATTGTGGCGTGCCTTTCATAAACAGAACAATGTCCTGTTCGTGGACGAGATTATCAATCAGCTGGTGAACGCTATCGGTCATAGTAAATCCTTTATTTTTCGCGTGTTTTAAGAGCCAGTGCATGCACGGCTTCACGCATGTTGTCACCGAGGGCTGCGTAAACCATCTGGTGCTGGGCAACCCTAGACTTACCTGAAAAACCCGGCCATACAACCTCCATCTCGAAATGGTCATCGCCTGAGAAGAGCTCTACATTTACTTGCGCGTCCGGAAGCTGCGCAAGCACAAGGTCGCGTAGATGATCAGGGGAGATGTCAGTTGCCATGTTGCCTCGATTCTTCGTTTGTTGCCGGAAATTGGTGGGCCCACCAGGACTCGAACCTGGAACCAACCGGTTATGAGCCGGTAGCGCTAACCAATTGCGCCATGGGCCCGGAGCGCTGCACAATACTGCGATACCTTTTGCTAGGCAAACCCAAGTCACATAGGGTGCACCAACTTAAAAGAGACAGTGATACTAAAAAATTATGAAATTCAATGAACTAAACCTTGCCGAACCCCTGCTACGAGCGATCGATGACCTCGGCTTTACCGAGCTGACAGCAGTCCAACAGACTGCTTTGCCGATGACGCTGGCCGGAAAGGATGTTGCAGGGCAGGGAAGAACAGGAACAGGAAAGACGGCCACTTTTCTGATCACCACACTTAACCGTCTGCTAACCGAACCGCCTAAAGAGGGCCGTAACGTAAAGCATCCACGTGCCCTTGTGATCGCACCGACACGTGAGCTTGTGGTGCAGATTTCCGATGATGCCAAGAACCTGATCAAGTACAGCGACTTGAAGTTGCACACCGTATTCGGCGGTGTCGACTATGAGAAGCAGCGCCTCGCCTTTGATGAAGGCGTCGACATTCTGGTGGGAACACCGGGTCGCCTGATCGATTATCTGAAAAAGAACTGCTACTCCCTGAGCAAGTGCGAAATGCTGGTGATTGATGAGGCGGACCGCATGTTCGATCTCGGCTTTATCAATGACCTGCGCTTTATGCTGCGCCGTCTGCCTAAATATAATGAGCGTCAATCGCTGATGTTCTCCGCCACGCTCTCCCATCGGGTGCTGGAGCTCGCTTATGAGCACATGAATGACCCGATCAAACTGCGTGCTGAAGAGGGAAGCCTCACTGCAGATGGCATCGAGGAGTCGATGTATCACACGGCGATGGAGGAGAAGTTCCCTCTGCTGATTCATATTCTGCGCTCTCAGAGCGTTGAGCGCGGCATGATCTTTATCAACCAGAAACGAACGGGTGAGAAGATAGCCCGTAATCTGGCCCGCTACGGTTTTTCCGTCGGTATTCTCTCCGGCGATGTGCGTCAGAAAAAGCGCATGAAAATCCTGGAAGATTTCAGTGCCGGAAAATTGCACCTGTTGGTAGCAACCGATGTGGCCAGTCGCGGCCTGCACATTGATGGCGTGACTCACGTGTTCAACTATGACCTGCCTGATGATGCCGAGAACTATGTGCATCGAATCGGACGTACAGCGCGCGCGGGTGCCAAGGGTACCGCCGTCTCTTTTGCTTGCGAACATTTCTGTTTCGGTGTCCCTGATATTGAGGCCTACATCAAGCGCTCCATTCCATTGATGCACATTGAACCTGAGTGGCTTGAGATCGGCGATCCGGTGAAGCCAGATGCAGTTGCAGAAGGCCTGGGTAAAGAGGATCGTGAACAGCCTCGGGCGAATGGCGACAAGGGTCAGTCGAGACGGCCAGGAAGCGGTGGCGGTGGTAATCGCCGTAGGCGTCCCGGTGGTAACAGGCCGAAGAGCGCCTGACAGGATCGATCATGCCTCTGCTTGTCCATATTACTGATACGCATCTCTATGCTGATCCTGAAGCGCAGCTGAAAGGCGTGTCCACGCGGGAAAGTTTCATGGCTGTTACAGCTGCAGCCTGCAAGACGCATGCCTCTTCTGATGCGGTGGTTCTGGGTGGTGATCTGGCACAGGATCAATCCAAAGATGCGTACCGTGCAATTGCACGAGTCATGCTCGATTGCGATACGCCGGTGTATGCCATTGCCGGAAACCACGATGATCCGGTTCAGATGCTTGAGGCTCTCAATCCAACGGTTCGGTTCAGTACCACTGTCTCAAAATTTCGTGTCGAGAACTGGCAGATTATTCTTCTGGATAGCCGTGATGCGGGAAAGGTCTCCGGCCATATTTCGGATGCCGATCTTCAGCAGCTTGATACGTTTTTAGAAGAGGGTTCAAGCCTTCATCAGCTGGTTGTCATGCATCATCATCCTGTGCCGATTGGCAGCGCATGGATAGATGAGATCATGGTTGTCAACAGTGATGCCTTTTGGAAGATCGCAGATCGTCATGCCTCGCTTCGAGGTGTTCTCTTCGGTCATGTGCATCAGGAGTATGATCAAATGCGCGACAGTGTTCGTTTGCTAGGTAGTCCTTCGACAACCGTCCAGTTCAAGCCCGGCGAAGATGACTTCCTGATGGATAACCTTTCGCCCGGCTATCGCTGGTTGAAACTGTTGGATGATGGCTCGATTGAGACAGGTGTTGAACGTGTTGAGGGATTCATTCCCGATGATCTTTTAGACCTTACTGGTTATTAATTTGTTGATCCGTAAAAGGCTTTGATTCGGGGCATCCATGCCCCTCACCCTTCGGGCGGGAAGACCGTCCAAATCAACTGTCCTGTTGATTTGTCTGTACTCGGCCTTGACCGCAATTTCCAATTACTCACTAAAGCCACCCATGGATGGGTGGGATATCTCAAGGGAAGTTGATGGATTAATCTATCCTTCGCAAAGCGAACGATAGTGCCTCACCTGGGTCTTCGCTGGTGCAGAAGACGGTGTGCCAGACACAGGTTTCCAGATCGCGTTGCGGCATCAGCAGAACATCGCCGGGCTTGAGGATATATCCGTAACCACGGTCAAACAGGTGTTTGATAAATTCAGGGCAGCGATCCATCAGGGCTTCAGAGAGCTCATGGTCAAACTCATCCATGTGGCATGAGAGCGCAGCACGATCTTCGGCAAGTTCACGCAGGGCATTCTGGGAATCGATATCCGGCAATACTTTGGCCAGCGCTGCTTCTGATTCGGGCAACTCCAGAAAAGCCTGGATCTCATCAATCAAAACAGGCTTAGCCATGGCCAGCCAACCGGTAGAGCCACTCATCTGGGCAAAGACCACACCAAGATGTCCACGTTCCACATCGTGGTGCATCTGCGCACCACCATTGGGGGCATTAAAATAGATGATACGTTCGGTGTAGGCGGGCTTAGCACCCACCATCTCCGCCAGCAGCTTGTTAAGTTCCGGGTGCTCGGTGATGGCGGCTGATTCGGGGAAGATGGCATCGGTCAGTTCCGAAGCGAGCATTTGCCGTTCTGGATCTGCCGCCACATCTTCATACCCCTCCATACCGAAGGAGAAACGGAAGCGCATGGATGCATCGTTGTCATCAAACGAGAGCCATGATGCCTTGCACCACAAATCCTCTCCGATCACTTCACCATTCTCTTCAGCATCGAAGAAGAGCTTTTCGATGCACTGTTCGTCATGCTCCTCGAATACGGCGGAGAGGAGCGGAAACTTCGGATTCAGCCGCGATGCATAGGGCTCGGCTTCGATCTTCGGAGCAATCTCTTCACCATTGAGTGTCCGCTCCATAAGCTTGTGAGACTGCTCAAGGTCAGTGCTGTAGCGATCAATCACATCAGCGAGGATATCGGGAAGCATGATGGCTTCATCGTTGTTCCATTTGGTTTTAACGGTGGCTGCATCAGGCATGCTTGGGCGCGTATCTTCTGCAATCCAGCCAAGCTCAAAACTACGCCGAAGAAGCTCATATCGTTCGGGATCGTTATCTGAACTGCTGAACCATTGAATCGCCATGTTGAATCACCTACCCGTCTAATTATTAAGGATGTGAACTCTGCCAGTCGCTCGAAACTCCGGCAAAGATTGATCTGACGATGGCGAGTGGCTACTTTAAACAAGGTGGATCAATCAGGGAGGAGTCATATGAAAATGAAGTTTGTATTATTGGTCGTCGCCATTCTGTTTGCCAGTTCATCGGCTCACGCGTTTATTGGCCAGTCCAGAGATTATGCCGTCGAAAGCGATTTCGGCATCACGGGTTCCTGTACGATGGTTGTACTTTCCAAGGCCTTTGGATTGGAAGCAGAAGGTGCCTATTTCTATGTGCCCTTCACCGGCATTGATTACACTCTTCTGGAAAACACGACGATCATCGTGTCAATTCGAGGCAAGGTTATCACCCTGAAGGTTCGCTCCAAAGCGCTGGCAAAGAAACTTAACGAGGATCTAACCCGGGCAATTACAGGTGATTTTCTATAACTGGGTCATGTGAATCCGATTCCGATGTGGGTGACCTGAAAAGCTATATTAACGAGCGATTGATCTAACTGTTTCGATTGGCTTCTTTTGGCTGAAAGCAGACGCTCAAAGGCGAATTAATCAGACGACTTCTTCATGCCGATGAGCTGGAACAGCTCAAGGCGAGAGGATGGGTTTTTCATGAATGCACCGGTCAGCTTCGAGGTGGTAGTCCACGAGTTCGATTTCTGGATACCACGATGGCACATGCAGAAGTGCTGGCACTGAATAATCACAGCTACACCCTTGGGATTGAGCACCTCTTCAATTGCATTGGCAATCTGCATGGTCAGCTTTTCCTGTACCTGCAATCGTTTGGCATAGCCTTCGGCCACGCGCGCCAGTTTGGACAGGCCAACAACGCGGTCTCTGGGGATATAGGCGATATGGGCCTTGCCGACGAATGGAACCATGTGATGTTCGCAGTGGCTGTGGATATCAATATCAGAGACCAACACGACTTCATCGTAGCCTTCGACCTCTTCAAAGGTCTTCTCCAGATGTTCGCGTGGGTCCTCTTTGTAGCCGGCGAAATGTTCATGCATGGCCGCCAGCACACGGGCTGGCGTTTCCTGCAAACCTTCGCGCTCAGGGTCATCACCGAGGTATTCCAATAGGCCGCGCACATGCTTCATCGCTTCGATATTGGCCGGATCGTTAATGTCGAAATCTTCAGTCATGGCTGTTCCCCTATTTGCGAACTTGCCGCCACATTACCCCATCTGGCAATGTTGCAAAACCCAAAGTTCATAGGGTTAGTATCCGGGAGAGTGATTTGATTACTGTTGATCTACTTCGCCATGGCGAGCTTGAAGGTGGTGTGAAGTATCGCGGACTCGTGGATGATCCGCTTACTCTGGCCGGACGCGCCGCCATGAATGGAGTCTGGAACAAGACTAAAAGCGAAGTCGATCTGATTATCTCTTCACCGTTGAGTCGCTGCCTTGGCCCCGCTACGGAATGGGCAAAAGAGGAGGGAATCGAATCTGTTAGTGATGAGCGTATTGCCGAGATGCACTATGGAGATTGGGAGGGGATGACCTCTGAGGAGATCATGGAACGTTATCCGGGCGTGTTGGAGATGTGGCGTGCCGACCCTGAAAGTGTGCAGGTGCCGAATGGCGAAACTGTGTTGCAACTGCAAGAACGGATTGCGGCATTCTGGTCGGATATGTGTGAAGCCCATGACGGTAATCATCTGTTGCTGGTCGCGCACTCAGGAAGTCTTCGCATGCTCATCGCCCATGTGCTGAATGCACCGATCATCGCAACACGCCATATGCAGATGCCATATGCCTGCTGGAGTCGAGTGACGCATGATGCCGGTACGAGTCAGTTAATCTTCCATAATCAGTAACTTCGAACGACTTCTTTTAGTCAAAAGCAGTCGTTCGATAATTGTAATATTGCGGGTTAATCCAAGAAGCGAAGAGCTGTTTCGGCGACATGTGCGCCGTAAGAGCGGGCGGTGGCGAGTTGGGCTTCGGTGATCGGTTGCGGCATCCCTTCATAGTTGCCACATCTGGCATACGGGCCCCATTGCAGGCCTGCATCAGCGTAGCCGGGAAGCGATTTCGGGAAGCCGATGACGACCATCCCCTGTTCCAGAAAGTGGGAGTAGAGCGCGGTCATAGTGCCTTCTACGCCGCCACCGCCACCGCCGAAGCCGCCACCGGTGGCAAAGACACCAGCGACCTTTCCTTCCAGTAGGTTCTCCATCCAGAGCTTTCCGGCACGATCAATCAACTGTTTCATCTGCCATGCCATGGAACCCATGTGTACAGGTGTACCGAAGATAATGAGGTCAGCCTTTTGAAGGTCTTCGAGCGTTGTATCAGCGGCCTGTTTCAGAAGTGGTTCGCAATCGGCGGCAACCTTGGCCCCGGCGGCAATCGCTTTGGCCATCTTTTCGGTATTACCGTAATCCGAGTGGTAACTGATCAGAACATTCAGAGACATGAGGGTATCCTGTTATGGTTAATAATGACTTGTTACTAAGGCCCTAAGCATGACCGACCTGATTGGTCAGGTTGGCTTTGCTGACGCCCATGCTTTGAGCTGCCAGTGCCCAGCGAACTTCCGGGGCGGTCTGGAATAGCAAGTGATGATTGGGAGCCGCTACAAGCCAGTCATTATTGGCAAGTTCCTGCTCCAACTGACCAGCATCCCATCCGGCATAGCCGAGAATCAACATGAAGTGTTCAGGTCCACTGCCAGCGGATATCTCTTCCAGAATATCTCGAGAGGTGGTCAGGTGCAGTTCCGGATTCACCTGCATGGTTGAATCATAAATATGCCAGCCATCGTGCAAGACAAAGCCACGATAGGGATCAACCGGACCACCCTCAAAGCTTTGACAGCGCTGGTCGGGAAGCCCTGCAAAATAGCTTCTGTCGGGCGTGAGCTGGAGGTCCTCCAATACATCGATGATGGAGACCTCCTGTGGGCGATTGATGATCAGGCCCATACTACCCTCTTCATCGTGATGGCAGACGAGCACGACAGAGTCACGAAAGTGCCGATCCTGTAATGATGGCGTTGCCAAAAGGATCTGTCCGGTCAGGCTGTTAATCTGCACTTTCTTCTCCACTTTGGATGGTTCTGCTACTGTTTTCAGCCATATCTTCGGCCATGCTGATCGCTGCCATAATGCTACTGTAGGACACTTTTCCTGTTCCTGCACGCCCCAGCGCCGTTCCGTGATCAACACTGGTACGGATAAATGGGAGGCCGAGGGTGACATTGACGGCCTCGCCAAAACTGACTGTTTTGATGGGTATCAGCGCCTGATCATGATAACAGCAGATGATGGCATCGTACTGGCTTCGCATCTGTGGTGAGAAGAGCGTATCTGCAGGTAGAGGC
>Ga0316191_10001125_pt1 | contig 18376 bp, 13 predicted proteins | sample Eddworburr2cm_MG_FD_204928 | JGI IMG/M metagenome (GOLD analysis project Ga0316191, IMG submission 204928) | Coastal sediment microbial communities from Maine, United States - Eddy worm burrow 2 cm | ecosystem: Environmental > Aquatic > Marine > Coastal > Sediment | place: USA: Maine...
GCCTTCGCCGCACGGGAGGTTCTGTCATGAAATTGCTGGAATTACTGGGTTATTTCAACTACTGGGTTTTCGCCATTATTCTCACCGTTGGCCTGTACGCGGTGATCAGTAAAACCAACCTGATCAAGAAACTCATCGGCCTGTCGATTTTTCAGTCAGCCGTATTCCTGATGTACATCACCATGGACAAAGTGGAAGGTGGCACCGCGCCCATCATCCAGCCGGGGGTTGAAAACCAGATATTCTCCAATCCCCTGCCACAGGTACTGATACTCACCGCCATCGTCGTCGGGGTATCTACCCTGGCCCTTGGCCTGGCCATCGTAGTACGCATAAACGAGTGTTATGGCACGATCGAAGAACGCGAAATTCTGGACGCCGACTGATTAATATGGACCTTACAGCGCACCTACCTGCTCTACAGGTAGTGGTACCGATGTTATCGGCGCCGCTGGTAGTCCTGTTGCAACCGCGGGGCCTGGCCTGGGCAGGCGCCACGGTCGCTGCCCTGGCAAGCTTTGCCATTGCGGTAGCCCTTACCATTGCCGTACTGGACGGCCAGCCACAGGTCTACGCCATGGGCGGCTGGCCAGCACCTTACGGCATTGCGCTTGGCGTAGACGCCTTTAGCGCGCTGGTATTACTGGTGGTGACCGGTGCCGGGGCCGCGTCATTGCTCGCGGCGCGGCCCAGCATTGATCAGCAGATCGAACAGGAACGCCAGCCGCTGTTCTATTCCGCCTGGCTGCTGGGCCTTGCTGGCCTGGTGGGCATCGTGGTATCCGCAGACGCGTTTAATATTTTCGTCTTTATGGAAATCTCTTCCCTGGCCAGCTACATTTTGATCGCCGGGGGCCCGGATCGGCGCGCATTGCCCGCGGTCTTCAAGTACCTGATCATGGGTACCATAGGCGCGACCTTCTACCTGATCGGCGTGGGCCTGATCTACATGATGACCGGCACGCTCAACCTGGCTGATATGGAGGCGCGTATCGGCGATGTCGCCGATATGAATCCGATCCTGGTTGCCGCGGGGTTCATCACCATTGGTTTGGCATTGAAAGCTGCCGTGTTTCCCCTGCATGTCTGGTTGCCCAACGCCTACACCCAGGCACCGCACATGGTGACGGTGTTCCTGGCGGCCTGTGCCACCAAGGTGGCCCTGTATGTCCTGATTCGCTTCGACTACCTGGTGTTCCAGACCAAACTGGAGGATCACGAGATCCAGTTTGCGCTGTTCGCGATGCCGCTGGCCATACTGGGTATTCTTGTCGCGTCTGCGGTGGCCATGTTCGAGGGCAATCTCAAACGACTGCTGGCAACCTCATCAGTGGCGCAAATCGGGTACATCCTGCTGGGTGCCAGTTTCGTCAGCCAGGCCGGCCTCAGCGCCAGCGTCATGCATATATTCAACCATGCCCTGGCCAAGGGCGGCTTGTTTCTTGCCGTTGCCTGCCTGGCGTACCACTATCGCGATCTGCGCCTGGACCAACTCGGCGGTGCCGCCGCGCGCATGCCATGGACCTGCGCTGCGCTGGTGGTGTGTGGTTTCAGCCTCATTGGCATTCCCGGTACCGCGGGGTTCATCAGCAAATGGCTGCTGATCAGCGCCTCCCTGGAAAGTGGCCCCTGGGGCTGGGGGCTGGTGGCGGTCATACTGGTAAGTTCACTGATGGCCGTGGTCTATATCTGGCGCATTGTCGAAGCGCTGTACTTCCGCGCTCCTGTGGAGGGCGATAGTCAGCCTGCCGAGGCACCGCTGCAACTGCTATTGGTCACCTGGCTGGTGGCACTACTGAACATTTTCTTCGGGATATTTCCCGCTGTTCCGCTGGAGCTGGCTAACAGCGCCGCCACTTTGCTTGCGGGATTCGCATCATGACCCCCGAAACAGCCATCCTGGTGGCCATCATCCTGCCTCTGGCCGGAGCACTGGCCATTGCCCTTGCCGGACGGGTAAGCCCCAATCTGCGCGAGACAGTCACCCTGGTTACCGCCGCCGCCCTGATCTGGGTGGTGTGGGGCCTGCTGCCGACCCTGATGGCGGGCGGACGACCGGCGGTAGAAATAAGCCAGGTGATGCCGGGGCTGACCATTGCCTTCAAGGTCGAGCCACTGGGAATGCTGTTCGCGGCACTGGCATCGGGCCTGTGGATTATCAATTCAGTCTATTCAATTGGCTATATGCGCGGTAACAAGGAGCAAAACCAGACGCGCTTCTTTACCTGTTTTGCGTTGGCGCTGTCTGCCACTATGGGTGTGGCTTTCGCCGGCAACCTGTTTACGCTGTTCCTGTTTTATGAATTGTTGACGCTATCGACCTACCCGCTGGTCGCACACAAGGGCGACCCGGCCACCGTGCGTTCAGCGCGCGTCTACCTGGGTATTCTACTGAGCACGTCTATAGGCCTGTTCCTGCCCGCTATCATCTGGACCTATGCGGTTGCCGGAACAGGGGACTTCACCCCGGGCGGCATACTCGCCGGCAAGCTGGACGACCCGGCGATAGGTTTGCTGCTGGGATTATTCGTATTCGGTATCGGCAAGGCCGCCGTGATGCCGGTACACCGCTGGTTACCCGCTGCGATGGTGGCACCCACCCCGGTTAGCGCGCTGCTGCATGCGGTTGCGGTAGTAAAAGCAGGTGTTTTCGCGATAACCAAGATTATCGTTTACGTGTTTGGTATCGACTTCCTGTTCGATGCACCCAGCTCTGGCTGGTTGTTATATATGGCCGCATTCACCATCATTGCGGCGAGCCTGATCGCGCTGCGGCAAACCAATATCAAACGGCTGCTGGCCTACTCCACCATTGCCCAGCTCTCTTATGTGGTAATGGCCGCGGCGATATTAAAACCGCTGGCGGAGGTGGGCGCGGCTATCCATATCGTCGCCCACGCGTTCGGCAAGATCACCCTGTTCTTCGCCGCCGGGGCTATCTATGTGGCGTCCAAAAAAACCGAGGTGTATCAATTGCGCGGTATTGGCCGGCGCATGCCCTGGACCATGGCGGCATTTTCCATAGGCGCACTCAGTATGATCGGGGTGCCGCCCACCGCAGGCTTCGTCTCCAAATGGTATATTCTGGCCGGCGCATTTCAGGCCGACAACCTGGTGGCGGTATTCACCATCATTGCCAGTACAGCGCTTAACGCGGCGTACTTCCTGCCCATTTTGTACCTGGCCTGGTTCGAACGCGAGGACAGTGGCGCTCCAGAACATGGCGAGGCCCCCCTGGCAGCCGTGTTCGCACTGTGCGTGACCGCCCTGTTAACACTGGCATTTTTCCTGTTCAACGGCCCGGTCATCGAACTGGAAAGCCAGGTCGTAAGGGGAATCAGCTGATGGCAAACCAAGACGAACCACTCCACTGGCTGGTGCGCCCGGCCACCATACGCAAGCTCTGGATAGGTTTCGGTATCGTGCTTGCGGCCGTGGTGCTGGCGCAGGCCGTGGTCTACATCAAGGGCTATTTCGGCGTTGATGCCTGGTTTGGTTTCGGGGCGGTTTACGGCTTTGTCTGCTGCCTGCTGATGGTGCTGGTAGCCAAATTACTTGGCCTGGTGCTGAAACAGCCGCAAGACTATTACGATGAGCCGGATGAGATTACAGGGAATGAGCAGGACACTGGCCAGAACGTGAGCAGCACAGAGGAGCCCGGCAATGGCGCTTGAAATGCTCTCACCGGCGCTCATCCTGTTGCTCGCGGCTGTGCTTATCGGCGTACTCAAGGGCCACGCGCGCACCGCCGTAGTGTTGGTGGCGCCGCTAGTCACCTTGTGGGCCGTGTGGCAGATCCCGGACGGCGTCCAGGGCACGGTAAAGTTTCTCTCCTATTATATTGAACCCGTTGAAGGCAGCCCGCTGCGGCGCTTATTCGCCACCGTGTTCGCGATTATGGTCTTTGTCGGTGGCCTCTACGCCTACCGCGTGGCGCGCTGGTATGAACTGGCGGCGGCGTTTGCCTACGCCGCCGGGGCCGTAGGCGTGTGCTTTGCCGGCGATCTCATTACCCTGTTCCTGTACTGGGAACTGATGGCACTGTTCTCTACCATCGTGGTCTGGTGTGGCGGCACACCCGCGGCACGCGCCGCGGGCATACGCTATGCCATCATGCACCTGCTGGGTGGCGTGGTGCTCAAGGTGGGCATCGAGGGCGTGGTGGTGGGCACCGGCTCTATCCAGATTCAACCCATGCTGGCTACCGATTTCAGTACCTGGATGATACTGATCGGCATCCTGATCAATGCCGCCGCGCCTCCCGTGTCGGCCTGGTTAGCCGATGCCTATCCGGAATCCAGCTCTACCGGCTCTGTTTTCCTGTCGGCGTTCACCACCAAGACCGCTGTATTGGCACTCATATTATTGTTCCCCGGTGAACCGGTGCTGGTGGGTGTAGGCCTGTTCATGGTGATGTACGGGATTATCTATGCGCTGCTGGAAAACGACATCAGACGCATCCTGGCCTACTCCATCGTCAACCAGGTGGGTTTCATGGTGTGCGCTGTCGGCATAGGCACCCAGATGGCACTGAATGGTGCAGCGGCGCATGCTTTTGCGCATATTATCTATAAGGCGCTGCTGTTTATGAGTGCCGGCGTGGTTATCTACAGAACGGGCAAGAGCAAGTGTACGGAACTGGGTGGCTTGTTTCGCACCATGCCGCTAACCACCGCCTGCGGCATCATTGGTGCACTGGCGATTTCCAGCTTTCCCCTCACCTCGGGCTTTACCACCAAGAGCATGATTTCCCAGGCCGCCGTGGATGAAAACCTGGTTTGGGTCTACATGCTGCTAACTGCCGCGTCTGCAGGTGTCTTTCTTCATGCCGGGATCAAGTTTCCCTGGTTTGTATTTTTCCAACGCGACTCCGGCCTGCGCCCCAAGGATGCGCCGTGGAACATGGGCCTGTCGATGATCCTGTTCGCCGCGCTGTGTATCCTGCTGGGCGTGTTCCCCGAACTGCTGTACCCACTGCTGCCCTACCCCGTGGACTACGTGCCCTATACGGCTGGCAAGGTGCTTTTCTACCTGCAACTGCTGCTGTTTTCCGGCCTGGCATTCTTCGTGCTGTTACCGCTGATGAAGCGCACCGAGACCATCAGTCTTGATACCGACTGGCTGTGGCGCCGGGCTGCTCCGGCACTGATTGATCTAATTGAACGCCTGCTGCAGTTTCTCGATGGGCTTTTTGCCCGGGGACGCGTGCGAGTGCAGCGTTTTTCCCAGCGTATGGCCGTGCGTTACCTGGGCCAGCCCCACACTGCCGATCGCGAAGAGCGTGGCGTGTTTGCCCGGTCCTGGCCCATCGGCACTACCGCCCTGTGGATCGCCGGTTTGCTCTCGGCTTATGTATTGCTGTCCTACCTGTAAACTAACGAATTGACAATGAACTCAGGTCTGACTGCTTTTCAAATAACAAGAGACCAAAGCAGTAAAGCCCTGGCCTGCCTACTGCTGGTAACCCACTGGCTATTATTCTGCAGCCTGTCACATGCCGCGGCACAGACGCTACCCGATATCGGCTTATCGGATGATCCTGCACCTGCGGAAATAAGCGGCGAACTGCGCGCGGGTTCACATTTGAAGCTGTTCCTGCCCAATCTCCCCTACCTGGCCATTTCACATGCAGTCAATGCCTCCCTGGTGCGCCCGGCGGACAACGAACGTGGTTGGCAATACGACCTGGCACATAGTCACCGCAACATTGATGATACGGTCTGGGAGTTCCAATTACGTAAAGGCGTCAACTTTCAGGACGGCACGCCTTTCAATGCCAACTCAGTGCTGCAGAATATGGAATATTTCAAGCGGCAGCCGTTTACCTTCAGCAAGCTCGGCACGATCTTGGCCAGGGTAGAAAAAATAGACGACTACACGGTGCGTTTTCACCTCTCGGAGCCCTACGGTGTATTTTTGCACGATGCCATCTGGCTGCAGTTTTACACGCCGGGCTACCTGGAAAAGCATGGCTGGAACGGCAAGCCCAGCTGTCCCAACCTTGCAGAGCCGGGCCCCTATGCGCTGGGGCCCTATATCTTGCATGAGGGTTATGTGGAAGGCGATCGCAGTACGCCTGAGGTAGTGCTCAAGGCTAACCCCCACTATTGGGGGACAAACAAACCCAAGGTAGAAACCATCACCATCTATACTGAGTTGGGCATGACTGAAGCGCGCACCAGCGCACTGTTTGCTGAAGGAGAAGTCGACATTACGCCGGTGCCTTTTGCCGATGAAGTTGCAACGGTACTCTCACCCTACGCCAAACTCGCCGTGTCGCCATCAATGAATAATTACGCCATGCACTTCAATTTGCTTAATGGCAGTAACGCTATAGCTGATGAGCGTATCCGCTTTGTCATCAATCACGCGATCGATCAGGAATATTTATTGAACCTGTCAATGCTGGGCGAGGGTGTATTATCTCCTACCATGGTGTCACCCAATTTTCCCCAGGTCAGCGCGGCGATTGGTTTACTGGGCGACTACTTTGCGCAATATGCCGCTACCCATGACAGCAGTACTGCGCATCTCAGGCAGCTGGTGCAGGAATATCAGCTGGAAAATGGCCTTGATGCCAGTCAACCCCTGGCCCTGACGCTATTGGTCCAGGAAAGTTTTATGTTCCTGGTCAAGGATATACAGTACTTTCTCGGCCAGGTGAATATCGAATTGAAAGCGCAAGTTCTGGACGGAGAGAAGCAGGTATTCCGTCAACTCTTTGCTACCGTCGAGGATAAGAACGAATTGCCCTGGGATCTGCTTTTATGGGGTAATTATGACTGGTACAAGCATCCCTGGTCCGCGTTTTTTGTTTATGTGGCCGGTTCCTCCTGGTCAACGATTCCCGCAGACAAGGTACTGGTCGAATACACGGACGGACTATTGGCAAGCAATCTGGATTCAGAACAGTACGTGCCGCTGATCGCAGAACTCATTCGCTATATTTATGAGAATAACTACATGGTATTCCTGCCCAGCCCGAACAATGTATACGCGGTTAATAAAGAGGTGGTATTTAATCCAGGTCGATCTGCATTTATCTATCTGCGCGACCTGGAGGTCACGGATAAGCACTGGTCCGTAAGAGGGAAAAAGGCCTACCCGTTGACGCGCCAGCAACCCTTGAAAGTCAACCGCCAGCGGCTGCAGGAATCATCGCCATGAATACACCTGAGGATGCCAGCAGCGACGCGTCGGAGTCCAGGCTTGAACTCAAGCACGAGCGAAGGCTATCTCGGGGAATTGCCGCGCTGCTGCTAGTGGCATCGGTGCTGCTAATCGGACAGAGTCTGTATAATTTGTCTAACCTGGATCGGGTAGAAACCTCCATCAGCACTATGCATCGCTCGGCCGTCATACTGGAGGTGCTGGCCCGGGAAATCGCCACGCCATTAGCCGATATACGCATACTCTCCATGGAAGCGGTGCTGGCTCCCAATAAGGACCTTGCCGAGGATACGCAACAGCGACTGCAAGTGCTCATCGATGAACTGGAGCTGCGCCGCCTGGACTGGCACCAGCGAATCCAGGCGGGGGACATTAATGAATACGCGGCGCAGCAGTTTTATGCCATTGAGGAAGCGTGGCGCAGCTATCTGGCCTCCTTGAACAAAACACGCCTGTATCTGCAGCAAGGGGTACGGGTTGCGGCATTTATCAATGTCACCCGGCAGGAAAAGCAACACTATGATGCCCTGCAAAAAGCACTGGGCGCATTTGGATCCACACAGATATCCCGCGGCCAGAAAGTCTATGATGTAGCGCAGAAAAACTCTAACAGCGCCTACTACACGCTGATCGTTACATCGTTTATCCAGATTTTAATTCTGGCCGTCATTTTGCATTTTGTTTATCGCATGTTCCGCAGTTATATGCGGGTGTCCCAGGCGCATGAGCAGGAATTGTCCCGGGCCATGCAGGCAGCAGAGTCCGCCACCCAGGCCAAGTCTGATTTCCTGGCCAATATGTCCCACGAAATTCGTACACCAATGAATGCCATTATTGGCATGTCGCACCTGGTGTTGCAGACCGAGTTGGATCCGAAGCAGCGCAACTATGTTGACAAGGTGAACCGCTCGGCCGAGTCCTTGCTGGGAATCATTAACGATATCCTGGATTTTTCCAAGATCGAGGCGGGTAAACTCGATATAGAAGCCGTAGATTTTCGCCTGGAAGACGTGTTCGATAACTTTTCCAGCCTGGTCGGCCTGAAGGCGCAGGAGAAAGGGCTGGAGTTACTGCTTGATATCGATGCCGCGGTGCCCACATGTCTGGTGGGCGACCCGCTAAGGCTGGGGCAAATACTCATTAACCTTGGGAATAACGCCGTCAAATTTACCGAGTCAGGTGAAGTCGTCATTGCCATCCGGGTTGAAGAACAGGATGACGACAAGGTCAATCTGGCATTTTCTGTGTCGGACACCGGTATTGGCATGAACCCGGAACAGAGTTCAAAACTATTCCAGGCATTTGGCCAGGCAGATAGCTCCACAACTCGCAAATACGGTGGCACCGGACTGGGGCTTATCATCTGCAAGAGCCTGGTGGAAATGATGGGCGGGGAAATAAACGTAGAAACAGCAGCTGGTGTGGGCAGCACCTTCAGTTTCACTGCCCGCTTCGGGTGGAAGGAGCAGGATGAAATTCGGCCCGACGCTTCATCCCTCAAGCTGGATAACCTGCACGTGCTGATCGTGGATGATAATGCCACGGCAAGGGAAATTTTGATGGATATTGCTTCCTCCCTTGGATTTCGCGCAGACACTGCATCCGGCGGCAATATGGCCCTGGACATGGTTGCAGCCGCGCAAAAAGAAAATCAACCCTATAGTGTGATATTCATGGATTGGCAGATGCCGCTAATGGACGGCGTCACGACTACAAAAGTTATGCAGGAAAGGCGCTTACTGAGTGATGAGCAGGCCGTTATCATGGTAACTGCGTACGGTGGCAATGAGGCGGCGGCCGCAGCTGGCAAGGATTTACCGATAAAAAATTACCTGACCAAACCAGTGAGTCCCTCCACGCTACTGGATTCCATTCTTGGAGCCTTTGGGCACGAACCGGTATCTGCCAGGCACAGACGGCAGCAGCGCAGCGATGTTGAAGTAACGCGCCAACTCAATGGAGCCTATATCCTGCTGGTGGAAGACAATGAAATCAACCAGGAGCTGGCACTGGAATTACTGACAGGCGCCGGCATAAAAGTGGACGTCGCCAACCATGGACAGGAGGCGCTCACACTGCTGGAATCCCATGTCTATGACGGCGTCCTGCTCGATATACAAATGCCGGTAATGGATGGTTACACCGCTGTCCGAGAAATTCGCAAGCAACCGCAGCTGCAGGATCTTCCGGTCATTGCCATGACGGCAAACGCCATGGTGGGCGATCGGGAAAAAGCGCTGAATGCGGGCATGAATGATCATATAGCGAAGCCTCTGAATGTCTCGGAGATGTTTGCGACCATCTCGAAGTGGATAGCGCCGGCACATCCGGTCGCCGACGCGCCCTCCTCTATTGAGCACCTGTCGGCAACACCCTCCATTTTTCCCATGGCGGGAATCGATATTGAGAGGGGGTTGGCAACCTGCGCCGGAAAGACGGAGTTATATCTGAAACTGCTGGGTAAGTTTCTGCATAACTATGGTGATTTTGCACAGTCCTTCACCGAGGCACAGCGTGGCAACGATAAGGATGCCCCGGAGCGCCTGGCCCATACACTCAAAGGCGTTGCCGCGAGTATCGGAGCCACGGATCTCGGGGATTTGGCAGGCAGGCTGGAAACAGACTGCAGAAGCGGTGTGATCGAGGAATCGATTGCTGCTCTTCTGGCCAAGGTTGTGGCTGCTTTGAATGTAGTGTTGCACTCGATCGAGTCGGCGGGGTATGGCACTGTTGAAGTGGCGAATGTGCCTGCCCGGCAAGCCAATCCACAGCAAGTCACTGGGCTGATAGGGCAACTAAAACAGACACTGGCAGATTTCAACACAGATTCATCACGTGTTGCCGAAGAGCTATCCCAGGCATTGAGCCAGGGCGCTCAACAGCAGGCGATGCAGGATGTCATAGCTCACCTGGAAGCCTTCGATTTTGAAGAGGCGCTTGTTGCCCTGGCGGTGGTGGAAGAAATGCTAGAGGACGATAGCTCCAGGGACAGCTGACTAGTGTCCAGCAGTCTGCTCTCCTGCTGCAGCAAAGATATGACCCCATCCTGTAGCTGAGTAATACCTGGTTTCGATGTTATCGACTATACCGTCCTGATCCCAGTCATAGGCGTCCGTTTCACTGGTCAGGTTTCCTTCAGCATCGTACACATAGCTGCGGATTTGCTCCGGCGTAGCACCACCCTGCCAATACATTTCTTCGCGAACCAGGTTATCGTTGATGTCATATTTCCGGACTTCGATATTCTCTGGGACCCCGTCGCCACCCTCATCCCGCTCCGACCGTGTCTCATTGCCGTTTGCATCGTAATCCCAGCTCATAATGTAATCTGCCCGGCCATCACCATCGCCATCCTCTTCCAATCGAATGAGATTGCCGTCGGCATCATAGATGTGCTTAAAGCTATAAATCTGGTCTGCTTTACCATCGCCGTTATAATCGCTTGTCTCTTGCGTTATATTGCCATGGCTGTCATATGTGATGGTACTGGTATCGTCGATTGCGCCATCGCCATCGTTGTCTTCTTCACGCCGTGTCAGCCTGCCATTGCTGTCATACTCAAAGCTCGTGACCCGGTTCGGCAAACCATCGCCATTTTCGTCACTTAACTCCCTTACCACCTTGTCGTCGCTATTGTATTGATAAACCGTGACCCGGTCCGGCTTGCCATCGCCTTCCTGGTCGTATAACTCGCGCGTTACGTTGCCGTTGCTATCGTATTCATAGTTTACAAGTTGATTTTCCAGGGAGCGGAAGAAATCGGCAAAGCAGTCACCCTGACATTCAAGCTGATACCTGGTCAATTGGCCGCTGGTGTCATATTGCCAGCCTTCAAACCCTTCCGATTTTGAGCTTGCAAGCTCGGGGGGTATCACGCCCTGATCATAGGGCCATATAATTGATCTTTTGTTCCACTCATATCTTCGCAGCCGGCCCAGCGTGTCGTAACGCCAGGTCTCCACCGAGATGTCATTGCCCTCACCATCGCGTTCCTCTCGCTGTTTCCTGGCTGCACAGGCATCGTACGCGTAAGTCGCGACCATTTCCGGCATACCATCGCCACCATTGTCAGATTCCTCCTTCAGCAACTTGCCTCGGGTGTCATACTGCGAGCTGCGAATATAGTGTTCCTCGCCTTCCGTTGACCAGTAGTCCTCCTGTGCCAGAATGCCGCTGGCGTAGTAGGTGTAACTGACGGTTTCGTTCGGCCTGCCATCGCCATTCTGGTCCAGCAACCGGCGGACCAGGTTTTTCTGATTGTCGTACTCGTATCGGTAGGGCCAGCTCTCGATTTCGTCTGCTGTGCCATCGGCGTTGTGGTCCAGCTCAAAACGGGTCAGGTTGCCCAGGGCGTCGTATGCGTATTTTTTAATCAGATCCGGATTGCCATTGGCGTCCGCGTCGAATGCCTCACGTGTCACATTACCGTCGGCATCGTACTGGTAACTCGCAATTTCATCCGCCTTGCCGTTGTTATCCGTGTCGGATACCTTGCGGATCACATTGCCATCGCCGTCGTATTCGTATTGGTAAGCGAAAACGCTGATTTGTAATGGTTCGGACGAAGCGTACTGTTCAAGCCGGCTTTCCACGCGTATCGCATTGCCGTATGTATCGAATTGCCGGGTCTCGGTGTTGCGACCCAGTTCAGCATTAAAGCCGTCACGAACATCACCCACCAGAACTCCATTGCCATCGTATTCACGGCTCACGCTGTAGCTCTGTGCAAACTCGAGGTACTGGATATCCGGAATACCCAATACTTCCACAGTGCGGCGTAAGTCTCCCCCGCTTGACTCGGTTCGAATCAGCCTGCCGTTAAGCCCATACTTGTAGATTGTGAGCGATCCAATAGTGCCGTCGCCCGTATCGGCGAAATCTTCTCGCTCAGCCCGGATAAGGTTACCGCCCTCGTCATACTGGTATGCCCAGCTATCGTGAATGTCCTGCACGCCGTCGCCGTCTACATCCGCCTGGTGCTGCGACAGATTGCCCAGGGCGTTGTATGCCCGACTGTAGGTCGCTTGCTGGCCGAAGTCTTCGCTTTCGTAGCGTGTATTGCTGCCCAGTGCGTCGTAGGTCCAGCTCTCATAGCCCTGCAGCCGACCGTCACTAACACTCGATTCACGTCGCGTCACATTACCGTTGATATCGTACTGCCATTTGCTGATGTCCTGTGGCGTACCGTCGCCGGCTTCGTCCGATTGCTCCAGGCTAAGGCCAAACGTCCGGGCGTCGATGCCCAATGTCTGGTAAAGATGCTGGATTGCCAGCGCCGGACTGGAAACCCCACGGGGAACGTCAAAAAGGCCCAGCGCATTTGCCTGAGCAAGTGCATAACGCAGCCTGATATCTTCCAGGAACACTTTCCAATGCTGATTCAAATCAATACTCACTCCTTGAAAAAGAGCGGCAACTTGCGGAGTAACTTCAATGCCGTTATCCGAATTGGCGTCCCGGTCCAGGCTTTGCAGAAGTACCGCAATATTGATCACCGTATTAAAAGGGTCATCCTTGCTTGCAAGCACCTCGGTGATAGCTGGAACTCCCGTGACTACCGCGGACCCAGCCAGATCAAACGGTGTAACCTGCGCCTGAGCAGTCACTTCACCGAGCAGTGTATCTCCCAGGAAAAATCGAACAGCTTCGCCCTGTTCATAGTAAAAACCCCCATTGAGGCCTGTCACACCCCGCCGGGTCGGGGTCTCCCAGACAAGGCCGGAAACCGGAGAATCAACCAGAATACCGGTGAGACTGCCCACTGCACTGCCATCATCTACAGCCGGGAACTCATTATTTTCGGGTAGCACAATCTCCTCGCACGCATCTGCGAAGTCTGCACTGGGAGGCATGACATCAACCAAGGGTTGCATGACATAGTCGTCTGGTACTGCGGTATCATCGGCAGGTGCTGTAACAGGGTCACCCCCTTGGGCGGAAGAGCCGGAACCTGAGCCCCCGCCACTACAGGCGCTGAGCAACAGCAATGACACTGCCGCAGACGTCAGTAACAGCTTCATATTCATACCCATCACCTCGAAATCATATAACCACCCACGGCGGCTGTTCTCTATCCCGAAAACACGAACCACACAAACCCATGCAACCCCTTTCTTTTAATCTAACACCAAGTCCCGGGTGCAATGATTGATGCAGATCATTGCGGCTCATATATCCATACTAATCGTAAGGATATATAAGCCAGCTGGGTATAAGTGCCTGCGCAAAGCGCGGCAGGGATTAGAAGCTATACTGACTTTCGCGGGAAAAATTCAAGCTAACGCGAACAATGAAAAAACCCCGGCACCCTGATACCCTGCAGTCAAACAATCAACCCACCGCAGGGAATCCTGAATGATTTGTCGTTTTATCAGTCTGTTACTCGCCAGCCTGCTCGGGCTTTTGCCGGTCCTATCCTGGGGGGCGGAAGAAGAAAACACTTCTCGGGCACAGACCGGGCTGGTGATCAGCTCCGGCGCAAAAGGTGGTGGCTACTGGAGCGCGGCCGCACGGCTACAAAAAGTGGTGCACGACATGGGCGCCGACGCAAAAAACCTAACCAGTACCGGTTCCCTGGCAAACCTGGAGGCGCTGACAGACCCGGCCAGCCCGGTTAGCCTGGCATTTGCCCAGGCCGATGCGCTGCAGTACTTCCTTTATGACAGGCCCGGCGCCAGGCCCCAACTCGATGTGCTCGAAAATATTGGCCAGGAATGTGTATTCATCATAACGGCGGCAAGCAGTAAACTGCGCTCGGATGCCGACCTGCAGAAGGCGGGCAACCCGCGACTGGCCATCGCCAGCCATACCAGCGGTGTGGCGGTCACATTTAATTACATGACCAGGCTAGTACCCGAGTTCGAAAAGGTGCAGGTCAATTATAAGGACACGCGTATGGCAATGGAGCAGCTTGGCTCCGCGCAGGCCCCTGTCGATGCGGTGATGGTCGTGCACCGTCCCCGGGAACACTCCCCGGAGCTGGACCTGGCACTGGCTGATAGAGAGCGTTACCGGATCCTGGAGATAAAAAACGAGCGCCTTACCGGCAAGTCAAGCGACGGCCAGGAGGTGTACCGCGAAATGAACCTGGCCATTCCCGACCCGGAGGGTGGCGATCCCGCCCTGGTGAATACCATCTGTGTCAAAGGGCTGCTGGTGGCAAACCGGGAAAAACTGAGTGAAGCACAGCAAAGCCTGCTGGCCGATGTGGTGAACGTTCACTGGATGCGGGTGTTTGCCACGCAGTAGAGCATTGCTGATAGTATGCATAGCAGCCCCCGCTAACGTGAGCATACCGTCTGAGTTGCCACTCTAATAGCCGGCAGGTATGAAACGGCTTTTTCGCCGGTTGTCAGACTGCGCCCGGCATCTATAATGCAGCATGCTCGAGTCATTTCTACAGATTCTGATCATACTGCTGGCGGCTAATGGCGCACCGGTAATCGCTGCGCTGTTTTTTCGCTCACGTGGTAAGCTCGCCATTGACCTGGGCAGGCAGTTACCCGATGGTCACCCCCTGTTCGGTTCTTCCAAGACATGGCGCGGTGTTGCTGCCGCCCTGCTCGCCTCCTGCGCGCTGTCGCTATTCTTTGGCTATGGCCTGTTTTTCGGGCTTATATTGGGCGCACTGGCGATGGCGGGCGATCTCCTGTCCAGTTTTGTCAAGCGAAGGAGAGGTCTTGCCCCCAGTGATCGCTGCAAGGGTTGGGATCAAATACCGGAATCGTTACTACCATCAATTTACGCAGCGGCGTTTCTAGGCCTTGCATGGTGGTGGGCATTAATCTGGTCACTGAGTTTTACGTTTACTCAAATGCTACTTTCCCGGCTTATGTACTGCCTGCACTTACGCAAACGCCCTTACTAGTTTTTATCCGCCAGTTATTCGCAATTCGATTCAATGTTTAGCCAGTTTATGCAGTGTCACCTCTGGCGGGCAGTTGAATCTTACCGGCACCACCGAACTGCCCGTGCCAGCCGAAGTGTAGCCCTGCATCAATTCATAAGACCAGGCTCCCGCGCAGGTGAACCGCGGAGACGATGAGTTATAGGTGAGCGCCAGAGAGCCTGGCAGGCATATCTGTCCCGCGTGGGTGTGACCACACATCATAAAATCAAAGCCGACATAGGCCGCGTGGCGATAGATTTCGGGAGAATGGGCAAGCAGGAGGGATGTCGACTCATCGGGGATGCCATCGTAGGCTTTCTCCAGGTTGTCGGCAGAAAAATAGTGCGGATCGTCGATTCCGGCCAGGTAGAGCGAGGCGCCTCCCCGTTCTATGCAGACATGTTCGTTCAACAGCAGGCGAATACCCATGGATTCAATGGGCTTTGCCATAAAAATACTATCGTGGTTACCAAGCACTGCATAGATATCCGTGTCTATAGCGCGGCATACGCGCTGCAATCCGTCCAGGGCTTTCTGGTGGGGTCCGTGAGTATCAAAAAGATAGTCCCCTGTGAGCACACAGAGGTCGTATTCGAGATCTTCGATCGCTGAGGCCAGGTGATCCGGAAATCTATCCAGTGAATCCAGATGCAGATCACTAAGATGCAGTACGGTGAAGCCAGCAAATACATCAGGAAGCAAAGGCAGTACGATTTTGTTAGACCGTACCCGGAAGTCCAGCACATTGGCCTCGCCGCGTTCCGTTAACCCGGTGAGTTTAAGAATCCAGCTAATAACGGATGCTGCTGTACGCCAATTCTCGATATGGAAAAAATGACGCCCCTGGCCGAATTTATCCGCCACATGCTCGGTTTCGATTCCTATGCGTTGCCGCAGGTGCGCCTTACCGACGCGTTGCACCAGGTACTTATGAAGCTCCGGGTCTTCTTTTAACTTGGTTAGGGCCGACATTTTATTAGTTATAGCGTTTGCCTCGAATTGTCGGCTGAAGCTTCATCATCGCCGCACAAGAAATCTTTCGCATTATAAAAACCCTGCGTGAAGTCATTTATCTTCCGTAACCATTGCTTCACCCATCTTGTCGATAACCCGCGCCATTTCGCGCGCCAGGTTCAGTGTCAGCAGACCGAAATCGACGGAATATTTCTGCTGCAGCTCGGCATAGAGCGCCGAGCTTATTTCCAGCACTATGCTGTCCTCGCGGGCGACCGCTGTGCCGCTTTGCTCGTGCAATGCAATCATAGGCACAAAGCCCGTTTCCTCTCCAAAATTAACCACCCGGATATGGCGCCACTCGCCCTGGTGCTGCTTAAAAAAGTCCAGTGACCCCTTACACACGACGAAAAAGCGTCCACCGGAATCGCCATATTCAAAAACTTTATTGCCCTTGGCTACCGTGTACAGGCTACCTTTTTCAAGCAGGAAATGCGTTGCTTCAATGGTAAGTGCCCCAAACACTGAACCAAGCGCCATGTCTTCGGGCGCCATCATCTGGCTGAATTCTGCGAGGCTGATTTGCTGCATCAAAACTTCCCTGCACCGGGCGCTTATGCCTGCGTAATAGGTACTATGTTAAGTATAGACCCCTTATAGAAAACCTCCCTACCCTGCCTGTGAATAAACCAAGCCCGAATAAAAATGCTGCAATGGACTGGGCTTAACTCCTGCGCTGGCAGCCGGGCAGGCTGCATAACATTTCAAAGATAAGGTTAGCTGCCAGCAGCGAAGTGTTGCCCGAGGGGTCGTAAGTCGGGGACACCTCCACCAGATCACAGCCAATCACGTTCAGGCCGTATAACCCGCGGATAATTTCCAGGCCCTGGGAAGTCACCAGGCCACCGGGCTCGGGCGTGCCGGTGCCGGGGGCGACGGACGGATCCAGTCCATCGATATCGAAACTGAGATAGACGGGCATATCCGGACCAATGGCCTGGCGTACCTCGTCCATCAGCGGCGCGAGCGACTTATACCAACACTCCTCTGCCGGCACCACCCGCACGCCGTGCTCGCGCGCCCAGTCAAAATCCTCGGCCGCATAACCGGTGGCGCGCAGGCCAACCTGAAACATGCGCGTGGGATCGACCAGGTTTTCCTCTATCGCCCGGCGAAAAATCGTGCCGTGGGTGATCGGTTCACCAAACATACTGTCGTTGGTGTCGGAATGGGCATCCACATGCACCAGCGCCATCTTGCCATGCACTTTGTGCTGCGCGCGCAGGATAGGCAGGGCAACGGTGTGGTCGCCACCCATGGCGATGGTTTTTGCACCCGTGGCCAGCAGGGTATCGAAGTGCGCCTCGATGATACCGATGGATTTCTCCAGGCTATAGGTATTCAGGGGTACATCCCCCACATCGGCTACCTGGAAGGAGTCAAAAGGGGCCGCCCGCGTGGCCATGCCATAGGGCCTGACCAGGACTGACTCGCTGCGAATTTCCCGCGGACCATAGCGGGAGCCGGTGCGATTGCTGGTGCCGATATCCAATGGCACCCCCACCAGCGCCACATCCAGTCCGGCGGCGTCAGCCTGCACCGGCAAACGAAACATGCTGGCGATACCGCCGAAACGCGGCATGTCATTACCGCTCAGTGGTTGGTTGAATTCTTTCATGCGCACTCCAGTGCAGCCCATGTGCTGCATTATCATAGCGCCGCCGTGGATCGCGGCATTATCAATTTAGTACAACGTGACCCGCACACGCTGAAGGGATTCGCATTATACCCAAATCAGGAATCCCCAACGGACTAAATGAAAAAGACTAAAGGGCACTGTGATTTCAATCGCTCGAGACAATACGCTGCTATGATGATGCAAAGACCTTGTCGACCAGGTTTTACAACTGTGTGAGTGGATTCATGAGTGCTCTATCAAGTCGGTTAGTTGCAACCAATGGCATCAAGCTGAATGTCACGATGGCGGGCGCAGGCCCTCTGGTAATCTTTTGTCATGGTTTTCCCGGGCATTGGACAAACTGGAGACATCAACTTCACGCTATATCAGCAGCAGGTTTCCAAGCCCTGGCCCTCGATATGAGGGGCTACGGGAAAAGCTCCCGCCCGAATCTCGTCGCTGACTACAACATGGATGAGCAAATTGCTGATATGTGCGGGTTGTTGGATTCCCTGGACGTAGAGAAAGCTATATTTGTCGGGCAGGATTTCGGAGCTGCCCTGGTCTGGAATATGGCTTTGCGAGAGCCCTCCCGCGTCGCCGCTGTCGTTGGCATTAGCGTGCCATTTGATCACGATTATTATGGCCGCAGTTGTATGGGGCACTTGGCAAAAGAATACCTGGCC
>Ga0316191_10001126_pt1 | contig 18368 bp, 15 predicted proteins | sample Eddworburr2cm_MG_FD_204928 | JGI IMG/M metagenome (GOLD analysis project Ga0316191, IMG submission 204928) | Coastal sediment microbial communities from Maine, United States - Eddy worm burrow 2 cm | ecosystem: Environmental > Aquatic > Marine > Coastal > Sediment | place: USA: Maine...
GGCACCGCTTACCGCGAGCTGCCATACATTCTATTGGCCTATGACGAAGACGCGCTTTTCGACAGGGCCGCTGCGCTCGAAAAAGCCGACATGGAGGCATATGGAGTGCTGGTTCGAATCTGCGCGATTATGGGTCTGGGGACCTGTTTTACGGAGACGACCCACTCCGGAAGCATGGGCGAACACATGATGTCGCACTACATTGATATGTTCGCCGGTGATGCCCATCCCGGCACCTTACACGGTGAGCAGGTTGGTGTGACCACGCTGTCCATGTCCCGCCTGCAGAACCGGATCTTGGGCAAACATAGTCCGCCGATCCTTTCGCCGACGAATATCGATGTCGCCGCCATGGTGGCCCGCTATGGTAAGGAAATCGGTCAAAACTGTATCAAACAACTAAAACGCAAAGCGCTTGATCGCAAAAAAGCCGACGAGTTCAATCTTTTTTTGGAGGAAAATTGGGAGGGCCTTTCAGCCCGGCTGCGTGACGTCATGCTCCCGTCGGAACGGCTGTGGCAAGCCATGGAAAAAATAGGCGCCCCCAAAACCGCAGCTGAACTCGGACTTTCTCAAGATTTTTACCGTGAGGTCGTTATTCATTCCCGGGAGATCCGGGATCGTTACACAATGCTGGACTTCGCTGGGGATTCGGATATGCTGGAAGCGTTTGCCAGCGAGCATAGATAGATAATCATAGGCAGGTAAATAGATGGCAACCGTTGTTTACAAAGGTATTTGCAAAAATTTCGGGAAAATAAAAGCGTTGCGGGATATTAGTGTCGAGGTAAAATCCGGAGAGTTTGCGGCACTGCTGGGGCCCTCCGGCTGTGGCAAATCAACTTTGCTGCGGCTTACGGCCGGATTGGAAACCATCACATCCGGAAGTCTGTACATCGAGGAGAGACTGGTCAATAATGTTCATCCACGCGACCGGGACATTGCGATGGTGTTTCAGAACTATGCATTGTATCCCCAGATGAAAATCTATAACAATATTGCCTTTAGCCTTCAGGTGAAAAAAGTAGCGAAATCTGAAATTGATGAGCGGGTTCAGTGGGCGGCCAAGATCTTAAATATTGGAGCTTTGCTTGACCGTTATCCGAATCAGCTTTCCGGCGGTCAGGCCCAAAGGGTCGCCATGGGGCGCGCCATCGTTCGCGATCCCAAAGTTTTTTTATTCGACGAACCGCTGTCCAACCTCGACGCGAAGCTAAGAGAACATATGCGTTTTGAGGTGCGTACCCTGCATAACAGGCTCGAAGCCACCACCATTTACGTCACCCACGATCAAGTTGAAGCCATGACGATGGCGGATAAAATTATGGTCATGCGCGACGGCCAAATCCAGCAAGTCGGATCTCCCGGCGAGGTCTTCGACAAACCGGCCAACCGGTTCGTCGCCGATTTCATCGGAACGCCGTCCATTAATCTGGCAGAGGGTGAAATCGCTTCGGAGCAGGGTAAAAAAGTTTTTCGCGCTAAAGATTTCGTACTACCCGTTTCTTCCGATATATCGCTTGAAACCGGGAGAAACGTATTATACGGATTGCGCCCCCAGCATATTCGCGTCTTACCCGACCCTTCTGAAACCCATCCCCACATCATCGAAGCCCAGCTTCTGCTCAGCGAAACAACGGGCACGGAGACTCAATTTTCCTTTGATTTAAATGGACATAAACTTATCGTCGCCAATCAGGGAAGATTCGATATCCCCATCAATACCACATACCGTCTCGGGGTGGATGTGGATAAAGCGCACTTTTTTGATCAGGCAAGTGGAGAGCGAATTGATGGTTCCGGTTGAGCAATAAAATTATCGTCTCCTCACACCTCAATTCCTGCTTTTTTCAACTTTTCGAAGTACTCAGTGCGACACATCTTCTCAATGTCTATCAGGTTGTGAAAGGGCTCATTAAAGTCGTCCTGACCGGCCGTAAAGACCCCGTGGCCGTAAACGATGGCGCCGCGATGCTCTTTCAACGCCTTGGGGACGGTGTTGCAAAGGGCATTGGGACCGGTGCCGGTTTCACCCGATACAATCGGAATGTCTTTAACATATCGCGGATCAGGGCAATTAACGTGGCATTGCCCATCGAACTCGCAGTCTTTTTTATCGCAGATCAGCGACATGATCACGGAGAATTTCGGATGGCCGTGCAGGATCGCCCGTTTGGGGGAATCGGTTACAATCAGCATATGGGCAGGCAGTTCCGAGCTGGCCGTGATACCGGTGCAGGACGAGTTGTCCACCGGGCAGGGATCAATACAGCCTTCCAATTCGTCGAGAAAACTTCCGGTCTGGCTGATATAAAGAATGTCTTTATGAAGATAGGAGATATTTCCCATGACCGAATCCACAAACCCATAGCTGACCACCGGTTTACCCACTTCGCTGACAGCGTCATAAACCTCATTTTCGGACGTAAAGGGCGCCTTTTTAAACGTCATATCAATTTGAGGTGACGGCGGCAGGTTTTCCATGACCCGTTTGAATGTCGTCATTTCCTCGTCTGAAATCGTTCCATCTAACGAATGCTCAAGGAAATCCGCAAAAAACTTAACAAAGCATGAAAATAATACCGAACTGTATACCACAAATGTTTGCTCCGGGCTGACCGTACCGTAAGTGACGATACCGTGTCCGTCAACAATGACAGCTTTGCGGCGGTTCAGCTGGGCAACAATTTGTTCCGCCGAGAATTCCCGAATGACCGGCAGGTCATGTAAAAACAGGCGGGTTTCATTGTCTTTGAGTGTGATGGTATCTGCCCTCGATGACAAAAAATCTACCAGGGTACGGTAAGGTTCAGCCGGCGGTGAAAAACAAAGGGAGCTGATGTTCATATTTTTGATGACATCCGCCAAAATACCGCACTTCGGATCATCACGGTTCCAGACTATCTCGGTTTCAATTTCGGCCATCAGCAGTTGGCTTCTTTCCGCCAGACCCTGTTCGATCAGCTTTTTTTCGTATCTATCAATTAGTCGTTCCATTTCAGTCCAAGTTCCTCTGCTTTTTCTTTTGTCGGCAACCCGTTGCCGTCCAGACCCCGAACGATGTAGTAGTTGTTTCGGGCTGTCAGGAAATCGTCCCGACGAATGGGTTGAATTTCAATATTATTCCCGCTGGATCCGGGTTCTTTAAAAAAGCGCTGTGGTAAGTCATCATGGATCTTATTAAAGCCGTTTTTGGCATTCATAATGCGCTCGGCGTAATAAATCCGTTCACCGATTTTAGATAAATCCTGGCCGGTGGATTCCACCCCGGTTACTGCCGTAAACGCTCGGGCGTACTCTTCCAGGGTGGCGCCAAAAAATATGAATTTACATGCGGTGAGGGAGTCGATGATGGCGTTGGCATCTTCGGCGATTTTGACAATCCGGGCCTTCCCGCTGAACGTAAAGCGATCCGTGGGGACCGGTTTCCGCAGAATTTCATTGCCGATCGGATAGGCGCGCAAATGACATCCCCCCCGCGTGGAGACGGCATAACCGAGCGCCATTCCATAGGCCCCCCGCGGATCATAGGCCGGCAGCTCAAGTCTCTTTACCGACATCGACACTTCGGATTTTCCTTTTGATCGGGCGAATTCATAGGAACCTTTGCCCAGTTCCTTGCCGATGCCGCTGCCGTTTGCCACTGCGGTTAAAAGCGAGAGGATTTCATCGCCCGTCAGCCGCTTGTTCTCTATTTCGGCATAACAAGCCAGGGTGGCACCGGCGGAAATCGTGTCCATTCCCATCTCATTGCAAATGACATTGGCACGGGTAATAACTTCAATGTCCGCATTCTCCAGCAAGGGGCCGAAATGGTTCATGGTTTCAAATTCAGGTAGAATCCGTTTATCGTTGCCGATTTTTTTACAAAGGATGTGACATCCCCGACAGCCCGATTTTTGGGGCTGATATTTTTCATGATAGGTACCGGCATTGGCTTGAATGGCATCATCAAAATAGGTCTTTCGGAAATTGGCGGTGGGCATCATCCGGCGGCTGCTGGTAAGGTCATAAACCGCAGCCGTTCCGTAATTGGTAATACCCAGCTGGCCCATCAACACCGGAGAGGCGGCTGCCATTCGAAATATTTCCTCCCGAGCCATTTTGAGCCCATTTAAATCGGAGACATGCACTTTGCCGGTGCCCTTCATGGTAATATATTTGAGGTTCTTGGCGCCAACGAGCGTCCCCAGGCCATTTCGGCCGGCCGCATAATGACCGTCGAACATGATACTGGCAAAGCGGACGCGATGGTCAGCCGCCGGACCGACGCTTGCAACTGCACCTTTATCTTTTAACCGAGTGTAAATTTCAGAAGTTTTGCTGCCCTTCAGCGATGTTGCATCTGTAAAGGCAATCTGTTCATCGACAATCTCAATACCGCAAGCCTTCTGACTTTGTCCCGAGATGATAATGCCGTCCCATCCGGCTTTCTTAAGCTCGGTGCCAAAGCGGCCGCCGACGGAAGCATCACCCACCGTACCGGTAAGAGGAGAACGCGACATCACGGTCATGCGGCCGGAGGTGGGAGCTGATGTCCCCACCAGGGGGCCGGCAAAGATTAACAACGGCATGGCCGGATCATCCCAGTTTCGGGTAATATGATCCCTGAGATAATAGCCGGCCAATCCTTTGCCGCCGATAAATTTATGATAAACAGCGGGCTCGGGACGCTCCATGGTCCAGGTGCGCGTTGTCAGATCAATTCTTAATATTTTAAAATTCCATCCACTCATTTGATTATACCTCATAAAGGCGCATTATATGAATTATCGTATTAAATAATAAAGCCGCAACATTAAGGCTATCAAATTCCAAAATCCAAGCACCAAATTACAAATAAATCTCAAATCTCAATATCCAATGACCAAAACGATCATCACAGGTGTCCCGTATTGCTTCGACAAGCTTGCGATGCCGTTAATTTCGCATTGGGCACATCCGACAAATCACTTGTTTGGAATTTTGAATTTGGTCATTGAGATTTATTTGAAATTTGATTTTTGGTGCTTGGAATTTCCATAGTTTTCATTAAGCAACTAGCTTTATTTAATTCACTCAATTGTATGTTTAAATGACGAGTCGCTTGGTTCAAAGCCTTAGGGTCTTTCCAGCCGTTTCAAAAGTGCCGCCCTTAAATCCCAATCATCCCAAACATGCTGATATAGATTTTTATAAAGACCGTAAAGTTCTCGGTAAATTTCATGATTCTCAAGGTTCGGCTCATAACCGGCAGCCAAATCCACCGCCTGTTCAACCGCCGTTTCGACATTCGGGTAAACACCGGTCGCCAAAGCAGTCATAACGGCGGTTCCTAATGCGCCTAACTCGCATCCGCCCGGAACATGGACGGGCTTACCAGTGGCATCCGAGATGATCTGGCACCACAACGCACTTTGGGCACCCCCACCGCAGAGCATGAGTTGGCTGATCGAAACGGGGAACTTTTCAAAGCAATCCAATAAAGATAGTGCCACGCCTTCATAAACGGCTCTTAAGAGATGCCAGCGCGTGTGATTGGAACTGAGTCCGAAAAATTGTGCGGCCGCGGACGTTTTGACAAAAGGGGCCCGCTCGCCCCCGGGGTTGATATAGGGATGATATACCAGGCCATCGCACCCCACCGGCATTTTGCTGATTTGCTTTTCCAAAGAATAAAAAAGGTTAGTGTTGCTCTCTTTAGCATCTTTTTTTTCAGATTGACAGAACTGATCGACAAACCAGTCAACATTGGGCGTCCCGGCTAAACTCGGCATGGCGCGCAGAACCTGTTGGTCGAAGGCATAGGCAAGGGTCATCCCGATTCCCATGGGTTCCAGATCGATTTCGTCCATAATGACGCCATTGAAGCAGGTCGTTCCCACAATCGAGTAAGCCTGCCCGTGCCTGACGGCCCCAACGCCCAAGCCACAGGCGACCACATCGATCATTCCGTTTATGACCGGTGTGCCGATCTGCAATCCGGTTTCCTCAGCCGCCCTTTTGGTTACCTCTCCAATGATGTCGGCAGAAGGACGTATTTCTGGGAATAAATATAGAAAAGCTTCCAGTCCCACCATTTTAAGAACTTCGCTGGAATATTTGCCTTGGCGAATGTCAAAGGGTGCCCGGGATGCATCGGAAGGATCGGTAACGATTTTTCCGGTAAGTTTGAATTTAATCCAATCTTTGGCAAAAAGAAAATACGATGCTTGATCCAGGGTATCGGGTTCGTTGCGGCGGAGCCACTCGATAATGGCTGCGGGTGCACCTGCGAAAATAGCTGAGCCGTTGATTTTAAATCCTTCGAGACTTAATCCGCTCTCTTCCCAGGCAGTGATGATATCTCCGGCCCGCCCATCCGTCCAGAGAATCGAATTTCTCAGCGGTCTAAATTGGCGGTCCAACAAACGACAGCCGTCCCCCTGGCCGCAAACGCCGATTCCTGCAATATCTGATGCCGATATATTGTTTTTTTGCAGACACTTGCCGATGGTACCTTTGACTGCCTGCCAAACATGCTCCATATCCTGCTCGGCCCAGTCCTGCCGGGAGGTCACCACTGGAACCCGCATTCGGCTGAGGCCGACTTCATTTCCCCCATGATCGAAAACAACGGCTTTGACGAGAGAGGTTCCGGCATCGACACCGAGCAGATAAGGTTTGGGCATCATGTTCTCCCTAAAATTCAGAACTACTGATGTGTCGTAAAATCTGATGCAACAGAAATGTCAGAAATCGCGTCAACAAGACTGAATTTGGGCGAATCGTTCTGAATTTTATTTTTTATTTCGATTCTATAACCAAAATAAAGGTCGTCGCTAAAAGCCGGTGGATGTTTCATTGCAAATCATACAAATCATGTTTTCTTTCAAAATGTTACGTTTAATAATTGGCGCCAATTTTATGCTTCATAGATTGGAGATTTTGGGTTTAAGGTCCGTCGCCAGCGGAATATTTTAATAAAAATAGATAGAGCGCAGCGATACAACAAATCCGCAATCCAAAATCCACATTCCAAAATGGCCCCTAAAAGTTAGATTAGGTGACGATGTCGACCAACCATGACCCCGGTTGTCCACGCCCGGCTTGACAGGAAATAATCAAGGCTGCATCAGCACCTTAATCGATCCTTGTTTGCGGCCTTTGGAGATGTCGATGGCCTTTTTAAAGTCTACTAGTGGATGGGGATCCGATGCGATCCCACGGGATGTTATCAGTCCTCTGGACATAAAATCAATCGTTGGTTTGTAAGTATGATAGCCCAGGTGTCCTCCGATAATTTCCAGTTCCTTGATATCCGAGATGATCGACCAGTCAAAGGATACCTCTTCAGCGAAAACGGAAAACTCCATTAAGCGACCGCCCCGGCGAAGCATATCGATGCCTGCTTTAACACTCTTATTGCTTCCGGCGGCCTCCAGCACCACATCGCAGCCGATACCCTCCTCGGTAACAGATTTGACCTTTTCAACCGGATCTTCTTTACTCGGATTGATAGTGAGGTCCGCACCAAGATCCTTGGCGATCTCCAGGCGATGATCATCCAGATCGACGGCGATCACCTGACTGGGGTTTTTCAGTCTGGCCCCCTGCATCATGAACATTCCGATGGGACCGCATCCGAGCACCACGACCGTCTCGCCGAACTGGATTCTAGCCCGATTTACCCCGTGCAGGGCACAGGCACAGGGTTCGATAACCGCCGCATCCGACCAGGAGACATTCTCCGGGACCTTATGAACAATGCTTCCTTTAGGGTAAATCATATGTTTGGCCCAGCCTCCGTTATATTCGACAATACCGAAGACGGCATGCGGGTCACAAAGGTTGTACTGACCGCGCTTGCACCAGTAGCACTCTCCACAGGGCACGATGTTTTCGGCGATGGCCCGGTCGCCTTCCTTGAGCCCGAATTTTTCACCGGAGCCCGGTCCGAGCTTCATGACCCGCCCCATAAATTCGTGGCCGGCCACAATCGGCGCGTGGTCATAAGCGACCTGTGCAAAATAGGCATTGCCATAGTAAATCTTTGGATCTGCAGCGCAAATACCGCAGCTTTCGATCTCCACCAGAACCTCGCCTTCAGCTGGATCGGGTAGTTCGATATCCTCATAGCGAAAATCTTCTTGTCCGTAAATCACGACGCCTTTGGTCAACATGGAAAATCCTCCTTTGATCGTGAGTTATTATTTTGTCAATAGGTTCTGCAAATGTCTGACAACCTCATTCGAAATTGATATTCCTGCCGTCTTCAGCGTCAAAAAGGAGCACTTTGCCGGGGTGATAATACAATTCGATGGGCTCTCCCTTGGGCGCGTGAAAATCCGGAGGCGCCAGCACATTAATATCCAGCCCTTGGTTTGTTACAGTCAGATTTCCGGTTTCTCCAAGAAACTCGAAAACGGCAACATTGCCGGCGAGCGGCTTTCTGCCTTCCGCATCTTGTACGTTAATATACTGCGGCCGGATACCGATGGTGACGCTTTCTTTTGTTTTAGATTCGAGTTTTGCTTTCATCTCCGGCGGAAGCGCAAACTTGAATTCGCCGCGCGGAGTGACCGCGAACAGCTCTCCCCGGTCGGATTGAATGGCACTATCCGGAAACAGGTTTATCGGGGGCTCTCCCACGAAATCAGCAACAAATACATTGGCCGGTCTGTCGTACAAATCGCTGCGCGTCCCAACCTGCTGAAGTTCGGCGAAATTCATGACGGCCACCCGGTCAGATAAAGCCAGTGCTTCCATTTGATCATGGGTGACAAAAATAAACGTGCCCTTCAGGCGTTGGTGGATTCTTTTGATTTCGATCCGCGTCTCCAGTCTCAGGGAGGCTTCAAGGTGGGACAGCGGCTCGTCAAGGAGCGAAACGCTCGGATTGCGGATCAAAGCGCGTCCTAAAGAAACCCTTTGCTGTTGACCGCCCGAAAGTCCTGAAGAACGAGCCTCCAGAATGTCGGTGATGCGCAGGACGTCAGCTATTTGTTCGACCTGCCCCTTGATTTCATCAGCCGCAACGCCTTTGGCTTTCAGACAAAGGCCTAAATTGTCGCGCACTGAGAGGTGGGAATAGAGGGCGTATGTTTCAAAAGCCATGGCGACATTGCGTTGCGCAGGGGTCCAGTTGTTCACCACTTTGCCCCCGATAAGAATTTGGCCCTCTGTTATCGTTTCTAATCCGACAATCATTCGTAGCGTGGTCGTTTTCCCGCAGCCTGAAGGACCCAATAAAGCGAGAAATTCGCCATCTTGGATCGTAAGGTTCAGATTCTTAACCGCGACAACCTCTGTACGCTTCCTTTTCTTTTTTGTGGAATAGATTTTCTTGACGTTACGTAAAACAACTTCAGCCATCTCAGCCCTCGTTTGATAGCAAATTCATCTCGGTTTCCGGGTCGAAGAACAGCAGGCGATCCTCTCTGAAGTTCAGTCCCAACGGATTGTCAGGCTCAAAACTCATATCCGGATCCACCAGAAGTTCCAGGTAGATGTCGTTAACGATAACTGAAAGCAGCCCCAATGATCCGAAAGGCTCGAATACATCGGATCGAGCTTTCACCATTGCTTTATCAGGACCATGAAGGATTTCGATGTCCCGTGGCCGAATGCCTATTTTTAGCTCCGAAGGCGCATTAACCTGCTCCAGTGATTTATGGTTTTTTGGTGACAGAGAAATCCTGAACCCACCTTTGGGAATAAACAGCGCCGGCCCCTGAGGATCCGTCTCAAGTATCGCGTCCAGCACATTTATGGGCGGCTGACCCACAAGATGCGCGACAAACAAGTTACAGGGTTCATGATAGATTTCTTTGGGTTTGCCAATCTGTATTATTTCCCCGTTGTCGAGGATCGCGATTCTATTACCCAGCGACAATGCCTCAACATAATCGTGGGTAACATAAATCGTCGTGCTTTGCTGGAGCTCTTCCAACCGGTGAAACTGCAACCTCAGTTCAAATCGAATCTTTGCGTCCACATGCGTCAGCGGTTCATCCAGCAAATAGATCGAGGGTTCCCGCACCATTGTCCTGCCCAGGGATGCCCTTTGTTTCTGCCCGCCGGACAGCTCACCCGGATGTCGGTCCAGGAGATGGTCTATTTTGAGCATTTTGGCGACTTTTGCAACCCGCTCCCTGATTTCAGATTCTGAATGCTTTTTTCCGGGAGCCCGCATGGAATTGGCCAGGTTCTCGAAAACAGTGAAGTGAGGATACAACGCGTAACTTTCAAACGTCATGCCGACGGACCGCTGATTTGTGGGCACGGTATTCATCGGTTTTCCGTCAAAAAGGACCTCTCCTGAGTCGATGTCTTCCAAACCGGCGATAACTTTTAGGGTGGTCGTCTTACCCGCACCCGACGGGCCCAATAGAACAAAGAATTCTCCGTCGCTGGTCTGGAAGCTTAAATCGCGTAATACTTTCTCACCGTCGTAACTTTTGACTATATTGCGTAAAGCGACAACTGCCATATTTTTTCTCTAATCCACAAATTGTTATTTTTTGACCGCTCCCAGACTCAAACCGCGAACCATATAGCGCTGAGCGTAAATCGCCAGAATTAAAATCGGTATTGCGGCCAGAACGCAGGCCGCGGCAATATCACCGTATCTTAGTTTTTCAGCCGTTATGAACTTCAGCGCCGATACGGTTACCGGCTGCACTTTGGAAGACCCAAGTATGAGCGCAAAAATAAAGTTGTTCCAGGCGTATATGAAAGCAAGAAGCGACGCCGCGGCGATTCCGGGTTTGGCCAGAGGAAGGATGATGCGCCAGAATGTCCGCAGCGGAGGATAACCATCAACCAAACTGGCCTGTTCGAGCTCGACGGAGACATCTTCGAAATAGCTCATCAGAATCCAGATAACCATCGGCATGGTTATCAATTGGTACACCCACACCAATCCTATATAGGTGTCATATAGGCCTATCTGCTGAAATATCAAATAAATGGGTATTATCACCAGCAGCTCCGGTGCGAACCGAAACGTTAGAAAGGTGAAAGCAATGTCATTTTTCCCTTTAAAACGATACCTCCCTAAAGCATAGGCGGCGGGGATACCCGTGATGAGCGAAAGCAACAAGGCCGATGTTGTGACGAGAAGGCTGTTTCCAAAACCCTTGAGAAAATCCGTACTGACGGCGCCCACGGTCGCTGTCCGTACTGCGGTGGTGATATTGTGGAAATTTTCAAGTGTTGGTTTGAACACGAACTTCGGAGGCCAGGTCAGGATGTCGTCATGACCTTTAAATGCCATGGTTGTGACCCAAAAAACAGGAAACAGAAGAAAAAGGAAACAAATAATAAGCATCACATTTACGACCAGCTTATGGAGAAAACCGTTTCTACCTGTTTGCGCTTCGATAGTTGCCATTATCCAAAAACCTTTCTTTATGAAAGTCGATCTTGACTCTTACGCCAGAATTTAACCAGGAACATGCTGATCACATATATAATAACCCAATTAACGATCATGAGGGCGGAGCCGTCCGCTACTTTTGTATACGTGAAAGCGGTCGTGTACGCGGAGACCTGGAAATTCATCAATACAGATCCCGGTCCGCCTTTAGTGAGTCCGAAGATGATGTCAAATTGCCTGAGAGAGTCTATCAGCCTGAACACCACCGACACGATAATAAAGGGCATTAACATCGGCAGCGTCAGCGTCTTAAATGTAAACCACCGAGAAGCGCCATCGACCATCGCTGCTTCGAAGGGAGGCGCGGGCATTGACCGCAGGCCGGCTAGCAGAAGTAACGCTATAAACGGCGTGAACATCCAAACATCGATCATCACCACCGAAAACATGGCTGAGTTTGCAGCAGAGGCCCACTGAAAATCCCTCATCCCGATATAGGATAGGAAATAGTTTAGAACGCCGAACTCGGGGCTCATCATCAGCTTCCACATGAGTGTCCCGATAATAGGGGCTATCATCAGCGGCAATAGAAGCAAGGGACGAAAAATTTTTGCCAGAAAAGTTTCCTGATTGAGCAAAATAGCGATGATCAAACCGAGTATCAATTCAATACCTACGGCGCTAATGGTATACACAAACGAAACTTTGACGGAATTCCAAAACTCAGCTGAAGTAAAAAGCCAAATGTAATTCTCAAACCAAATAAAATTTTTAACAGGACTGGTAAGAGAATATGTCGTCATTGAATAATAGATACTCTGGATGAACGGATAGAGCACTGGCAATGTCAAAGCCAGCGCGGGAAGGGCCATCAGGTAGGGCAAATACGGATTGCGGCTGCTCACGCCCTTTACGGAGTTGCCGGCCTTTGCCTTGGTTTTGGTTTCATCGTTCTTTTTTCTTTTGAACATTAGTGATTCCTACCCAATCCTGCTATGAAAATGATGCGAAATCTTTTTAAGAAAAAAGCCACCCATGCCGTCCCGGCGATTTGCGCCGGGGCGGCATGGTGGGTTTAGGCCTGTCCGGCTCCGGCGTTGGAGCAAGAGCAGACAGAGCTATCATGCACGTTCTAACATTGAAAACCAGGTCCTATAGATCAGGACAGAGAAAAAAACCTTTGCCGTAATCGAATGCCAAGGGTTACTGGAATAATGGTCTTTAACGGTAAACATCACCCTTTTGGGGTAAAATCAAAGTCTGGTCCTATGAGCTATGAGTCTTTATTACTTATAGCCGGCCCGTTTGAGGGTTTTAGAGAGTCTTTCCGCCAGCACGTCCAAAGCCTCCTGCGGGTCTGTTCCATTATAAATTTCATGCAGCGTGGCCGCCCATTCCGTGGTGGTTTCAAAGAACATCGGCTGGGGTGTAAAGTAGACTTTACAATTCGGAATGATCGTCTGGAACGTCTCGTAATAGCCGGTAAACTCTTCCAGTTTTTTCTTGAATTCGGGATCCGCCCAGACAGATTTGCGTATTGGATCGACCAGAGAAAATTCACCCCTGACAGCTTTCAGTAGAAAATCCTTGCCGGTCGTCCACTGTAGGAAGTACCAGGCCGCGTCTTTCGTCTCGGAATTGGCGTTCATTCCAAGCGACCAGATCCACATATTTGGCGCAGGTTCAGCGCCGGGGGCTCCCGGGCCGGGTGCCCATGCGAGATTGCCGGATACTTTAGAAGCGCCCGGCTGGTTCTGGAAATATCCCAGGATATCCGCGTCATAAATCATACAGGCGCGCCCTTGTCCGAGGTCATTGCCAACTTCATACCAAATATAGGATGTCCAGGCTTTGGGGCCATATTTCTTAACCATTTCCATCCAAAGTGTTGTCATCTCGACAGCCTTGGGAGAGTTCATGGTAGGCCTCGGAAAGGGGCCGTAGTCTGTAGCGGCGTAACCGTTATACGCGGACAGGAATCCAGGATGTATCGTCGCCCATGATCGAGTGCCACGCACTGCAATGGGGTACATCTCCGGTTCAAGTTTTTTAAGTTTTTCGCATAGCGCCAACAGCTCGGGCAGATCTTTCGGCGGCTTCAAGCCATGCTTATCAAAAATGTCTTTGCGGTAAATTAAGGTGTTGGTCTCAAAACCCCAGGGTAAGGCCCACTGCTTTGCATCAGGGGTGCCCAAGGGTGAACCGGGCTTGAGGTTCCAGGCCAGTGAAGACAGAAGGTTTGGATAAATGTCCGCCTGATCCCAATCCGGGTTCGTTTTTTCCGCACTCTTCATGTAAGGCCCGAGATCTTCCATATAACCGGGAGGAGCATACTGCCAAACCTGGTAGGCACCCGTCATAAAAACCGAGTACTCAGGTGATTTACTGGAAAGAGAAATCGTCACCTTGTCAAAATATTCGTCTTCCGGAAAGACATCATAAGTGACGTTGATCCCGGTCTTTTCCGTGAATTCGCCTAAATGAGCGAGCAATGCATTGGTGTAGGGATGTTTGTTCAGCAAAAGTTTAATGCTGGTTCCGTCGTGTTTTTTCCAGTCAAAGGCTGACGCAGAAGATACGGCAAAAATCGACACTAAAAAACAAATCATAAAAAGAATAAAAATACGTTTTGTGGTCATGATAGTCCTCCTCCCTCCTCATTAAATAATTGCTTTATCCATTGATGATGCCCGATAGCTCCTTTCTTCATTAACAATCCAAACGGAGACAGCGGTGCACGCCACGTCAATAAGTTTCATAGGCTCATCGGTTCATAACAGCATCCCCCCTTTATATCAAATTTGCCGGACGGCTAAATTTCGCTTCGAATCACCTGTTCGAGCGGCTAAAACCGCCTTCGCTGTTTGTTCATCCGTAATCAGGACGTTTAGCAGTTCACCCTTTAACGCCCCGCAAATAGCCGCCGTCTTGCCGGATCCTTCGGCGATACCAATCACAATTTTGATTTTCTTTAGGTCTTGCAAATTCAATCCAATCACGCGGTCCATGTACTCATGATCTAGCGGATGTCCTTCAGCATCATAAAACTGTGCACATATGTCACCAACCGCCCCCGACGTTCTGAGTTGTTTGATTTCATCCGCCGATAAATATCCGGACTTTACCAGAGAGGAATCCGTATTCGCATTGCCGATGCCCAGGACCGCCATGTCGGACGCCTTTGCAATTTCAAGAATTTGATGAACACTTTTTTCTGCCGTGATCACAGATCGGCTCGTGAGGGAATCGGCGATCGCCGGCGCTGATATGTAATAGCAAGGTGTTTTCAACGCATCTGCTAAATTGTATGCGATTTCATGGGGGCTCTCTTGGGTCATTTTCGTCCAGCCGCCAATCAGAGATACGATTCGTGAATTGGTCAGCGTCTTGCCTTTGACGAATCTGATCATATTTTGAAGGGTTGTTCCCCAGCCGACCCCGATAATTTGGTTATCAGAAACATGTCTGAGCAGATAATCCGCTGCCGCTTTTGTAATGGCCTCATTGGTTTCGTTTTTATTTTGGGGAGTGGGCGTTACGATGGCTTCAGATAGGGAGAATCGGGTTTTAAGATCATCTTCAATTTCAAAATAACGGGTGCAGGGATCCTTGATTTGGATTTGAACCAAACCTTCCTTCTTTGACTTCGAAATACTTCTCTGAACCTGCATCCTCGAAATATTTATACGTTCAGAAATTTCCTGTTGGGTACAGCCTTTGATAAAATAGAGCCAAGCAATTCGGCTGACGAGACTTTCCTCAAAATATCCGCCGGATGTTTTGTTCATTTGTTCAGAATTCCCAATTTCACTAAATATGTACATTTGGGTTAACACGGTCCATCCCCTGTGTCAAGCCTATATTTACTGATTCTAAGTGAAAGTCCAAAGGGCGAAATATAATTTTTTTATATAAATATCTATTAGTTATTTAAAATTGAATTAATGTTCAATCAACATTTCCTTTGAGTTTTTAACTTGACAAGATCGCCTATTCATCGATAAGAGTAACTCTGTTTTAATTAGGCATGAGCAAAGGACTCGTTATTGATGAGAGTGACCGTTATCGGTGATAGGTTTATTTGGAGCTCTTTTTTCAAAGAGGCTTTGGAGAAATATTTGAGTCCGATCGTAGGCAAGCTCACCTATGCAACCAAAGATGAGAATTGGCCGGACGTCCCGCTTGTTAGCGACGATGAGATTGGTGAATTTGTGGGCGACCCCTCTGAGATCGCTGAATTATCAAAGGGATCGGATGTGATCGTAACCCACCTGGCGCCCATTAGCCGAGCGGTATTGGAAGCTTCCAAAAATTTGCAAATTATCGGCTGTTGTCGCGGAGGCCCCGTCAACATTAATGTTGCAGCCGCCAACCAGCGTAAAATTGCAGTAGTCAATGCACCGGGTCGCAATTCACAAACCGTCGTGGAATTTACCTTGGGCTTAATTTTAACGGAATGCCGCGGTATTAGCCGGGCCCACTGCGCCCTTGCCGACGGTGTCTGGCGGGGCGACCTATACCGCTATGATAGAGCCGGGCGTGAACTAAATGGTCAAACGATCGGCCTGATCGGCTTCGGTATCATTGCTCGCATGCTGGTGCCCTATTTAAAATCATTCCAGATGCGTGTTTTGGTGTATGATCCCTATGTAGCAGCGGAGCAGATTGCTGCCTTCGGTGTTGACCATTCGGATTTGGATACCCTGCTAAAAAGCTCAGATGTCATCAGTATGCACGCCCGGGCGACGCCCGAAACCAGAGGTATGATTGGAGGGAAGGAATTTCGCCGGATGAAACCGGGTGCCTATTTTATCAACACGGCCAGGGGGTCGCTGGTAGACGAAAGTGCGTTGTATGCAGCCTTAAAAGAGGGCCGCCTTGCCGGTGCTGCCCTTGACACATTTTCCACCGAACCTCCGCCGGAGGACTGGCCGTTGCTGAAATTGGACAACGTAACCCTAACACCTCATATCGCCGGATCATCCCGGGAAGCGGCCCGGCGAGGAGTTGAAAGCGTCGTGAGCGATATTGCCGGCTTCTTTATTGGCAAACCGCTGGAACACTGCGTTAATCCGGTCGTCCTGAACGAAAATTTGTGTCGCAAAACACCGCTGATTGAATAATCAACAGAGAAGATCATAAATAGGAGGTTGAAATGAAGAAATTCATCAATGATCCGTACGACGTCGTGGATGAAATGCTGGAAGGATTTTTAAATGTTCATAGCAGGTATGTGCGCAAGTTGGACACCGCCCGCACAGTGGTAAGAGCCGATGCCCCGGTGGCGGACAAAGTCGGGATCGTCACCGGAGGCGGATCCGGTCACAAACCGTCCTTTATCGGTTTTATCGGCGATGGGATGTTGGATGCCGTGGCCGTGGGAGAAATTTTTACATCCCCGCCGCCGCTGGCGTGTTTTGAGGCCGCCAAAGCGGTAGACTCGGGCAAGGGCGTCTTGTTTTTATTGGGAAATTATGCCGGCGACGTGATGAATTTTAACCTGGCAGCCGATATGGCCAAAGCTGAAGGCATTGAGGTGGCCCAGGCCATCAGCACGGATGATGTCGGCTCGGGTCCCAAAGAGGAGTCCCACAAGCGTCGTGGTGTGGTGGGTTCATTTTTAGGATGGAAGGTAGGCGGCGCCAAAGCGAAGGCCGGCGGCAGTCTACAAGAGTGCAAGGCGGCAGTCGAGAAGCTTAACGACAACACTCGCACCCTTGGGGTGGCACTATCTCCCTGCACGGTGCCTGCAAAGGGCACCCCAACCTTTACCCTGGCTGATGATGAAATGGAATATGCCGTCGGCCACCATGGCGAACCCGGCACGGCCAAAATCAAAATGATGTCCGCCGATGACATCACCGAGAAGATGACGCTGGAAGTATTGGAGGATTTGCCGTTTCAATCCGGCGATGACGTGGCCGTCCTGGTTAATGGCCTGGGGGGCACGCCCCAAATCGAGTTGTATATTTGCTACCGCAAGGTCAAAAAAATGCTGGATGAACGCAACATAAAAGTAGCGCTCTCTTACGTTGGTGAGTTCTTCACGGGCCTTGAAATGGCAGGATTCTCCGTGACACTAACGAAACTGGATGAAGGGTTGCATGAACTGTTGGGTGCTCCGGCGGACACACCTTATTATAAATTGACACCCTAAAAAAAGGAAGACGAGAAGATGACGGACACGATTTCAACGATCCAGATGAAAAGTGCGCTGGAGGAACTGTGTGACACCATTGAAAAGGAGAAGGAATACCTTTCAGAGCTGGACGGCGCCATTGGTGATGGAGACCACGGTGTCAACATGGCGAAATGCTTTCGTGAAGTGAAGAAAAAATTGGCTGAAATTCCGGCAGATGATATGGGATCGCTTTTCAAAAGTGTGGGCATGGTGGTTTTAAACTCCGTCGGTGGCGCGATGGGGGCGCTTTACGGGACATTCTTTTTGAGGATGTCTCAGGAAAGCGTCGACAAGCAAGAGCTGAATTTGGATGATATGGTGCACAATCTGCAAGCGGCGGAGAAAGGCATCCTGGACATCGGCCAGGCGAAACTTGGGGATAAGACCCTGCTTGATACCCTGTCACCGGCCATCAGATCCTTGGAGAAAAGCGAAAAGGGAGGCAGATTATTGCCCGAGGCCCTGGCGGCCTTCGGACAGGCCGCCAAGGAAGGAATGGAATCCACCACAGACATGCTGGCCAAAACAGGCCGAGCCAGCCGCTTGGGTGAGCGAACCATCGGCCACCAGGACCCCGGCGCGACGTCATGTTATTTCATTTTGCGGTCGATTGCTTCATCGATTAAGGCGCAATGAGTCATATCAAATTCGGGATAGGTATGAGCGAATGCAACGTTGTTGCTGGCTATTTGTTATTCGTTATTAGAGTAAGATGATCCTATAAGGTTATTGGCTGGGAAGCCAGAAAGCCCGAATGCTGGGATGCTAAAAGAGCGTAGGCTTTTGAGCGTCCAAGCTTTCCAGCCTCCCAGCTTCAAGCCTACTATACATATAACTCCCAATTGGTTT
>Ga0316191_10001128_pt1 | contig 18364 bp, 13 predicted proteins | sample Eddworburr2cm_MG_FD_204928 | JGI IMG/M metagenome (GOLD analysis project Ga0316191, IMG submission 204928) | Coastal sediment microbial communities from Maine, United States - Eddy worm burrow 2 cm | ecosystem: Environmental > Aquatic > Marine > Coastal > Sediment | place: USA: Maine...
CTTAACTTGACAAGCCTGGAGGCTTCAACTGCAGACTGACGCAATTTCTGCTGCCTGACCATCGACACCCCCACTCCGAGCGCCAGCAAAAAGCAGTAAACAAACCTTGGGCCCCAGACCGACCAGAACAAACCCGGGTCCCACGCGGTCACGGTGTCAGGCTGATTCAGAATATGGTGGTACATATTCCCCAGAAATGCGGCTGTGAAAATGGCAGTGAACATGCGAGCAGAAGGGCTGATGTTTCGAAGCTTCAAGTAGGTCGGATAAAAGAAAAATTCGACCATCAATTCCTTGAAGTAATAGTAGAAACGATTCCAGAACTCCAGGATCGACTGGGCAAGCAAGGGCTTGTATGTATTTCTGAACACGTTGAAGCCCAGCAAGCGTAGACAGCCGACGATGATGTGACCCTTCGCCGCCAGCGAGAGCGTCGCACGAATCAGCTCAAGATAGATCAGCGCCCAGCCCTGGATTCCGCCTGCATCCAACCCATCCGCCAAGACCCGGTTTACGCGGGGTAAGTCCAGCGCCCAGGTTTCAGGCCATAGAGTAAGGTAAGGGACGGACGCACCGAAGAACACCAGGTTCATCAAGTCGAGCAAGAAAAACCACACGGCAGAAAGCACCAACAACTTGATGCCTGCCAATTGAGAACGAGCGAATGCAGTTGCATCGAGAGCCTCGTGCCTGGACAGGTATTCCATTCCCTTTCCATACGGGGTGGCAGTCCCGCCATAGACTGGAAACATGTAAAACAGATGATCTGTGAATTTCGTCCCCGCCAGCTTGCCACGGCTTCCCTGCATAACCATGTAACTCAGCCGCCAGGCCATGAAGGGCACCAGGCCCAATATGCCAAACCAGGGATTTGTGCTTAAAATCAGCGCAATCCAGATTCCAATATGCAGCAAAATCAAAGGATGGCGCCTGGCCACTCCGGGCCAACGCTCAAATTGCTGCACCCATCTGAAAAACACGTAGAGACACACAATTCCTGCCAAAACACCGGCGGCAATGTACATCCAGCTCATGCCTGGCACGCCCAGGAACCGTTCTGCCAGAACGGCAACCGCTACTATCGAGAGCAACAGGCGCCGCTGTTGAGGGAAAATCATGACAAGCGCTAGCGCCACAGGCATTAGAAGGGTGACTTCATGCCACAACAGCATCAGGCTCGCTATTGACCACAACAGAAGGCGGCCGGCTACAGTTTCGGTCCGGGTAATCAACCCGGTGTGTTCATGCAGGTTTGCGAGAGCTGCCGGTAACATCAGCCAGCTAATCGTTGGCACGCTGTATTGCGTTCAGGATTCCCTTGATGGAGCCAAGGTCGGCAGGGTCAATACCCAGTGCGTGCAGGTCACAACCATGGTTCTGTTCCAGGTAAAAGATCACCTGGATCAATGCAAATGAGTCGATAATCCCTGCATCGATGAGGTTGATGCTGTCATCGATGTCATCAAGACTGCAGCCGGGAATTGCTACCGTTCGAAGAAACTCCACCAGGCCTGATCGCACTACTTGCTGGTCCATTGATTAATTGCCTCCTTTGCCTGTACTGCGCGCCAGCAGTTGCCTGAGATCATAGGGGTCCGTGGCCATGCAAGCTTGCCTGACCGATTCGCGGTTGATCTTGCCTCTGCTGGTACGCGGAATCTCGTCAAGAAAATACCATTGAGCAGGGTGTTTGTGCTTTGCCAGATGATGACCGATCCACTCATGCAGGCCGACAATAGCCTGGTCACTGGAATTTTTCAGTACGACGGCCAGCCCCACGTTTTCGCCGTAAAAAGCGTCTTCGAACCCAAAGCTGCATGCATCGAGGGTTTCTGCATACTGCTCAATGACTTCATCAATATCAGCAGGAAACACTTTCATGCCGCCTTTGTTGATTTCGTCCCGTTCTCTGCCCTTCAGGAACAACCGTCCTCTGTCATCGAACATCCCGATGTCACCGGTCATAAACCAGCCGCCCTGAACAGCCGCATCCGTCAGGTCCTGACGCTGAAAATAGCCCTTCATCAGAGCGGCGGTATGCAGCCAGACCATGCCGGTCTCGCCCGGCACGCACAGCCGGTCATCTTCCATAATCCTGATTGTCGCGCCCCATGGTTCACCGATCAGGCCGCTTTCGGGCACGACCGGACCGCCGGTAGTCCCTGCCACCCAACTCCCGGTCTCGGTGATTCCATAGGCATTAAAAACCTCTTCCGTTCCAGCCCAATGCTGAATCTGGGTCCAGGTATTTTCAGACAGTGGAGCAGACCCCACATGCACCCGTTCCAGCGTTTGCATCGTGGGGGCAGATGCGGTCTTCAGCGCCAGGTTCCACACCGACGGCACCGAAGACATGAAGCTGATGCGGTGCTCATCGATCATTTCACCCAGGTGCATGATGAGATCAGCCTTGAATGGTGGCGCTATGAACAAGTCACAGCCGGCCAGCCAGGGGAACAGGCAGTTGCAAATCAACCCATGTCCGAAATGCGTCGGCAATACGCACAGGCTGCGACGATATCGTTCGGTACCCAGGCACTGTTCAAGGGTCGTCCATCGCGCCAGCAGGGATCGATGCGTGTGCACCACACCTTTGGGCTGACCGGTTGAGCCCGATGTAAAAAGAATCAGGGCATCGTCATCCAGGCGGGGAAAGACTGAAGGAGTCACCTCTGCCATTCCGGCTGACAACGGACTCTCCACGTCCAGTGTATGCCTCACGATGCTGTCAGATACTATCTGGAGAGTCGATTCTGCAGTGTTATCATCCACGACATTGAATTTTGCCCTGGCTGCAGACGCCAGCTTCTGGACCTCAAATGGCGTCAGCCTTGCATCCACCGGAATGGCGCAAGCACCTGTTTGCCAGATAGCGAGCAGTTCCGCAAAAAACTCGAGGCTGTTGCCGAAATGGATCAGGACACGATCGCCCGGCTCGATCCCACCTGCAATCAATGCCTTCACGCGCACGATGATTTGCTGATGAATTTCTTCGGGATTCCAGTGACGACCGCTGACAGGTTCAGTCAGATTGCCTGGATTCCACATGCCTCCGGGAATAATCACTTCTTTTATCTCTCAAAGTTGTCGAGGGTACCCCTCGGTTGCCAATCGGGCTGTCGCCCAAACCGGCCTGTCACTGGCCCGGAAATGAAGCCCAGTGGCTCGTCGATAGGTTCCAGAAGACTCTGGTAGTAACGTTTTTCTACAGATTTCGGATCATAACCGAAAAGGTTCAGCAAGGTAGGAAAGATCTCGAAATGCGAAGCCAGGTTATGATTTTTCACGGCGGCTCTTGAAAATGCCGCATTCAGGTTTTCGTCCATTGTCATTACCAGCAGGGGAATCAGTGCTTCGGCGATGGTCTCCTGGCTGCGCCGGCAATGCGTAACCGGGTTTCCGTCGTCCAGAAGGTTCTGGCCATGATCAGATGTATAAATGAGTACTGTCTCTGAAAGATCGATACCTGGCAGTAATGAGCTGAAAAATTCGTCAACGCTCCATCTCACTGCGTTCTTGTAGGCATTTACGAGGCGCGGCCTGTCGGTAATCGACTCGTAAGCCTGCATGGCTGGACTGAATATTTCCCTGTTTTCAGGATATGAGCGGTGATAAGGAAAATGGGCGCCAAATTTGTTGATGTAGACAAATTGAGGACCAGTTCGGCTGAGTATTCCAGTCAATTTGTTGGCAACCTCAACATCCCGTTCATACCCATTGTCATCGGATATGGTCAGGATGTTATCGACCAAAGCCAATTCGTTATCATTCATGAAGTACTGACGGCGGGCCGAAATGTGTTGCGCCTCGATAAAGGTGGTTTCAAACCCGGCCAGCCGGGCGTATTTCCAAACCGACGGGTGGGCCAAAATACTGTATTCCGGCTCGCCTATTCTTCGCGGGTCGGCTCCGAGACGCAAAATAGCATTACTTGAGTAACTGCAATTCGTAGCTGATATGGCCAGGCCAAAATTTGCAATGATATCTGCTTCTGACAGCAGAAAAGGCGTAGTTCCTCTCATTCGGTTCAGATCAACAAAATCTCCGCTGACGCTCTCGTCAACAATCAGCACGACGTTTTTCACACGCGGTCCGGCATTGATGTCCAATTCGACTTCAGATTTTTCGAGGGGTTGCGGGTCACTGATCGCAAAGATGGGGAAAAGGCCCAGGTATAGAAACTGGCTTGGCATGCCGCGAGTTTCTTCCGCGGTAGACGCTCCAATATAGTACACCAGGCCGCCAAGCAGCAGGCAGGGTACAACTGGGGTCAACATCGTGATTTTCAGTCGGAAAATTTTAATTGTTGGAGAGGATATGAGCAGGCCAATAAGCAATATCAGGGTAGAGATTGATGCCTGGAGAAAATAGGTCCCATAAAAACCCACCATATCCAGGCGAATCAAGCTTGGGTCCCACATTCCATCCAGCGCCTGGATGGTGATCCGGTCGCCGGTGATCAGGTAGTAAGCCTCGGCCAAAAGCGTTGAAACGCCAATCAGCAACACCCAGATGACTCGTTCGATCCGACGCGGTGTAAAGGCAACATATAACAGGGCTGCCAGGGCTGAAAACCAGATTCCGAGGAACACTGTCAGCGGAAAATACTTCTCGAACTCCAGAAAATGGTCAAGTTGGGCGACCACGGAGTGATTGGTCAGACTCAGACCTGCGAACAGCAGAATCAGCTTGATGGTATTGCGTGCCTTCGACGCTCTCTTTGTATTGATCACCGTTCTTCCAGAGCTCCTTTGACAGGTTTTCCACGCGGATACCCCGGAGGTAAAAATCTGATCATCAAAACTCCGGCCAGCAAAAGTGTAACCAAATTTTTTCGCTGAGTATAAGACCAATAAAGGGCCTTTACCCCAAAAACCCTGAGTATTGTAATAGCCGTTCAGACCTTTCGATGCCCCTGATTGCGGCAAATGAAAGTGGGCAGATGTTTGTCCTGGCTGGCTGCAAGGACACCATTAATGACGCGCGGACGATCGCTAATACGCGATACCCAACAGTCGGTCCATACCACCATTTAATTCAAATAAAACAGTTATTTATATTTATTTACTGTGAATCACTATAGGGTCGGGCCTGCTTGAAATAGACTCTCCGCTCGCCCGTGCCTAAATCGTCCACCTTGTATTCAACATCTATAGCGAACAAGTTGTTGTTATCCTGAGGATCATCGAGTTGTTTGAAATGGTCGTGCAGGGTACGTATCACATTCACCAGCATATCGAGTTCGCTATCCAGGAACACCGGTTCTCTAATTCCGAGGTCCTTGTTTACCTTCGTTTCCGATGATCGTTTGATATAGACACGTTCGGTGTATTTTGTGCTGAAATCATACGTGTCCTTTGGATCAAAAAACACGATCATTTCTTCCGCCACTACGCCTGGTGAAGGGTTGGTGACACTGTATTCGCCGCGCTGGTTATTGAAGTAGACCCCTGTAGATAACCCGGACTGGTTTTTCATGTCGGTGATGTTTCTCGAGATTGCTACGCCATTGCCTTCTTCTGAGGGAAACCCCGGGTTCAATTGAATCGCGGCGAAAACTGTTTCGTGATTGATGCCGTAAAACTCACGCTCGTCGAACGCTCTTCGGTTCCAGACTGAAGCCCAAACGGTTCTAATCGCATTCTCGATGCTGCTGGCCATTTTGTCGGGGTTGAATGAGGTTGAAGTGTACAGCCCCGCGCCGCTGAAATTAGCCAGGTCTTCAGAATTGGTTGAACTTCGGAAGCGTACGCTCTCGGTGGGATAGTGGGTATCGATTTTGGCCTTTACATCCATGATCAACCGGGGGTCGATGGACGTTTGCATAAGCTTTTCCCGAAGCGCTGCGAGCAGTTTTTCTGTCTCAACCGGATCATTCTTTGCACGAACCAATTCAATGGTGTCATTGATTAATAAGTCGATGCCCGTGTCTTTGATGTGCGCATCGTAATAGGCAAAGGGAATAGCAAAACCTGGCCGGACGATTTGATAGTCAGCCTTGCCTTTCAAGACGTTATAAATCTCGGCATAGTTCGCTGCTTTGGCGCCCACCAGGTTAGCGTCTTTGGCGCCAATCTCGCTGTGGTCCAATACTCTTTTCACATCCAGGCGAACCGCTGGGAGATTACCGATGGCAGGTGGCCTGGATGACTGCCAATGTATCTCGGCCTCTTTTCTGTCGGCCACTTCGATACTGACATCATCGCCTTTCAAACTCATTTTAACCAGCGCGTTACTGTGAACCAGTTCCGCATATTCCGAAGACATGATATTGGGAAATACCATGTTCGGTGTATTGCGTTGTTTCGATTTGAGGTTTATGTGGTCAAGGTCGGTCTGTGCTTGTTCGGAGATCACGCCTGCAACCACTGTCAGGTCAAGCGGCAATGACTGAAACACCGGAATACTCTCTGTGTTAAGCGAGGAGTAAACATCTGTGGTTCTCAGCATATCGTCTTTCGTAATATATGTTAGGTAGCCATAAGCAATGCCATCCCACATAACGCGTTTTCTGGCGGCACCTTCAACGGCCAATTTGATGTCGTTGGTAAGCTTGGCCAGGTCTATCAACAATGATGCCTTCAAAGTATCATCAAGAACGCCGCCAACGGCGGGATCAATATTTTTCCAGGCTACAAGCGGCTCCCCATACATACTCTCGATGTTATCCGTCGCATAGTTGACGGTAACTGACACGAAGTTGGCTATTTTTAGCAGACGATCAAGATCCCGACCTTCGACAGAATAGTTAAAATCGCGAATATCTGTGAGGAGCTTTTTACGTTGTTTTTTCGTAATCAACCCGGATGAAAATGCCGAGTTGATTGCAACGAACATGCGCGATTGGATATCGGCGTTCGAAGAGTTCGCGTCGATACCGCTATTCAATACATCAATCTGCAGATATTGGTTGAGCTGGATAATAAATCGAATCGCTTCAAGCGGGTAGGAATCTGTTTGTTCCATGCGCATCTTTAGTACAGCCCCAATTTCTGAAAGCGCTTCGAGTTGGCTGATCGAGTTGTGGGTGTTTTTTAGCGAAGCGATAGTTGCGAGTTGTTGTTCATTCAGATTGGGTTCAAGCTTGTTTGCCGATTCCTTTAAAAAATCGACATTTACTTCAAAGTAGTCGTTGAGCGATTTCAGCAACGATTCAATTTCAGCCTTACGCAAATCCGAACCTTCGTACTTTTGATTAAAGGCCTCCAGGATCGTGATGGTATCCCGCGAAAGCGAGTTATGGATTCCATTGCGAATGGTAGAAAATTCGCTTTTGTATTTTGGCTCGATACTCTGCGAAATGGCATCCACCTCATTTCTCAGTGTGTTAATAGACACGCCGGAGGTGGAATTTAAGTCGTATCGACTCAGGATTTGATACAGAGATAGATACTCATTGCGTTTCCGCATATGCCTCGCTACATACTCAGCGAGATGATTCAGATATAAAACTTCATATTCAGAACTCGCTGTTCCCCGCGCATAAAAGGTTTTTGCCATCTTTGTGTCGGGAAATTTGAGGTTGTAAAAGCGTTCCAGGATGGTGTGCTTGAACACATTCAGCACGTCTTCCATTGCCTGATCGTTGGCCATGAATTTTTCATGGTCGATATCAAAAGCTGTGCTGTTGGCATCGCCGACTACGTTTTTCGCATACAAATAGTGATAGTTGGTCGCGAAAACATTGGCAATATAAAAATCAAGCTCTGCCAGCTTCTGTGCGCCTTTGTCGCGAAAGGCTGAGAAAAACAGGGTTTCGCCCTTTTCGCCTGGAAAGCCACGGCCTTTCTTGCAAAACCTGCCCTCGGTGGTTTGCTTGGCATAGCAGCCGTAAGGACCTTTCCACTGCTCATTGACCGATGCGGCAAAGAGCGTTTGAATCGCTTCAAGATCTCTTTGATCCTGGGCGGATAGTACGCCACTTATCATCAGCAATAGCAACGTCATCAGGCTGGTTGTTCTCATGCAATCTATTCCGGAGCACAGGCAATTCAAAAGATATATTGCCAGAATTCCCAGAGCATGGAACAGCTATTCATATCGGGTCTTCAGCCAGATCGCCGGTCCAGGCTTTTATTCCGATGGTCGTAGGTTCGACAAATTCGTCAGGAATGAATTTGAACATCGCAGCGAAGCTGAAAGAAGTACCGCCCGAATGCCGTCGCGCGTGGAGATGGCTACTCAGTCGTTTACTTTGGCGCTTCGCTCTGCCCCTTTAACTTGCTCTTCACGCCTCAGCGCAGGGAGTTGAAAGCGGTGCACAAATACTTCTTGTCAGTATCAGGCCACGTCCAGACCAGGACCATTCTGGGCTCCCCATCAGCGTCACTCCCAAGTTGTTGGAAAGTAAAGCGGACGGGCTCCTCATTAGTGTCAAGCGTGACGACCCCACTCCGATCAGTTGTGGCACTCTCTATTCTAAGCTTCTTACATTCGTTTAATCGGGAACCAACCTTCTTGAGAAGACAGCGTTTAACCATTTTTGGATCTACCGTAATTTCATGGCTTGCTGTACCGCCAATGACTGGTTCGTCAACCTCTGAACAGTGAAATTGGCTTCTCCTGGTGATTTTGAATGGGGAACTCGTTTCCCGGACCTGTGCTGGAATTGCCGATTCGTCAGTGCTTGCCTTGGCAGACAAAATCATTGGAAAGAGAAAGCAAAACATCACCAACAAAAATCGCACTTTCGAACCTGCTTTAAATCTTCTCATCTGCTTCATATTATTTGGTCCCGCATCCATTGCCCCGCAGAACATTTCTCCAGGTGCACTTGATACTTCTTTATCATTGGACGCCATTGAACGAGCAATAGTTACAAACACAAAGGTTTTCGGGCGCCAGAATCGACAAGCCGACCGATTAATGAGGGGAACTGCCTTATGCGTTGATTTCGACCTATCAGGATTTAGCGGGTGACGATAAGCACCATCAATATGGCCAGTAGCGCGGCCCAGAAAGAAATGGATATGATCATCGAGCGGCGCGCCTGGTTTTTCTCATGCCAGGTTCTCGGACCCACACCCTTGGCGAAGAACACCAGGTTGGCTGCGAAGTTAAGGCAAACGATGTTGACGACCATCAATAGCAGGGCACCGAAAAACAGTGAAAACTGGCCGCTGCTCAGCATCAGGCCCGCCGTCACCGCCGGCGGCATCAAGGCGACAGCGACCATCACGCCCACCAGCACGCTGGACAGACCCGTTGTAAGGGACAATACGGCTGCAGCCCCCGAAGCCAGTGCAAGCGCAACCGAATCCAGCCCCAGGTCGGTTCGCGACATCAATTCCTGACTGTGCAAATTAACCGGCCAAAGCAGACCCACCAGCATTGCAAGAGCCAGCGTCAGGGCCAGGCCGATCACGTTGGTTTTTACCGATCGCCACATCAATTTCCGGTCACCCAGGGCCGTTCCCAGGGCCAGCGACAGGTTTGGCCCCAGTAATGGGGCGATCACCATCGCACCCACGACCACGGCGACATTGTCCTTGATGAGTCCAACAGCGGCGACCACCGCAGACAGGAAAACCAGGATGAAGAAATTGAGGTTGAGCTGGGAATTTTTATTCAGTTCGCTGAGCAGTTCTTCGCGCGATGAAGCGATGCCCCTGGTTTTGCCCTTCCCTGGGTCCGCATCATCTTCGATGACCGGCAGGGTTGCCTCTACATTACTGATTATGATCCTGGCATTTTCTGCGTTCGCAAGGACGGCTTGCAGACGGTCGAGCATTTTCTGAGAGCTTTGGGCACCGACCAGGATATGAACCGTCGTCCGTCCGTCCTCGCTTTGCGCATCAACCCAGTGGTCCAGGCCGTGACTGTCTGCCAGCGACTGCACTGTTTCCACGCTGCCGGGTGGTGATATGACATCTATCATTCTCATCGCTCAATACTCCCGGCTATCTGCGAATATTGCATCAATAGATCAATGTCACCGCCCCATTAACGCGAAGCCACTACTACTCCACTTCACCATCGGGGTTCATGCCCTTCAGAAATTTGAAAAGGTCGCTATCGGTTGACAGGATAAGCGTTGAGTTTGACTCAATGATGTCCTGGTAGGCCTGCATGGTTCGTGTAAATTCATAAAATTCCACGGCTTCAGGACTCTGGTTATACGCTCTCGCGTAAATCTCCGTCGCTTTGGCGTCTGCCACGCCGCGAATCTCCTCTACTTCACGGTAAGCTTCAGACTGGATCTTATTGAGATCACGTACGCGGTTACCGCGAATCCTGGCCGCTTCGCCATTGCCTTCCGAGAGGAAGCGTTCCGCAATTTGCCGGCGCTCGCTGATCATCCGGTCATAGATTTTCGGCCGCACACTCTGATTGTAGTTAATGCGCTTGAACCTGATGTCGAGCAATTCGATTCCAAACACCTGGACCTTTTCCGCCGCGGCATCAAAGATTTCCTTTTCAACCAGTTTACGGCCCTTATTTATGGGCACGAGAGAGCCCATTTTCGCTTCTTGCTGCGCGCCGGCCAGCAACGAATCACGCAGTGGCACACGATCCTTGGTGGTGCGGATGATCTCAATCAACTCATGCTTGGCCACGGCATTGCGCGTCTCGCTGCCCAGAATGTCGTCGAGCCGCGATTGGGCACTGCGCTCGTCGCGCAAACGCAGAAAATATTGCAACGGGTCTACTATCCGCCAGCGTGCGAACAGATCAACCGATATGTAAAGCTTATCCTTGGTAGGCATGTCAGAAGGGCTTCCGTCCCATTCAAGAACCCGTTTATCGATGGGGTTGACCTCCTGGATGAACGGGACTTTGATTTTCAGTCCGGCGGTCGTAACGGGCTCGCCGACCGGTTTGCCAAACTGTGTAATGATCATCTGCTGCACTTCATTCACGGTGTAGACCGCGCTGAAAAGGACAAACGCTGCGATACCCAGAAACACCAGGCCGCCAATCTTCATACCTTTGCTCATGGCTTTTCTCCATTCAGCGTATCGAGGTTCAGCAAGGGCAGAATCCCCTGCGTCTGTTCGTCCACGATGATCTTGGACTGCAGTTTTGGCAAAACCTCCTGCATCGTCTCTATATAGATGCGTCTTCGTGTTACCTCGGGCGCTTTTTCATACTCTGTTAACAGGGCATTGAAACGGCTGGCGTCACCCTCTGCTTCGTTTATTCTCTTGAGCCGGTAGCCGTCGGCTTCCCGGATCCTCTGGTCCTTCTCGCCTTCTGCAAGCGGGATGACCTTGTTATAGTCACGCCGCGCTTCGTTTATCAGCTTCTCCTTCTCCTGCTGGGCCTGATTCACTTCGTTGAAAGATTCCTGAACCGGGCCGGGCGGATTGATGTTTTTTAACTGCACCTGGTCGATACTGATACCCATTTCGTATTTGGTAGCCAGTAGCTGCATTTTGGCGAGAGCTTCCGTTTCGATTTCCTGGCGCCCGATGGTAATAACTTCATCCACGGTTCGGTCACCCACTACTTCACGCATGACAGATTCAGAGACATGGCGCAGCGTACTCCTGGGAATGCGTACTTCGAACAGGAAATTGCGGGGATCTGAAATTCGGTACTGGACCACCCATTCCACCAGTGCGGAGTTCAGATCACCGGTGACCATCACTGTTTCCGCCCTGCCGTCGCCCCGGGAGCTTTGGTAGGCATCCTGGGCGCCGGGTGTTGCAAACCCGAACTCCTGTTTCAGCTGGCGTTTGACCGGGACAATCGAGGCGACATCCACACCGAACGGCAGCTTGAAGTGCAGGCCGGGCGGCACTTCCTTGAGATACTTGCCGAATCTCTGAATGACAGCTACCGAGTCACTGGGTACCGTGTAATAGGCCGTCCAGGCTGCGAATCCGACCAGGACGATGAAGGCAATGCCCATGCGACCGCGTGAACTGCCGCCCGGAACCATTCGCTTAATTCGCTCCTGTCCCTGCAGTATCATTTCTTCCAGTTCCGAACCGGGGCCCCTGGGGCCACCCTTGCCAGGATTATTTCCTTGCCACGACATAGCAGTACTCGCTGTTTAGCGCCTGTGAAAAATCATTGTATACCCTTTAAGGGGCTCGGCCGTGTGCGAAACCCCGATGGCTGTGCACCCTTCACCTGTTATGCAGCCGGGCTGCTCCAGACCCCGTCTGGGTGGAGGGCAGGATGCCCGGAGTAACCTTGCACTGCCCACCATAATTCTGCTTAGAAACAATTAGATATGGATACCCTCCTGTTCATTCTCTCAAGACGGCGTAGAATGGTTTATGAAATGTTCAAATAAGGTTGGGGTATGTCACTAAAAAAAGAGATCGAAGCATTACGAGAAGAAATCAAAGAGAAGGAGGGGCAGCTCTACCGGGCTAACCTGGAAGCAAATGCCTGGAGCAAGGGCAAAAATATATCCCATTCCAATGCCAGAATGACAAAAATATTTGTGGAGAGTTCGCGCAAGGAGATTGCAGAGTTGAATGCGAAATTGAAAAAGTTGGAAAGGAAAAAGTCATGACTGATACAGACGCATTTGAGTTATAAGCAGTTGTTAATGAACCCCGGTCCAGGCGGTGCCTTACTTATCGCGGACTAAATTATTTTTAAGTGCAGTATCAGTGGAATTACATTTGAGGACGTGACTGATGAATCTAAAAGTAACCACATGCATTCTTGGTCTTGCAGTGTTTTTGCAAGCTTGTGAGCAGACACCGCCGCCTGCGGATACTGCAAATAATGCTAAGCCTCCTGATAGCACTGATAGCAGCGTTGAGACAGCACCTGCGGTATCCACTGCAAGTGAAAAATTACCCAATGCGGTCTACTGGGGTGATACCCATCTGCATACCTCATATTCATTTGATGCGGGTGCTTTTGGAAATACCCTTGATCCCAATGATGCCTATCGTTTCGCACGCGGCGAAAAAATCACTGCCTCAATGGGGCTGGAAGCCCAGCTTATCAAACCACTGGATTTTCTGGTGGTTGCCGATCACTCTGACAACATGGGGATGGTGCCGGATCTTTATGCGGGTAAAGAAAGTATTATTGCGGACCCCTTGGGCAAGCAGTTCTATGAAGATTTAAAGGCGGGCAAAAATCATGAGGTCGCCATAGAACTGATCAAGCAATTCTCCCAGGGGACATTGCCCGACGCACTTAATTATGACCCGGAGTCACAGCCCTACAGTGATGCGTGGGACCGCACCGTGGCCGCTGCGGAGGAATTTAATGAGCCTGGTAAGTTCACTGCTTTTCTTGGCTACGAATGGACCTCGCTAGTCGAGGGTAACAACATGCATCGCGTCGTGGTTTATCGTGACGGCGGCGATGTAGGCGGGCAGATGGTGCCTTATACAACAACCGTACCCTACGGCAGCCCCAACCCACGCGACCTGTGGAAGTGGATGCAGGGCTATGAAGACCAGACCGGCGGCAAGCTGCTCGCGATTGCCCACAACGGCAACCTCGCCAATGGCATCATGTTCCCGCTGGAAGCTCAGTTCGATGGCCTCGCGCTGGACGAGGAATACGTTAACAAGCGTATACGCTGGGAGCCGCTGTACGAAATTACCCAGATGAAAGGTGATGGAGAGACCCATCCATTCCTGTCACCCAATGATGAGTTTGCCGACTATGAAACCTGGGATGTGGGTAACCTTGATGCTTCGGTCGCCAAGACGGATGACATGCTGGCGGGTGAATATGGTCGCGAAGCCCTTAAGCGCGGCCTGACACTGGAAGCACGCCTGGGTACCAACCCCTATAAGTTTGGCTTGATCGGCTCTACCGATAGCCACACCAGTCTGGCCACCACCGAGCAAGATAATTTCTTTGGCAAGATGTCGACGATGGAGCCCGGACCGGATCGCATGACCGATCCTGTGATATCGGGACCTGCTGGAACCGTTTATTACCGCGAGACCATCGCTTCGGGGTTAGCCGCTGTGTGGGCGACAGAAAATACCCGCGAGGCCATTTTTGATGCCATGGGGCGCAAGGAAACGTATGCCTCGACGGGTCCGCGTATGCAGGTTCGCGTATTTGCGGGTTGGGACTTCAGCGAAGCTGATCTGAACAGCGACGATTTCGTGCAACTCGGTTACAGCAAGGGCGTATCAATGGGCGGTGACCTCAATGCTGCAGCAGACGGCCAGATTCCACGTTTAATGATTGCCGCTTTAAAGGACCCGGATACAGGTAACCTTGATCGGGTGCAGGTGATTAAAGGCTGGCTCGATGCAGAGGGTAATACTCAAGAGCAGGTTTATGATGTCGCCTGCAGTGGTGAACGGACCATCGTCGAACATAGTTGTAATGCGTCGGTTGGCAATACGGTAGATGTGGCAACAGCGACCTACACCAATACTATTGGTGCAGCATCTCTCAAAGTGATCTGGACAGACCCCGATTTTGATGCCGGACAAAAGGCCTTCTATTATGTGCGGGTGCTCGAGATACCAACGCCGCGATGGACCACTTACGATGCCGTTCGGTACGGAATAGAACTGGCGGATGATGTGCCTGCCACGCAGCAGGACCGGGCCTATACTTCGCCGATATGGTACACGCCTTAGCAAATCGGTTTTTTGTAATCAGCATGAATAAAGCGGCGGGTGCCTGGTTTTAAGAAGCCGGCACCCCTAATGCAGTCAAACCATTGATAAGTGATTTAAGCTTTATAAATCAAATCATGGATGCTGCAGCGAAGCTGAAAGAAGTACCACTTTTCCAAAGTCTCTGTCCTTCACCCGTAGTTTTTTGCTCTGGATCAACCGTGCTTCATCGGTCACCCGCTAAAGTAAGGAATAGCTGGTCTACTGACCATTTATATCGCAGCCCAAAATATTTATGAATTAAACCTGAGCCTCTCGCAGGTGGTTCCGATGAAAAAAATCGCTAACTACGGCCATACAACACTCAAATGGATCCAGGAAATCGGTCTGCTGGTCATCGCAATTTCCACCGTTGTGGCGGTGGGTATCGAGATCAAAGTCATGTTTGATGCAGGAACGGTGACGCTGGCGGATCTACTGCTGCTGTTTATCTACCTCGAAGTGCTGGCAATGGTCTCCATCTACCTGGAATCGGGAAAACTGCCGGTTCGGATCCCGCTCTACATAGCTATCGTGGCGTTGGCCCGTTACCTCGTGCTGGACATGAAAGGAATGGACTCCTCGAAGGTGATCGGTATCTCCGCGGCCGCGTTGATCCTGGCGGTCACTGTCCTCGTGATCCGCTACGGGCACATTCGTTTTCCTTATGATGGGCATACAAAAGAAAGCCAATGACACGAATCAGACGGCTTTAAATCTTGCGCAAAAGGTTGGTGTAATCCGGTCACGCGGTTTACACCTCAAAATGCAATGGGTCCCTGAGGTTTTGAAGCGCCCGATAGTAAAAGAGCCGGTTAGGTCGTCGGGCCTTAAACCTGAGGTTCCTCAAAAACTCGAGTTCCTCATTGGAAAGATCGTTACTAAGCACGGCATCCTGCAGGAAATCGGTGAGCCCCGGCTCAACCTTGCCTGGACTGTCATGGTCTTTCTCAACAAATGCGAACTTCTTCGGTTCGCCGGGGGCGAGCCTTTCGTTTAGCGTAATTTCCATATCGAAGGTCGAGAGGTCTATATCCCAGCGGGCAATCAACGGGTCCAGAAAAGAAATGCAGTCTTCGTTTGAAATATTGAAGATATCTGTATCGAGGAATTCCAGAACAATGACACGCATTTGCTCATGGCTTTTGTCACCGAGCTGACCGACCTCGTGGAGCCACGCTTGATTGTCCAACTCCGATCGAGCGACCCGGCTGACGACGTCCAGGAGCTTCTGCGTTACAAGCCGTTCGAGTTCACCAAAGGGTTGCCTTTCGAATATCGACCGAACGTCCTTCTGTCTCGCGGCTGCGCACTTGCGCAGAATCAGTTTGCGGGTTTCCTTTAGCAGGGCGCCCCGGGGCTCTTCATAATTGCGTTTAAGCGCATCCAGGCGCTGCGCGAGAGCCAGTTTTGCCAGTTCACCGTTAGAGAGCTTCAGAACTTTTTCCAGTTTCTCGTAGATGTCTGTTCGATCCGGCGCCGGCGGCAATTTTTTCCGGGTCAACAGTTGCGATATGTAGGATTCGGTCACGTCAGCGGCTACCGCCAGATCCTTCTGTTCGAGCCCAAGTTCCTCAAGTCGCGCCTTAATGACAAAACAAACGTCCATTTGCTGCTCCTAAGACTTTACTATACTGGTTAAGTAGTTGGATAATCTCAGATATAACTTGACTATTCAACTTAATTAACCGACTATGGTTAATGAAATAAAAGGTCTTCAGATAATCTCAACCAAACTGGTTATTTGAAGTGCCCTCTTTACCAACCTCAGTAAGCAAAATTCTGTCGAAGCTGGTTCAGGGCTCACCGCGGGTGAGAACCTTCAGGTTCATCATCGCCGAAAACACCGCACTCGTCCTGTCAACCGACAGCGAGTTATTCAAATTTTTGAAGGGCATGAATCCCGACATTGGAGAGAATCAGTGAACACTAAACGCTCGAAATTCGGCGTATTTAAATACGCATTGGCATGTTTGGCAGCATTGGCCATTCCTGCAGAACTCGCGTTAGCGCAAGAAGGTAAGAGCGCCTTACCCGAAAACGCGACTGCGAAGTCCTACGGTAGCGGCTGGGAATGCGACAGGGGCTATCGCAAGACCGCGGGCTCCTGTATTGCCGTGACAGTCCCGGTAAATGCATACCTGACAGACTCAAACTATGGAGTCGGCTGGGCGTGCCAGCATGGCTATAAGCAGGATGAAGATAGCTGTCTGGCGGTTGCGCTGCCGGCCAATGCTTATATCAGTGGCCTTTCAGGTGACGCGTGGTCATGTGACAGAGGCTTTCGGCAACTCGGCAATACCTGTGAAGCCATAGCGGTGCCGGCGAACGGATACCTGGAACAGGGTTCCACGGGCCCGGGCTGGACCTGCGAGCGTGGATTTCGTGCGATGGCCGATGATTGTGTTGCAATCGTGGTGCCGGAAAATGCCTACCTGACAGCCAGAACACATGGTGCAGGCTGGGAGTGCGATCGCGGCTATCAGGAAAGCAACGGTGCCTGCGATAGCATCAAAGTACCCGCGAATGGACACCTGTCCGGGCGGGATTATGGGCAAGGTTGGGAGTGTAATCGCGGCTATCGTAAAAGCCAGGCGACTTGTCTCGCCGTTTTGCTGCCTGAGAATGCACATCTGGATTTCGCCGGAAACGATTGGAACTGTAACAAACCCTACCGCAAGCGCAATCAAGCATGTACAGCTGGTGACCTAAATGACTAAATATGAAAAGCAAGTCATGGACATCCGCAGACACCCGAACGTGTCCCTGGTCAAATCCGTTTCCGCGATTGCCAAAAGCACGGCGACAGCCATTGTCTATTGCGAAGCAAACTTTGGCGCCATCGATGGTAAAACCGCGAACGGGCTTGTCCGGCACTCAGAGCGATACGAAATCCTGTCGGTCATTGATAGCGAAAAGGCGGGCCTTGATGCGGGCATGGTTCTAGACGGCATACCCAATGCGATTCCGATTTGCCGCGACCTCGCAGAATCTCTGGAGAAGGCCGTCACGATACCTGACTACTTTATATTTGGCATGGCGCCGTCCAGTGGCATGCTTTCCCTGCATGAGCGGGGCCTGGTGCTTGAGGCTATGAGCCACGGGATGAACATCGTCAATGGCCTGCATGAATTTCTTGGTGATGATCCTGTATTCAAAGCAGCGTGCGCGGTGAGCGATGTCGAGATCATCGACGTGCGCAAACCAGCAGATAAAAAAGACCTGCACATGTTCACGGGTGAAATTGCCCAGGTCACCTGTCCGGTCATTGCTGTGCTTGGTACCGACTGCGCGATCGGTAAACGAACGACCGCGACGATACTGAGCCAGGCGCTCAACGATCGCGGCGTGAAAACAGTCATGATTGGAACGGGTCAGACAGGGCTGATCCAAGGCAACCGCTATGGTGTCGCGCTCGACGCCATACCGTCGCAATTTTGTGCCGGCGAACTTGAGGCGATGATCATCAAAGCATTCAGGGTTGAAAGCCCCGACGTCATCCTTATCGAAGGGCAGGGGGCTCTGAGCCACCCGGCCTTTTCAACATCGTCGTTTATTCTTCGTGGCGCCTGTCCCGATGGCGTTGTATTGCAGCATGCGCCGGGGCGTAAGGCTCGCTGCGATTTCCCGGAGATGGTCATGCCAACGCCGGCTGCGGAGATCAATCTCATCGAAACGTTTGCCAGGACCACGGTCATTGGCGTAACGATAAATCATGAGAATATGAGCGATGCCGAAGTCAGTTCGGCCATCCTGCGCTATGAGAACGAGCTCGGTATCCCGACAACGGACGCACTTAGCCGTTCTCCCGAGCACCT
>Ga0316191_10001129_pt1 | contig 18361 bp, 19 predicted proteins | sample Eddworburr2cm_MG_FD_204928 | JGI IMG/M metagenome (GOLD analysis project Ga0316191, IMG submission 204928) | Coastal sediment microbial communities from Maine, United States - Eddy worm burrow 2 cm | ecosystem: Environmental > Aquatic > Marine > Coastal > Sediment | place: USA: Maine...
TTGTTCATCTGGGTGCGCATCCCCGCGGACATCAACGGAAAGCGACTCCTGGAAGCAGCCAACGAGAAAGGCTTCCACTACCTGCCCGGCATCTCCTTCCACTATCAGAACGCCAAGGTGCCGTACTTGCGGCTTGCCTTCGGCCATCTGACGAAAGAGCAGATCGAGCAGGGCATCCCCGTGCTGGCGCAGTGCATCCGGGAGAACCGGACCAGCAACGAGCCGAGGGACTTCGACTCGCTGTTCTAGGAATTCTGTTCAGGAGCGGAATTCAGTGATCCTGACGATTCGATCGTCCGCCACTTCGAAGATGTGCGCGTACCGCTTCTCGAACGGTTGCCCCTGCACCGTGGTGCCTCGACCAGTGTTCAGGCAGACGACGGTGTTTTCTGATTCGATAATCCGCTCGATTTCCGTGCGGATGCCTTGCGGCAGGAACTGAAACAACGGGCCCAGCAGACCCGAATGAATTCCATCGCGGCCTTCGTAGAGGCCGCCCATTGGATCGTCGTCGATCCGATTGTCCCAGACGGCATCCTCGGCGAAGAAACCGGCAAGCTTGTCCACGTCAGCACCGGTGCCCGCCGCATAGAACGCCTGCACGACTTCTGTCGGGGTCACGGCGATCAGATCCCGAGCCGGCCCAATGTGCTGATCAGCTCCTGAAAGAACCGCTCCGTTTGCGGATGGCGGGCAGCAAAGTCTGCACCCAGTTCTTCGATCCGCAGCATGAGGGCACTGGTTTCTTCTTCTGGCGGAGACTGTGTCTCGAGCAGCGCGTGGATGTCGCCGTCCACCTTCTGCAGCAGTTCCAGCATCGCGGGATCGACGCTGTCCACATCCTCGAGCGCTTCATGGAGTTCCGAGAGCGCAGCTTTAACCTTGGTTTCCGGCATGATTACTTCAACTCCAGCTGGGAATTAGTCAGAGGTTACCTGGATCACGAGCCACCTGAATCGGGGCGGGCACCTTTCACGAAATCTCGAACCCGGTCCATGAGGGTATCGTACTTAAGATCAGTGAACTCTCCGGCGTCGAAAAACATACCGGTGCACTCCGGGCAGGACTCGTACCAGATATGCGTCTGCCGCTCATCGGCCGTTTTCTCCATCGGAGCGCCATCTTCCGGGCAGGTGATGTTGTCGAGCTTGTCCAGCGCCGCACCCACCTTCGGATCGCCCGAATCGAGCACGGCTTCGGACATCCACTCTTTTTTCATCTCCAGCAGCACGTCGGGCTTGCACCAGAGGCCGCCGCAGTCGGTGCAGCGATGCACCTGAATCTTCCGCCCGTAGGTCCGGGGCACGAGTTCGCCCGGGCACTTGGGACACTCCAGGGTCTTCATGGTCACTTCCTGCTTCCCCAGCTACCAGGCACATAATATCGCTCGTGCCAGATGCCTTCCTGAGCCTCGCCTTCCAGCGGCATGCGCCAGGTCTTGACGACGGCGTTATCGAGATTCAGCCGGTACAGGCCTCGTGGCTGCTCAATGGTGTTCTGAACGTAGGCCTCGGCGGCGTCCGGCGGCACATAACGGCCGGCAATCTGCCGATACAGATCTCGCCACTCATCGTCCTGGCCAACGTCATAGACGAGCTCCGCCGTTCCTTCCGCGATCACCTTCCGGTACGGCAGCGGCTGCTCGTCGATACAGAGCGCCACCCGCGGATCCCGCTTCAGGCAGGTGAACCACTCGGATTTCTCCCGCGGCGTGAAGTAGATGAAATCGCCTTCCGATTCTGCCTGGTGCAGAAACCAGATGGGTGTGACCAGGGGCGAGCCGTCGGCCCGGACTACGCTCACACGCATCAACACCCCTGGCTCGGCCAGGAAGGCGTCCCGCTCCGCTCGAGTCAATACCGGCAATCTTTCACCCTCACTTCGCTTCCTGCGCCATCGCAGCAGGCACTAGTTACCGAAATCCCAGTTCTCGCCAGCGTGGTAGCGGCGCAGGACGTTCTTGGCGATGAGAATCTTGTGCACTTCGTCCGGGCCATCGGCGATGCGCAGGGTTCGAGCACCCGTATACATCCCGGCCAACGGCAGATCGCCGGAGACACCCGCGGCGCCGTAAACCTGAATCGCCCGATCGACCACCCGATGGTAGGCCTCCGGCACGAAGATCTTGATCGCCGAGATGTCCGTACGCGGATCCGCGCCGCTCTCCATCTTCTCGGCGCAATGGATGGTCATCAGTCGTGCGCTCTGAATGTCGATGTAGCTGTCGGCGATGAACCCCTGCATGAACTGCTTCTCTTCGAGCTTCTCGCCGCCATGCACTTCCCGGGTGGTGAGCCGGTCGATCATCAGGTCGAAGGCGCGCCACATGGAGCCGATGGAGTTCATGCAGTGGTAGACCCGGCCGGCGCCCAGCCGGTCCTGAGCCGCCGCGTGGCCTGTGCCCGTGCGACCGAGTTGATTGTCCTTCGGCACCCGGACGTTGTCGTAGATGATCTCGCAGTGGCTGGACGTTCTGCCCCAGACCGGCACGCCGCGGACGATGTTCACCCCGGGCGTGTTCTTGGGCACGATGATCTGAGTCATCTTCTCGTTGGAGCCGCCCGGATCGTCCGGGTCCGCCGTCCGGCACATGACGATGTAAAAATCTGCCGCGTGGCCGTTGGATGTGAACCACTTGTGGCCGTTGATCACCCACTCGTCGCCATCCAGCACGGCCTTGGTCTGCAGCGAGCGGGGGTCGGAACCCGGGTTGTGCGGCTCGGTCATCGAAAAGCCGGACTGCATGCGGCCCTCGGTGAGGGGCTTCAGCCACTTCTCATGCTGATCCGGCGTGCCGTACTTCACGAGGATCTTCTGATTTCCCGAGTTGGGCGCGACAACGCCGAACAGGGAAGCAGCGCCCGGACTGTAGGACAGGATCTCGTTCATGTAGGCGTGCTGCATGAATGAAAGACCCATGCCGCCGAACTCCGGCGGCAGGTGGGGCGCCCAGAGGCTGGCCTTCTTCACCTTGTCCTGCACCTGGTGGCGCAGCTCCCGGGCCTCCTCGATCACCTCATTCGGGGCGTTGGCGCTGTCCGAGAGCCATCCCCACAGCTTGCCCTCATTGGGCACGATATCCTGATTGACGATGTCTGCGGTGGCGAGCCGGATCTCGTTCACCTCATCGTCCAGGGTCGGTACCGGCTTTACGTTCATCGCCATCTGTCTTTCTCCCGCCTTCAAGTGTTCCCTTAATCTAACCAATTGGGCCGGGCATTTCATGATCCGGCTCAAGCCAGTCATGATCCGGCTCAAGCCAGGCGCGAACGTCCGTCGTCCCATTCCGATATACTCGACCGTTCCCTGGCAACTCAAGCAGGCGCGGCCGTGACCGACCTCCAATACCCGCATGACTCGCATCCAGCCCCCGGCACCACGGTGGAGGTGGCGCCAGGCGTACGCTGGCTGACCATGCCCATGGGCGGAGGCTCGCTGAATCACATCAATCTGTACCTGCTCGAGGACGATGACGGCTGGTGGGTGGTGGATACCGGGCTCTCCATCGAAGAGACCAGAGACTACTGGCACCAGATCTTCGAGCAGGAGCTCGGCGGCAAACCGGTGATCGGCGTTATCTGCACCCACATGCACCCGGACCACATCGGCCAGGCGCTGATGATCACCGAGCACTTCCAGTGCCCACTCTATATGACCCGCGCTGAGTACTATCAGGCCAGAGCGTTTTCGTCAGGCGGCCCCTCTCACCACACGAACTGGATCGGCCAGCAGTTCTACCAGCGTGCCGGTATGCCTGCCGAATACCTGGAGGCGCTCAGAAAAAGCTGGGAAGAACGCTCCGCCTCCAACATGAGCATGCCGGAAATGCCGGCCGGCTACGTGCGCCTGCAGGATGGCAACGTACTCACGATCGGCGGCCGGGACTGGCGAGTCGTGGTCGGCTCGGGCCACTCTCCCGAGCATGCCTGCCTCTACTGCGCTTCACTGAAGGTCATGCTCTCCGGCGATCAGGTGCTGCCGGTGATCACCTCGAACGTCAGCGTGCACCCGACGGAACCCCTGGCCAACCCGCTGATGGACTGGATGGAGTCCCACGACAAGTTTCTGAATACACCGGCCGATACTCTGGTGCTCCCTGCCCACAATCTGCCTTTCTTCGGCGTGCGTGAGCGGCTGCGGGAGCTGATCAGCCATCATGAAGATCGGATGCTCGCCATTGAAGAGCATTGCGCGGAGCAGCCGGCGACCGCAAAAGAGCTGCTGCCCGTTCTTTTCGCCAGAGAACTGGATCCGCGGCAGATGATGATGGCCCTCGGTGAGGCCATCGCCCATCTGCACCTGCTGCAGCACCGGAACCGCCTGGAGCGAACGCTCAGCGAGGATGGCTGCTACCACTACACGTCCATCGATCCGGACCTCTTGCGTCGCTCCCATCCGGACAGTCACGACGCGCCGAGCGATGGACCGGTTCTGGTCTGAGCCACCCGGACACGACCCGAATGAACAAGGCGGAGCTTAAGCGCAGAATCGCCGAATACACCTACCGGCTCATGCACTGGGGCAACCGGCATGTGCCGCCGGGCTTAAGGACGCTGGTCGGCTTTCTGTTCATGGTCGGCGGCGTGTTCGGTTTCCTGCCGGTGCTGGGTTTCTGGATGCTGCCCCTGGGCGTCGCCTTCGTCGCCCTGGACGTGCCGCCCGCCAGGCGGCGTCTGGACGGCTGGATGGAAAAGCTGCACCGTCAGTCAGAGATCGACGACGAACACGTCGGGCTCGATCACCCCACGTCCAACCAGTAGCCGCCCTCAGATCTGGGCTTCACATGCCCCGCCGTCGGCGTAGCGAAGTGCGTGCCGATGATGAGCACGTCGGAATCAGAGTACTCATCAAGAAACTTCTCTCGCGTGGCTTTGCCCGCGCCCTGATCGAAGTCGGCCGACGAGCACCAGTCCACGCGGGTCATCTGGCAGGGATGATGGAAGCAATCGCCGGTGATCAGCGCCGTCTGCCCCTCCGATCGAATCAGGATGCTGACGTGACCCGGGGTGTGGCCGGGGGTCGGCTTCAGCGACACCTCCGGGCAGACCTGATGCTCCCAGTCCACCAGATCCACCAGCCCGGCTTCCACCACCGGCGTCACGGAGTCCTCCATCACACCGTTGTTCAGAGCGTCCGCATCCACCCCGTTCCAGTACTCGAACTCCTTCTCCGCCAGCAGATAGCGGGCGTTCGGGAAGGTGGGCACCCACTCGCCGTCCACCAGCATGGTGTTCCAGCCGACGTGGTCCACATGCAGATGGGTGCAGAGCACGGTATCGATCGACTCCCTCGGGTAGCCGGCCGCCTCGAGATCCGCCAGAAACGACGTCTGCAGATTGCTCCAGTTCGGAATCGAGCGCTCTTTGTCGTTGCCGATACAGGTATCCACAACAATCCGGCGTTCGCCGGTATCCACCACGAGCGCATGAATGCTCATGATCAGGTTACCGTCACCATCCATGAAGTGCGGCGCCATCCAGTCGAGCGGCCGGCAGGCCTCCGGTGTGGCATCCGGCAGGATGAACTTCGATCCACCGGCCACCTCCATCTCCACGATTCGCGTGACGGTCACATCACCGATACGCCACTGCCGCCCTCTTGTCAGCTCCTCGATTCCGGCCATCTGCCCTCTCCCTGTCTGATTACAGCCCCGAGGATGACACAAGGTGCTTGATGGTGGGAATGGTCGCGGCTATGTTGGCCGCATCGAACGGGAGTACTCAGAACATGGGCATCGTAGACACCGCCAAGACGTTATCGAATCTGCCGACCCTGCTCACGCTGAAGAAAGGCATGGCGCCGAGGCCACTCACTGACACGGACTGCTTCGGCGCGCAGGTGCAACGCAACGCGGAAGCATTCGGCGACCGGATCGCCTTTCTCTTCGAAGGCGAGCAGGTGACCTGGTCGGAGTTCAACGCGCTGGCAAATCGTCTCGCCCACACCCTAACCGAGAACGGCCTCCAGCGAGGCGACACCGCCAGCGTGGTCATGGAAAACCGGATCGAGTTCCTGGCCACTATCGTCGCGCTGAACAAGATCGGTGCTGTCGGCGCCCTGATCAACACCAACCTGCACGGCCGTCAGCTCATTCACTGCATCACCGTCACGGACTCGAAGAAGTGCATATTCGGCGAGGAACTGGCTAACGCCATTGCCGAAGTGAAGGGCGAACTGGCCCTGGGAGAAGGCAGCGACTACTTCTTCATGCCGGACAAGGGGGCCACGCCGGCACCCAACTGGTCCCGGGATCTGCTGACCGAATCCAGCGAGGCGCCGGCTGCCAACCCGGCGGTTACCGATGAGATCACCCTTGGCGAAAACTGCCTGTATATCTACACCTCGGGCACCACGGGCCTGCCCAAGGCCGCCGTGATGTCCAATCGACGTTTCCTGCAGAGCACGGGGCTTTCGCACCGGGCCCTTTACCGAGCCACCGAACAGGACCGCTTCTACGTCTGCCTGCCCCTCTATCACGCCACCGGTCTCATGATCGGCGTGGGAGCCGCCATGTCTTCCGGTGCGAGCTCTTTCATCCGCAGGAAGTTTTCGGCAAGCAACTTCCTGCCGGAAGTTCGTGAGCACAACACCAACATGCTCATCTACATCGGCGAGCTCTGTCGGTACCTGATGAATACGCCCGAAAAACCGGACGACGCGGACAACCCTCTGCACACCATGACGGGCAACGGCATGCGCCCGGACATCTGGATTCCGTTCAAAGAGCGGTTCGGCATCAAACGGGTCAGCGAGTTCTACGGCGCCAGCGAGGGCAACGTGGCGTTCGCCAACCTGTTGAACAAGGACTGCACCGTCGGCATGACCAGCGCCAAGGTGGCGCTGGTGAAATATGACGTGGACGCGGACGAAATCGTCAAGGCGGCCGATGGCCGCTGCATCGAAGTGCCGGCCGGCGAACCCGGCCTGCTGCTGGGCCACATCAACGAAGAAGCCGTCTTCGAAGGCTACACGGACCCGGAAGCCACGGAGAAGAAGATCCTCCGCAACGTGCTCGAAGAAGGCGATGCCTGGTTCAACACCGGCGATCTGATGAGAGTGGTGGACGACGTCGGCTTCACCCTGGGCTACGACCACTACCAGTTCGTCGACCGTGTCGGCGATACCTTCCGCTGGAAATCCGAGAACGTCTCCACCAACGAAGTTGGCGAGATCGTCAACGGTTTCGACGGCATCAAGTTCTGTAATGTCTACGGCGTGGAGGTGCCCGGCGCTGACGGCCGCGCGGGAATGGCAGCGGTGACGCTGGCCGACGGTGTCGACGAACTGGATCTGAGCTCGTTCTCGAGCCATGTGACCGAGAACCTGCCTGTTTACGCCCGGCCGGTTTTCATCCGTGTACAGCCGGACATCGACGTCACCGGCACCTTCAAGATGATGAAAGGTGACCTGAAAAAACAGGCGTACGATCTCGAGCAGGTTGAGGATCCGATCTTCGTCATGAAGCCGGGCTCGGAGACCTACGAGCCTCTCGATGCGGACTTCGCCGCCGCAATTGCTCGTGGTGAGGGCGGTTACTGATCCCGATACACGGGCAATCACCTCGGAGTGAATGGGGGGCATTGTCATCCTGGCGAAGAAACCCTGAACAGACACAAGTCCAGTATGCCGCGAGAGTATTGGCTGTTGCTGAACAACGTTGGCACACTGACGCGATGCGCTCATTAAATTGGATATTCTGGCCTTCCTTAGCCAAGACAACGTGTCTGCTGACGTTAGCATTCATCGCGATGCCCTCTGTCGTCAACGCACAAGACAAACCGCGCTTGATCCTGCAGATCACGGTGGACCAACTGCGCGGTGATCTACCGACGCGATACATGGAAAGACTGGGAGAGGGTGGATTCCGCTACCTGCTTGAGCAAGGCATCCACTATGACAACGCCCACCATACTCACGCCAATACTGAAACAATTGTCGGGCACACAACGCTGGCCACCGGAGCAAACCCTGCCGCACACGGCATGGTCGGCAATATCTGGTTCGACCGGGCACGGGGACGAACTGTATACAACATCGAAGATTCGGAATATTCGCTCCTGACGAGCGGTGCCGACGTGAATGCAGCCACCGAGATCGACCCCACACAGCGTGCGGCAAAGAATGATGGGCGATCACCGCGGACGATTCTAACTTCGACGTTCGGAGACGAGCTGTCAGCCCTGACTGCCGGGCGATCAAAAGTGTTCGCCGTTTCAATCAAGGATCGCGGCGCGGTGTCGATGGCGGGGCACGCTGGCAAAGCGTTCTGGTTCTCGAAGGCCGTGGGCCAGTTCGTTACCAGCAGCTACTACTACGACGCCTATCCGGACTGGGTAGAGGCGTGGAACGCAAAGGGGCTGCCGAAAGGCTACAGCGGCCAGTCATGGAAACTGCTGAATCCCATCGACAGTTATCTGTTCGGCAGCCGCGACGACCAGGCTTGGGAGCTGGACTTCGGCGGATTTAGTCGTACCTTCCCGCACCCACTGGGCACGGCGGAAAACAGATACTTCACTACCTTGCTGACGCTAAGCCCCTTTGGGGATCGTCTCACCGCTGATTTCGCAAAGGCGCTGATAAGTGCGGAGGGGCTGGGTGATGACGAAGTGACCGATTTTCTGGGCGTCAGCTTTTCGGTCACTGACTACGTCGGCCATTTCTTCGGGCCATCAAGCCTGGAGGCCGAGGACAACCTGTTGCAGCTGGACCGCACGCTGGCTGATCTCTTCGCATACATAGACGCCGAGATTGGTTTGGAGAACACACTGATCGTTTTGTCGGCTGACCATGGCGCGCCGGAAGCCCCGGGCTATCTGGCGTCAATCGGGATGCCGGGAGGCTATGTGTCACCCGATGAATGGAATACCACTCCGGCCTTGACTCGACTAAAACAACGATTTGGCGTGACGGGTCGGCTGGTCGAAGGCTACGATCACCCCTACCTCAATCTCTCCGAGGCGGTAGGCGACAATCCTGATATCGACCGCCTAGCGTTGGAGACGGCGATCGCTGAGGAATTGGGTGCCTTTGATGGGGTGGCATATGCGATACCGAGTTCCCTGCTGCGCGAAGGCTCTCTGCCTGACAACGCACTAATGCAGGCGGTTTTGAATAATTTTCATCCAGTTCGGTCAGGTGACATATACGTGGTGTTCCAGCCGGAATGGTTCATCAACGACATGGACGGGTTGTCGGTGACAGTCACGCATGGCTCGCCTTGGCGTTACGACACATATGTACCGATCCTGTTTGCAGGGTATGGGATCGAACCTCAAAAAATCTCGCGTCGGGTGCACGCTGTCGATGTGGCGCTGACGCTATCTGCAGTAGCAGGAACGCGGCCACCCTCAGGCGCGACGGGCGAGATCCTATTGGAAGTCTTGGGTCAGTGGCGCTAGGCGACTGATTTCATACTTGCCACCTAAGTCACCATAAGGCACCGCTGGATCATCCTTGCCTGATGTGGCGGTTCTTATGAGCTTCTGGATCTACAAAGCGCGGGCGGCGCTGCGGACCCGGTCAAGAACCTGGTCAACGTCTGCTGGCGTATGTCGGTAGCAGACGAAACCGTGGTGTTTTGGATGCGCAAACACACCGCCAGAGGCCAGCGCCGAATAGAAACGGTCCCGACGCTCGGTCTGCTTCGCATCCAGATCCGGTGTGAAGTGTAGAAACGGCATCTGGGGATAGGAGGAGAGCGTCACCGGGAGCGAAGTCTCGGCGATGATCTGTTCATAGCCGTCGTTGAGAGCTTTACCCGTGATTTCTATCTGCGCGAGCGCCTGATTGCTGATCAGCGCGGTCAAGGTCTGCAAGGCCGCGGCCATCTCCATGCCATTCGGGAAGTAGGTGGAGGAAATGAACGTTTCATCGGCGCTTTCCATAATGGCCCGTTTGCCGACAAGGGAAGTAATTGGGTAACCGTTCGCCATGGCCTTCCCAAGTGCGGTCAGGTCCGGTGTGACACCATACAACGCCTGAGCGCCGCCAGGGGCCAGCCTGAAACCGGTACGCACTTCGTCGAAGATCAGCACGGCTTCCTGCTCATCCGCCAGGCGCCGTACCTCCTCGAGGAAACCAGGCGCTGGCGGCGTGATCTGTGCGTCGAAATCATGCCCGACCGGCGTCATGACGATCCCCGCGACCTGGCCATCGTGTGCGCTCATGAGCTGCGCAAGATCGTCCGCAGCGTTATAGGTAAAGCTCGCTACAGTGGGCTCAGCACCCCTAGGCACGCCGGGATCATCCTCCAGGCACCAGTCGTGCCAGCCATGATAGCCACAACGCAGAATCAGCTGCCTGCCCGTGTGTGCCCGGGCGATTCGAACAGCGGCCGTGGTTGCATCGGAGCCGGTCTTAAAAAACAGCGCCTGCTCCGCGCACGGCACGAGCTCTGTAAGCCGCTCGGCGAGCTCGATCATCACCGGTTGAGGCAGGTTGAGACAGAAGCCGTTGCGCGCATACTGGAAGGCGGTTTCGTCCACCTCCGGCTCGGCATGACCGAGAATGATTGGTCCGTAGCCCAGCAGAAGATCAACGTATTCGTTACCGTCCACATCGGTGATGCGACCACCCTGCCCACCGGCCAGCAGCGTCGGATACGCACCGGGCACAAAATTATCAGGAGAACGGATACCGGGGATGGCACCTGGCACCACTTCACGGGCTTTCTCCAGGAGTGCGGCTGAAACTTTAAGGTTCATGGATTTCCGTCCCCGCTAATCCTTTTGATTATGCGGTGGGTGGTAGGGCGTGCCATAGGTAGTAACCGAGGGCAGAAAGGTGCTCAGCGCGTGATCAAGCTGAATTCAGCGAATGCGCAAAGCGCAAACTGGATGATGGTGAAGAGATCGATGTATCCATAGAGCATCCGGATGCTGCCAGCGATTGTGCTACTGTGGCATTCGCAAGGGGGGAGTGTCCGATGAATGAGGCAGGGCAACGGCCGGTCGTGGCGAGCGGCACCGGTGCGACCGGATTCTGGAAGACGCGGTACACGGTGATCGGCATGTGCTTCGCCGCCACCTTCGTCTGCTACATCGACCGGGTGAACATTTCAGTCGCCATCATTCCCATGGCTCAGGACCTGGGTTGGGACGTGGCCACTCAGGGCGCCATCCTTTCCTCCTTCTATATCGGCTACCTGCTCATGCAGATCGGCGGCGGGCGTCTCGCCGACCGATACGGCGGCAAGCTGATTCTGGGCCTCGGCGTGCTGATCTGGTCGCTGTTCACCATCATCACCCCGGCGGCCGCTTTCATGGGCCTGTTTGCGCTGTTCGCGGCGCGCATCGGCATGGGCCTTGGCGAAGCAGTGACCTTTCCTTCCATTTACAGTCTGGTTACCCGCTGGTTCCCACACGATGAGAAAGTGAAGGCCGTGGCTTTCAACGCCAGCGGCATACCAATCGGCACCGTGTTCGCATTGATCGTGACGCCCCTGATCGTCCTCTATCTGGGCTGGGAGTGGGCGTTCTATCTGTTCGGTGCCGTGGGCGTCCTCTGGTACCTGGCCTGGAACCGGCTGGTGACCGCCGATCCCGAAAGCCATCCCCGGATCTCGGAGACGGAGCGAGCCTACCTCGCGGAACGGGCTCAGACCTCCGGCGTCGCGGGCGAGGCGCCGCCGATCTCCACCTTCCTGAAGAACAAGGCCGTGTGGGCAATCATCGTGGCTCACTTCTGCAACAACTGGACACTCTACGTGGTGCTTTCCTGGCTGCCCAAGTACGTGAACGAAGGGCTAGGCGTTGCCTTTGCCGCGGTAGGCGTCGTCTCGATGCTGCCCCACATCACCTCCTTTTTCTGTCTGAACATCGCCGGCAACATTGCCGACCGGATGATCCAGCGCGGCATGGACGTGACGTTCGTGCGCAAACTCCTGCAGACCATTGCCTTCGGCGGCCTCGCCATCTGCCTGTTCCTGATTCCGATGGTGGAAAGCGCTTGGGCGGCCATCGGCATCCTCTGTCTCGGCAAGGTGTTCTCGGCGGCGGGGGTGGGCGGCTTCAACGTCAACCACATGGACATCGGTCCGAAGTACGCCGGCTCCCTGATGGGTATCACCAACACCGCGGGCACCATTCCGGGCATCGTCGGCGTATACATATCGGGACTGATTCTCGAAATCACCGGCTCCTGGGCCCTGGTGTTCCAGGTCACGGCTGGTGTCACCGCCTTCGGCATGGTTTTCTACCTGCTCTTCGCGAGCGGAGAGAAACAGTTCGACTGAGCGTCTTCGCTGAAAAACACTACACCTGCCCGTCTGAACGGATTCATATTCGCGTGTACCCTGACTGCTGAGGGTCAGCGATAGGACATTGAGGAGTAGCTATGGAATTTCAGGATCGCGTGGCGGTCGTCACAGGTGGCGCAAGTGGAATCGGCCGGGGGATGGTCAGGGCGTTCGCGAAGCGCGGCATGAAGCTCGTCGTTGCCGACCTCGACGAAGCAGCGCTCAGGGTTGCCGTTGACGAAGTGATCGAAGCCGGTGGCGAAGCCGTTGGTCAGATATGTGACGTTTCCGACCGCGATGCAGTCCAGGCGTTGGCAGACAAGGCGATTGCGACCTATGGCAAAGTCAATGTGCTCTGCAGTAACGCCGGGGTGGGCATCCCAACCCCGGTCACGAATATGAAGCTGGCGGATTGGAAGTGGATTCTCGAGGTGGATCTCTGGGGGCCGATCTATGGCGTGGAGGTGTTTCTGCCACTTATCGAGGAGGCTGGCGAGGGCCACATAAACGCCACCTCATCGATGGCAGGCCTGATCTCCTCCGCCCGCATGGGCGCTTACAACGTGGCGAAACATGGCGTGGTAGCGCTCATGGCCGCCACAGAACGTGAGCTTCGGGCGAATAAAAGCCCGATCACCGCATCGGTGCTCTGTCCCGGGCCAATAAACACAAACATATCATTCAACTCGGTCACCTATCGGCCGGGACAAGCCAAACCGAAGGCAGACGGCGAGAAGTCCGGCCAGGCGGCGCGTGCGATTCAGGACATACTCGAGAAAGGGATGGATCCGAACGAGGTCGGTGAGCTGGTGGCCAATTCGATCGCGGAGGGCAAGTTCTGGATTCTGACGCACCCAAGGTGGGCGAAGGGCGTCCAGAAGCAGCTGGACGCCCTGCAGCATGACCAGTCCCTGACGAGAGCCTAGGAGTCGCCATAAGCCAATGAGAGCAGCAAGATCCAGCCAGACCGCCGTAGCGACCGCCTTTTTGCGTGCCTTGCATGTGGCAGTGGGTAATGAGCCCTACGTCTTCGAGGACACCGCGGCGGCCGACTACTTACCTGCCAGTCAGCGCCGGTCGCTGAAAAGACTTGCGAGCCTCGCCCAACGATGGCGAACCACCTACCGACCGCGCCATAACGCTGCCGCCGACGTTGCAAGCCAGGTTCTGGTCCGAGCACGCTATGCCGAGGACGCCCTGGCTGCTGCGGTCAGCCGCGGCTGCCAGCGTTACGTCATTCTGGGTGCAGGCCTGGACACCTATGCCCAGCGTCACAGCGGCGATCCGGATCCATTGCCGGTGATCGAGATTGACCACCCCGCGACCCAACAATGGAAACGCGCCAGGCTGACGGAAGATGGGCGCACACTGCCGCCTGCTGCCACCTACCTGCCCATAGACTTTGAGCAGATGCCGCTCGATGCGGCATTGGATGACTATGAATCGCCCCAGTTCATATCCTGGCTCGGAACCACTTACTATCTGACACGCGAAGCAATCGTCGACACGCTATCAGGCCTTAGCCAACACTCGGCGCCTGGTTCGGAGCTGGTGCTGGATTACTGGCGCGAACCCCGCTGGCTCCGCGTTAATCCGATGTTCCGTTTGGGAGCCCAGATCGCTGAGGTCCTGTTGCCCGAGCCCTTGCGTTCATTTTTTGATCCCCACGAGATGGAACAGCTGGCAACGGAAGCCGGTTGGCGGATACGTGAGCACTGCGCGCCGGATATCCAGAACGGCCGCTATCTTGCCGGGCGAACGGATGGTCTGCGGGTGCCGGGCTTTGCGTTCCTCCTGCATCTGGAAAAGTAATGGTTGAATCCCTGCTCCTCAGCACCGTTCGCATTAGTACCTATTCCGGCCAGACCCAGCTGACGAACGCCAGTGGGTTTTTCTTCTCACGTGATCAACGGCTCTTTCTGGTTTCCAGTCGACACGTTTTTGTCGATGCTCCAAGCGACCACCATCCTGATCGCCTGACGATCGACGTGCACGTCGACACAGCAGACCTCGCCCGGTGCATCACCTACTCAATCCCCCTCTATCAGAATGGGACAGGCGTCTGGCGTCAGGCGGCCGACCTGTCCGGAGAGGTCGATGTCGCGGTCATTGAGATCGAATTGGACTCGTTCCCAGCCAATGCCGTCTACACGGCCTTTTCGACTGATCACATCTACGACTCTTTCGACAATGTGGAAGTCGGATCGCAGATGCTGATCGTCGGCTATCCATTGGGCTTTCATGACACGCTCCACCACCTGCCCGTGGTGCGGCATGCGATCAACGCATCGCCGCTCAGCTTCAGGTTTGAAGGCATGGGGTACTTTCTGACCGATGCCAGAACCCATCGTGGCACCAGCGGTGCCTGTGTCGTCATGAGATCGGCTGAGCCAGGATCGGAACTGCCGTGGACACTGCTCGGCATCCATTCCGCGAGACTGGATGTCGGCACTAGAGACCTGCAACTGGATGAAGCATTGGGTCTCAACTGTGCCTGGTTCGCGGATGTGCTCATTCCGCTGACGGCGCAATAAAGGGCGCCTGCGACTCACTCAACGAAACCGGACGTTCGTGAGAAACTTGCCCGGGCTATTCGCACCGAAAAGGTGTATGATGCAACCTGATTGAGGAACTCAGTTCCCGGCACTTCTTCCGAGCTTCATCCCTCGCCAGTCTTTTCGGCAATTCAATTCTTAGATCGTTACAGCCTTGGCTGCATTGCCAGGGAATTCACGTGCGCGCGCGGCTGACTGGCTGCGCGCCAGATACAGCCTGAACGGCTGGAGTATTAATAATGAAAGTATATGTTGGAAACCTTCCCTGGAGCGTCACAGATGCGGACCTCCAGAATCTGTTTGAACCCTTTGGCAGTGTTGATTCTGCGCAAGTAGTCACTGACCGAGAAAGCGGACGCTCTCGCGGCTTCGGATTTGTCGAGATGGCTGCACAATACGCGGCAGAAGCAATCGCAAAGCTCAACGGGCGAGAAATCGATTCCCGAGCGTTGCGCGTCAACGAAGCGGAATCCAAGCCGCGAGCCTCGAGCAGGTTCTAGAAACCTGGTTGGGACGGGGCGCTCTTCTGCGTCCCGTCTCTATTAAACGTGAGCAGCATGCTGCTCACGCGAACCGACAACTGTTACCAGCGAAGGAAAAGCAGAATGAATCAGACTCCTTTTGAAATAGGAGAGCGCGTGCACCCTGACCAGCTGATCTCATGGGAATACAGAGGGGTTACTGGAAAGCCGGGACGAGATACCCATGCCGCCAGACGTTTCGTAAAAGGAGACTGGGTGCTGGAACTTCGCGCTCACAAGGACCCAGCCGCTCGAACCAAGGTCCTGTCAATTCGCACTCAACATCAGGATGCGACCTACTGGAGTGAAACCAGACAGCGGTTGATGAGACACAAAGCGAGATAACCCATCCACTCCTCAATCACTAACCTCATTGACACACGCACTACGAGAATAAAGAGCCAGGTTCAGCTGATTCCCCGCTCCTTCCACCGAGCAACCACATAGTCGTAGACGTGGTCAGGATTTCGTTCGAGCATGAATTTGCGGACTATGAAATCATCAACACGCCCGAGCAGCCTGACGTGCCAGGGCAGCGGTTTTCTCGCAACGATCGACCCGTAAAACTTGTCCGCTGCTCTTTCAAGCGTGGGTGCAACCTCAGCAACGGTGCGCCTGGTCGGAATTCCCGTTCGGAAAAAGAGGTAGTCGCTGATGTAGGTGTGAAACTCGCGGAAGGTCAGAAGTTTCCCTAGCGGTTTACGGCCACCGGCCATACCCACTGCGCCGATCGCCAGCACATACTTGCCACGCATCTCTCGGCCAAAACCCAGGATGTACGTTATCCGCTCGTAAAACCGTTTGAAGATAGCCGGAAAGAGCCCGTTACGAACAGAAGCACCCGTAACCAGCCCGTCACAGCGACGAATCCGCTCGATAATCTCACCCATATCGTCGTCGATTGCGCATTCACCGGTCCTGAGACAGTGGAAACAGCCGATGCAATCGCGAATCGTGCACTCGCCGAGTCGCAGGCGGTCGACATCGGCACCGCTGGCTTCCAGATAGGCTGCGATGTGGTCAACACATCCATGCACGAATCCACCGTGTTTCGGATTGCCGTAAACACAGAGCACGCGTGGACGGACTTCCGAATTACTCATAGCGTGGATCGAGCTTCTGCGAACTCGCTCGCCATTAGACACAATCCTCCTCAGCGCGATTCTGCGCGGTTCAGATTCCAATCGTAGCGATAGTCGATACGGCCGTCATAAGCACGCAGCCGTTCGCCGAGCTCAGGGTACTGCCGGGCCAGGTAGTCCAGCAATCCGGCTTTGTCGCCTGCGAAGTCCTGACGATACCATTTGAAGATACTGGACAGCTGCAGGCGACCCCGGTCGTCGAAGCTGACGCCGCGCGGATGCATCACGTAGTCCGCTTCGGACTGAGCCATCAGCCTCTCGGCGTTTGCGGCCGTGTAGGCCGTGGGGTTCAGGTTGGGGCAGCCTATGCTCGCGCAGTTCACAGCATAGTGGATCCGGTGATCGCGCCAGATGGGACGCAGGATCCGATGCTCTACATCGTTCAGCGTCAGGCTTTCACCGGCAATGCTGAGCACGGCATCGTCCCATGGCCCGATGGAGAACAGACCCTTGCCCATGCGCAGAATGCTGCCCTTGCTCGGATTTCTGAGTACCAACTCTACTGTCATGGCGTTGTAGAGATTGATCCAGTAGGCGAGTTGCTCGGCGCGATTCAGCGCACGTGGATCCATTGCCTGCAGGGTCGTCAGATAGTCGTTGAGCCGCACGCGCTCGGGTGTATCGACCGCATAGTCCACTCGCACGATGCCGTCTTCCCCCGGCACCAGATGGCGATCCAGAAAAGACTGCCACGCACTGTGATCCACCGTCGCCGTGCTCGTCGGGTCGTGCGCCTGCCAGATCTCCCAGAGATCTGCTTTAGGCACCGCAACGGCCCATCCCGCCCAGCTCATACAGAGAATCAGCATCGCGAACGTTCTGACCAAGGGGCTCTCTCCCGTGTGCTCAAGAACCTAAGAGTCCCCGGGTTGGAGAAAGTTCGCTGTCTCGCACCGCCACTTTTGATGCCGCACGATGATCCGCCACACCAGGGAACGGAAGACATCATTATGTGGCGATCTCTCACCATCGCGTTTGCCATCACGGCAGGCATAGCGACTGCAGGCCAGGCTCAGGAATTTCAGGCGTCCGAACAGCAGCTGTCGGATCTCTACCCGGGCGAAGCCTACTCGCCCTAAGCTGACAGGCACTACCCGGAGCGTCCACTGTAGGGTGATTCCCACCTGCACACGTCTATGACGCCTTCCGGTTCGGGCTGGAGTGGCCGGCGGATGCGCCACGCAGTCAGCAGGAGCGCGCCTACACCTCGCCGATCTGGTATACGCCTTGACCCTTGATCATGAGAAAGCAATACGCGGAATCAGGGCGGCGTGAGGCGGTAGGCTCGCGCCGCTGTCCCGCTGAATACGGCCGTCTTTTCTGCGTCGCTGAGGCCCAGCTCAGCCGCCATTTTCTTGAACAGGTTCCACAGGGTGCGATAGGAGATGCACTCGCGGTCCACCGGAAAATTGCTCTCGAACATGCAGCGCTCGGGGCCGAACGCTTCCATGGCGTATTGATACCAGGGCAGCAGCGCGGCAAGGAAGTCGTCGGACGACATGGGTTTGTCCGCGACGTGCATATGGTACGGCGGCTCCCATTCGCCAACCCGCATCTGCGCGCCACCGAGCTTCATGACGGTGTTGGGGCAGGCAGCGACGGCATCGATGCCGGCTTTCCAGATGCTGATCTCGTCATCGCCGGCCGCCGGGTCAATCTGACCCCCGAGATGATTGACGATCACGGTGACACCCGGGAAGCGGCTCGCCAACTCGGCAAGCCGCGGCAGGCGCCGGTAGTCGGGTGACCAGTTGTCGTAGCTGAGCTCAAGTTCCTCGAGAACGGCGAATCCTTCGAGGAATGTCTCATTCAGGTCCTGCGGGAACGCGCTACGGATGCCACGAAAGTACTCAGACGCATTCAGGTGCGCCTCGAGCACCGGTTTCACCCGACTGCCCAGGCGCAGGT
>Ga0316191_10001130_pt1 | contig 18354 bp, 17 predicted proteins | sample Eddworburr2cm_MG_FD_204928 | JGI IMG/M metagenome (GOLD analysis project Ga0316191, IMG submission 204928) | Coastal sediment microbial communities from Maine, United States - Eddy worm burrow 2 cm | ecosystem: Environmental > Aquatic > Marine > Coastal > Sediment | place: USA: Maine...
GTCAACCTGGACAATGCCGCCTTTGTCGAGCTGGAACGGGACAGCGCACACATTCGCGTGGTGTTCACTGATGCCACTTAGGTGACCCTTTTCTTCAACTCTGCAGAAACGGCCAAGACCGGTTACATACAGCTCCGCCGAAAGATGGAAGGCGTTTAGTGCCCGAAGCCAGGGCTAGTGGTGAGCGGCTTCAACTGCCGCGATTTCTTTCTGCAGCAACTCAGCTTCCGCTACTAGCCTCGCGTTCTCTCGGATGTCGCCTTTCCGCATCGCATGCATGGCTGATTCCATCTTCATCTGATGAGCTTTCCTCAGCTTCTTCGTGGGATCGCGCTTGAACAGTGGCACGGGTATTTCTCTGGCTCATTAGGGTGGGTATCCCAACACTGAACCTGTGAACGTGCGGTCAACGCTGCACGGAGCGGCCGGGCTACTTACCGAAGTTCTTCAATCGTTCGGCGGTATCCGGTCCGGAACCCGGGCTCACTTCCCGTTCCCAGGCCAGTCCCTGATCGAGGGGCCGGTCCAGCCCGCCGTTGATGAGCGCCTTGTCCATGCGCAGGGTGTGCCAGGAGTTCTCCAGGAAGCTTCGCGCCATTTCGATGGCAGCGGGCATCAGCTCTTCTTCGGGCACGGCCCGGTTCGCCAGACCAATGCTCGCTGCTTCCGATCCGCCGACGACGCGGCCGCTGAACATCATCTCCCTGGCTGCCAGCAGGCCGACCCGTCGCGGTAGCCGTTGGCTCATGCCCCAGGTGGGCGACATGCCCCACTTGCCGTGCGTGTCTGAGAAGCGGGCGGATTCCGCGGCGATCATCAGATCGCAGGCGATGGCGAGCTCCAGCGCCCCGGTGTAGCAATGACCCTGAACGGCAGCGATCACCGGCTGCGGCAGCCGTTCGATGATTTCCAGGGTTTCCGCCTGGAAGTGTGCCGAGGGCGGCCGCTCGCCGGCCTGGATTGCTTTCAGATCGTTACCCGCGGAGAAGGAACGGCCGCGGCCGCAGAGGATGACGCAGCCGATCTCGTCTGTGGCGTCCCTGAGGGATTCCAGGTGCGCGCGCAGCGCCACGAACAGATTGGGTGAAAGCGCGTTCAGCGCTTCGGGTCGATTGAGGCTCAAGATGGCCAGGCCGTCCTGATCCTCTCTGTCTACCAGCGGTGTTTCTGACATGTCCGGCTCCCGATCCGTTGCGATTCAGTGATAATGCACGGCTTTTACGGCGGGGAACAAGGTGAGCGGCGCGAAACCCAGGTTGGCAGTCATCGGCGGCGGCATGGCGGGCATCTCTTTGGCGGCCCGTGCAGCGGGTGCTTTTCAGGTCACCGTGCTCGAAGCGGAATCCCAGCCCGCCTATCACAGCTCGGGCCGTTCTGCGGCAGTGGCCATAGAGTGCTATGAGAATGAGGTGGTCAGCGCCCTGACGGCGCCGGGCCGTGACTATCAGCTGGCCAACGGTGCCAAGGTCGTGGGTAGCGTCACCGTGGCGGATGAGTCGGGTCTCGAGAAGCTTGGCGCTTTCGAGGCCCGCTGGTCGTCTGTCTGCGATTCGCTGGAGGAAATCTCGGTTCCGACCCTTCTGGAAACCGTGCCCATACTGCGGCCGGATCAGGTGGCTCGGGCGATGATCGAGCGGGACGCGCTATCTCTCGATGCCCATGCGCTGCTCGAAAGTTTCCGCAGAGCGTTGCGAGACGGTGGCGGTGAGCTGATCGGAAATGCCCGGGTGTCGCAGATCGAGAGAACCACGGCTGGCTGGCAGCTTGGTTGGGACGGCGGTCAACTGGAAGCGGATCTGCTGGTGAATGCAGCGGGGGCATGGGGCGATGAGGTGGCGGCGCTGGCGGGGGTCCGCCCCCTGGGGCTCCAGCCGCTCAGGCGCTCGGCTTTCCTCCTCGACCTGGCAGAAGACGTCAACCGTTGGCCGCTCGTGCACAGGGTGCAGGGGGATCTGTACTTCAAGCCTGAAGCCGGCATGCTCATGGTCTCCCCGGCAGACACTCATCCGAGCCCGCCCTGCGACGCGCAGCCGGAGGAGTTCGACCTGGCCGTGGCGGCGGATCGGTTCATGCAGCTCACCGATGTGGCGGTGAAGCGAATGGATCACAGCTGGGCCGGGTTGCGGTCGTTCCTGCCGGACGAGTGCCCTGCCGCCGGATTCGACCCGGAAGTGGACGACTTCTTCTGGCTGGTGGGGCAGGGCGGCTTCGGCATTCAGACCGCACCCTGTCTCAGTGAGGTAGCGGCAGGCCTCTTGAAAGGTGAGGATCACGCGCTGGCTGCAGCCATCGCACCCAACCGATTCCGCTGAGCTCCGGCCGGCCTGCTCGCGGGGCTATAGACCGAGCACCAGTTTGGCGACGATGTTTTTCTGCACTTCGTTGCTGCCGCCGGCAATCGAGCTGGCACGCAGGTTGAAGTAGCGGTTGAATGCCGTTGCGCCCCCCGCGGGCCCTGGCGACGGCTGATTCTCACCAGGCGTCGAGCCGGATTGCACGGCGCCGAAATAGCCTACAGCCTCCACCGCCAGCTCGGTGATGCGCTGGCCGATGTCGGCGCCCAGGTTTTTCATGATCGAAGATTCCGGGCCCGGATTCTGGCCTCTGGACAGGGCAGCCATGATCCGGAATTCGGTGAACTGGTTGGCTTCGAGCTGCACGGCCGTCTCGTCTACCCGGGATTTGAAGTCCGGATCTTCCATCAGCGAACGGTCACCGGCGGGGATTCTTTCGGCCAGGCGGCGAACGCGGGTCAACGCGCTGCGATGGGCGGCCGTGCCGCCGCCACCGCGTTCGAACTCCAGCAGGTATTTGGCCACGGTCCAGCCCTGATCCTCCTCGCCAACCCGATTCGTCATGGGCACCCGCACGTCGTCGAAGAAGACCTGGTTCACCTCATGGGTGCCCGATGCGAAGACGATGGGCTCCACGGTGATGCCCGGCGAGTCCATGTCCAGCAACAGGAAGGTGATCCCGTGCTGGGGTTTGTCACCCGCCAGGGTCCGAACCAGCGCGAACATGCGGTTGGCGACGTGCGCGTGAGTGGTCCAGATTTTGGTGCCGTTCAGCACGTAGTGCTCGCCGTCCCGGCGGGCGGATAAAGACAGGGACGCCAGATCGGAACCGGAGCCTGGCTCCGAGTAGCCCTGACACCAGTAGTCCTCTCCGGACAGAATGCGCGGCAGGTAATAGTCTTTCTGCGCCTGGGTGCCGTGACCGATGAGCATGGGGCCGCACATGCCGAGTCCCATGGGCGCGAGCGCCGGGGCGCTGGCCAGGGTGGTCTCGGTGGTCCAGATGTAGCGCTGGACGAGATCCCAGCCTGTGCCGCCGTATTCTTTTGGCCAGGCCGGCGCCACCCAGCCTTTCGCGTGCAGGATGCGGTGCCAGCGGATGTTGTGCTCATAGTCGAGGAAGATGCCCGGACAGGCCTGTTGCGCTTCGCTCAGATCGTCTGTCAGCGCCTCGGCCAGAAAGGCGCGTACTTCATTACGGAAGTTCTCGTGCTCAGTACTGAAACCGATATTCATGTCTTGATCTCCCTGACGGCGGCCTCCAGCTCGAAGACGTGCTCGTCCTCGGCGTTGAGTTTACGGAGGGCGTCGGCGAGTTCCAGCAGGTACTCGACGTTGTGACCGCTTGGCCCTTCCGAGCGGTGAATCTGCCTGGCCATGTCCTCGAGCGGTGCGGGGCCCAGGTAAGCGAAGTTGTCGATTGGTGCGATGTAGACCACGCCTTCAGCATCCCCACCCGACCGATGAAATTCGAGACTGACCTGATGGCGCTCATAGCCGTTCTTCTCGCGATGATCGAGTTGGGAGAACGTCTCGTCGACGACCTCCCGGTCCACCAGGTAGGCCATGCCGTCGCAGAAAGCGGCCGTTTCCTGGATCAACGTCACCACCCGCCCGGGTGCGTCCGGCACGCCCCGATGGTCGTGCGAACCCTGCCAGAAGCGTCGACTCCAGCCCTGCACCCGGGCCGGACGCCGGTCGATGAAGTCGATACCGGGCCGCCAGATCAGGGAGCCGTAGCCGAAGAGCCAGAGATGCATACGCTCAGGAAAGCCCCTTCGAGACCTCGAAAGCCTGCTTCACGTCCGCCTGCAGGGCCGGATTCAGCAGATACTCGGCGGTTGTCAGCGCCATGGTTCTGGCCCCATCCAGCGCCGCTGCATCGCCCATTTCCGAGCCCGCCCATTTTGTGAACTCGGGATTGTGGATCACTACGTTCGGCGGCGAGCAGGCGAGCATGGGATGAATGGAGGGCACCCGGTAGCTCACGTTGCCCATATCCGTGCTGCCAGCCCCGCCGAGCTGATTCGGTGCGAGGAACTCCCGGCCGATGGCTTCGCCGTGGGCCTGGAAGGCGCTGGCCAGCGGCCAGTTGGTATTCAGGTCCAGATAGTCCACGCCCGCCCAGTTAACTTCCACCTCGCAGCCGCTGCCCTTGGCGCCCGCTTCGAAGCAGGCCTGCACGCGAGGCTTCAGCGCTTCCAGGGTCTTCTCCTTGGTTGCCCGGACATAGAAGTTGCCGACGGCACGATCGGGGACGATGTTCGGTGCCTGACCGCCTTCGGTGATGATGCCGTGTATGCGCTCTTCGTCACGGATGTGCTGACGCAGATTGGAAATGGCCTGGTAAGCGAGCAGCAGGCCATCCAGAGCGTTCACACCCTTGTGCGGCATGGCGGAGGCGTGCGCGGAGCGGCCGTGATAGATCACTTCCACTTCCGCCACACAGATGCAGGGCATGGTGGTGAGGTTGACGCCGGCCGGATGGATCATCATGGCCGCGTCCACTCCGTCGAAGGCGCCTGCCCGTGCCATCAGTTCCTTGCCGCCGCCTTTCTCCTCCGCCGGCGTGCCGATCAGTCGCACCTGGCCGGGTAACGTATCGGCGACAGCCTGCAGGCCGAGCGTGGCGCCGAGTGCCGCCGTTGCGATCAGATTGTGGCCACAGGCGTGGCCGATGCCGGGCAGCGCATCGTACTCGGCAAGGATGGCGACCGTCGGCCCGTCGCCCTTCGTCGGCAGTCTGGCCTCGAACGCCGTATCCAGGGTGAAAACGCCCCGTTCAGCCGGCAGGCCTTGTGCATCCAGCGTGTCCGATAGCAGACCGGCGGCGTGGTGCTCCTTGAAGGCGAGCTCCGGATTGGCGTGAATGCTGTGGGAGACCTCGAGCAGGGTCTCGCTGAGATCGTCTATGCGACCTTTGATGGCGCTTGCCAGATTTTCCGGCAGGCTGATATTCGTGGTCATGATGTTGTCCTCCTTCCTTCCCTACTGTGCCTGCCGGCCCAGCAGGATGCCAGCGCGCAGGTAGTGCAGCGCACCCCACAGGCCGACCGGGATCATGGCCAGCAATCCATAGCGCAGGCTCTCCACACCGGCGGTATCCGCGGTCAGATCGCTGATCAGGCCAACGCTGAAGGGCCCGATGCCGAGGCCGATGATGTTCAGAATGAACAGATTGATGGCGGCCGCTACGGAGCGCATGCGCAGCGGTACGTGACTCTGGATGATCGCGAAGCCCGGGCCGATATAGGCGCCTGCCAGCATGGCGGGCAGCACGTACAGACCGATGGTGGCGTAGGCACTGTCGGCCAGGAACGCCAGCGTCGCCATTGGCAGCGCGATGGCATAGGCGGCCACCACTACCCAGGCGCGCCAGCCCGGATGCCGGGCGGAGAGTCTGTCGGCCATCACGCCTCCGAAGAAGGTGCCCACGGCGCCGCCGAGGCCCACCAGCAGCGCGAGGATGGTGCCCACTTCGCCGGTACCCATCTCGTGCACGCGGACCAGGTAAACGGGGACCCAGAGCACCAGCGCGTAGCCGAAGAAGCTGACCAGGGTGCCACCGATGACGGTGTTTCGAAGGATCGCACTGCTGGCCATGGTTCTGGCCACCGCCCAGAAGGGCGGGGCGTCCGAATTGACCGCGTCGGCTGTGCTCGAATCATCAGAAGTGGCGCGTTCGCTGTACCCGCGCGGGGGCTCCTTCACCGTCAGCCGCACCAGCAGCGCGATGGCGAGCCCCGGCAGGCCGGCGATGATGAAAGCCCAGCGCCAGCCCAGCCATTCATTCACCCAGCCACCGATCAGAAAGCCGAGCATGATGCCCGCATTGACCCCGGTGCCGAAGATGGCCAGCGCCGTGGCCCGCTCCGCGGGCCCGTAGAGGTCGGCAATAATACTGTGCGAAGGCGGGTTGGAGCCTGCTTCGCCGACGCCCACACCGATCCGGGCAACGAGCAGCTGTGCGTAGTTCTGGGCCAGTCCGCAAAGAGCCGTCATGCCGGACCACAGCGCGATGGAAAACGCGATGAGGTTGCGACGGTTGCGCCGATCGGCCCACATGGCCATGGGCATGCCCAGGGTGGCGTAAAAGAGGGCGAACATGACGCCGGTCAGGAGTCCGAGCTGGGTGTCGGATATGGCCAGCGCTTCCTTGATCGGCTGGCCGAGGATGGCGACGATCTGCCGGTCGATGTGGCTCGAGGTGAAGACGAGCACCAGGACGCCCAGGGTGTAGTTACGTTGCCTCCTGGTGATCAGGGTGCCAGTATCTTCGGCTTCACTCATGGGGAATCGAGTATAGGAGGGATGCATGGCGTACGACTATGAATTGCTTGAGGTGGAGATTGAAGGCCGGTTGGCGACGGTGACCGTCAGCAACCCGCCCATCAACCTGATCACGCTGCCGCTCTACTTAGAGCTGATGGCGCTATCCGAGGAGCTGGCGGCCGACCCGGATCTCACCGTGGTGGTCATGAAGAGCGCGGACCCGGACTTCTTTCTCGCCCACTTCGACGTGGAAGCCATCCTCTCGTTTCCGACGGACGAGCCTGCCGAGCGTTCGGAGGTGCTCAACGATTTCCACGTCATGTGTGAGCGCTTCCGGACCATGAACAAAGTGACCATCGCCCAGATCGAGGGTCGCGTCGGCGGCGGCGGCAGCGAGATCGTCTCCAGCTTCGACATGCGCTTCGGTGTGCTGGGCAAGACGCGCGTCAACCAGATGGAAGTACCGATCGGCATTCTGCCCGGCGGCTCGGGGACGCAACGGCTGCCTCGTCTTGTCGGCCGGGGCCGCGCGCTGGAAATCATCCTCGGCGCGGATGACCTGGATGCGGAAACGGCCGAGCGCTGGGGCTACCTGAACCGCATCTTCGAGGCGGATGCCATCGAAGGCTTCGTTGCAGGCCTGGCAAAACGGATTGCCAGCTTCCCGGTGGAGGCGGTACGGCTCGCCAAACAGTCCACAGATGCCGGTGCAGCGGATCCGAGAGAAGGGCTGATCGAGGAAGCCTATCTCTTCCAGCAGCTGCTGCGCACGGATGATGCACCGGTCGCCATGCGCCGCTTCCTGGAGCTGGGTGGCCAGACCCGGGAAGGCGAGCTCAGGGTGAACGAGCTCTCCGCAGAAGTAGCCGCCAGCAACCCTTCGGGCAGCTGATCAGACGATCCGGGAGTCCGTCTTGCCCCAGTAGGCGTCCTTGATGATCCGCTTGTAGAGCTTGCCGGTGGGCAGGCGAGGCAGCTCGTCCATGAAGTCCACGCTGCGTGGACATTTGTAGTGCGCGATGTGCTCTCGGGCGTATTCGAGCAGTTCCTCGGCGAGCGCCTCATCAGTGCTGACCCCCTCCGCGACCTGCACCACGGCTTTCACCGCTTCGCCCATCTCCTCGTGCGGCACGCCGATCACCGCCACGTCGGCCACCTTGGGGTGCAGGATCATGGCGTCCTCGATCTCCTGCGGGTAAATGTTCACCCCGCCGGAGATGATCATGAACGTGGCGCGATCGGTCAGGTACAGGAAGCCGTCGTCGTCCACATAGCCCACGTCACCCAGGGCAGACCAGTTCGCATGCTCGGGATGCTGCGCATCCTTCGTCTTCTCATCGTCCTTCAGATATTCGAACGGCATTTCGGGCATCTCGAAGTAGACGATGCCGGGCTCGCCGTTCGGCAGCTCCCTGCCGTCCTCGTCGCAGATGTGGATGGTGCCGAGTATGGGTTTGCCGACGCTGCCCGGGTGCGCGAGCCATTCTTCCGAGTTCACGTGGGTGAGGCCGTTCAGCTCCGTGCCGCCGTAGTACTCATAGATGATGGGCCCCCACCAGTCGATCATCTGCTGCTTGATGCCGGAAGGGCAGGGGGCTGCTGCGTGGATGGCCACCTTGTGACTGGAGAAGTCGTGGCCCGTGCGCTCTTCCGGCGGCAGTTTCAGGATCCGCGTGAACATGGTCGGCACCCATTGGCTGTGGGTGATCCGGTGATCTTCGATGGCCTTGAGGGCGCCCACCTCGTCGAATCTCGGCATCATCACCACAGTGCCGCCAAGCGCCAGGGTGGCGGTGCAGAAACTGATGGGTGCGGAATGATACAGCGGTGCGGGTGACAGATAGACGGTGTCCGCGTCGAAGCCCCAGAGTGCCTGCTGCAGCGCGCCGACCGGTCCGGCATCTTCGTGGATCTTCGTGCCCGTGAGCGGTCGCAGGATCCCCTTGGGCCGGCCGGTGGTGCCTGAGCTGTAGAGCATGAACTGCCCGGCCGGCTCGTCCGCCAGCGGTTCGGCCGGATGCGCTTCGATTGCCGTCTCGTAGGCTTCATAACCGTCGACAGGTCCGTCCACCATCAGCCAGCGGCTGCAGTTCGGTGCGAAGTCGGGCAGCCTGGCGGCTACGTCGGCGAGCTTGCTGGAGGTCACCAGCACCTTGGCCTCGCAGTTGTCCAGGATGTAGCCCGCTTCCTCATCCGTCAGGTAGCGATTGATGGTGGTCAGATAAAGGCCGGAACGGAGTGCCGCCCAGACCACCTCGAAATAGCGGAGGTGATTCTCCATGAAGATGGCGGCATGGTCGCCCGGTCGCAGTCCCTCGGCCCACATCAGCTGGGCGAGCTGATTGGACCGGTCGTTCAGCTGGGCGTAGCTGATGGTCTCGCCGGTCACCGCATGAGTAATGGCGGCTTTTTCAGGAAACTCACTGGCCCACTTGCCTGGATACATGACGGCACCTTCCTCCCGGGAATTCTGTTCCGAGCATACTCAGGCGGGATTGCGGGGAAAAGGGCTTACTGCCGGGTGGACAGATCGCGCATAGCCTGGTCGGTGGTGAAGTAGATGTCGCCATTGAGCGAGCTCAGGAAATCGGTCGCTTCGAGCTGATCCATCACGGGTGCCTTCACCTCGGAGAAGTGCAGGGTGATACCCATGGCGAGCAGGTTCGCGTTGAGCCGTTCGAGCATTTCGAGCCCGGAAATGTCCACCATGTTCACCGCGTTGCAGACCAGCAGCACGTGCCGGGTGCCCGGACGGCGCTGGATGATCTTCAGCAGTTTGCTCTCCACCTGATTGGCATTGGCGAAGAACAGGCTTTCATCCACCCGGATCGCGGCCACGTGGGCGAAGGTCTCCACATCGTAGCGGCGCACGGCGCGAAAGGCCTCCGAGTCGCCAACCCGACCGACGATGGCGATGTGCGGTCGGCTGACCCGGCGCACGAAAAAGGCGATGGACAGCGCCACGCCGGTAATCAGGCCGGCTTCCACGCCGAAGACGAGCACCGTGACCAGGGTGACGATCTGGGTGAGGGAGTCGTCCCGATGCACTTTCCACTGATGAATGGCACTTTTGAAGTCCATGAGCCCGATCACCGAGACGATGACGATGGCGGCCAGCGCCGCATGCGGTAGCAGCGTGAACGCTGGTGTGAAGAAGAGCAGCGTCAGCAGGATCACCACCATGCAGACCAGCGAGCTCACCTGGCTCCGGGCGCCGGACTGATAATTCACGCTGGAACGGGAGAAGCTGCCGGCAACGGGATAGGCGCCGGTGAGTGCGGCGCCTACATTGGCAGCACCGAGTGCAATCAGTTCCTGGTGGCTGTTGACTCGCGTCCGCTCTCTTGTTGCCAGGGTGGTGCCGATTGAATAGCTCTCGACGTAGGACACCAGCGCGATCATGGTGGAGGTGGGCAGCAGGTTCACCCAGAGATCCCAATCGAACGGCGGCAGGGTAAGGGCAGGCAGGCCGCCGGGCACTTCGCCGATCACGTCCACACCGTAGGTTACGTGCAGATCGCCCGCTGATACCGCGAGTGCCGCGGCGACGGCGACCAGCAGCGGCCCGAGCCGGGTTACCGGATGATCCTTCGGCAGACGGATGCCGATCCAGGCCATTGGTCGGGTGATGTGCCTCTGCACGAGCCACATGCCGACGCCGCAGGCCAGGCCGATACCGAGCGCTACCTTGTTGAATGTCCAGTAGTGGTTAGCGAGCTCAATCAGTCGCTCGATGGGATTCAGGCTCGCATCCGTGCTCACTCCGACCAGCGGGCCGAGCTGGCTGATGATGATCAGCAGCGCGGCGGCGTTCACGAAACCAACGATCACCGGGTGCGAGAGCAGGTTTACCACGCCGCCCATGTTCGACAGCCGCAGCAGCCAGAGCACGACGCCTGATTGCAGGCAGAGGATCGTGGTGATGCCGAGGTAGGCGTCTGAATAGGCCGGTGCGTATTCGCCGACGGCCGCTGCGACCATGAGCGCCGCGACGGCGACCGGTCCCACTACCATCTGTCGCGAGGAGCCCAGGATGGCGTAAATCACCATGGGCGCGAGGCAGGCATAAAGGCCGGCTTCGGGTGGCAGGCCGGCAAGAAACGCGTAGGCGATCGCCTGCGGAACGGTGATCATCCCCACAACCAGGCCGGCAACCAGGTCGTGGTGGAAGTCCGCGCGCTCGTAACCCCGGATCACGTCGATGATCGGGATGAAGCTGCGCCAGTCCTTAACGCGGAATTCGAACGCCAAAACGGTCTTTAGCTCGAGGATATGGGTCGCGAATTGTACTTGTTCTTGTTTATGCTTTCTGGCGCACACATCTCAAGGGAGGGATCGAATGGATACCAAAGCCGCCGTGGCGTTCGCCGCGGGTGAACCGTTGCGAGTGGAAACCGTTCAGCTGGAAGGGCCTCGAGCGGGCGAAGTGCTGGTGGAGGTGAAAGCTACCGGCATCTGCCACACTGACGCGTTCACGCTGTCTGGAGCGGATCCGGAAGGGCTTTTCCCTTCGATCATGGGCCATGAAGGCGCCGGTGTGGTCGTGGAGGTCGGTGAGGGTGTGAGCACGCTCAAGCCGGGCGATCATGTGATTCCGCTTTACATTCCGGAGTGCCGAGCATGCAAGGCCTGCACCTCGGGTAAGACCAACCTCTGCATCGCCATCCGGGATACTCAGGGCCAGGGCCTGATGCCGGATGGCTCCAGTCGTTTTTCGCTGAATGGTGATCTGCTGCATCACTACATGGGCACCTCGACGTTCTCTAACTACACCGTGGTCCCGGAGATTGCGCTGGCGAAGATCCGCGAAGACGCCCCGTTCGACAAGGTCTGCTACATCGGCTGCGGCGTGACCACGGGCATTGGCGCGGTCATCAACACGGCCAGGGTCGAGCCGGGTGCGAACGTGGCCGTGTTCGGTCTCGGCGGCATCGGTCTGAACGTGATTCAGGGTGCAAAGCTGGTCGGCGCGAACCGGATCATCGGCGTCGATCTGAACCCGGATAAGGTCGAGCTGGCCACGCGGTTCGGCATGACCGATTTCGTGAATCCGAAAGACGGTGACCCGGTGGAAGCGATTCTCGACCTCACCGACGGAGGCGCCGACTATTCCTTCGAGTGCATCGGCAATGTGAACACGATGCGTCAGGCGCTCGAGTGCTGCCATCGCGGTTGGGGAGAGAGCACCATCATCGGGGTTGCGGGTGCTGGCGAAGAGATCTCGACCCGGCCGTTTCAGCTGGTCACCGGCCGGGTCTGGCGGGGCACGGCGTTCGGTGGCGCTAAGAGCCGGACCCAGGTGCCGCAGATCGTCGACTGGTACATGGACGGCAAGATCAACATCGATGATCTGATCACCCACACTATGCCGCTGGAAGAGATCAACACCGCCTTCGATCTGATGCACGAAGGCAAGAGTATCCGCTCGGTCGTCGTTTACTGAGGAAATCGCATGGCTATTGGCACCGACGAGTGGCTGGAGCAGGTGCAGGAGGAGATCCTGGAGCCGGCGCTGCCCATCTGCGATCCGCACCATCATCTCTGGGATCACCCGGACAGCCGCTACCTGCTTGATGAGCTGCTGGCCGATACCGGCTCTGGTCACAATGTGGTGAGCACGGTGTTTGTCGAGTGCGCGAGCATGTACCGCGCAGATGGCGACGTCGCCATGCGTCCGGTCGGTGAGACGGAGTTCGTGAATGGCGTTGCCGCCATGTCTGCCTCCGGCCAGTACGGCGAGACCCGTGCCTGCCAGGGCATCGTCAGCTATGCCGATCTCACGCTGGGCGCTGCCGTGGGCGACGTGCTCGATGCGCACATGCGTGTCGGCGATCGTTTCAAGGGCATCCGCCATGCCGCGGGCTGGGATGCGAGCCCGGACGTGCGGAACTCTCATACCGATCCCAGTGAGCATCTGTATCTGGATTCGACTTTCAGGGAGGGCTTCGCAGAACTTGGCAAGCGAGGCTTATCGTTTGATGCCTGGCTTTACCATCCGCAGATCAGCGAGCTCACGGATCTGGCCCGGGCGTTCCCGGACACCACCATCGTCTTCGATCACTTCGGCGGACCGCTCGGAATTGGTCCCTACGCGGGTAGACGGCAGGAGATCTTTCCGCAGTGGGCGGACGATGTTGCTGAACTCGCCCGTTGCGAGAACGTCGTGGCCAAGCTCGGCGGGCTGGTGATGCCCGTCAACGGTTTCGGTCTGCACAAGCAGAAGAAGCCGCCGTCTTCCGATGAGATCGTCTCCCTTACCTCGGATTATTACCGGCGTGCAGTGGACTGCTTCGGACCTGCCCGCTGCATGTTCGAGTCGAACTTCCCGGTGGATAAGCAGAGCTGCTCCTATCCTGTGCTCTGGAATGCGTTCAAGAAGCTGGCGGCCGGTTTCTCCGCGGCCGAGAAGGCCGATCTGTTTCACGATACGGCGGCTCGCGCCTATCGGCTGAGCTGAATCGCTTGGCGGACGCTGCCAATCCTATCTGGCGGGCGTTCAGCCGGGTTGTGGCGATGCCGCGGGTATCTGCTGTTGCCATGCGCTTTGCCACCTGGGTCGACCGACCGTTGCTGAAAGTCAGCCGCGGCCGTCTGCGGCTTTCGTTCGTGATCCCCTGCCTGCTGTTGCGCGTTCGAGGGGCGAAGTCGGGTGCACTGCGCGAGGTGCCGCTGCTTTACGTGCCTGATGGAGAAGACGTGCTGCTGGTGGGCTCCGGTGGCGGTGCTGCGCGGCGTCCGGTCTGGTGCACCAACCTGGAAGCCAATCCGGCGGTGGAGACACTGAGAAAAGGAAGGATCGAGCGCCGAACGGCGGAGAGGCTGACCGGTGCTGCGCGCCTAGTCGCCTGGTCTCTTGCCGTTCGAACGTATCCCGGCTATGCGAACTATCAGGCTCGCGTCAGCCGGGAGATTCCCGTGTACAGGTTGAGGAGAACGTCATAGCTGACTCGGAGGAACCTGGGCAGTCCGTGGGTGCTACGCCCTGGGGTGCGTTCCTGTACCGGGACTACCGGTTCCTCTGGGCGACCATGGTTTCCGCCACGATTGTGGTCTGGCTGCGAATTCTGAGCACGGCGCAGTGGCTTTATGATGAAACAGGCTCGGCCGCTCTGGTCGGCGCTATCGGTGTCGTCCAACTGCTGGTTCAGATCCCGGCCCTGCTCTGGGGTGGCGCGCTGGCCGACCGGATTGATCGCAAACGGCTGATGACGCTGGCCAACGGAACGACGTGTCTTGCCATGTTGGGCCTCGGCCTGCTGGCGTCTGCCGGTCTGCTCACCCCGATCGCCGTGTATATCGGCATTGCGCTTACCGCAGCTTCGCAGATGCTGGCCAATCCGGCGCGATCGGCCATGGTGCCCATCGTCATTCCAAAGCAGGACCTCATGCTGGCAGCGTCCACGGACACGGCCTCGCAGAATGCCTCTGCTATTGTTGGCCCGTTGCTCTTCGCCGGCATTGCCGTTGCCTGGGGCGTCACCGAGGCGTTCTACGCCGCAGCCGCCATCGCCGCGTTCTCGGCGCTGTCCCCGCTGTTTATCCGAGCGCATGGTATCGCTGAGGGACACGATGAGGACGCGCCGACGAGTGCCGTCCAGCAGAGTTGGGAGGGCCTGCGTTACGTTTCCCGGCATCCGATCCTGCCGGGCCTGTTCCTGCTCGATGCGGGGATCACAACCGCATCTTTCTATCGAGAGATTCTGCCCGTGCTGGCGCTCGGGCTTTTTGCCGGCGGTGCCAGCGCCACGGGTTTGCTTGGTGCGGCCAATTCCACCGGCGCCATCATCGGCTCGTTCATCGCTCTGCTGTTCGTCGGCTACAAAGCCAAGGGCATGCTGGTTCTCTATGCTTCCCTGGCGTACGCGGTGATCCTGTTCGGCTTCGGCACGGCGAGCAGCCTGTGGATGGGCATGCTCATGATTGGCCTGCTCGGGGCAGCGGATGCGGTGACCGTTGCCGTGCGGCAGACCACGGTGATGCTGACCACGCCGGATCACATGCGCGGCCGTGCGTTCGCGCTGATGATTCTGGCGGCGCAGACAGCCAACAACGTGGGCACCATATGGGTCGGCTTCTGGGCCGGCGCCATCGGTGCCGGCAACACCATGGTGCTGGCTGGCGCCGTCTCCGTCGCCGCGACCCTGGCGATCGGTTACTTCTGGAAGCCGATTCGGGCGTTCAGGGCAGATTGACGAACTTCATATCTCAGACCGCGTCGGGAGCTTCCCTGCGGGTAGCTGGCTGGCGTTCCGAGGGCTCCAGCGCTTCAATCTGTCTGAGCAACAGGCGCAACGAGTTTGCGAGTTCCTCACGCCCTTCCGCTTCGAGTCTAGCGATTTCTGCCTCGATCTCCGTTGCCGATTCCTCCAGAGCCTGAGTGCCCGTCGCTGCGTTCTCAGTGAGTGATTCTATGAGCAGCCGTAAGTCCTCCGCGATGCGTTCAGCGGTGGCCTCGGAAACCGGGTGTCTGCTCCGTCACCCTGATCCTCTCCACGGAACCCACCTCGCGGGAGGCAAGGTAGACCTTGTCTCCCGGCCGCAACCCACCGGTGTCCTGAAGTACAGTAGATACCATGACATCGCGGGAACAGGCGGATAGAAGCAGTAGCCACACCAGCAGGAGTTGGTAGACGAACGCCTTGCGCATCGTGGTGCCAGTTCATCAGACGAGATCAGCAAAGTATGCCAGGATGGATATATGCACGCTCTGTTAGTGGATCTTGACGGCGTTTTCTACGTAGAAGACGAAAAGGTGCCCGGGGCGGACACGACGGTCGGCTGGATGATCGACGCGCATCTGCCGCACCTGTTCGTCACCAATACAACATCTCGTTCCCGCAAAGCGCTGGTGCAGAAACTGTCGGATTTGGGCATCGTCGTGTCAGAGGAAGAAATTCTGACACCCGCCGTTGCTGCAGTGGCGTGGTTGCGGCAACGGCAGTTACGCAGGATCGCCGCTTATGTCCCAAGCGCGACGCTGGAGGAGTTCAGCGACTTCAACCTCGTCGAGCCGGGCGGCAGCGAACCCGTGGATGCGGTCGTGATCGGCGATCTCGGAGAAGGGTGGGATTTCTCCACATTGAACTGCGCGTTCAACCAGCTCATGCAGGAACCCCAACCACAGCTCGTGGCGTTAGGCATGACGCGGTTCTGGCGTGCAAGTGATGGATTGCGGCTGGATACCGCACCTTTCGTAGTCGCGCTCTCGCATGCGAGTGGGGTAGCCCCCGTGGTGCTTGGAAAGCCCGCGACGGCCTTTTTTGAGAGCGCGTTGGAACTGCTTGGTGCAGAGCCTGATCAGACCGTCATGGTGGGTGATGATCTCGAGGCCGATGTCCGGGGTGCACAACAGGCTGGATTACTGGGGATTCTGGTGCGGACCGGTAAGTACAGAACCGACAACACCGCTGAGGTGCAACCAGACGCGGTGCTCGATTCCATTGCCGAATTACCGGGGTGGTGGAAGTCCTGATGAAGATCAACGTTTGCCTCACCGGCGACGTGATGACGGGTCGCGGCGTCGATCAGATCCTGCCTAGCGCCTCGAATCCCACGCTCCACGAGGGGTATGTGAAAGACGCGCGGGACTATGTGTCGCTTGCCGAGGGGGTGAACGGCCGGATCGACGTCCCCGTCACGTGGGATTACGTCTGGGGTGACGCGCTACCACTCATGCAGAAGGCGGACGCCCGCGTGATCAACCTGGAGACCAGCGTAACCACGAGCGATGATCGCTGGCCGGACAAGGGCATCCACTACCGGATGCATCCCGGCAACCTCGAGTGCCTGCGGTCGGCGGCAATCGACTGCTGCGTGCTGGCGAACAACCACGTGCTGGACTGGGGAGTCTCGGGTCTTGCGGAGACTCTGAAAGCGCTTGGCGAAGCCGGTATCCGGTCGGCTGGTGCAGGCCTCGATCGGGAAGGCGCCCGGGCACCCGCGGTGCTGCCCTTTCCGGATGGTCGGCGACTGCTGGTATTCGCCTGGGGGTCGGGCTCCAGCGGGATTCCGGAGACCTGGCGGGCCGGCGCCGATCGCCCTGGCATCAATCTGCTGGGGGATCTGTCGGGCGAGACGATCGGTCGAATCAGCTCACTGGTGAGCATGCATCGTCGTCCTGGGGACCTGGTGGTGATCTCGCTGCACTGGGGACCCAACTGGGGCTACCAGGTTCCGGAGGGCCGCGTGCGCTTCGCCCGCGGGATCATCGACTCGGGCTGCGCCGATCTGGTGCACGGCCACTCTACTCATCATCCCATCGGCATCGAGCGCTACCGGGGCAAGCTGGTCCTCTACGGCTGCGGGGACTTTCTTAACGACTACGAGGGGATCTCCGGCCACGATTCGTTCCGCCCCGATCTGGCGCTGCTCTACCGGGTAACGATTCCGGAACGGAGCGAGGCAGAGTGGGAGCTGCGCATGACGCCCTTGCAGATCCGCAGGATGCGGCTCAACCACGCGTCCACGACGGATGCTCAGTGGCTCGCCGCCACGCTCACCCGGGCCAGCGCCAGCTTCGAAACCCGAATCAGCTTCGGAGAGGGCAATGAGCTCGTCGCCTGAGCACATGAAGCAGGCAGCACTCGACTATCTTGCCAGGGGCTGGTCGGTTGTGCCCGTAGGGACCAAGAGCAAACGCCCGATCATCGCCTGGCAGGTTTTTCAGCGGGAGCGCCCCTCGGCCAGCGACGTGGAGCATTGGTTCACCCGCTGGCCGGATGCCAACGTGGGCATCGTCACCGGCCAGCTTTCCGGACTGGTAGTGCTCGACGTGGACGTGGCCCACGATGGCGCCAGAACTTTCGAGGCGCTGGAGCGGGAGCGGGGTTCCTTTCCGGAAACGGTGGAAGCGATTTCCGGGGGTGGCGGCAGGCATCTGTACTTCGCGCATCCGGGTGGCCGCGTCCCTAACCGGGTGGAGCTTTTCCGCGGCATTGATCTTCGCGGCGACGGCGGTTTGATTGTGGCCCCGCCGTCGCTCCACCCGAGCGGAAATCGCTACCGCTGGCAGCGGGGGCGTTCCCCTGCGGTGCTGAAACCGGCAGCGCTGCCCGGCTGGCTGCTTTCCGAGGTGGCTGCGCCGCGGGGGAGCAGCGGCCACCCGCTGGCCTTCTGGCGCCAGCTCCTCGAAGATGGCGTGGCCGAAGGCGGACGCAACAACGCCATCGCGTCCCTGAGCGGCCACCTGCTCTGGCACGGCGTGGACGAGCAGGTGGTCATCGAGTTGCTGCTCTGCTGGAACCGAAGCCGCTGCCGGCCGCCTCTGTCTGACGAGGAGGTGGTGCGAACAGTTGAGAGCATTGTGCGTACCCATCACCGTCAGCACCCGGATCAGGACGATGCCTGAAGACGGGGCAACTCGGCTGTTGCCGCAGGCGGAGCTGGAGCACCGGCGGTGCCGGATCGTCGCGCTGACAGGTGGTATTGTGATGGCGATGGTCATCTTGTTGTCGAAAGGCTGACGTGGACAGAGAAACCCACATCAATTTCTGGTACATCCTGCTCGCGATGTTGCTGCTGCTGCTGGTTCAGGAGTGGATCACCCAGTCGCAGCAGGTGGAGACCATCGCCTACAGCGAGTTCCAGGCCATGCTCGAAGCCGGGGAACTCGAGGAGATCGGGATTTCCGACACCAACATCCGCGGCAAGCTCCGCTCGCCGAGCCCGGAAGGACGGGAGTACATCTACACCGTCCGCATTGATCCCGACTTCGCGCAGCAGCTCACGGAGTACGACGTCAAGTTCACCGGCGTGGTGGAGAGCCGCTGGCTTGCCCAGGTCATCTCCT
>Ga0316191_10001131_pt1 | contig 18350 bp, 22 predicted proteins | sample Eddworburr2cm_MG_FD_204928 | JGI IMG/M metagenome (GOLD analysis project Ga0316191, IMG submission 204928) | Coastal sediment microbial communities from Maine, United States - Eddy worm burrow 2 cm | ecosystem: Environmental > Aquatic > Marine > Coastal > Sediment | place: USA: Maine...
ATCCTGTGGGCGGGTGGCATGATCAATGTGATCTAGAGCGATTCCGGACTTCTTCGTGCTCGCAGATTCACTATCCGCCGACGCTGCCTCGACCGGCGCCGCATCTGCTGGAGCGGGTGTGTCCGTTGTGCCGCAGGCCGCCAGCAGCGCGAAACCGGCGATCAGAAGTAATCGAGTCATTGTGGCCTCTCGAGAGGGTGGCGAAAAAACGGTCATCTTAACAAACGACGGGGGCTTGCCCTTGTCCGCCGGGCTTCCCGGACATTCGTGTCGTCGAATAATCCTTGCGGCGACGGATCGGCCGCTCATTACACGGCCGTCTCACGCCAGATTCAGACCGGAGCCGGTGCGCCGGGTTCCGTCAGCACACCAAAGGACAGGGCCGGTCCCATACAATGGTCCGCAGTCCGTCAACGAGGCTTCACCATTGGGCGAGAGGAAAAAGAGGCGTCTGCTGGACGCCATGGGCGAGCCCGCCACCATCATCGGGCGTGGCGCCCAGTTCCATGGACAGCTTCGCTGCGCGGGACACCTGTTGGTACTGGGCACCGTCGTCGGCGACTGCGAAGCCAATGGCTCCGTCACCCTGGCGGAGAGCGGCTCCTGGACCGGCCTGTTGTGCGGGATCGACCTGATTGTCGCAGGATCGGTGGACGGCGATGTCGTCGCAGGCGATCGGGTCGAGATCCGTCCAGGTGCGCGAATCTCCGGCAGTGTGACGGCTGCACGTATCGCCATCGCGGCGGGAGCCATCGTCGATGGCGAGCTGAGATCCACGGCGCCAACAGACGTCCATCGCTTCGAGGAGAAGCGCGGCCGGGACGCCTAGGCGCGATCACGGATGCTCAGGCGGTCAGCAGGCGCACCGCCATGACCGCCATCATCATCCACTGCGCCAGGTAGAAGGCGAAGCGCGCGTTCACCGCAGCGGTACTGGTGGACAGCAGGTGAACGACTGACTGGGCGATCCTGGCGGCCAGAAACCACATCGCCAGACCGTCGGTCAACGCCGATTTGCCTGTTATCAGGGCGACTGCGATCAGTGCCCCGAAGATGGGCAGGTTCTCGTAACAGTTGGCGTGGGCGCGACACAGGCGCCGGGAGAATTCGCTGACATCGGCGCCACCCGGATCGAACTGATTGGATGCCCGCTTGCCGGTGAGTACGAAGTAACTCCGGTAAAGGCCGATCATCAGTGCCAGGGTCAGCGTCCACGCTGCAAAGCCGGCGAGGGCAGTAGCGGATGGGCTCATGTGTTGGCCTCCTGTCGACCTGCTGCGGCGCACAAAATCATCGTCGTTGCCTAATTATGCAGTAACGACGCTGGAGCGGCGTGCCAATCTATGCTTTCCTATTCAGTGACCGGCGTCGGAGAAAACGCCGAGGGGGGCGACGAGATCCGAGTGAGCGGGCATGGCGGCCGCGCTCAGCGGATGTCCGGCAAGCCTTTCAACATAAACAGCGGGGCGAGTCGATGGGGGACGAGGATCCGCGGATCCGGACGATCGTGGCGATCGTCGTATTGCTGGCTTTCGCATTGCCAGTTGGCTACATGCTGCTGAGCAGCGCGTCGGTGCCGCAGGATATCCGGCAGACAAGTTTTGCCGAATTGCGCCAGATATCCGGACAGCAGATCGCTAGGCAGGCCGAGGATGTCGCCGCCATTCTGGCTGTCCAACTGTCTTCTGTATCCGCAACGCGGGAAACGGCCCAAAGAGAGCTGGAGTTGACGGCCCCGGCCCTCGGCAATGCGCACGTACGCGTGCTCGGCCCGGACGGGAACGAACTGCTTGGCCTCGGCGCCAATCTGGCGGATGGTGTGTCCGGCGAAGCGCTCGTCGCAGAGGGACCGTTCAGCGGCAGCCGGGTCGAGGTGACGTTGCCGATAGCGGATGTCGATCCGGCCGCGGTATCGAACATCGTCGATGTTGTTGTCGCGGCTCAAGAGCGCATCCATGGGACGACGGGGCTGCTGGTTCTGATCTGCCTGGTATCGGGCGTCGCCGGATTCTCTCTGCTGCGTCGCCGCCCCGGCGGCGACTCCCGGGCGGCCTCACTGGAAGAGCAACGACCGGTCCAGAAGCGGGCCGCGACCGAGCGGGCGCTTCAGGAACTGGCTATCTCCCGGACCTTCCTCGAACAGCTGCTGGACAACGTCCATGACGCGGTGCTGTTCGTGGGCGCCGACCGCAAGATCGTGCGTGCGAATGATCAGGCGCTGAAGCTACTGGAGCACAGTGCAGATTCCATACTCGGCCAGCAACTCGCCGGCCTGGTGGCGGACGGCAAACCGGGTTTCTTCGATACCGACGGCAATCTCTCTCCAGAGGGAGAGATCGGCGTCGCTACCCGCTCCGGACATCAACTGCATGTCTCGTTCCGCAGCGGCACCCTGGAGAGCCCGGACGGCGACCTCAATGGATTCGTCCTGGTCCTCAGGAATCTGACCGACGAGTCCAGGTCCCGCAAGCGGATTCGGTATCTCACCCGCTTCGACTCGCTGACGCGCGTCGCCAATCGCATGCAGTTTCAACACAAGCTGCAGCAGTCGATTGCGCGCGCGATGAGGAACGACCTGCAGCTTGCCGTGCTGTATCTGGATCTGGACAGGTTCAAGGACATCAACGATACCTTCGGACACCCGGTCGGCGACCGCGCCCTGGAGATCACCGCCCGCCGCGTCGTGGACGCGCTTGATCCGGGAACACTCGTAGGCCGGCTGGCGGGCGATGAATTCGCCATCTTGTTCGACTCCCTGCCCACCGGCGACGACCTGCATCCGACGCTGGCCGCGACGGCCAGGATGCTACTCGACCAAATCTCCAAGGAGTTCCACGTCGAGCGCAGGGAGGTGTTCATCACGGCCAGTATCGGCATCGCCGTCTGCCCAAGCGACGCGGACAACGTTGTAGACCTCATCCGCAACGCGGACGCGGCCATGTATCACGCCAAACAGAACGGCGGGAACACGTATGGATTCTATGCGCCGCAGATGAACGCCGATGCCGTGGACCGGCTGGTACTGAAGAACGAATTGCGCCACGCCATGCGGCTCGGGGAATTCCAGGTACTCTACCAGCCGAAGATCGACCTGCGCGATGGCAGAGTCACGGGCGCCGAGGCGCTGCTCAGATGGCGGCATCCGAAGCGCGGGGAAGTGCCGCCGTCGGTGTTCATCCCGCTGGCCGAGGATAGCGGGATGATCTTCGAGATCGGCGCATGGGTACTCGACCAGGTCTGCCGCGATTACGCCAACTGGCAGACAAGGCTCCCCTGGCCTGGGCGTATCGCGGTCAATCTGTCCCTGCAACAGCTGCGCCAGAAGGATTTCGTCAGCAGCATCGAGAAGATTTTCGAGGATCACCGACTGACACCGTCCTGCCTGGAGCTCGAGATCACAGAATCGACCCTGATGAGGGATGGCGAACGGACCCTGCGGATGCTCGACCGTCTCTATCAACTCGGGCTGCATCTCTCTATCGATGACTTCGGCACGGGCTATTCATCACTGAGCGCGCTCCAGCACTTCCCGATCGAGACTCTGAAGATCGACCAGTCGTTCGTCAGTTCTGCGGCCGATTCCCCCGACAGGCAGGCCCTGGTCTCCACCATCATCAACATGGGCGGGAATCTCGGCATGGACGTGGTCGCCGAGGGTGTCGAGACCGTGGACCAACTGCGGTTCCTGCAGGAGCAGGGATGTAACTACGCTCAGGGCCATCTGTTCGGCGAACCGGTCAGCGCAGACGAGTACCTGCGCGTTCTGGTGGAGCAGGAGCGTGGTGAGAGTCGCCACGCGGGATTCTTCAGTTAAGCATCGTCCTGATCCAGGCCTTCGGTTGCGCCGACTACAATCCATTGCAGGAGGCGCGAGAATCCCGTGAAGGCAATGGTGCTGACGGCCCCGGGCCGCCCACTGGAAATGCAGGATCGACCCATACCCGAACCGGGCCCTGAGCAGGTCCTGATAAAGGTGCGGGCATGCGCGGTCTGCCGGACCGATCTGCACGTCGTCGACGGAGATCTGCCTGAGATATCGATTCCGGTCATACCGGGGCACGAGATCGTCGGCGAAGTGGTCGCCGCGGGATCAGCGGCGTGCATCGAGCCCGGCCAGCGGGTCGGCGTGCCCTGGCTGGGGCACACCTGTGGCGACTGCCGTTACTGCCGGGACGATCAGGAGAACCTGTGTGACTCTGCCAGATTCACCGGCTACCAGATCGACGGGGGATTCGCGGAGATGACCGTGGCTGACCACCGGTACTGTTTCCGCATCGACCCGTTCTACGATGATGTCGACGCCACGCCGCTGCTGTGTGCAGGACTGATCGGTTATCGGTCACTGGTGATGGCGGGAGACGCCCGGCGTCTCGGAATCTATGGATTCGGAGCTGCGGCCCATATCATCGCCCAGGTGGCCTGCTGGCAGGATCGGCAGGTCTATGCCTTCACCCGGCCCGGTGACGAACTCGCCCAGGATTTCGCTCGCCAACTGGGTGCGGTCTGGGCAGGAGACTCTGAGCAGTCAGCACCTGAGCTGCTCGACGCCGCTATCATCTTCGCGCCGGTGGGCGAGCTGCTGCCGACGGCGCTCAGGGCGGTCCGCAAGGGCGGGATCGTTGTCTGCGGCGGGATCCACATGACAGATATCCCGTCTTTCCCGTACTCGATCCTGTGGGGAGAACGCGTCGTCCGCTCCGTCGCCAATCTGAGCCGCCGCGATGCCGAGGAGTTTCTTGCGATAGCGCCGCGCGTGCCGGTCCTGACCCGGACCGTGCCGTATCGACTGGAGCAGGCCAACGAGGCACTCGAAGACCTGAGGCACGGCCGCCTGAGCGGCGCGGCCGTGCTGGTGATGGATTGATTCAATCCTCTTCGTATCCGGTCATCTCCAGATATCCGAAGCCCTCGATGGCACCGCCGCCGCGCGAACCCGTTATCCTTACCGCACCCTCCCAGTAACGGACCGACAGCGCCATCTCCTGGGCATCGAGCAGCGCCTCCACCTGCAGATCCAGTGCCTCGCCAGGTATCTCCAGCCGCCAGGCTACCGGATACCGGATGCCGGTCTCGTCACTCGTCCAGTAGCGCGTGGGCCGCATGCGGGCGTCGGCCGACGACAGCCTCCTTGGGCTGCTGTCGGGATCCACGATGAGCCCGGCGCTGAGCGGATCGGGGCTGCCATCTGCGCGCCGCAACCGATAGAACATCAGGTCTGCGCCGTCAGACATCTGCAGCGCAAACCAGTCCCAGCCATTCACGCCGGGGCCCAGCGCACTGGTGCTCCACTCCCGGTCGAGCCACGCCTGACCGGTGACCTCGATGTCCTCGCTGCCGATGCGGACCCGTCCCAGCGTGTCCAGTCTCGTAAAGCTGTAGTAATGGGAAGCGTTGCCGGTTCCGGGGCCTTTGGCGCTGTAACCCTGGTCACCCTGGAGAACCGGGCCGACGCCGTCTGCGAGCAGGAGTTCGATGCCGAAATCAGCGTCCTGGGCAGACAGCTGCAGCGGCAGAAAGCTGTCCTGCTGCGACCCCATGGCCCAGTCATCCAGCCAGACCCGGAACGGCTCGGACGTCGCGCCGGCGAGTCCGATCCTGCCCCCACGAGCGAATCGCTCGACCCGGTAGAAACGTTCCCCCGCCACATCGGTGAGCGCCAGGTGTCCCATCCAGATCTGGCGTGTCGCCCAGGGTGAGGCCCGGTCGGCACCCTCTGCGGCCAGCGCGAATCTGAAGATTGTGTACTGGAAGCCGAAATGGCGGCCGTCGTCCGCCATCAGGTTGCCGGTGAAGTACCACCATTCGGTGCGGAAGTCCGGGTGGGGACCGTGATCTGCGGGAAATACCAGTCGATAATCCGGGTCCGCAAGTTCAAATCCGGCAGTGTCGCCCTCTCCCAGCACGCTGGAAACCCGCACCGGTTCGCCGGCGTGACGCTCTTGTTGCTGTGCGGCCAGCGCCCACCAGAGCACCGCGACAATCGCGGCCATGACGACGAGAAACCGACCGGTGTTACTCATCGCGAAGATCCGCGGCCGGACGGCGACCGGCAGAACGCCAGGCAGGGTACAGTCCACCGATGAATGCGGCGGACACGGCCAACAGCATGCCCTGGACCAGCACCGCAGCGTCCATGCTGAAGCCCATGGTCCAGGCGAACGCACGCAGGTTGATGACGTGGATGAGAACAGCCGCCAGCGCGATCCCCAGGGGCATCGCGAACAGGCCCGCCGCCAGTCCCAGAAGAACGGTTTGAGAGAGCACCAGCCGCCGCACCTGGCCAGGCGACCAGCCGAGCGCACGCAGCACGGCCAGTTCCCGGACCCGCTCCATCTGCAGCGACTGGAGTGCGCTGAGGATGCCGAGGAACGCAACGATCCCTACCAGGAGCTGAAGGACTCGCGTGATGGTGAAGGTCCGATCAAATATCTGCAGGGAGGCGCGTCGTATCTCCCTGTTGGAGGCGATCCGGACCCCGGGCGCGGAGCCCAGCAATTCGTCGGCGGCACGGCGTACCTCAGCCGGGTCGACCTGGTCGGCTGCGATGAGCCCGATACCATCGACCCGATCGATCTCCCAGACCTCTCGAAAGACCCCCAGGCTGACCGCGATCACGCCCCGGTCCGACGTGTAATCGCGGAAGATCGCCGCCACGGGAAAGGCGCGCGGTCCCCGGGCGGAAGGCAGTGACAACGAATCGCCAACCGCGAGACCTGATCGGCGGGCGTAGGGTTCCGAGACAACCACGGCGCGCCCGTCATCGAACGCCTTGCGGGCGGTGGTGGCGTCTCCGGAGATCAACGGCAAACCCCATTCCCCGCGGCCCGGATCCAGACCCCACAGTCTGATCTCTCCGTCATCGGTCAGCAGCCGGGTGCGCACCGAGCGGGTGACTTCAGCGACCTCGGCGCGGGCATCGAGCGCCGTCGCCAACGCCTCCGGGTCGCCGCCCGCCGCATACCATGCATCGTCCAGGCTGACATAGACGTCCGAACGCAGCGAGTCCTGCAGCCACTGGTCAACGCTGGCGCGAAAACTGCCGACCATCAATCCGACGCCCACCACGGTGGCGACGGCAACCATCAGGGCCGAGACTGCCACGCCGGTCCGGCTCAGGGATGCGTTCACTCCCCGGATCGCCATCCTGAGCGGCATATCGAGCAGGGGTCGCAACCCGCGCAGCAGACTCGTCATAAACAGGACGATGGCCGGCGGCGCCAACAGTGCGCCGACCAGGATGATGCCGAACATGCCGGCAAAACCCGGCGCCAGCGAGTCGCTGTCGAGCGACAACAGCAGCGCAGAGATCACGGCGACGATCGCCGCGGCGAAGGCCAGCCAGGGCAGCCTGCGGCGCGCACGTCGCTCGAGCGATGCGCGGCTGAGAACGGATCGTGGCGCGACAGCGGCAGCCTCGGCGGCGGGTCCGAGGCTGGCGGCCACCGTCACACCCAGGCCGAGAAGCGCACCCTTGGTCAACGCCAGCCAGTCCAGCGGAATGCCCGCCACCTGCAGCCGGAAATAGAGATCGTCGATGGTCCTCACGACGAGGCCTGTCAGCGCGCTGCCAAGCAACCATCCCAGGGCGAGGCCGATGAGCGTCCCGGGCACGCCGACGATGAAAGACTCCTGCAACACGCTGGAGAATAGCTGTCGCCGGGTCACCCCGATGGTGCGCAGCGTGCCGATGACGTTGCGTCGCTGGACGACCAGGAATGACATCGTGCTGAAGATCAGGAAGGCGCCTACCAGCAGGGCAAGCAGGCTGAGCGCCAACAGATTCACTCGGAAAGCGCGGGTCATCTCCTGCATGTGCTGCGAACGCGCAGCCGTGGACACCAGTTCCAGGCCCGGCGGCAGCCAGGCCTGCAGCCGTTCGAGTTCTGCCGGACTCAGGATCAGATCGATACGGGTCAGCCTGCCGACTGCTCCGAGGGTCTCCTGGGCAGTGGCGACATCAGCGAAGAGATAGTCTTGCAGGATGGGTCCCTGTGCCGCTCCCGGCGTCAGGAATCCGGCGAGACGCAGGCGTTGCCTGCGACCCGAAGCCTCCACCTCGATAGCATCACCAAGGCTCAAGCCCAGGCTGGCCGCGAGCCCGGGCGTGGCGAGAACCGCTGCCGGATCGACCAGCAGATCCCGCAATCCGGTCCCTGAGTCGAGCGCGGTGCCATAGTCGCGGAACGCGTCTTCGGATAATGGATCGATACCGCTGAGTGTGACCACACGCCCGTCGCTCAGGCCTATCCGCCCCTCCAGTACCGGCGCTGCGGACAAGATACCGAGATCGAGTTTGAGCCGCGAGAACGTCGTGTCGGCGAGGTCGCCGGACTGACTGACCAATTGATGCGTGGCGCTGCCAGCGACCGCCGCCCTGGACGCGTCGAAGGCGCGACTCGCTGCATTGCCGGCCAGATCGACTCCGGTCACCACGGCGACTCCCAGTCCGACACCCGCCACCGCCAACGCCAACTGCCACGGGTGTCGGATGAAGAATCGCCGGCCGGAGAGAGCGACGAGTCGGCTCACGATCCCTCGTCCAGCGGACCGAGGCTGCCGTCGCGGATCGTCAGGACCCGATCCGCCATGCCGATCACCTCGGGGCTGTGGGTGGCCATCACCAGCGTTGTACCGGTACGGCGACACAGGTCGTCCAGCAGGCGCAGGACTTCCCTTGCGGTCGTCAGGTCCAGATTGCCGGTCGGCTCATCGGCAAGCAGAAGGCCGGGGCGGTGGACCAGTGCTCTGGCCAGCGCGATGCGCTGCTGTTGCCCGCCGGACAATTCATCCGGGTAGTCGGGCCCGCGATCCGCCAGTCCCACCGCCGCCAACCACTCACTTACGCGGCCTGCTGCCTCGGCCGCGGCGACGCCGGTCAGTTCCAGCGGCAGCAGTAAATTCTCTTCCACGGTCAGCGTCGGTACCAGGTTAAAAAACTGGAACACATAGCCGACCTTGTGACGCCGCAAGCGCGACAGGGCGTCCTCGTCGAGCTCCGATAGCGGCTGGCCATCCACCAGCACGTCACCGGAACTCGCCCGGTCCAGCCCGCCGATCAGGTTCAGAAGCGTCGACTTGCCGGACCCGCTCCTCCCCACCAGGACCACGAACTCACCGTGATGGATCAGCGCATCGACGCCATTCAGCACAGCCCGCGGCCGGCCTCGCGACTCATAAGCTTTGCTGAGCTGGCGCAGCTCGATGTGGGGGGGATCTGGTCTCAATGTGATTCTCCGCGGCTTCAGGTCCCGTCTTCGGTACGCTAGCGTCAGCGGTTTTGCCGGCGCCACTGCCAGGGCGCCACACGCTCACTGTCCGGCAGGGACCAGAGGCCACGGGCCGCCGAACGAGCCTCCTCTTCCAGCTGGATCAGACCGGCATCATCGGTGTAGCGCCTGTACACCCACGCGTCACCCTGCCTGATCATTTCCCGGTTAACGTTCAGCCCGTCCGACACCCTGCTCACGACCGCGACTGTCCGGCCGTAGGGATCCGTCGTGACCGCTTCTATGCGCAGACGATGACCGCGTACCAGCCGTCGCAGCGCTTCGCGGCTGCGTCGACTCCAGGGCTGATGCCGCTCTGGCGCGTCGATGCCGAAAAGCCTGACCTCGAGTTCCGTCGCATCCGCGGTGCGCATGACGAAGCTGTCGCCGTCGAAAACCCGCACGACCTGTCCCGACCCCTCGGTCGACGCCTCGCAGGCGGCGAGCGCCAGCGCACACAGCAGGGCAAGGGCCGCCTGCCCGATCCTTGGCGCCAGCGCCGAGTCGCGGCGGGATGACGGGTGACTAACGACCGGGGTCGTCTGCGCTGAGGAGGACATGCAGCGTGTTGTCCCGGAAATTGATGTTGCCGGTCAATGCATCGTGTCGCTCGCACAGGAAGAATGCAGAGCCGAGCGGGAAGAAACTGTAACGATGTCGGGCGACAGTAGGATCAAGCTCCTGTCGGGCGAGCAACGAAGCCCTGGTCACCACGCCGTCTCCGGGCTCCAGCATCAGCGCATCATAGTCGAGCCCCGGCAACGGCTGTTCGACCTGGTCGGGCCACAGCCGCATGACCGAATCACCGCCGATCTCCTCCACCAGGACCCACGCCGGCGTCAGGGCGCGGTAATCGTGAAACAGGATCTTCCAGGTGGACCCGGACCAGACCTCGCGACCGGCGTCCCGGCTGACCAATCGACTGCCAGGCATGCCGTGGATGACCACCACCGGGGGCTGACCGTCCGCATTCGCCTGCATCGCGTACAGTCGCCCAAGATCCGGTCGAGGGCCCGTGCAGGCCGTGAGCAGCACGCTCAGAACGAGTAGACGCAGCTTCGACATATTCCAGGTCTGTGGTGGAATCAGCACCCGGTCAAGATATCACGCAGCCGGTCTCAGTCCTCCAGATCGCGGAATTTCTGGCGCAATTCGTAGCCCTGATCGGTGACGATTTTTTCCAGCACCTGGACGCGCTGCTCCAGCGCCTCCAACCGCCCAGGTTCGCTGCTGCGGGTCTGCGTATCGGCGCTCGCCGACTGGCGACGGCGATGGCCCCTCCTGCTGTCGATCACTTTGCCGATAGTGACGATCAGGACGATGGCAAAAACGAGTTCGTATACGTTCATTCGTAGCCTGTCTCGGTCAGTCTCACGACGCCAGCCCGGACCGCGTCAGTCATCCTTGAGGTCGCGGAATTCTTTGTCCAGATTGAAGCCAGGCGAAGTGATATAGCGCTCCATCCTCTGCATTTTGACATCAATCTCCCGCAGCTTGTGACGCACTGAGGCGACCGTCGCCACTGGCGAAGTCCGGACCGACTTCCAGAACTGTTCTTCCTTCTTGTCTTTATAGATCTCGCCGGGCTTTGCGGGCACCAGGAAACACATCAACAGATAGCACAGGAAAGTGGCCGGAAACAGGAACTGCAGGATGACTGTCAGCACACGGGTCGCGGTCACGTCGAAGCCGAAGAAATCGGCGACGCCGGCGCAAACACCACCCAACATGCCGTTCTGCTTGTCCCGGTACAGCCTGCGATAGGCGGATCGTTCGTTGTTCTCGAGACTCACGAACAGAACCTCCTCGATCCCCGGCGACTGCCTTTGCGCCAGAAACAACTCTCGCCTTTGCCATAGAAAGTCAGACTCTGGGCCGGCACCAGCAGGCCGGCCATCAGGTAGATGACCGCGGTCGGCAGGAATGCCACGACCAGGCACAACAGAGCGACAAGCCTGACAACGGTCAGCTCCAGATCGAAGCGCGCAGCGACCCCCGCACACACTCCGAAAAACAGGCCGTTCTCGCGGTCTCTTCGCAGTCCGCGCAATCTAGCGGCCAGTCGTTCCATATCGTCACGGTTCATACTCTCCGCCTCCAGTCGGGAGCCTGATCGTCAAGAATCGTCTCGAGCGCGTTGATGCGACTCTCCATCTTCTGGGCGCTCTCCCAGATTTCCTCGAGCATCTTCTCGTCTTCGCGGGAGAGTCCCTTCGACGCCTTCCACTTCGTCATGTAGTGCAACACGACGATCAGCGGCAGTACGAAGGAGACGAGAATTACGCCAATTACTTCCGGCATGGGTGCTCCCCGTCAGCTTGCCTGACCCTTGCTATCGTCAGCGTCGATCCGCTGCTTCAGGTCCGACAGTGCGGCCTCGATAGACTCTTCATTGGCGAGGCCATGGAGTTCCTGGCGCAGATCTTTCTTGTGGCCCAGGTCGTAAGCTTCGACCCGGCCTTCGATGTTTTCCATCTTACGCTCGAACTGATCGAACCTCACCAGCGCATCGTCGATCCGATTCTCGTGGATGGCCTTGCGGACCTCGAGGCGATGACTGGCAGTCTGGTGACGCATGACGAGCGCTTTCTGACGCGCTTTCGCGTCCGCCAGCTTGTCTTCCAGACGACCGATATCTTCCTTGAGCCGGGCAAGTCCCTCGTCCACCTGCTGGTGCTGTTCCTGCAGCGCGGCCACGCGCAGCTCGACGCGTTCACGCTCGGCCAGCGCGGCTCGTGCCAGATCGTCACGCCCCTTGCGGACAGCCAGTTCGGCCTTGTCGTCCCATTCATCCCTCTCACCGGCCACCGTTTTCAGCTTACGGTCCAGTTCCTTTCTGTCTGCGATCGCACGCGCGGCCGATGAGCGCACTTCGACCAGAGTGTCCTCCATTTCCTGGATCATCAGGCGAACGATCTTCTCGGGATCTTCCGCCTTCTCCAGCATGGCGTTGATATTGGCATTCACGATATCCGTGAATCTTGAAAAGATGCCCATGCGGCCTCTCCTGTCATTCGGTGTTTACCTGCTTTCTCTCTCGCAGAAATCGTGCCAGCCCACACTAATCCTGTAACTCTTTGATTTAGTTTGAATTGCGATCGTGGGCCGGAACACTGATCAGGTCTTATTAGCTATAATGACTAAATTATCTGATTGTTTACGCTATTATTTAGCCTAAATGACAGATCTATCTCCGGAAAAAACATCGATTATCGGCGAGTCCCCGCCCTTTCTGGCGATGATGGAGCACGTTTCCCGCGCCGCCCGCCTGGACAAGCCGGTCCTCGTGATAGGGGAGCGCGGCACCGGCAAAGAGCTGGTGGCATCCCGCCTGCACTACCTGTCCGACCGCTGGGACCAGCCGATGGTCAAGCTCAACTGTGCCGCCCTGACCGAGAGCCTCCTGGAGTCGGAACTGTTTGGCCATGAAGCAGGTGCGTTCACCGGGGCCGCTCGCCGCCACATCGGCAGATTCGAGCGGGCGGAAGGGGGCACGCTGTTGCTGGACGAACTCGCCACCATCCCGGTGCGCATGCAGGAGAAGATCCTGCGAGTCATTGAGTATGGTGAATTCGAGCGCGTCGGCGGCTCGGAAACGCTGCGTACCGACGCCCGCGTCGTGGGCTCGACAAATCAGGACTTGCCCGCTCTGGCCCGGGATGGCCGTTTCCGTTCCGACCTGCTGGACCGGCTCGCATTCGACGTGATCACGGTGCCTCCGTTGCGTGCCCGGGGGCGGGATTTGCTGTTGCTCGCCGAGCACTTTGCGCTCAATTTCACCGCCGAGATGCGACGGCCGTTTTTCGCCGGCTTCTCCGCTACCGCCGAGGCGGCCTTAATGGCACACCGGTGGCCGGGTAACGTCAGGGAGCTGAAGAACACAGTTGAACGGTCCGTCTACCGCACCGAGTCCCCGGAGGAGGCGGTTGTCGATGTTCAGTTCGACCCGTTTGACTCGCCGTACAGGATCGGCGCTGAGGATTCGCCGCCAGAGCCGGAAGTGCCCGAGAACGTTACGCTTCCGCGGGACTTTCGCGACTACATCTCCGGGATCGAGCGCCGGGTGATATCGCGCGCGCTGTCGGACAACGGTTACCACCAGGGCCGTTCGGCGGAAGCGCTGGGCCTGAGCTATCACCAGTTCCGGGGCTATCTGAAGAAGTACGCGATAGCGGCGCGCCCGACGTCGGGAGACGAAACGCCGTCGGGCTAGCGCAGCACCAGTGTGACGCGTCGCTGCAGCGCCGGCACTGTCATGCTGGCAGACAGGCCGGAGGGGTGCTGGGCCTGAAGCTTGATTCTTTCGTCCGGGAGATTCGGAATCAGCGCGCTGCCATCAGCAGCGATCGCCGTCGCCCGGACCCCCGGCTCGTCGGCGAGGGTGGCAGTGATCGACGCCCCCTCCAGGGGTTGATTCAATGTGTCGGTGAGCCGCGCCGAGATGTCGAGATCGCCCGCCCAGACCCGAATCTCGCCGTTCAAGGTCTTGCCGGCGGCATCCCATGCGCGGAACGACAAGGTGTTCACGCCGACCTCCATGACGTAGCTGGCGGCAACGATTCGCCGGGTCACCACCAGGTCGCTGATCGGCAGCTGACTCTCATTCACGAAGATCGCAAGGTCACGCGGATCTGCGGAAAAGTACGCGCCCGACAACTCCAGAAAGACGGTGCCGTGGGTTGGATTGAAGCGGTCGGGGGAAATGCCGGTGACCGTGACGCTGCCTGCCGACGGTGCAGAGACCGGTGCTGCGGGCTCCTGAGCGCCCGCGCTCAGCCAGACCAGGGCCAGGCAAGGCAGAAACTGGTGGGCGTTGAGTACAGTGGATCTCATGGGCTGGCGGTCCTCCGGCTGGCCACAGGGAGCGGGTCGCCTCGCAGGGACCGTTTATACCGTAGGATCGACCCGGGGCCCACCTCGGGTCAGCAGTGCCTCAGCCGGAAGAGATGTCGACCGTCAGTTTGGACACCACGCGAGTGACCCCTTCTACCGATGCGGCCACCTCCACCGCGCGTTCCAGCGCAGCAACTTCACTGACCTCTCCCCGCAGAGTCGCGACCCCTCTTCTGACGGACACCCGCAGATTCTCGGCGTCCAGCGTCGCATCCGCATCGAATGCATCGCCAATGTGCTGGGCCAGGCTCTCGTCTTCTGCCGTAGGCGAATAGTTGCCAACCCAGGTGGCTTCCACGTCATCTTCGTCCTCGTGCACGACGATGATGCATGCGGTCATTAAAGTAAGGACGAGCGCCAGAACGAGGGCCTTGAAAGTCTTTTCCACCACGATAGTCCTCATTTTCACTTGCGTACATCAGCTGGCATCGCGGAATCGGCGCACCCAGACAGCCGCCGAAAAGAACAGTGCCGCAACCATCAATCCACCCCACAGACCCGGACTGCCAATCAGCGACCCCGGATCCACAAGCGCGAGTAGGCCATCCGCAAACTCCAGATCGACATCCGCGTGCTCACCTTCGTACTGCCAGTGCAGTTGCTGGTGCGAATCATCAGCGAACGCCAGCGGATAGACGCCGACCAGCCGTTCCTTTATCAATTCTGCGAAGCGTGTCGTCCCCAGCAGCAGTCCCTCTGCAGCCTGCACCGCGACCGGCGGCAGGATCGCCCATAGAAGGACAGCGCGCTTCGACCATGCCGAGACCAACAGCAGCCAGGCGAAGATCGGCAAGTACCAGAGTGACTGCACGGCGAGAGCGTATACGTGCGTCAACGCGACTTCTGCCAGCGCCAATGGTCCGGCCGACAGGAACAGCCCGGTTCCCGAGAACAGCATGGTGATGCCGGTGATGGCGTACATGCAGAGGGCAACCGCGGTGAAAATGACCAGCGTCACCAGCGGGATCACCAGCGCGGCGGTCAACAGCTTCGAGCCAACCACCTCGAGGTCCGAGACCGGCAGCGACTTCCAGAAGAGATTGCTGCGATCCTTACGCTCGGCGTACAGGCAATCCAACAGATAGAAGACGGTCACCAGCAGCATGACGGTGTTGAGGGAGACCGCGATCAGCGCCATGCCGAGCTGGGTGAGAGCGCCTGCTTTGTGTGCATCCAGCGACTGCAGCATCTCCGAAAAACCGAGACCGCCCGCATCGATGTGCACCTTGACCACGCCCAGGGCCGCCAGGAGATTGACCGCGATGAACAACGCCCCGAAGGCCAGCGGCACCAGGCTGATGGCACGATGCTCCCACAACTCCCGCCTGATCAGCATCCTCATCGCACTCATGCTGCCTGCTCCTTGATCTTGGCGACGAACAAGTCGGCGATGCCCGGCGTCCGGACCTCGCCCAACGGGCGCACCAGGTCGATGCCGACGTTCTCGAACAGGAACACGCGTCGCCCGAACACGTCAGTCTCACTGATGGGACCGAGGCTGCGTGCCGCGTCCAACCGATCAGGGTTCACGGCCACTTCGAGGAATCGAGCGGAGATCCTGTCCATGCTCTCATCAAGGACGATCCGTCCCTGGTCGATGAACATGACATCGGTCAGGATGTGTTCTATCTCTTCGACCTGATGAGTGGTCACCAGGATGGTCCTGTTCTCGTCGAAGTAGTCGCCGAGAATGGAACTGTAGAACTGCTTGCGAAAGAGTATGTCCAGACCGAGAGTCGGCTCGTCCAGGACCAGCAGGCGGGCTTCGATGGCCATCACCAGCGCCAGGTGCAGCTGGGTCACCATGCCCTTGGAGAGCTGGCTGATCTTGCTGTCCGGCTTGACCGAGGTCTTGGCCAGGAAACTTTCAGCCTTGCTTCGATTGAATTTGGGATGCAATCCCTGCACGAGTTCAAGCGTCTGCTTGACCCGAAGCCATCTCGGTAGCACGGCAACGTCGGCAATGAAACACACATCCTGCATGATCTGATGCCTTTCGCGCCGCGGATCCCGACCGAGCACACGCAGGTCGCCCTCGAAGGAGGTGAGCCCGAGGAGCGCTTTCAGCGCGGTCGTCTTGCCGGCCCCGTTCGGCCCGATCAGTCCAACGATACGGCCCTGTTCGATCTGGAAGTCCACTCCGTCCAGCGCGGCGGCGCCACCGTAGTGCTTAGACAAACCGCTGGCTCTGACCAAAGTCGTCACTGCTCACCCTCCCCGTCGTCACCGGAGAGCTGCGCCTCCGCCTGCTGGATCAGATCCCCCATGTCCAGACCCAACCGCCGGATCGTTGCGACGACCGACGGCCATTGTTCTTTGATGAACAGCTCACGCTCTCCGAGGAGCAATTTTTTCTTCGCGCCTTCACGGATAAACATGCCGCGGCCCCGTTTCTTTTCAACCAGCTCTTCATCGACGAGTTCCTGATAACCTTTCAACACCGTCAGCGGGTTGAGGCGATATTCGGCCGCGACGCTCCGCACGGACGGCAATGCATCCCCGTCACCGAGGGCCCCCTCCAGGATCATCTCCACGACTCGATCGCGGAGCTGCCTGTAGATCGGCTGACTATCGTTCCAATTCGGGTCCATCGGTGTTCCTCGGTGCCGCCCTCCGGGCGGCGACTAGCTGAGGTCCTCGGGCGCCATTGTGCTGGCCGGGGAATCCTGCGAACTCACGGCCGCCGGAGATGAGCCAAGCGGGTCCAGCGCGGAAGAGGGGGCGGCTTTCGAAATGAGCAGCAAGGCAGCGGCCAAGACGATCCACAGGAGGCTTAATGCGCCCCGGGCTCTGAAATTGTTAATCCACATGGTCGATCCTCCATCTACGCTCGTCACCTGATCCTCAGTGACGTGGTGTTGTAGTTAACTATAACACCAAAATTGAACATTGCAACCCTTTCCTGAACTGGCTGTGCGAGTGTCCCGATCCGCTGTGACTGCTAGAATTTCGGGTTTGAGGCCGGACCGTCGCACGGCCCGTCTCCAACCCAGGAAACAAAAAGGATTCCCAGATGAAAAATCCCGCCAGAGTCACGATCACCGGTGCCGCCGGCCAGATCGGCTATCAGCTCGCGTTTCGCATCGCGTCAGGGCAGATGCTGGGCAAGGATCAACCTGTCATCCTGCAATTGTTGGAAATACCCCCGGCTCTCGGCGCGCTACAGGGTGTCGAGATGGAACTCAGGGATTGCGCCTTCGAGACGCTGCACGACGTGATCAGCACGGACGATGCAGACGCCGCCTTCAAGGACACCGAATTCGCGCTGCTGGTGGGAGCCAAGCCTCGCGGTCCGGGCATGGAGCGCAAGGATCTGCTGCTGGGCAATGCGCAAATCTTCTCCGTCCAGGGACGCGCCCTCAATGAAAACGCCAGCCGCGACGTTCGCGTGCTTGTGGTCGGCAATCCGGCCAACACCAACGCCCTTATCGCGATGTCCAATGCCCCTGACCTGAAGCCAGGCAACTTCACCGCCATGACCCGTCTGGATCACAACCGCGCTATCAGTCAACTCGCCGCCAGGACCGACAGCAAGATCGCGGAAATCCGCCGCATGACGATCTGGGGCAACCACTCGGCGACCCAGTATCCTGACGTCAGCCATGCACTGGTGGCCGGGCGCAAAGCCACCGATCTCGTCGATCAGGCCTGGTTGGCCGACGAATTCATCCCGACCGTCCAGCAGCGTGGCGCGGCAATTATCAAAGCCCGTGGGGCTTCATCTGCCGCCTCGGCTGCCTCGGCTGCCATCGACCACATCCATGACTGGGTGATGGGAACGCCGGCAGACGACTGGGTCAGCATGGCGGTACCCGCCGACGGCAGCTACGGTATCAGCGAGGGCGTGGTGTATTCGTTCCCTGTGCGCTGCAGCGGGGGCGGCTACGAGATTGTGCAGGGGCTCGATATTGACGACTTCAGTCGCAAGCGCATGGACTCCACGGACACCGAGTTACGCGAGGAAAGAGATGGCGTTTCCGACTTGCTCTGAGTTCTTATGTGAAAAGACCACTCTGGGCGCGTCTTTGACGCGCCCTTTTTATTTCAATAGCTTATGTCGATTCGACGCGACTTTCGAGGAACTTTTGGCGCACCACAGCATTCCTACGGTATAGTCATTATTGCGCACTGCAACGGACAAGACGGTTGCGGCCGGAACCGTCAGGAGGCAATAAACAGTGTTATCCGCAT